>Ga0209542_10007448_pt1 | contig 20810 bp, 16 predicted proteins | sample RifCSPhighO2_01_FD_184028 | JGI IMG/M metagenome (GOLD analysis project Ga0209542, IMG submission 184028) | Soil microbial communities from Rifle, Colorado - Rifle CSP2_plank highO2_0.1 (SPAdes) (version 2) | ecosystem: Environmental > Terrestrial > Deep subsurface > Rock core/Sediment ... | reverse complement strand
CCAAAGCCCCGTTAATAACGCGGCGTGGATAGGGGACAAGGCCGGCGCGGCCATAACCGGGTTTTTTAACGGGGCTTTGGCCAAAACTTCGGGCGCGCACCCGGATGTTTCCGGGTGGTACGCCTGGTTTATCCAAAATGTGGCGTTGCCTAACGCGGAAGCTTTTTCTTATTTGGTAACTTTTGGGGAAATATTAATCGGCGTCGGGCTTATTTTAGGCGCGTTCACCGGCATTGCGGCTTTCTTTGGCAGTTTTATGAATATGAATTTTTTGTTTGCCGGAACAGTGAGCATAAACCCACTACTATTACTAATTCAGTTGTTATTGATTTTGGCCTGGAAGAACGCCGGGTATTTGGGGTTAGACCGCTGGCTACTTCCTAAACTCGGCACCCCGTGGCAAAGAAATATCACATCTAATTATAGGAGCGGGTAGTTATCAAAGAAGTATAAAAAAACGCCGCCCGATGGGCGGCATTTTTTACTGTTGGCTAATCAGCGCCTTTAAATCATCCAAATCTTTTTTGTGGATTTCCCATTCATAGACGTCGCAGTTGGCAATGTCTTTTAGAATGTTTTGGGATTCGTGAAAAATCCTAATTACGCTCGGGAAATAAAACAGCAAAGCGCGGATGACGCCGCCGTGGGTCATTATGCCCACATTTTCGTGGTCATAGTTTTCGGCAATATCCAAAACGCCGGTTAACACCCGAAAGCGCACCTGCTCTGCGGTTTCGCCCCCGAAGCGAGTGTAGTCGTAAGTCTGATTTTTTTCGTCTTCGTTGTAGTTGGGCGCGAGTTTCAGTATTTCCTCCATGGGTTTTCCGGAAAGCGAGCCAAAGTCGCGCTCCCTAAAGCGGTGGTCGTGGAAAACGGGGATCGGCTCTTTTAGGCTTTGCCTAAGCATAGCCGCAGTTTCTTCAGCCCTATGTAAGTGGGAAGTAAATAATATATCCAAATTTAGGGGCTTGATTACGGGAATCAAATTTTTTTGTACATCCAAAACTCCCGGCGTACTCAAATATTCGTCGATTTTAATTCCCTGTTTGATGTTTAAAAAGTTGCTCGGCGTCTGCGCGTGGCGGATAAAGTAAAGGGTGGTTTGGTTTCGTATTTGCACGTTAAGAGTGAAAAGTTAAAAGTTTAAAGTGAAAAGTTATGGTGCCCTGCGGGCGGCTATTAATTATTTTTTCTTTTTCCTGCGGAATAGTTTTTTAAAAAATGCCAAAAACAATGACCATTTAAAGCCTTGCTCACGCGTTTTGCTTCTTAAATCATCAATATCCCCGGAAATTAAGTCGGTTTCTTCCTTGGCTTTGTGGGTAATGTGCCCAACATCCCTAAATAGCCGGATAAGGTAAATAATCAGTATGCCTAAAAGAATGGCGAGAATTATTACGGCTATGGAAGAGATGACGAAAAAAATATCTGATTTTAGGAGAGGTTCCATATCTAGATTATAGCATATGATTTAGAAGTAAGAAGTATGAAGTAAGTATTAAGGTTGGAATTACAACCCCTACTTCATAATTCTTACTTCATACTTCTAGTCCCGGTATTTTCCAATCACCCTCTCTAATATCCCCTGATACTGCTTCCTTATCCCTTCATCGCTGCCCACTTCCAATACCTCATCGTTATCATTGGTGCCAGCCGCTGTCCAGTTGTAAGAGCCGCTGGCATAGCTCTTTTCCGACACCACGGTTTTTATGTGCATAATGGCGCTGTGGTCGTGTTCGTAAACCGGTATTCCGGCTTCGCGGAGTTCGCCAATGATTTTGCCTTGCAGTTCAATATCACTAACCTGTTTTTTATCCGTTACGCCGACTACATCCACGCCCCTATACTTCGCCCCTAAGAACGCGTCTTTAATGTCATTTCGGGTAAAAGTGTAAATCGCAAAGTACACAAATTCATCTGCTTCCCGTATGACTTTCATGATTTCCTTGTTAACCTCGTGTTCTTGGTTATAATAAACCCGCACTTCGTGCGCCGGCTGGTATTGGTAGGTGAAGTAGAATTGTGAACAGAGCGCAATTAAAATTACGATGGTCGATATATAAAATAAATCTTTTTTGTTTTTCACAGTTGTAAATTATTCTAATTAACCTAATTGCTCTAATTATTCTAAACAAACCCCAAGGTCTAATGTCTGAATTGGGTATTGGATATTTTTAGGTCAATTAGAAATTAGGATAATTAGGTTAATTTTTTTATTTCTCTATCAATATCCCTCTTCTTTATATGCTCCCGTTTATCCCGTTTCTTTCTCGCCCTGCCAATGCCCAGTTTTATTTTTAGCCAGCCTTGTTTGGTTTGGAAAATTTCCAAAGGAACGATCACCAACCCTTTTTCTTTTCCTAATAATTGATCAATTTCATTTTTTTTCAAAAGCAATTTTCTGGTTTGCGTCGGATTATATCCTTCAGTCCTGGCATATTTGTAAGGCCCAATGTGGCAATTAAGTAAAGAAACGCCCTGCTGGCTTACAGCAGCATAAGATCCGGTCAAAGACACATTGCCGTCTTTAACGCTTTTTACTTCGGCTCCGGACAATATTAACCCCGCTACGAACGTGTCCTTAATGTCGTAGTCAAAATTCGCTCTTCGGTTGTCAGCCAGGGTTTTCATAGATTTATGATACTGATATACGGATTTGAATACTGATGATACGGATAATACTGATTATATTGACCATGAATTGTTATTATTATACAATTTTATTTATGTCTAACACAACTCAAGACGGAGGAACAAAAGGGAGGGCAGTCGTGTGGACCGATGCGGTCCCTAAGGGAAGCGAGCTTCGCGCATTAGTCGCGGAGCCATTCCAGGTCACGCCACATTCTAAAATTACCGGGATGTGGTTGGTCTCGCTGCCTAGCGGAGGCACTCAGAGTGTCTTTTCCTCCCAGATCAAAGATGCGCCTACGCTTAACCCGCTTTTCAAACCAGAACGCTTTCGCCTCAGACCCTCCTGGTCTGAGGCGTTCTTTTTGTTTCACCTTTTTGCTTACATTGTGTTATAATAAAACATAAATCCATGAGTGAAACAGGGAAAAATTACTTAAAAAAGCTCCTCGGACAGGCTTTAAAAGAGCTTGGGTTTAGCTTGGCGGAAATCCAAATCTCCCAGCCCGAAGCAAAGTTTGGGGATTATTCCACGAATGCCGCTTTGATCATTGGTAAAAAGGAAAAAAAGAATCCAAAAGAGGTGGCGGCGTCCGTCATTGATAAACTAAAAAGTGATGCATCAGCAGGGGGAATATTCAGTGAAATTTCAGAAGCCGGGGGGTTTATAAATTTTAAATTATCAAACCAAGCGCTTTTAAATGGCCTGCGCGACATCCATCAAGAAAAAGAAAACTACGGCTCATCCAAGACCGGAAATAACAAAAAAATTCTGGTGGAATACTTCCAACCGAATATTGCCAAACCGCTCCATCTTGGCCATTTGAGGACAGCTATAATCGGCGATTGTTTGTTTAGGCTTTTTAAATTTACAGGCTTTAATCCGGAATCAGATACGCACTTAGGTGACTGGGGCACGCAGTTTGGTTTACTTTTGCATGCTTACAAAAAATATGGTGATTTATCAGTCATCGAAAAAAATCCGATTGATGAGTTAAATAAGCTTTATGTAAAAATAAACGCAGAAGCGGAAAATGACGAGAGCGTTAGGGAAGCGGGTAAGGCGGAGTTTGTAAAGCTTGAACAGGGTGACAAGGAAAACCGGGAATTGTGGAAAAAATTCAAGGATTGGAGCTGGCAGGAGTTTGCTATTATCTATGACGGCTTAGGCGTAAGGAAGGCTGACCATGACTGGCCGGAAAGTTTTTTTGAAGATAAGATGCCGGCCATTTTATCAGAACTAAAAAATAAAGGCCTTCTTAAAGAATCGGACGGCGCGCAAATAGTGGACCTGGAAACTCATAAATTAGGCATTGCGCTTTTGGTAAAGTCCGACGGTGGGACAACCTATCTTTTACGTGATTTGGCCACTTTGATATATCGAAAACAGCAAGGTTTTGAAAAGCAGTATTACGTTGTGGATGTCCGTCAAAGCCATACTTTAAAGCAGACTTTTAAAGTCGTTGAACTTATGGGCCACATTGTGCCCGGAGAAGCAGTGCATGTTGCTTACGGATTTTTGACTTTGCCCGAAGGCGCCATGAGCACCCGGAAAGGCACTACAGTAGGCGCAAAGGAATTTATTGAGGATGTCCAAACGCGCGCGCTGGAAATTATCAAAGAAAAAAATCCGGATTTAAAAAACAAAGAAGCTGTGGCAAAAATGGTGGCCAGCGGGGCTATAAAATATTTTGACTTATCCCACAATATAAAGAGCGATATTATTTTTGATCCCAAAAAGGCGATTAGCTTTGAGGGAAATACAGGGCCGTATTTGCAGTATACGCATGCCAGAATTTTTGGAATCTTGAGAAAAGCAAATAACGCCCCCCAGCCCCCTCTTATTATAAGAGGGGGGGAGGGGGAGTTAAATCCCCACGAATTATCGGTTTTAAGAAAACTCCATCAATTCCCGGAAATTGTGGAAGCGGCGGCAGAGGATTTACAGCCGAACACAATCGCTAACTATCTATTTGAGCTTTCACAGACCTTTAACACCTTTTACCACGAAGTGCCGGTAATACAGGAAGAAGATGAAAAGATCAAAGATTTTAGATTACAGTTAATAACCGCTACGGCGCAAGTCATTAAGAACGGTTTATCATTATTGGGGATTGAAGCTCCCGAGGAAATGTAATTATGGATTTTTTCCAAGGCGTGGAACCTCACGAAATAGATGCGTTGACACAGGAAATAAGGGGAGCGCGAGCTGAGACTAGAGGTTCTAAACTAACACCAGAAAAGGCTCAAGGGTTGGTTTGGAAAGGCTTTGAATTGTCGCAAGGAAATAACCAACTTTTAAGGGATATGTGGCTGTGGGTTCATTACCATTACCCACATTACAAGATAAGCCAAGATGCGGTTTCTCAAATAGAAGACAATCTCCAAAGACCGGTAGTGAAGCTTCTGGTTCCCGGGCCGGATAACCCCGGAATTCATGTTTCAAGTTCAAGCAATATTGGACAAATATATACTGATGATTCCGCGATATCTGCAATGAGAAAAAATATTCAGAGATTTGCAGATATTTTAAATGATAATAATCCGATTAGCCCCCAGGATACCAATTACGATTTAGAGAGAGATATTTTTTTACAGCAAATACAAAGAGACTTTCGTAATTTGATAGAAGGCGCTGGTAGGCCGGGTAATCCGGCAAAAAAAGATATTTGGGACAGTAATATATGCAAATTTGTTTTTAGCTCAAATCCGGCATCCACAGGGTATAAAGAGTTTGACGCTATGTGGTCTGAAGTAAGGAATGCCGTAACACCAGAGTTTTTGCAAAAAATGCAAAACAGTAGAGCAGCTCTTGCCGCAGTAATAAATGTTTATAATCAACATCATCCCGATAATCAAGTAAGCAATCCTTTAAGCATTTGAAACTTATGACCGAAGAAAAATCACGACCAACATCATCAACCCCGGATTTTAATAAGCTTGAAGAGCAGGTTTTAAAGAACTGGGAAGAGAACAAGATTTTTGAGAAATCTTTGGAAAAGACTAAGGACAAAGAGCCTTATATATTTTACGATGGCCCGCCTTTTGCTACGGGATTGCCGCACTATGGGCATATCCTCGCTTCCACCATCAAGGATGCCATCCCTCGTTATCAAACCATGAAAGGCCATTATGTCCGCCGGGTTTGGGGTTGGGATTGCCATGGCTTGCCTATTGAAAACATTGTTGAGCAGAATTTAAAAATTTCCGGCAAAAAGCAAATTGAAGAAATTGGTGTGGAGCGGTTTAACAAAGTCTGCCGCGACAATGTTTTAAGGTTTGCGGAAGAATGGGGGAAAATGGTCAAAAGAATGGGCCGCTGGACTGAGTTCGACAATTCCTATAAGACCATGGACACCACGTATATGGAAAGCGTGTGGTGGGGCTTAAAGCAGGTTTGGGATAAGGGCCTTATTTACGAGGACCGCAAGGTGCTTTTATATTGCTCGCGCTGCGAAACGCCGATTTCCAATTTTGAAGTGGCTATGGACAATTCCTACCGCGACGTGACCGAAGAGTCAGTATACGCAAAATTTAAAATGGTTAAAGGCCAAAGGATAGTAAATGACCTTACTAATGATAAAACTTTCGCCCTGGCTTGGACCACTACGCCCTGGACTTTACCCGGAAATACCAGCTTAAACGTTGGCCCGGATATTGTGTATGTGATGATAGAAATGGAAAACAAGGAGCGCTACCTCCTTGCCAAAGAAAGGCTCTCTATAATAAGCGAGCCTTATGAGGTTGTGGCTGAATTTTCAGGGCGGGCTTTGGAAGGCTTAAGTTATGAGCGCTTGTTTCCTGTAGAGGCGCCTGACTTGGAAGGGAAAGCATATAAGATTTATCCCGCTGACTTTGTAACCACGACTGACGGCACAGGCATGGTATCTAATGCCCCAATATACGGGGAAATAGACTATAATTTGGCTAAAAAAGATAATATCCCAATGGTTGATATGTTGGACCATCAGGGTAAATATTCGGCCGTTGCGCCGCCGCATTTCCGGGGACTGTTCTTTAAAGACGGCGACAAGGTTGTTTTAAAGGATTTGGAAGCCAACGGACTGCTTTATAAAGTAGAGAACTACACCCACTCTTACCCGCATTGCTACCGCTGTGCAACGCCGCTTTTTTATTCCGCCCTGCCCGCTTGGTTTATTAATATCCAAAAAATCAAACAGCGGCTTAGGGAAGTTAATGAAAAAGAAATCAGCTGGTATCCGGAGCATTTGAAAATGGGCCGGTTTGACAAAAGCATGGAGAGCGCGCCGGACTGGAATATTTCCAGGAACCGCTATTGGGCGACTGCCCTGCCGTTTTGGAAATGCGGGAATGCGGAATGCAAGAATGTTGTATGTGTTGGATCAATAGCTGAGTTAAAAGAAAAATCCACGAACTTCAGTGAAGTGTATCCTAATTTTAATCCCCAAGACCTAGAAAGCACGGATCTTCATAAGCCTTACATTGACCAGGTTAAGTTAAAGTGTGGAAAGTGTTCAGGAGAAATGCAAAGGGTGCCGGAGGTCGTGGACTGCTGGGTAGAGAGCGGCAGTATGCCTTTTGCCGAACTCCACTATCCTTTTGAAAATGTGGAATTATTTAAAAAGCGCTTCCCCGCGGATTTTGTGGCCGAATACATTGGCCAGACCCGCGCTTGGTTTTATGTGATGCACGTAATGTCAACTATTGTGTTTGACCGCGCGCCGTTTAAGAATGTGGTGACCACGGGCAACATCCTCGCCGAAGACGGCAGTAAGATGTCCAAGTCCAAGCAAAACTACCCGGACCCTTGGCTGCTTATTAACAAGTACGGCATAGACGCTACGCGGTTTTATCTTTTGACCACGCCGGTAATGAACGCGGATGATTTGAACTTTAGCGAAAAAGGCGTAAATGAAGTCAACCGGAAAGTGAGTTTAATCCTTTATAATGTGTGGTCGTTTTACAGGATGTACGAGTCCGGAAAATCGGAAGTCGGATTAATCGGAAAATCGGATCACGTCTTAGATAAATGGATTATTGCAAGGCTGAGTAAAGCACAGGAGGAAATCACAAAGCAGATGGATGGGTATAATACCGTAAAAGCAGGCAAGGAAATCGTCAGTTTTATAGATGAACTATCTACCTGGTATTTAAGGCGCAGCCGAGACCGGATTAAGGGTAACGATGCTGCATCCAAAGCCGCTTTAAACACGCTTGGGTTTGTCTTGGCTGAAACCGCCAAATTAATGGCGCCGTTTATGCCGTTTATTGCGGATTTTATATTTCGGGATGTCACAGGCAAGGAAAGCGTGCATTTGGAAAATTGGGCTTCGTTATCAGAATATGATAAAACTATCCTTAGCCAAATGGACATGGCAAGGAAAATTGTGGAGCTCGGCCTGTCTTTGCGCAAGGAGAAAAATTTGAAAGTAAGGCAGCCGCTTTTGGAATTGAGCTATGATCTTAAGGATGTGAAATTATCTGCCGATATTGATAGCATCTTAGCTGAAGAGCTGAATGTGAAAAAAATTTCCAATTTCCAATTTCCAATTTCCAATTCAACCGAATGGGCAGTTAAAGAGGATCAAGACGTGAAAGTCGGATTGAATTTAACAATTACCGATGAACTGAAAAAAGAAGGCTGGGCCAGGGAATTGGAACGCCAGGCGCAGGACTTGAGGAAAAAGAGCGGCCTGAAAGTGGGGGAGCTGGTGGATTTGTATTACAACACGCAGGACGAAGGAATTGAGTCAATTTTACTTTCCCAGTTTGACCGCAAAAAAACTTTTGTCGCGCAGATTTCCAAAAATCTGGAAGTCGAGGCGGACTTTGAAGCTCAAGGTGAGGTTGACGGCAAGGCGATTTGGTTAGGGGTTGTTAAAATATAATCTCTACTAAATACGAAATAGTACTAAAAATACTAAAGCTATAAAAATACGGTTTCGTACCTTTCGTACTTTTTAGTATTTAGTAGACATAATTATAGTATGTCCAGAGAAATTTCTTATACTGCCATAATTTTAAAAAAACAAGCCTTTGGCGAGGCGGATGAAATTATTACTTTCTTTACCCGGGAAGCCGGGAAAGTGAGGGGTTTGGCCAAGTCCGTAAAACTGGCAAAGAGCAAGTTGCAGAATAACTTGCAGAATTTAACTTTGGTTGATGTAAGTTTGGCCGGGCAGGGCCAGCTTCCCAAAATCATTGCTGCAGAAGCGAAGCAGACTTTTACGGGCCTTAGGCATAACCTTGATTCGCTCAAGCGGGCTTTTTACGCAAGTGAATTGGTTTTGCGCTTTACGCCTGACGGACAGAAAGACGAAACACTTTTTGCTTTGCTTTTGGAATTTTTGGAATGCTTGGATGCCGGGGCCGGCCACGCAGATTTGGCGCTGGCAAAATTTAAGGCCGGATTTTTGTTCTCCGCCGGCCTTGCGGCAACAGCCCATGACAGTTTGGGAAATCAAACGGAAAACCTTAAGCTCTGCCGGGATTTGGAAGCTTGCGAGTTTGGGGATTTACAAGGCAAGCCGTGGGATAATATTGAGCCTTTGCAGAAATTTTTGTCTGAATTTATTGTTTTTCATTTAGAGCGGGAAGTGAAGTCAGAACAGTATTTGAACGCAGTGTGATATAATAAAAGAAGTAAGAAGCAAGAATTAAGAAGTAAGGGTTGGAATTACCCGATCATACTTCATACTTCATACTTCAATTTTATGGCAGATTTTAATCCCCAAAAAATCAATCAATCGCCGGTTGTTGAGAATACGCCGCCGATAAATAAAAGCTTTTACCAAGCCAATAAGTTTTACATTTGGGCCGTGGGTTTTGCCGTGGTTGTGATAGCAATCTTGGCTTTTTTCGCATTCCGCCCGCAAGCGGCCCCGCAGATCAAAGAGGCGAATGTCCAGGTGGAAATTTTGGCTCCCGAAACCCTGCCCTCGGGCGGCGAAGCAGTTTACCGGTTGCAGATGAAGAACAACGACAGCGTCAAATTAACCGGCCTGGAGCTGGAATTGGCCTACCCGGAAGGCGTTGCTTACGTGGAGAGCAGCCCCAAGGCTTCCAACCTTTCAGGCAGTGTTTTTTCCGTACCCGACCTTTTGCCCGGGCAGAATGTGACCGTGATAGTTAAAGCTAAGGTTTCCGGCGACATCAATTCAGAAAAAAGGCTCCTTGCCAAGCTCCACTATAAATACAGTAATTTTAATTCTAGTTTCGTCAAGGAATCATCGCATACTTTGCGGCTTACTGCTTCTGACATCACCCTGGAAATTGAAGGCCCAAAAGAAGCCAATTCCGCCCAGCTGGTGGCTTACACAATTACCTATAAAAATAATTCCAAAGACGCGCTTAAAAACGCGCGGGTTAAGCTGAATTACCCGGCCGGTTTTAATTACGCCGCCAGCCAGCCAACAGCTTCTTTAGGCGGCAATACCTGGAATATCGGCGATTTGCAAAGCGGCGCGGAAGGCAAAATTACGGCGCAGGGCACGTTTGCCTCCAGCCAGGCCGGGGAAAGCAAAACAGTAGAGGCGCAGTTTTTGGTCTTGGGGCAAAATGGCGAATATTTTGTGCAGAGTTCCGCGGAAGTGATTACGTCTATCTCCAGCCAGCCCCTTTTGGTGAGTTTGGAAAATTTGGACCAGCAAGGCGAGAGCGGCATTGCGCCGCCCGGAGCGACGCTGAATTTTGCCGTGCGCTACCAGAATAACGCCAGCGTGGCGGCCACAGGCGTGAATATTGTCGTAACCTTTGATTCCAAAGCTTTGGATTTTTCGAGCCTGCAGGCGCAAGGAGCGCAGGTTGTGGGCAGCGCCATTACCTGGAACGCGGCCGGCGTGCCGAATTTGGAGGTTTTAAACCCCGGGGAAGAAGGAGTTTTGAATTTTTATGTCCGCGTGAAGAACCCGGCCACCAAGGATTCCAGCAAAAATTTGTCAGTCAAGGCGGCTTCTAAAATTAAAGCAAGCGAATACAGCACGTTTTTGCCCGGCTCCGGCCTTGAAATAAAAATTTCCAGCCCGGCGGAAATCCAGGCGGGCCTTTCCTTCTTAAGCGGCAGTCTGCCCCCCAAGGTCGGCACGCAAACCAAATACAAAGCCACCCTGAAACTTTTAAACAGCAGTAATGATTTTTCGCAAGGGCAGCTTACGGTTTTTTTGCCCAGCGCGAGCGGCAGTTTCAGTTTGGAAAGCGTTAACGCGGCTGAAAGGGCTAATGTCCAGTTTGATCCGGCCACGGGGCGGCTCACCTGGAGAGTGGACAGTTTGCCTGCGCACGCGGGCAAATTCAGTCCGGCAAAAATTTTGGAATTTACGGTTGCGGCCAGCCCCTCGCCCTCGGATGTGGGCAGTTCCCCGGTGCTTTTAAGGAATACCAGGTTCTCCGCCAAAGATGATTTTACCGGCCAGGAAATAAATATCAGCGCCGAAGATTTGACCACTGCCAGTTTATCCGGGCAGGGCGGGTATGAGAATGGGATAGTAGTGCCATAAGCGGAGCTAAGAAGTATGAATTAAGAAGTATGAAGTATGGTTTTTCTTGTTGAATTTCCCTTACTTCTTAATTCCTGCTTCTTACTTCAAGTAGGGATAAATTGATGTCTATCTTCGACAAACTCCGCCATTTTAAAAAAACTTTTTCCCTGCACCAGCCTCTAATTGAGGTTTTTGTTTATAAGGAAAATCTGCTCCATAATTTGCGCGAGTACCAAAGCAGTTATCCCAAACTGCAGTTTGCGCCGGTTTTAAAAGCCAACGCCTATGGCCATGGTTTGGAGCAAGTACTGGATGTTTTAAAAAACGAGGATTTGCCCTTTATTTGCGTTGATTCGCATTTTGAATTGAGGACGGCAAGGGCGCACGCGCCCAATCTCCAGTTTTTGGTAATCGGCTTCAGCCGGCTGGAATCCATACAAAAGTCCGGTTTTAAAAAAACCAGTTTTACCATAATGAGTTTGGACCAGCTTAAGCAACTGTCGGCAAAACTAAGCAGGCCCAGGCAATTCCACCTTAAACTCGACACCGGCATGCATAGGCAGGGGATTTTACCCGGCCAATACCAGGAGGCGATAAAACTTATCCAATCGAACCCAAATATCCTTCTTGAAGGCTTGTGCAGCCATTTGGCGGATCCGGATAACCAGCCGGAAACTTTAAAGCAAATAGCAAACTGGAACAACGCGGCCAGGCATTTTAAAACAACATTCCCGGAAATTAAGTACACTCACCTTTCCGCCACAGGCGGGGTGAGCTACAGCAATAAAATCGATGCTAATTTAGTCCGCCTGGGCATCGGTTTTTACGGCAATGACGATTACCATAACGGGCAGCCAAATTTAAAGCCCGCGCTTGAAATGCGCTCCCTGATTACCGGCACCAAAATAATCAATGCAGGGGAAAAAATCGGCTACGGACTTACCTTCACGGCCGAAAAGCCAATGAATATTGCCACAGTGCCGGTCGGTTATTTTGAAGGCATGGACAGGCGTTTGAGCAACCAGGGATATTTTAAAGTTAACGGCGAATTTTGCCCGTTGGTTGGACGCTTAAGCATGGATATCGCAACCATTGACATCACAGAAAACAAAAACGCAGTTTTTGGCAGTGAAGTGGTTGTAATCAGCGCGCAAAGCAGTGATAAAAATTCCGTGGAAAATATTTCCCGTCTTTGCGGCACTATCCCTTATGACATCTTAGTCCACATTCCCCAGCATCTGCGCCGGACGGTCATCTAGATAAACAAAAAACAATAGGCATCATTGGGGACTGCTGCATAAACCTGTTGGTGTTAAAATGCAATTAAGCCTTGAATAAAGGCTTTTTTGTTTGTTTTTAATTAACCAATTTCGTTTATGAAATCAGTATGTAAATATTGCGGTCAGGGCCAGTTAATTAAGTGGGGTGAAAGGCGGAGGTATTGCGCGCCTTGCGAGAGAACTTTTAGCGTACCAAAAGCCGGTAGAAACCGAACTAAAAAGACCGGCATGTATTTGTTAGACCGTTCGACTTTTAGGCGCATCGGCTTTAAAACTAAAACGCGCGATACGACTGTCTTGAGAGGTTTGCATAAAGAGATTGCTCCCTTACCCGCGCCTCTGGACTATTTAAAAAAAACTTCAAACTTACCTCCGGCATTCTCATCCTGGACGGCAAGCACATAAAGATTAAAGGCATTAAGTATTATGAGTCTTTAGGCTTTGACACCAAGCTTGGCTTAATCGGCAGGTGTTTCCGTAAAGGCGGTGAATCTACCTGGGGTTATCGGGAAATCATCAGGTCTGCCCAAGAAACAGGCTACCGGGTTAAAGCCGTGGTTTCTGACGGCGGGACGGGCATTTTCAGCGCTTTAAGGCACTTTGACATTAACAGGCACCAAAGGTGTCATGTTCATCTGCTGCGGGATTTAAGGACGGGATTGAGAATGCACAACAAAAGGCCGAAGAGTGTTTTAAGAAAATATTACTGCAACAAATACGCCAAACTGCTTTTAGCGGCTAACGATGAATACCAGCTAACTTTAAGGCTAAAACATTTTGAGAGAGTGGTATTTACTATGTGGCCCGGGGGCGGCGATGTGGAATTAAACGCCATTAAAGGTTTCCTAAGAACCTTACCCTGGGCATTTACTTTTATGGAGTATCAAAAGTTTTTAGACATCCCTAAAACTACCAATGCCTTGGAAGGCTACATCAGCAGAATTAATGCCAGACTTAAGACTATGAGGGGACTCAAAAACCCGGCAAATGCCGGGCGGATTTTAAATGCCATCCATTACTTTTTGAGATCCAAAAAAGACTAAGTTACCAACAGATTAGCGCAGCAGTCCCCATCATTGCTTAGCAATGATGCCTATTTAACAGTCTCGAAGAGTTTTGCTATTATCTAAAATCTATTATCTGATATCTGCTTACGGATAAATGAACCCGCGAATGATCTTACTGCCTTTCGGGATCCAGCGGCTGTTGACTCGGCCAAATTTTTCGTAGTTCATTTCGGAAACGGTAAACCCGGTGTCATCTACGGCTGTTACCAGGGCCACATGGCCGTAGCGCTTGTTGTCCGTGGTCACAACTATTGCCCCGACAGCGGCCTCGTTTCCAATAACCGCGCCGTAAGCCTTGGCGTTAGCCAGCCAGTTTTTGGCGTTGCCGCCCCACGGCACGTGGACTTTTGTGGCCACATACCAAGTGCAATAGCCCCAGGGGAAGAGGTGCCCGGTGCCGTTGTTTACAACTTTAGGCGCTGGCACGCTGCCGCCTGTTTTGCTTGGGTCGCGCGGCGCTGTTTTGGGCTTAGGCGCTTCAGGGATTCGGCCTCCCGGTATAATTACCAGTTGGTCCGCGTCTATATCTTCGGCATTCTCCAAACCGTTATATGAAATAATGGTTTCAAGGTTGCCGCCGTACTTTTTGGCGATATCCGGCAGGGTATCGTTAGCCGAAGCTTTGTGCAAAACGCCGTCAGTCGGCAGGATAACCAAGAACCAGCCCGGCCTGATTCCTTCACTCGAAAGTTTGTTCGCCCACATAATAGTTTGCACGGAAATCCCGTTCGCGCGGGCAATGGATGCCAAAGTATCGCCGCTTTGGGTCTGGTAAACTTTAATCTGTTTGGCAATAAGGCTCCCCAGAGTGTCCGGGTTCGGCTGGACAAGAACATCGCCAGTAAAGCTGCCGTCGTAGTCTTCAGTAGTAAATTCTTCAGTAGCGCTAGTTTCATCGGCCGTTAAAGTTCCAAAGTCTTCGGCCTGGGCCAAGGGGATAAAGCCGCCGGCGTTTACAATTTTTGTAGTTATGGTGCTGTTTTTTTCGTACAATTCAGGATTCAGGCCGGGGTGATAGCTCAAAAATTTGGCCGCAAAGCTTTTGTCCGCAGCCTCATTGGCAACATAAAAATGGAAAAGGTTCAAGCCCGCCACTGTCAGGGCCAAAATTAAAACCAGCAGCTCACTCGAGAACCTTAATAGGTAATCGTACCAATCAAGGGGCTTTAAGTGGATTGCCGGAAAAGAATTCAAATAAACCCGCTTTAGGCTGGGCAGGCGCCTTAAGAAGCGAAAAATGAATCGCTTGCTGTAATATTGGGTTTTAAAGGCATTCAATGAGAGGAATTTTTTGAGGATTGAATGCCAGAGTTTTATTCGTGGAATTTTAACAACCTGTAGTGCTTTTTTCGTTTTTTTCTAAAGCAACCGCAAACGAGAAAAAGCTTAATAATTCAACCCAGTATATCAACATTTGATTTTGAAGTATAGTTAAAGTTGGTGGTTATTGTACCGAAAATGATGAGTGAAGCCGAACCTTTAATATATATCAAATGTTGTATTACTGGGCAAGCTTTGCGTCAAAGAAAATCTAATTAATCTAATTTTAACAAACGTGCCCAAACTATCAAGTAATTCATCCACAAGTTATGCTTTTTACCCTAAATAAAGGCTAAAGAAATAAAATCCCTTATAGATATAAGGGATAATGCCAAATTTCCAATTTCAAATATCAAATGAAATCATAATGCTTAAATTTAAAATTTTGACATTTGGATTTGGACATTTATTTGAAATTTGGAATTTGTCATTTGAAATTTTGATTATGCTATACTTTTTAAGTAATGGATACTTCATCGCTAAATAAAAAGCAACTAGAGGCGGTAACGGCCCCGATGGGGCCGGTTTTAGTCTTGGCCGGGCCGGGAAGCGGCAAAACCAAGACTTTAACTTCGCGCATCGCTTATATAATAGAGAAGAAGTTGGTCCATCCTTCAAATATTTTGGCTTTGACCTTTACCAATAAGGCGGCTAAGCAAATGCGCGAGCGCGTGGGCAAGCTCCTAACGCGCATGCCGGGCGCTGCGGAAAAGCTGACTATGGGCACATTCCATTCTGTGTGCGCCAGGCTTCTCCGCAAAGAAATTTCCAAATTAGGCTATGGCCCGGATTTTGTAATTTTTGATACCGATGATCAGCAAAAAATCCTAAAGGAAATCGGCGAGGAACTTAAGCTGCCAAAGCAGCTGCCGCCGTCCTTGTTCGGCGCGCTTATCTCCCGCGCCAAAAACCACCTTCAGACTCCCGACAATTTAAATTTAGATGTTGACCCAAGGATGCAAGAAAAGGTCTTTGAGGTTTATAGCCGCTACCAGAATTCTTTGCACAGCCAAAATGCCGTGGATTTTGACGATTTGCTTATGCTGACTGTCAAATTGTTTGAAGCGGACCAAAATACCTTGAAAAAATACCAAGAACATTTTAAGTATGTGCTGGTAGATGAATATCAGGACACTAACCTGGCCCAGTACCGTTTGCTAAGGCTTTTGTCCGAACACCATAATTTGTTCGTGGTGGGCGACGATGCCCAAAGCATTTACGGTTTTCGCGGTTCGGATATTACCAACATTTTGAATTTTGAAAAGGATTTCCCGGAATGCGCGGTAATCGCCCTTGAACAGAATTACCGCTCGACCAAAAATATCCTGTCCGTGGCCCAAAAAGTCATAGAACTAAACCCGGAGCAAAAACCCAAGACCTTGTGGACGGAAAATTTGGACGGGGAAAAAATTACCATGGTGCAGGCGGACGATGAGCGGGCGGAAGCGGAGTTTGTGGCTAAAACCATTGTTAAGTTTGCGACCGGGAAACAGGCTGAACCGGAATATGAAGAAGAGGAGTTAAACCCTTCCAAGTCGATTCTGGACCGGTTTTTGCTTGCCCGAAAGAAGTACGGAGCTACCATGGGCGGTTTTATCCGCCAATTGCCGCAATTGCCAAAACAACACGATCCTTTAAAGGAATATTGTGTGTTGTACCGCACGCACGCCCAGAGCCGTTCCATTGAAGAAGCGCTTATCCAGTCCGGCATCCCGTACCAAATTATCGGCGGTTTTAAGTTCTATGACCGCAAGGAAATTAAGGACATGCTGGGGTATCTTAGGTTGACGTTAAATTTTCGCGATCTAGTTTCACTCAAGAGGGTTATAAATGAACCGCCCCGGGGCATAGGGGATAAATCGTATCAGATAATTAGGGATTTTATATTGGATCATCGTAAATCAGATGAATCAGAAAAATCAGATCGATCGGAAAGTCAGAAATCCGATTCATCTGATCAATCCGATCTATCTGGCTTCCGTCAGGCTTTTACTGAAGTATCTCTACCTCCTAAGCAGTGGCAATCAGCCCAGGATTTTTTTGAAATGATTGAAGAGTTCCAAAGCGTGCCAAAAACTACTGCTTTGCCGGAACTGATGAAAATGATTATCCGCAGGGCGCGCCTGGAGCAGTCTATTAGAGACGGGTCGGACTCGGGCGAGAGCCGTTGGGAAAATTTACAGGAATTATTGGTTGTTGCCGAAAAATTCAAAATCGGCAATTGGAGGGAAGCTTTAAGCGAGTTTTTGGAAGAAGTCGCGCTTTTGTCCGAAATCGACCAAAAACAGGACGAGAAAGACGCGGTTACCTTAATGACTTTGCATTCGGCCAAGGGCTTGGAGTTTGACACGGTATTTTTTGTAGGGCTCGAGGAGGGTATTTTGCCCCACTCACGAAGCTTAGTGGATCCGAAAGAACTTTCCGAAGAAGTGCGTTTGGCGTACGTGGGCTTGACCCGCGCGCGCAAAAATTTGTTTTTGCTGTTTGCCCGCTCGCGTATGGCTTTCGGAAGCCGACAAATCCAGTCGCCTTCGCGTATTTTGAAAGCTATGCCTAAAGACAAACTTCAGTTTTTGGGCGGAGCTGAGCACCTGTTCGCGCGGGAGGAAGGGGAAATGGAGTATGTGGAGGTGGTAGACTAGAAGTAAGAAGCAAGAATTAAGAAGTAAGGTTAGAAGTTTTTCTCCTTACCCCATGCTTCATACTTCTTACTTCTTTTTTGTAAATAATATGGATATTGAACAGCTAAAAAATCAGCTTAGACATTACGGCATAAAGCCCAACTTCACCTATGGGCAGAATTTTTTAATTGACGATATGGTTTTGGAGGATATTGTGGATGCGGCTGATGTATCAGCAAGCGATAATATTTTGGAGATCGGTCCCGGCATTGGCAACCTTACCAGGCTTTTATGCGAGCGCGCCCTGAACCAGTCGCCGCAAAGCGGCTCCGGTACAGGGCAGGCCGGGTTTGTTTTGTCGATTGAAAAAGATCCTAGCTTCCACCCAGTTCTGCATGCCATAAAAAAAGACCATCGCGATAACTTTCGGTTCGAGATTGCTGACGCATTGGAATATAATTTCCAGGATTTTTTTAAAGAGAGAGGTTCGTCGTATAAAGTAGTGGCCAACATCCCGTACTACATTACCGGAAAAATTTTGGAAATGCTTATGACTTCAAAATTCAAACCTTCTTCAATAACCGTGCTCGCGCAAAAAGAAGTGGCGGAAAGGATTACGGCTAGGCCGGGGGATATGAACCTGCTGGCCATATCAGTCCAGCTTTTTGGAAAACCAAAATTAATCCAAAAAGTTCCGGCAAAGTGTTTTTACCCGGCGCCTAAAGTTGACAGCGCGATTTTACAAATTGAACTTTTTAAAAAGCCTAAGTATGAGATTGGTGATGAGAAGAAATTTTTTAGGATTTTGCGAGCGTGTTTTTCCGGCAAAAGGAAGCAGCTGCATAACACGCTCACTAATAATTTAAAACTGGACAAACAAAAAGCCCTGGCAATTTTACAGGAGCTGGGTATTGACGCAAAGACCAGGCCGCAGGAGTTGACGATAGAGGAGTGGGTCAAGCTGAATGACAAGATTGACATGATTGACCAAGATTGACATGAATTTCTGCACTATCAACCATGTCAATCATTTAAATCTTTTAATTCTTGTCAATTAGTTTTACTTCATCCCCAATCTTTATCCCATTCTCCCTGCTCCATCCCGCGTTGACTTCCAAGACTTGGTCAACAGGGCCGGGCGGGTAATACAGGGGAAGCTTATCATCCTCCGATTGCGGATGGGGAACATCGGCAGTAATGCCCACGATACGCCCCGAGCCTGTGGTTCGGCTTTGCTCACCACCTTGAGCACCAGTCGAAACGGTCGAGGGGTTATTTTTTATCCAGATTAGGTCAAGATCAAATTTCATCTGCTTCATCCAAAATCCGGGCAAGGCATTATCAACATCCGAAAAGTCAAACAGCATGCCCTGATTATCTTTTAATTTTTCCCTCCCGGAAAGACCCTGCTGTTTTTTTTGTGGCGTATCCGCAATCTCCACCAAAATTTTTTTATTTCCGACTGTTAGAGGGTTTGAGTAGACATCAGTTGGCGATAATTGAGCGCTACCGCAGGCGGAAGAGAGCAGTATGACGGCCAGAAGGGGAATGAGTTTTTTAGGTATAGACATTTTTGGAAAAGTGTGCTATAATTATAGCAGAGTAAGTTAGTGCGAGTCCAAAGAAACCAAAAGAAAAACAAAAGTTAATAAAAGTCCTTTATTTTTGCTGATTTTACAATCAGCGGTTTTAGCTTTTGTTACAAGGGGCCTATTGCCGAATGCCATTTTGACTGCAATTCCAGAATTTTGGCGGCTTGCCTAAAAAAATTTTTCCGCTTAACTTCCAGTTAAACATCAAAATTTATTTTTGCCAATCCGCTTAAAATTATGGAATTTCGTCTTAAAAGCGCCTTCGGCAACAGGCCCATAAGCGCTGAAATGGGAAACAAACAAAAATTGCTATTGATATTTTTTTTCGCTTCCCTGGTTTTGGTTTTAGATTTTGTCCAAAGGCAGGCTCCGGCCTCAAACGCGTTGGACCTTTTGCCTGCTTCAAGGTTTTTGAAGCTAGCTGAGGAACCGACAGTCTACTACGTAAACCAATACAGGCAAAAAATTCCAATACCTTCCGCCAAAGTTTTTTTGTCCTACGGGGCCGAGTGGCAGGATGTTGAAACAATTGAAAAGGCAGAATTGGATTTTTATAAGAACGCGGAGTACATAAAACTGATCGGCAACGCCAGGGTTTATTTTTTGAAAGACGGCGTTAAAAGATACTTGACGCAAAAAGCCGCGAGCGCGCTGAAAATTTTACCTGAAGAAGTGGTGGCAGTGAACCGTACGGAATTTAACGCGTACGCGAGCGGTGAGACAATGGAAGAAGAGGAAGCGTCCGGCCTCCAAACTCAAAAAAATACCGCGTTATTGTCTGAGGTGGAAGCGCAAAAATGCGTGCCTGACGAAAGCGTGGGAGGGGAAGATGGTTGCAAAATTTTTGAAGCTTTGGAAAAAAATGATGTTTCCCTTTGCGGGCAAATAAGCAGTCCGGAATGGAAAGGCAAATGCTACAGTTCTTTTATCCCTGACGGGGCTGACAGCCTTGTAAATTGTTCTAAATTAGAAAATGGCCCGGAGAAAAATAATTGCATCCAGTCAATGGCAATCGCGAAAAGCGACTCCGCACTTTGTTCACAAATTATGGATACAGAAAAAGCGAAAGTTTGCGAATCTTATGTCGGCGTATCCTCGCGCCAAATCGGGTCCTGCGACAGGTTGGCAGGGGACAACGGTAATGCCTGCAATTTTATTTTTGGGACATTAAACCAAGACACCGCCAGCTGCGAGAAAATTTCCAATCCGGAAATGAAAAATTCCTGCAGGGAATCTATAAACCAAACTTTATCAATTAACGGCGTTGCCAGGAATAAAACATTTTTTACAGCCCTTGCCGGCGCAGGCAGATGGCTGCTTCCGGCCAAGGCCCAAGCCCAGTTCGGAAGTATACTGTCCCGTGTGGTCGGAGGAAAATTTTTAGCCGGTTTGACGTTTGATATTTTTACAATCACAATTACGCCCCCGTGCATGATGGTGAGTGTCATAGGCCCAAGACCCGGGATATTCAGCTGGAGAGGGCCGAGGATTTACGATAATTTTTTTAAAACCGCGTGGCATTCACAAACTAATATGCTTGGGCTTGCGTCAAACGTGCCGACAATTTGTCCGCCAACTCTTAATATGTTTGGCTCAAGCCTAACACCATAAAAATATATGCAATATCAAAATACGACGGAGAAGCAACATATCAGTTTTGGGCATTTGGGGCTGATAGTATCAGTCGCGGTTTTTTTGCTTGGCGTTTCCTGGATGAAGAACCCGGAGCTGTTTAAAGTTTTTTCGCGCAGTGAGGCGGGTTATTCCTCCGGCGCGGATTTGCCCAAGTATTACGCTTACGAGGCGCCGGCGGAGTTCAGCCAGCCGTTGGTGGCGGGCG
>Ga0209542_10007447_pt1 | contig 20810 bp, 17 predicted proteins | sample RifCSPhighO2_01_FD_184028 | JGI IMG/M metagenome (GOLD analysis project Ga0209542, IMG submission 184028) | Soil microbial communities from Rifle, Colorado - Rifle CSP2_plank highO2_0.1 (SPAdes) (version 2) | ecosystem: Environmental > Terrestrial > Deep subsurface > Rock core/Sediment ... | reverse complement strand
ACAGACGCAAGACGCAGGACTCACGACCCAAGACTTAACACGCGGAATATTAGTCTTTTCCATGCCGCTTGCAGATATAAAAGAGGAGAGTGCTAATTTCAGAAAATTTATCTTTTTCTACGCCTTCTTTGATTCCCTCATTATAATCGCGCTTGGCACATATCTTTTTTCCAAGGGCATAATAAGGCCCATGGCTATTCTTAAGGAAACTGCTGAGAGCATAGCCAGCGGAAGACTGGAACAGAGGGTTAATATAAAGGCATCCAATGAGATAGGCAGTTTTGCCTCATCCTTCAACATAATGACTGATAAGCTTGAAGAAAAGATAAAGACGCTGGAAAGGCTTAATAAGGAACTTACAGCCATGCAGGAAGGATTGATAAGGTCTGAAAAACTCGCAACAGTCGGGAGGCTTTCTGCAGGGATTGCCCATGAGATAGGGAATCCCCTCGGGGCATTGCTTGGGTATGTGGGCATCCTAAAGAAAGGTACAGATAGCAAGGAGGCAATGGAAATTACAGAAAGGCTTGAAAGGGAGATAATACGGATTGACAGCATAGTAAGACGGCTCCTTGATTTTTCAAGGCCGTCAAAGGGGGCTATGAAGGATGTGGATGTCAACAGTGTAATAAAGAATGCTGTTGCCATGCTATCACCCCAGTTTTCTGCCGGCAATATATCCGTTGATATGAAGCTTGATGAGGATATATATCATATAGTTATGGATGAGGGGATGCTTCAGCAGGTGCTACTAAACCTTTTCCTGAATGCAAAGGATGCGATGGAAACGGGCGGGACAATTACTGTGGAAACATCCGAGACCTCGATGTCTGTTTATGATATTCATATAAAAAAAAGGAAGGGAGATTTGCCGGATAAGGACTACAAAGACATAAGGAACAAGGCTGAGCGCAAATATGTTAAGATTTCTGTTGCTGATACCGGTAAGGGCATTGCCATGCAAAACCTTGACAAGATATTTGATCCGTTTTTTACTTCAAAGGAGGCCGGAAAGGGGACAGGCCTCGGGCTTACAGTGTCGCTGGGTATAATACAGGCATACGGCGGAGATATAAAGGTGAAGAGCGAATTGGGCAAAGGGACGACGTTTGAAGTGATACTACCAACTACAGACTCAAGACATAAGACTCAAGACATAAGACTTAAGACTTCAGACTTGGAACATGGAACTTGAGTCTTGGGTATTGAGTCTGTTTTTAAATATATGGTTAGAGATTTTAAGAAGATAATTGCATGGCAAAAGGCTGATGATTTGGCTGTAGAAGTTTATTGTTTAACCAAAAGTTTCCCTAAAGACGAGTTGTATGGATTGACAAGCCAAATAAGAAGAGCTGCCGTTTCTGTTTCTGCCAACATTGCAGAGGGGTCTGTGCGTAACCATAAAAATGAATATAGGCAGTTTCTATTCATAGCAAAGTCATCATTGACAGAAGTAGAATATTATCTTCATTTATGTAAAAGACTGGGATATATTGATGGCGCCTCCTATCAAAAATGTAGTCAGTTGCAGCAAGAGGCCGCAAAGGTATTACAAGGGTTGATAGCCTGTATCAATAAAGAGTCTTAAGTCTTGTGTCTTGAGTTCTATGTCTTAAGTCTTGTGTCTTGAGTCTTATGTCTAATATTTTAATCATTGACGACGAAGAATCCATGCGCCACATGCTTTCCATAATCCTGAAAAAGGAAGGCTATGAGGTGGTGTCTGCTGAAAGCGGCCAGCAGGCCCTGAAGGTGCTGGGAAAGGATGATTTTAACTTTATACTTTGCGATATAAGGATGCCTGATATGGACGGCCTGGAATTCTTAAGAAGACTCAAGACTCAAGACGCAAGACACGAGATAAAAGATTTAAGTCTTGAGCCTTCAGCCTTTAGCCCTCAGCCTGTAGTTATCATGATGTCTGCCTATGGCACCATTGACACAGCAGTTGAATGCATGAGGCTTGGCGCATATGACTATATATCAAAACCCTTCAAGGCTGACGAGATAATAATCACCCTGAAAAAGGCAGAGGAGAGGGAGAGGCTGAAGAGCGAAAATATAAGGTTAAAAAAGGCATTTCAGGAAGATTACGATTTTAGAAATATCATAGCCTCAAGCCCACAAATGCTGGATATATTCAAACTCATAGAAAAGGTGGCTAATTATAACACCACGGTGCTCATAACAGGGGAAAGCGGCACAGGAAAGGAACTCATAGCCAAGGCAATACATTATAATGGCAGCAGAAAAGATAAGCCATTTATTGCTATCAACTGCGGGGCAATTCCAGAAACCCTTTTAGAAAGCGAGCTGTTCGGCCATGTGAAGGGTGCCTTTACAGACGCCGTGAGGAACAAGAGCGGGCTCTTTGAAGAGGCGGATGGCGGGACCATATTTCTGGATGAGATAGGCGAACTTCCAAAGGAACTGCAGGTTAAACTCTTAAGGGTCCTTCAGGAAGGGGAACTCAGGAAGGTAGGCGATTCCAAATCCAGGAAGATAGATGTGAGGGTTATCGCTGCCACTGCCAGAGACCTATCAGGGGAGATTAAAAAGGGCAATTTCAGGGAAGACCTTTTTTACAGGCTGAATGTTGTGCCTGTAACGATTCCGCCCTTAAGGGAAAGGCAGGGTGATATCCCCCTTCTTGTAAACCATTTTACAGTCATATATGCAAAGAAGTTTGGCAGGCCTATAAGAGGCGTTAATGATGAGGCGATGAAATATCTCATAAGCTATCCATGGCCAGGAAATGTAAGAGAGCTTGAGAATGTCATAGAGAGGGCAGTGATTCTGGAAGATGCCGATATGATAAAATCTGAAAATCTACCGTTCATAAAAGAGCCATCAGCCATCAGCCATCAGCCATCAGCCAATACAGGGTTTTCCATCAAAAAGGCAGAAGAGGCCATAGAGAAAGAGCTCATCACAAAGGCATTGGAAATGACCCATGGCAATAAAACCAAGGCCGCAGAGCTTCTGGAGATAAGCCACAGGGCGCTTTTGTATAAGATAAAGGAATATGGGCTGTAGCTCCATGTAATTTCGCATCAACCTGCTTAGCCTTGAAATTTTTTCATAGTTTGATATAAGTTTTACCTCTGTCATACCTATCCCTTCAGTAAAATCTCTTGTTTATCAATTAGTTAGTTTTTGTAATGGCTTGGCATATAAGTTGCATATTTAACAACTTGGGAGAATAAATATGAAATCTGAAAAAGGTTTCACATTGGTAGAACTGCTTATAACAGTGGCAGTAATGATGATATTAGGTGCAATGGCAATACTATATACCCCAAATATGTTGGCCAGCTATAGGGTAAGGGGCGCTGCAAGGTTAATATATTCAGATATGCAAATGGCAAGGTTAAAGGCAATAAAAGAAGGAAAGGTGATGTGTATTATATTCAATGGTAGCCCTTTTACAAGTTACACGGTGGTAGAGGCTGGTACAAATGGTATATGTGACCCTGGTGTAGATGTAGTAGATACAACTGGTGAAAAAAACGTTGCTATAGCCTCTGAATACAGTGGTGTAAATATGACGCATAATTTTAGTGCTAATACATTGAACTTTAACCCCAATGGAACAGCAGAAGGCGGCACTGCAACTCTTTGTAATAGTTCAAGGGAGCAAGGTGTGGTTGTTAATAATAACACAGGAAACATAAGGATTGATAATACATCAACCTGTTAGATGGGAGAGCATATGAAGTCACTTAATAATCAAGGCTTTACCCTTTTGGAGGTTCTCGTAGCCATAGTTATTGTTTCCATAGGCCTTCTCGCAGTTGCAGGTATGCAGACTACAGCCATATCAGCAAATGCCTCTGCAAAGAATGGGACCATTGCCATTCAGCTGGCAGAAGAGATGGTAGATAGAATCAGGGTGAATGCAGGAGATACACCTGGGATTTATAATAACATAGATACAAATAATAACTGTGCAGGGTTGACTGACCCGGCCCTTGGAGACTGCACCCAGTGGAGGGCAAGATTGATAGACGCAAGTTTAGGGCTTTCAGGGGCAAGAGGCACTATTACAGTTACAGATGATTCACCCATCTCAAAGGCAGCTACTATTACAGTTACCATTACATGGGGCAGTATTACAACACGGAGTATAACCTTTACAACTATTATGGAAACATGGCTGACTTAAGGAGAATGCAAAATGAAAAATGAAAAATGCAAAATTAAAAATAAAAATTTGCAATCTAAAATTTGCAATTTGCAATTTGCAATTAAACAACAGGGTTTTTCTTTGGTTGAGCTTTTGATATCAATGGCCATTGCCTCAGTTGTAGGAATGGCGGGTTATGTGATATTTTCATCCAGCAACTGGTCATACAAGGTGCAGGAGGATGTAAGCGAGGCCCAGCAGAATGTGAGGGTGGCTATGGAGAGGCTTGCAGGGGATGTAAGGACAGCAGGGTTTGGCCTTCCTGATCCGCCATTTTCACTTACCTTCACCGGTCTCTCAACCACATTTGTCGGTCAATCTGGCAACAGCATAACCTTGACTTCACCCATTACGGTCAGCAATAGCGCAGCAGTCCCTGATACCATAACCATTCTTGGGATTGGGTATGAGGCTGGTGTTTTAGAGAATGATGCTAATGATGACGGGATAGAGGATAATAATTCATGCAATGGCGCAGGAGATGGATTGATATGCCTCGGCAGTGCGAATAGTGCAAATAATTTTTTTACAGGCAGCGGCCCATATACTTATGAGACAAATAGGCGATATATAAGCCTGAACGGGGCAGCCTTTATAGAACTTGCTAATGCTCAGACCGATGCTAATAGGTCAGCAGGCATGCTATCGCTTGGAACTCCCGCCACCCTTGACAGGAACTATCCAGATGGCACATCTGTTTACATTATTCAGGCTGTTCAATATACGATAAATGATACTGCACCATTTCTTACGGGCTGTTCAGCGACAAATCCATGTCTGGTAAGTGCGGATACAACGATGCTGAGGGGTGGTAGCACACCCGGAGCAAGGGAAGTCCTTGCCGAAAACATAGAAGATATCCAGTTTGCATACGGCATAGATGTAAGTCCGAGGGATGGGATGATTGATTATACTTCTCCTTATAGTGATGGAGCATTTGTATTTAGCGCCACAGGCGCAGCTGCATTGTCAGACCCTTCCAGCATAATAGCAGTGAAGGCAAATATAGTGGCAAAGACAAGGAATCAGGATCCAAAAGGTGCTACAGGTTTTAAAAGCCAGTGTTTTGAAGACCGACTTGTGGATGCCGGCACTACTAACTGTACAGGTGCAGTATCCGATGGCTACAGACGGAGGGCGCTTACTAAAATTATAAAATTAAGAAATCCGAAACAGGGGGCTTAAAGACAGTGGTGAGTGATGAGTAAAATTCCGACCACTGTTTACTGGAATAATGGAGTCAATATGAAAACACTTAAAAATGAAAAAGGCACAATACTTATTACCATGCTTCTTCTTATGGTTATTGTTACCCTCATAGGTGTTATAGCCATAAATACTGCAACAGTGGATATCCAGATATCAGGGAACCTAAAGAGGGTTTCAACAGCCTCTCAGGGCGCAGAGGCAGGGATAGATTTAAGCATACCGCTTATTGAGAGCACCTTAGCTATGGGCCAGTTAAGCATATCCAGCGCAACAGTCTCTACCACTATTACTTTTCCATCCGGTTCAGGAACTACAGCGGCTCTTGATGCAACAGATACAGTAACTCTTGGCACAGAGATCACAGGAGGGACAGACTACCATACTGACACCTCTTCGTCAGGTGCAGACTTATCAATCACCAATCTCAACGGGGTTGCGGTCAGTGTTGATATAGACAGGATGTATTCGTATATGATTGCAGGCGGTTCAATAGAGTTTGCATCAGGATATGAGGGTGTTGGGGCTGGCGCGGCCGGAGGCGGTACTGGTGTGCTTTATTCAGTGGATAGTCAAGGCACAATGTAACACAGGAGGGTATTTCTATGCGAAAATCATTTCTCTTATTACTAATCTTTCTTGTAGTATCTTCTTTCATGGGGACGAGCCTTGCTGGTGTTACCATGAGTGGAGAAGGAACAATGAGCTCTATTGAAGAGGACGGAAGCATAATAATTGATGAAATGGGCTATATGGTAGACAAGAAGGTTGCGGTATCTGACAGCGCCAATAAACGCATCTCGCTAAGGCGTTTATCGCCCCCTGTCCGCATATATTTTGAATATGAATATACAAAGAAAGGTCCTGTAATTAAATTGATAAAAGAGATTCCCAAGGAAATGCCGCGATAGGAAGCGGCTTATATGGAGGTGGTTTGTATGAAATTCAGAAAATATATTATAAAGGCGCTCTTGCTGTTCGGGATATGGTCAATTACTGTTACTTCTCCAGGGATTTTATCAGCAGCTACAAACAGCGACTATGCTGCTATGCCGCCTTTTATGTCCACAAGCTTAGAGCCGAATGTCTTAATTGTGCTGGACAACTCAGGGAGTATGAATGACGAGGCATATGCCACTACATACGATCCCACTCAATTCTCAAGCGGGCAGTATTACGGCTTATTTGATGCTACAAAATACTATCAATATAATGGCACCCGCTGGGAACCTATTTCTGGTTATACTACAACAAGCGACGCCATACCATCTTCTGGCCCTTCTGGCTCTGCTTCAACTACCAACCCTATTGCCAGCGGAAACCTTTTAAACTGGGCAACCATGAGCAGGATTAGTGTGGCTAAAAAACTTTTAATAGGCGGCAAAGGGAATCCCCGTTCATGGAACGGCTCGGTTACTGTGAAGCTTGAGGGTGAAACAACATGGGGATTTTCCAAGACCTTTGATAATACAATCCCATCCAATCCCGATCTCATCTCTTCCATATTTGCAGGGAATTACAGATACAGGGTGTCTTCTTCTGCTGATCTTTATGTAGAGCCGGTTTCAGCAGGGATATCCACTGTTTATACCTCTCCCAATGGAAATATCTCCGTCCCTGCGGGATGGATTGTTTCTCCTGCTTCTACTAATGCATGGGATGATGTGGATGATACAATTTCTCCGTCAATTTCAAATGACGGCGATACCACATATATCCAGGCACAGAACACCGCAGAATCTGCTATATTTGATTATGATTATGCAGGCGGAAGCATTGGCAGCATTACAAATGTGGGTGTTCGGGTAGTCGCAAAAAGGAGTACTTGCAGTTCTGGAACAAGACGAATTCGAGGTGTGCTGAGAATAAGCGGGACGGACTATCCATCCAGTTATAGCAATCTCAGTAGTTCCGGCTCATGTCCATATACAACATATTCTTCATTCAACTGGGCTACCAATCCTGCAACTGGTGCGGCATGGGTGTGGAATGATATAAAGTCAAACGGCTTGGGGATCCCGGGAAATCTGACAGCCTTTGGAGTTAAGGCAGACAATGCATATTCAAGCATTTATCCCAGCATAACGCAGGTCTATCTGGTCATTACATCAAGTACTCCTTCTGGCGGGCCATACAATATCATCATTGACCAAGGAAATGTAGATGCAACAGGTATTATTGACAGGCTTACCGACGATGCCAGATTTGGACTGGCATATTATGCTACCTCTAATAATGGCGGCCGTGTTGAGGAATATGTGGGTTTCGGCGCCGCGACTAATATGATTACATCCATCGGCAATCTTGCTCCAGACACATGGACGCCTCTTGGCGAGACCCTCTATGAGATGACAAGATACTTTAGACAGGATTCCCCATATTATGGTAATTCTCCTGCGGATTACCAGACAGGCGCTAATTACGACCCGTATTGGTTCCGATATACCACTAAGGCAGGTTCTGGACTCGCAGACCAGTATGTGCCTTGCGCCAAGTCATTTATCCTGATGTTGACAGACGGCGAATCAACCCAGGACACCAACATCCCCGGAACATCTACAACATCTCCGTATGCTGCCTGTTCGCTTACAAACATAAAAGCATGTTCAGGTTATGGAGGTCTTCCAAACCCCAGATTTGGGGGCACTTCTATTGGACAAACCTATTCATCAAGTGGAACAGACTATCTTATTGATGCGGCCTACTGGGCGCGGACAGATGATGCGCGTCCAGGTGCATGCACCTCTACCCCTACTTCATGGCAGCAGTGTCTCCCTGGGACCCAGAACGTTATCGTCTACCCGGTATTTATGTTTGGCAGCGGCTCTACCCTGCTAAAGGACGCAGCCATATACGGCGGGTTTGAGGATATGGACGGCGATAATAAGCCGGATTGCAGCACAGAGCCGAGGGAATGTTACAGGGATAGTGACGGTGACGGTACTGTGGAATCCAATGGTCAGGATGACCCTATTACCTATTTTGAAGGCGATGATGGTTTTGCGCTGGAAGAGAGCATCACCAATGCCATTGCCAGCATTCTGCGGAGGAGCGCATCAGGCACATCAGTCTCCATCCTTGCAACATCCGCAGAGGGTGAAGGCGCATTGTATCAGGCATATTTTTATCCTGAAAAAATTATGTCGGATTTTACAAAGAGGACATGGCTCGGATACTGCAGAGGGCTTTTTATAGATGTAGATGGAAATCTGAGGGATGACTATACCAATGGCGGGTCAAAGGATAATGCGCTCATCTACGCAGATGATAGAATTCTTAGGATGCGTTTGGATACATCCACGAATGAGGTGAATGCAGACCTCTATGTGGATACAGATGAAAATGGACAGCCTGATAATCCAGGTTCGCCGACAACAATGGGGATTGATGATGTTACAGCGCTCTGGGAGGCAGGCGAGAAACTTGCCAAGAGGGATAAGAGCACACGGGATATCTACACATGGGTGGATAGTGATAATGACGGTGTGGTTGATAACGGCGATTTCAGCTCATTCAGCGGCGAGGCATTGGAATTTGTCAACAATGATGCCACCAACAATAATGCAACAGCCTTAAAGCCATATCTTAATGCCGCTGATGTTACAGAGGCTGATAAGATTATTGATTTCATGAGGGGAAATAATGTTACCGGCTATCCTAACAGATGTGTGCCAGTTACTTCAGAAGCAGGGCTATCCAGGGAGAGCGGGTGCACAGGCGCAACAGAGGGCGCAGGGACTGTAGAGAGGGTATGGACCCTGGGTGATATTATTTATTCAACGCCTACAACCATTGGTCCAACAAAGGAGCAATATGACCAAATCTACGGTATAGCTTCATATACCGATTTTAGAAAAAAGTATAATAACAGACGGCATATCGTGTATGTTGGCGCAAATGATGGCATGCTCCATGCCTTTAATGCAGGCGTATATATTCCGGGAGACCAATCCGGCACATCGGATATAGAGCATGGCAGATTTTTAACAAACCCATCAAGCAGTGACGGTGTTGATACTGACGGTGATGGGGCTGACAGTGATTTTGATGGATGGGGAGCTATATTAGGTGAGGAACTCTGGGCATTCATGCCGTATGATAATATCCCGCATCTCAAATGGCAGACCAGCACCGCCTATGCCCATGTCTACTATACAGACTTGAAGCCAAAGCCGACTGATGTGAGGATATTCTGCGATGCTACGAATTCGGATACAGGTGCAAACTGTATTAACGGCCAGAGTGGTGTATCCCATCCAGGTGGATGGGGCACAATCCTTATCGTGGGTATGAAGTACGGCGGCGGTGCAATAGATGCTACTGCAGATTTTGATAACGATGCTGGAACAGCTGATACAACAAGGACATTCAGGTCTGCCTATTATGCCCTTGATGTAACAAATCCGGAAAAACCGCCGAGGCTTCTCTGGAGGTTTACAGATGCCAACCTTGGTTTTACCACAAGCTATCCTGGAATAGCCCATATATGCAGCGGCGGGACATGCCCTGGCACAGGCACAGAAAAGTGGTTTATGGTAGTTGGTTCAGGCCCTGATAATAATGCACCAGCAGGCACACGGGGTTATACTGGAACAAGCACCCAGCGGCCGAGGGTGTATGTTGTAAACCTGCTGACCGGAGCAAACACCTTTACATTTACCAATTTGGGCATAAACAATGCAGGAACTCTTCTTGATGCAAATGCCTTTATGGGCGACCCCACGATTGTGGACGGCGACCTTGACTTTACAACCGATGTTATCTATATGGGAAGCGTAATATCAACAACAGGCGGCAAGGTATTCAGGATAAACATCAATCAGAGCACAACACCGTCTGAATGGGCGCTGTCAACCCTGTTTGATACAGGAAAACCTGTTCTTATCGGTCCATCTGTTTCTAAAGACCGGTTCAATAACTTCTGGGTGTTCTTCGGCACCGGCAGATTTATATCCACTGACGACAAGGTCAATTCAGACCAGCAAACCTTCTATGGTATAAAGGATGCGTGCTGGCAGAGGAATACTACAGCAACCCCATGCCCTGCTGCTGCAAACCCGTATTTACTCAGTTCACTCTTTAATAGCAGCACTATGGCGGTGTGCACAGCCACAGCAGACGCTAATGCCGGCAGGGTTTATGATTCAAGTACCGGCACATGCGGTTCTGGTACTGTCGCCTACAGTTCATATAGTTCCTTCCTTACCGCGGTGCGGGCAGCCTCTGGCTGGTATTTGAACTTAAATAATCCTGCCACGACTCCGAGCGAAAGGATTATATCCAGAGGAGTTGTGGTTGGTGGGGTACTCTTGTTTACCTCATTTACACCGAGCAGCGATATCTGCGCCATGCTTGGCGACAGCAAGCTATATGCCCTTTACTATGAAACAGGAACTGCATACTATAAATCTGTCGTAGGCGAAACAGGAAGCGGAACATCTGAGACTGTGTTGCGTTCAACCGACCTTGGCAAAGGTATGCCTACAACCGTTGGTGTTGCTGTAGGCAAGAAGACCAAGGGCTTTATCCAGACCTCCACAGGCACTATTGTTGAGATTGAGACAGAACCGGCTATAAGTGTGAAGAGCGGTCCTGCAGGCTGGAGGGAAAAGTCAGGTGGCGGCGGAACTATTGAAATTGAAGAGGTGTATAGGCATATAGTAAAGTAAAAGGTATTTTCTGCTGATTATTTAGCAAATTGAGGCCATGATGCTTTCATGGCCTTAATTTTTACCGTGAAAATATCCCCCTCACCCATCTCTCTCCCCTCAGGGGGAGAGGAGAAAGGTGAGCGGTGGTAAGGTTATTTTGATTGACACAGATGGTTTTATTGGGTTAATTAATACAAACGCAGTAAATGTCTTTATACTACGTTGGACTCCTCGGAAAATCCTCAACATACTACACAAAGTATGCCTGCGGTTTTCCTTGTCGTCCGCCTTGCCTAAAACCATTTCTTGCGTTTGTAAGATGTAACATTATTTAATGCGTTTGTATTAGAAGTCATTATGGCAACCTTTTATTCGATAAGAAGGAAAGAAATAAAAGCAAGACAGGGAGAAGGAAGGTGTGCTGTGGATGTTGCACCAATAGATGCAAGAAATAAACTTAAAGAAGTTGAGATAGAGAGAAAGATTAGACGGCTTTACATCGCCCCCCTTTTTCTTTTTATCACCTCTTTTTTTATAGATGGATGTAGCGGAGATAAGGTGGAGGCCCCTCCCCCAAAACCCGCTGAAAACCAGATTAGTGAAGCAGCCCCTGCGCCGCAACAACCTGAAGTTGTTAAAGAGCCACAGAAAGAGGTTGAAGAGACTGCTGCAGTTGTTGAAAATAGCAGGCCCGAGGTATTATCAATAAAACTGAGTCCTAAACTCGTTTATCCGGGCACCAACATCAAGGCAGAGGTTCAGGGGTATGATAAAGACGGCGATGCGGTTACCTTTTCTTATGAATGGAAGAAGAATGGAAATATTATAGCACATCAGGTCATAGATGAACTTTCAACAGATGGGTTTAAAAAGAATGACCTTGTCACCCTTTTTGTTACACCTTCCGATGGAAAGGAACGTGGTAAAACAAAGTGGTCTCCTACCATTATGATTGCCAACAGACCGCCGGAGATAACCTCCATGCCCTCAACTACTATTTCTAATGGAAAATACATATATGAAGTAAAGGCAGCGGATCCAGATAATGATATGCTTACCTTTTCTCTTGAAGAAGCACCGTCAGGCATGACTATTGACCCTGAAACAGGCGTTGTCAGGTGGGATATTCCACCAGAGGCCAAAGGAACTCATAACATTAGAATAGCGGCAACCGATGGTGATGCTAAGGCATTTCAGATATTTACCTTAACCCCTGAAATAGAGACCAAATAGAATTTCATTCAAAATAAAAACTTCATTCTATCATTCCTTTTTACAATCAAACTTGTGTAATCTCTTCCCTGATAACCCTTCTTTCTATGTGTAGAGTTTTTACATATTATGCTAATTTATATTAAATTATATTAAATTAAAAAAAATACTTGACAAGTAAATAAAATTGGAATAAAGTTGGCATAAATCCTAAACAGGGAAGGGTTTTATGTGCTATTACATTGCAGGCTAATGCATGAAACCTGACACCTGGCACTTAAACTTAGAAAATATGTCAAAGAACAATTTGCGAAAGATGAGGGAAGACCTTCTGATAAGCAAGGCTGAACTTGCCAGAAAGGCAGGAATCTCTCCGCTTACAATAGACAGGATTGAAAATGGCTATAGCTGCAGGGTCGATACAAAAAGGAAGATCATACAGGCCCTCGGCTTAAAGCTTTCTGAAAAGGACAGGGTATTTAAAGAGTGATATTAGTCACATCTGAAGGCAGGCAATAGGTGATAGGTTGTAGGCAATAGAAATCCAAATTATAAATAACAAAGTTCAAATGCCAAAGAAAATCCAAAGCCAAAAGCGGATAAAGAGTGAGCTTATGCACCAAATGCCGGAATTTGGCATTTGGGTTTTAAGCTTGATTTGACCTTTGAATTTTGACATTTATCATTTCCGATTTATTCGGGTTAGGAAATTATGGTGCTATCGTTATTTAAAAAAACAGATGTTATTGGTCTTGATATTGGTTCAAACTCTGTAAAGCTTATCCATCTCGCTCCCACGAAAAAGGGGTGGAAAATGGTTAAGATGGGATTGAGCCATCTCCCGCCAGAGGCCATTGTAGACGGTTCCATCATAGATTCCATGACTGTCATAAATGCCGTAAAAGGCCTCATTGCAGAACAGGGGACAAAGATAAAAAGCACTGTGTCTGCGCTCACAGGCCATTCAGTTATTATTAAGAAAGTGAATCTTCCTGTGATGAGTGATGCAGAACTGGCAGAGTCGATTCAATGGGAGGCTGAGCAGTATATCCCATTCCCCATAGCAGATGTGAATATAGATTTTCAGATACTTGGTGCAGATACTGAGGGGAGGGGGCAGATGGAGGTCATGCTTGTTGCGGTAAAGAAGGATGTCATAAACGATTATACCAATGTCATAAAAGAGGCAGGGTTAATTCCTGTTGTTGTGGATGTAGACTCGTTTGCGCTGGAAAATATGTTCGAATTGAATTACGCAGTCGGGCCGAATGAAAATATAGCCATGGTGAATATAGGGGCTACCATTACAAGCATAAATATTCTGCGCGGTGGAATAACTATATTTACAAGGGCAATTCCTCTCGGCGGCAATCAGTTTACCGAGGAGATACAGAAGGTGCTCGGTATAAGTTTTAAGGATGCTGAAACAGCAAAGCTTGGAGGAGAGGTAAGCGGCATAGATGCAGGTGGTATTCCGCAGATACTTGAGAAGGTCTGTGGGAATGTTGCTGTTGAAGTCAAGAGGAGCATAGATTTTTTCCTGGGCAGTGCCCCTGGCATCTTTATCAGCAAAATATATCTCGGCGGTGGCTGCGCAAAAACAAAAGGTCTTTCAGCCATTATCCAGGAGAAGACAGCGATACCTGTTGAAATGATTAATCCTTTTGCACATATAGAATGCAACCCCAAAAAGTTTACACCTGAATACCTGAGGGAGATTGCACCATACTTTACTGTTGGTGTAGGTCTTGCCATGAGGAGGGTTGGCGATAAATGATAAGGATAAACCTCCTACCGGTAAGGGTTGCAAAAAAGAAGGAATCTATAAGGCAACAGGCCTCTGTGGCAGGTTTAAGTGTTGTGCTGCTGCTGCTGGTCCTTGGGATTGTTTATTTTTCCATTACTAAAAAGGTAAGAGAAATCAATGAGGCTATAAAAACCGAGGAAAGAAATATTGCCCAGCTTGATAAGGAGATCGGCGAGTTAAAAAATATTGAGAACGAGAAGAAAGTGATAATGGAGAAGCTGAACATAGTCAGGCAGCTTGAGGTCAATAAGAGAAGGCATATCAAGATGCTTTACGATATTGCTGTTGCTATGCCTGAAAGGGTCTGGATTGAGGCGCTGAAGGAGGCAGGACAAACTGTTACCATAACAGGATTTGCTGCCAGCGATGATGTAGTGGCTGATTTTATGCGGAGCCTTAAAGCTATTCTCGGTGCATGGAATGTGGAACTTGAGATTGTTGAGCAGAAGGAAAAGGAGAAGATAAAACTGGCCGGTTTTACAATAAGACTTGAAAAACCCAAATAGGTATTTTTTATCCGGCCGAACCATAGAAAAGAATAATGAGCCCTTTACCTAAAATTGATGCAAATATTATACTGAAACTGCCGCTCTGGCAGAGGCTGCTTATTCTTGTATTTTTGTGGCTTATCATAATAGGTGCCTTCTATTATTTCCTGTACAGCGGGAAGCTGGCCGAGAAAAAGGCCCTGGCCACAAAACTGGAAGGGCTTAAGAATACAGCCGCTGAAAAACAGAGGATAGCCAGCAATCTCCCGAAATTCAGGCAGGAACGTGAGGAGTTGAATAAGGAATTCCAGAAGGCGCTTTTACAGTTACCAAATGAAAAGGAGATTGCAAATCTGCTTGAAAACATATCCGAGGCAGCCAGGTCTGCGAGATTGGATATTCTGACATTTAAACCCGGCAAGGAAACACCCAAGGGTTTCTATGCCGAGGTGACAATTGATATGAAGGTAGAGGGTGCTTATGCCAGCATAATGACATTCTTCGAAAAGGTTGCAGCCCTGCCGAGGATAGTGAATATGGGAGTATTGAATATAGCAGGCGGTGCCAAAGAGGTCAGGGGCGAAGTGGTACTTGCAGCTACATTTATGGCAACAACATTTAAGTTCGTACCACAGCCTGCAGAGGTAAAAAAATAGAGATATGGATAGAAGAAGTCAGGAGTCAAAAGAAGTATGCAGTAGGCAGTATGCAGTAGGCAGCTGCTATTTATCGCAGTTTTCCTGCTTTTTACTGCTTACTGCTTGCTGCTTACTGCTTACTGTCTTTACTGGTTGCCAGCAAGGCACGCCGCCTCAACCCCCTGCACAGCAGGCAAAAAAGGAGGCGCCGAAGCCAGCGGCAGCACCACCTGTGGTAGAAATAAAAGAGGAGACAAAAAAAGAGGAAACCGCAATTACTGCAAAGCAGAGGAATCCTTTTAAGTCGTTTATTGTCAAGGTGACAGAAAAGCCTACGGTGGCTGTTCCGAAAACGCCGCTTCAGAGATACGAACTTGAGCAGCTTAAACTCGTGGCAATAATCTGGGGGGTTAACAGCTCCATAGCGATGGTGGAGGCGCCGGATGGCAAAGGTTACTCTATAAGAAAAGGGGACCTTATCGGGAATAGAAACGGCAAAGTAAGGCGGATAGAAAAGGACAGAGTGGTAGTGGAAGAAAGGTTTGCAGAGGCCAGCGGCGAGGTCACAATAAATGAATTTTTAATAAAACTGCCGCTGCCTAAAGGAGAGGAGGAGGTCAGATGAAAAATCAAAAGTCAGAAGTCAGAATTCAGTATTCAGGAGTCAGAAGTCAGAATCTTTTATTCTGTTTTCTGTATTCTGTCTTCTGTATTCTGTTTTTTACAGGCTGTGCGCCCTCCATGCAACAGGTGAAGGAAGATGAGGCAAAGGAGAAGGTGGTTTTAGAAAGCATTTCTGTTGAGGGAGGCGGGAGGGAGATATTGATAAAGGCTTCAGGGCCTTTAACTTACACTGCCTTTAAACTACCTGACCCGGACAGGCTGGTTCTTGATATACCTGATGCGGATATAGAAAAGATCAGCGGGCCGCTGGAGCCTAATAATGATTTTATAAGCACTATTACTGTTACCAGCTATAAAGAGCAGACAGTTGCGCCCATTGCAAGGGTGGAGATAGGGTTGAAGGAAGGTGTGAACAGCGAAGTTAAACTTGCGGAGAATAATATCATAGTGAGTTTGAATTATGAGGCAGCACAGCAGGAGCCGCCGCCAGAGACTGCTGAACCCCCGGCACCGGCTGAAGAAGCGGTTTCTAAAACCCAGGCCGGAACTGAAGAGCCGCAGCAGGAAGCTGCAGAAAAGGAAGCCCCTGCAGCAGCAAAGCAACAAAAGAAGGCTGATAAATTGCTGCGCGTAGAAACAAAGAAGGAAGGTGGTGCAATAATTATAAAGATTGTCGGCAATGGTGTGATAGGCGATTTTAATGCATTTGATATAGATAAACCTGCGCCCCCAAGGCTGGTCGTGGATGTATGGGGTGTTAAAAATTCCATCACAAAGAGGAGCCTGAGGGTAAACAGCCCGATGATAAAGAGGGTGAGGGTAGGTGAACATCCGGACAAGGTAAGGCTTGTATTTGATTCCAATCAGAAGAAATTGCCCTCTTACACGATAGAAAGGATTGAAGACACCCTGGTTGTAACTGCCGGGGCAATTGATGCGAAGAAACAAGAGAAGGCAAAGGAAGCTGTTGCCGTGACCGCACAGGATATTCCTGCTGTTGCAGATGTCAAGCCAATTTCTCCGCGTGAACCACAGGCAGCTGATTATGCGGAGATTAAGGCGGTTGACTTCAAACAGCTTACGGACAAGGCAAGTTTGACTATTATTGCATCAAAAAGGGTTGAGTATAAATTATCTAAAAGTTCAAATGAATTGAACCTTGTGCTGGATATCGGAAATGCTGTTATAACAGGTGAAATGGGAAGGACGCTCGACGCATCAGAACTGAATACCCCTGTAAGCAGTATAAGCTCATTTCAGGCATCTGCCGAACCAGCCAAAGACGTCCGCATAATCGTGAAATTGAAGGAAAGGTCTTCATACGATATCTCACAGGATGGAGAAAAGATAGAAATTAATTTCCCGCTGCTTGCAGCAAGGCAGAGTGCCCCAAAGTATGCTGATGTAAAATCCGGCGAAGAAACTCTGCTGTCACAGAAAACTCAGACACAGGAGGCAAAACAGCCGGAGGATGTCAAAGCCGGCACAGAACAGGCTGGTATTTATACCGGGCGGAAGATTTCACTGGATTTCAAGGATGCCGACATCAATAATATCTTAAGACTAGTGGCAGAGATAAGTAACTTAAATATTATTGCCGGTGACGATGTGAAAGGGAAGATGTCCCTGAGACTGGTGGATGTCCCATGGGACCAGGCGTTTGATATAATATTAAAGACAAACGGCCTTGGCAGGGTTCAGGAAGGCAATGTGGTCAGGGTTATGCCTGTTTCAAAGATAAAGCTGGAAAACGAGGAACTGCTTGCATCAAGGAAGGCAAAAGAGAAGCTCGAGGACCTTGAGATAAAACTGTTGCCCGTGAATTATGCAACGGCAAGTTCGCTGGAATCCCAGGTTAAAGGTTTATTAAGCGACAGGGGAAGCGTCAGTATAGAGGCAAGAACCAACACCCTCATCATTAAAGATATCCCGGCAAATATAGGAAAGGCAGTTGACCTTATACAGAGGCTGGATACCCCAACACCGCAGGTCTTGATAGAGGCGAGGATTATAGAAGCCCAGAGCAGTTTTGCAAGGGACCTTGGTGTGCAGTGGGGTGTTGCAACACTTACATCAAGCAAGGATAAGTTTACCAGCGGGTTTGGCAGCACCTCTTCTTCTCCTCCGAATACATTGACACCAGGGTCAAGCTTTATAGGGTCAGGCGGGCAGTTTTCAGCGCAGCCAAATTATGCGGTAAGCCTTCCTGCAGCCGGCGGCGCAGGGACTTTAGGGGCTATGGGATTTTCATTCGGCAAGCTGACAGGCGACCCTTTTCTGTTAGACCTCCGTATTTCTGCGGGTGAAAAGAAAGGTTTGACAAAGACAATATCAAGACCGAGGATTACTACACTGGATAATAAAGAGGCCAGGATATCGCAAGGCGATTCCGTGCCGTTTGAAACCACTTCTTCTTCCGGTACGCAAACTTCTTTTATTGATGCGACCCTGGAACTTACTGTTACCCCGCATATAACCCCGGACGGCAGCGTCAGTATGAAAATCAAGGCAAGCAGGAACTCAATAGGCTCTTTCCGGAGCGCATCCGGCACGCCAAGCATAAGCAAGAAAGAGGCATCTACAGAGATAATTGTAAAGGACGGGGAAACCGCAGTTATCGGAGGGATCGTTGTATCCGATAACAGTGATGCAACCAGCGGCATACCGTTTTTGAAGGATATCCCCCTTCTCGGCTGGCTTTTCAAGAATAAGGCAATATCAGATTCACAGACAGAGCTTCTTATATTTATTACACCGAATATTGTAAAGGGCCAAATTGAGCCATCAAGTTAAATTTATGGACGCTGTGCTGTGCAAATACAAATGCACCCTCAGGGGTGCATTTTTTTTGGAGAGTGTATATGCTAAAATTTTTAACAGCAGGTGAATCACACGGTAAATGTCTTACGGGCATCTTGGAAGGTGTCCCTGCAAATTTATCCATTACTGAGGGTGATATAAATAAAGAACTGGCCCGCAGGCAGACAGGCTATGGCCGCGGTAACAGAATGGCAATAGAAAAGGATAAGGCTGAAATTACAGCAGGTGTGAGATTGGGTAAAACAATAGGTTCTCCTCTTGCAATGGTGATAGAGAACAGGGACTGGGAAAATTGGAAGGAGATAATGAATATAGGGGCAATGGGCAAGGGGCAATGGGCAAGGATGGAAGAGGTAACAAGGCCAAGGCCCGGTCATGCTGACCTGCCCGGCGCTATGAAATATAATCAATATGATATACGGAATATCCTTGAACGTTCAAGCGCAAGGGAGACGGCTGTGCGTGTTGCTGCCGGCGCAATATGTAAGAGATTTCTGGATGAATTTGGTATCAGGGTAACGAGCTGGGTAATTGAGATTGGTGGTGTTAGATGTAAGATGGGGACAGTCCCATATTTACGGATGGAGCGAAGCGGAGTCGCAGAATCGGGACTGTCCCCGAAGTCAATCTTTGAGCTGGCAGAATCATCCGATGTCCGTTGTCCTGATAAAAAGGTTTCAGAAAAGATGCGGAAGGCTATAGATAAAGCAAGAAAGAACGGCGATAGCCTTGGCGGAATTTTTGAAGTTGCTGTAACCGGAATTCCGCCTGGGTTAGGTAGTCATGTTCAGTGGGATAGAAAGCTGGACGGCAATCTTGCAAGGGCGCTTATGAGTATACAGGCTATCAAAGGGGTTGAGGTGGGTATGGGGTTTGAAGTGGCCGGTAGGTTTGGCTCAGAGGTGCATGATGAGATATTTTATAAGACTCAAGACTCAAGACTCAAGACTCAAGACTCAAACTTCTGGCCGGTGGTACCGAGGTTTTATAGAAAGACAAACAATGCAGGCGGGATTGAAGGCGGCATGAGTAACGGCGAACCAATCCTGTTAAGGGCTGCTATGAAACCTATACCGACGCTTTATAAGCCGTTAAGGTCAGTGGATATTAATACCAAGAGGTCTTTTCAGGCAAGTGTGGAAAGGTCAGATATATGCGCTGTGCCTGCTGCCTCTGTAATCGGCGAGGCTGTGGTTGCCCTTGAGATAGCCAATGCCTTTTTAGAAAAATTTGGCGGTGATTCCATAGAGGAGGTCAAGAGGAATTACCAGGGGTATCTGCAGTATCTGAGAAGGTTTTAAATGAAAAATATCATCCTTACAGGCTTCATGGGAACCGGCAAATCAGTAGTTGGAAGACAGCTTGCCAGAGAATTGAATACCCCATTTATTGACACCGATGACTTAATAGAAAAAGAGGCAGGCAAAAGCATAGCTCAAATATTTGCCTGTCATGGTGAAGGCTATTTTAGAAAGTTGGAATCAAAGGCGATAGATGATGTGTCTTCCAAGACCAATATGGTAATTGCCACAGGCGGAGGCGCCATTGTCAATCCTAAAAATCTTGAGGCATTGAAAAAAACCGGGATTCTAATATGTTTAACTGCTTCAATCGACGCAATCCTTTCAAGGGTTGGCAGCGGGGATGAAAGGCCTCTTCTATCGGCAGTTGATAAAAAGGGGGCAATATCCAATCTTCTGAAAACAAGAGAGCCATTTTATCAAAAGGCGGATTTTATCATTGATACGACTACAAAGACTGTTGGCGAGGTTGTAAAGGAGATAAAGAAGATAGTGAGGTAGGGTGGGCTTTGCCCACCATCAATCGGCGGGCGAAGCCCGCCCTACTAATTATGGAACAGATTACCGTAAATCTTAAGGAGCGGAGCTATCCAATCTATATCGGGAGAAATAATCTTGATTTGGTTGGAGAGATGATGAAGAACAAAGGCCTTGAAGGTAGGGCGGCATGTATCACAAACCCGCTTGTCGGAAGGCTTTATGCTGACAGGGTGCTTTCCAGCCTGGGCAGGGCTGGCTTTGAGGCCTGCAGGATAGATATCCCTGATGGTGAAGAGTATAAAAACCTTGAATGGGTATCGTATCTGTATGACAAGCTCATTGAATATAAAATGGAGAGGTTGTCTCCCATTGTTGCCGTCGGCGGCGGAGTCATAGG
>Ga0209542_10007446_pt1 | contig 20811 bp, 17 predicted proteins | sample RifCSPhighO2_01_FD_184028 | JGI IMG/M metagenome (GOLD analysis project Ga0209542, IMG submission 184028) | Soil microbial communities from Rifle, Colorado - Rifle CSP2_plank highO2_0.1 (SPAdes) (version 2) | ecosystem: Environmental > Terrestrial > Deep subsurface > Rock core/Sediment ... | reverse complement strand
GCGTCAGTCGCCTTGGGAGAACGGGAGCGATCCCCGACAAACCCGAAGCAGTTCCTCGGATCTATCCGGCATCGCAAGGTGCCCAGAGACATTGTAGGAGCAGGCGGTCAGGACAATGAGGTGTTCGGCGAAGTGCGGTGAGATCGTATCAAGTCGTACAGTGCTGGCCATTGATCCTCAAATGACCGTGAACGATTGAGGCCTCCCTTGCGGAGGCCTCTTTCGTTATGGATGACGTAGGACGAGTGACATGCGAAACGGTATTTCGCATGTCCGAGTCGAGGAGTCCAAAAACAAACGGCCCCACTTAGGGCCGTTTGTTTTACCGTGCGTTCTGTTCCCCAATAGTACACGTCATTTGTGGCGCAACTGCCCTTATCCCCAAATCTCACTCAACGAGTTTTTATTGCGCACGCGGGATTTCAGCGTCGGTGTGCTCGTGGCCCTTCTTCGTCACCGTGCGGCCGCGGCTCCTGTTATTATTACCCCATGCTCTTGAGTCGCTCTGCGATCACGGTTCTTCTGTTTCTCTTGAGCGTCTCGACCGCGTCCGCACTCACCGCGACGTCCTTACAAAATACCTGCAAAGCCGGCTACATCTACACGATCTCCGCCTCGAAGACGAATATATCGGTGGACGCAATACAGGGCGTTGACTGCACCGCAAGAGACGGGAGTGGTGCCCTGATGTACAGGAATACCGTTGCGTGTGGTCAGAGGGTCGGGTATATCGTCTGGGACTGCAAGCCCGTTAACGGGAAGATGGATTGTAATCGGACAATGTGCAGGGAGGGTGATTCGATATCCGCGACAAAGCTAAAAACACTCCTCACCGGCGCAGCACAACCGCCGCTTGAAGATATGATGCGGGAGGATACAGAGCTCAAGCTCACATCACTATACAACCAACCATTGCTGGAAATGCCGCAGTCTCCCGCAGTGCCGGTGAAAGTGCCATCACTTCCGCCTCCCGAGGTGTCCCTCAGCGACCTCATTAACGGCGATATTCCGAGCACGGTCGTCCCGAACAAAGATAGTGGAATACCGCAAATGGCGTTCGACCCGCAGAAATTAAGCGGTAGCAGTGTCGAATTGAGCGGCGGCACTGTGCCGGGCGCGGGGACTCGAGCAGTGGAAACATCTGATATCCCATCTGCCGCCGTATCGAGTACGTTCATTACTCCGCAATCCCCGCCATCCGCAGGTTTCACCCAGGACGAGGGGATGGTCTCCAAAGCTTTGCGCGCCACATCAGAATTCATTAAACAAGGTCTCGACGTACAGACATACCTCGGCGGCATTGACATGACGGGTCGCTCGCAAGCGGAGATCGACGCGTTGGGAAGAGCACGTACGAGCTATATTTTCCAATTGGGCGGCGGCTGGGCTGGAGATATCCTCAACAGAACACGCATGCTTGCCGCCGACTGGGGACTCACGACACTCACACCGCAAGAACAAGCACAACAAGCAATCACTCCGCGCACGGGTACCGACACGGCACTCAATGCCGGCGCACTCTACCTCGAGCTCGGTGCTCCGGGCGCGTGGAAATTGTTCGACGCTGTTGCCGGCAGAGGCTTTGGTGCGGGGGAGAAGATTGTACGGGATGCGGAGGCCGTGAACATTGACGGGCTCACGCAAGTGCCGGGAACGACACTCGCACCTGGAGCATTTGAACTCACTGCAGGCGATGTCGCTGCACGCTCGTGGGCGCTTCCTTCAAAAGATGCCGCAGAGCTGTGGGCGACGCGCGGTGTCGGCGCGTTCTCCGTCTTTTGCGTCTATGTGGGTTGCGGGATGTATCCGGATATACCACAGGACAAGCCGGGAGAGCTGCAGGAAAAAGAGCAGGTGGTACCGGTAGACGTGACAGTCATGTCTCCGAAGGAATTCAAGGAACTTTTCCCGGAAGCGCCCAAGACGGAGAGTAATTCCGAGGGAAAGTTTGATAAACTCCCCGACTCGGCGCCCGCAGCGGGCCCCAAGACGACCGAAATAATCAGCGGCCATACCGCGGGTGTGCCGCCGCCCATTGAAACTCCTTCGGAACCGATTCCCGCCAACGTACCGCCGCAGCCAGAAAGGCCATCGACGCCGTCTCTCGCATCCGAATCGCCCAAAGAGGATGCAGGTGATACCGGCATGAGCAGGCTCCAAAAGGAAATGGAAGAACTCCGGCTAAGTGTCGAGGAAACCATTAAGAAAGCGGACGAATTATTACAACCGCCACAAAAAGAAATAGCGAAACCGGAAGAGGAAATACTCAAAAAGTCCGACGTGCCGGTGCCGAATCCGCTACCCGAAGCGGTCGTGGAACCCCCACAGGCGTCACAGGCAGACATGAATCCGGTTTTCTGGTCGACAGAGGAGCGGCAAAAGCGGGGCATGCCCCTCCTAAGCGATTGCCGCAACCTTCCCGGTGATCAGTACGATGGGTGCATAAAAAAATACAACGACGCGACATTTGAGGCGTACACGACGTGGAGGGAAAGAAAAGACGTGAAAGTCATGAACGACTATCTCGCGTCACACCCCGAGCCGCCCAAACAAGAGTCGCCCACGACAGGAGCGCAGCCCAATACGGCACCGGGCGGGACGGGATCCGGCGCAGGTACCGGACCCGGATATGAGGGGATAGGAATGGCTTGGGGGTCCAAGGATCCACAAGGCTTTTTCAAAGCGGGTTTGCCAATGTACTCAGGCACTCCGTATGACCGTTCCGGCGTTCAGTTCGGAGATGCAATATTACAAATTAACGGACAGGATACTAGGGGTATGGATGGAAATACTGTCACACATAAAATACGTGGACCAGCGGGAACGCAGGTCCGTCTTCTCGTTTTTCGTAGTGGGTGGAGTGCACCTCGACTCATCACCATCACACGTGATTGGATACGGTGAGAGAATTGCACCGCAGGAACTAGATAAGTTTCTGCTGGCTCGACGATGCGTCGGCTCCGATGTGTTCGTGACCTTTCTTGGTGACGGTGCGGCCGCGAGGCGTGCGCTCAAGAAGTCCGAGCTGCATGAGGTAGGGCTCGTGTACTTCTTCTATCGTATCTTCTTCTTCCGAAAGCGAAGCCGAAACCGTCTTCAGGCCCACGGGTCCACCGTTGAACTTCTCTACGATAATGGTGAGTATGTCGCGGTCGGTCTGGTTCAGACCCGCTTCGTCTATCTCAAGTAGCGCGAGCGCCTTTTTTACCGTTTTGATATCGAGTTTTTCCTCGTTCACTGCAGCGAAATCGCGTGCGCGTTTCAGAAGGTAGTTGGCAGTGCGCGGCGTTGCGCGGCTTCGCCGCGCTATTTCGCGGATAGATTCCTCGCCGGCCTCGATACCGAGGATATGTGCCGAGCGTTTCAATATCTCGGCGACCTCTTCCTCGGTGTAGTAATTGAGGCGGAAGGTGCCGCCGGAAAAACGACTACGCAGCGGTGCGGAGAGCATTGAGATACGCGTTGTGGCGGCGATGAGCGTGAAGGGCGGGAGCTCCAACTGCACGGTGCGCGCGCTCGGCCCCTTGCCGATGACGATGTCGAGGACCCCGTTCTCCATCGCGGGGTACATAACTTCCTCTATCGCTCGATTGAGGCGGTGGATCTCGTCTATGAATAGCACGTCGCCGGGGGAGAGATTGGTAAGGATGGACGCGAGGTCGCCCACCCTCTCTATTGCGGGCCCGCTCGTGGCACGGAGCGATGCGCCGATCTCCTTTGCCATCAGGTGCGCAAGGGTTGTTTTGCCGAGGCCAGGCGGCCCATACAGAAGCACGTGTTCCGGCTGGTGATTACGCCCCTGTGCGGCGCTTAGGAGAATGCGCAGGTTCTCTTTTATCGTTGCCTGCCCAACATACTCCTTCCAGTTCTCGGGGCGGAGTGCCTGATCAAGTGAACGCGGGCTTTTTTCTATCGGATTTTTCATATTGTGTGACTCTCTTGGGTCCATTATGGATCGAAGTGAGGCGGCACTTGTCCCGTTAGAAGCTATTTTATGAGCTTTCTAACAGGGATTGACAATTAAATATTCCGTGATATGCTCTTCGCCAGTTCAATCTTACTCGTCAGCGAATCAACATACTCTAGTCTTGAGGCACGCAGCTTCGGACGATGGTGGCTTTTTCGAGGACGGCGGCGGTAGGCTACCTCGTGTAGCCTTTACGGCCCCTATCCTTAGAACCGCGCCGCAACATTCTACCCGAATGCATCGTCCGAACTTGCGTGCCTCTTTTCCTATCTAACCATAGCACCGTCCCTCCTCCGTGCAACCCGCCTTCGTTGCCTAATACGGCAACTGCGGACGGGCGAGCGGGGTTTTGCCTGCCCGTTCACTCGCCACGCGAGTGTCGGGTGGTCAAATCACGAAATGGTTTCCAACATGACCCCATTAGAGAGCTCCGCTTCTAACGGGGCAGGCCTCGTCGTCAGCTAATTGTTTCTAACATGACTTCATCATGTAAATCTACGACGCGGCCGAGTTCGTCGAGCGACGTGACGCCTTGCAAAACTTTCACTGCGCCGTCCTGCGACATGCGGCGGATCTGTTGATGGCGCGCGGCGTGCCAAAGGTCGCGCTCGCTCGAAGTTCTCCGCACGGTCTCCTCTATTTCTTTGTCCATCAGAATAACTTCAACGACGGCGATGCGCCCCTTATACCCAAGACCACCGCACGCACTGCACCCTTTTGGCACCCACATTACCTCCCTGTTCGCCGGAAGGTCTTCCGGGTGGGGGATGTTCTTGAGGAGCGGCACCATCAGTTTTATCTCCTCGGCGGTCATCGTGCGCGATTCACGGCACTTCGCGCAGAGGCGTCGCACCAGACGCTGTGCCATTGCGGTCGTAACCGCGGCGCCCAAGATATCCGCGTTCACGCCCATGTCGATGAGACGGGGGAACGTGCCGGCGGCATCGTTGGTGTGCAAGGTCGAGAATACCAGGTGACCTGTCAGCGAGGCGTTCACGGCGGTCGCCGCCACTTCAGCATCGCGGATCTCACCGACCATGATGACATCGGGGTCCTGGCGGAGGGTGCTGCGCAATCCTTCAGCGAATGAATAATCTTTCGATACCTGTGTCTGGACTATGCCGGGCAAATGGTATTCTATCGGGTCTTCTATCGTTACTATCTTGATGCCGGGGTTTTGTACCTGCCGGAGAAAGGCGTAGAGCGTCGTCGTCTTTCCCGAGCCCGTCGGTCCCGTGTTCAGGATCATGCCGTTCGGTTTCGCTATCTCCATATTGAAGATGTCCATCAAGTATTTGTCGAAGCCCAGCGCTTCCATCGGGAGCGCGATAGTCGTCGGGTCGAGAACGCGCATCACAATGGTCTCCGCATAGGCGCCGGGAAGTACGCTCGTGCGTATCTCTATCTCCTTTTCATTAACTTGAATAGAGAACCGGCCGTCCTGCGCGGCGTTCTTGATATTGAGCTTCAAGCCGGAAAGGAGTTTGATGCGTGCGGATATGAGCGCGTACGTCGGCGCATCGAACATCATCACTTCTGTGAGAACGCCGTCGAGACGGTAGCGCATGCGCACGTCCCCCTCTTCCGGCTCGAGGTGGACGTCGGATGCGCCGAGAGATAGTGCGCCGCCCATAATGATCTCAAGGACGCGCGAGATGCGATGGGTGTCTTTGCTTCCGGCGTGGCTCGTGATCTCGACACGCACGTCGTTAAGCGTCTTCAATTTTTGCAGCATCTGCTGGATGGTCTCGTTGGAGAGGGTCAGCACCCCTGCTTCCGTCTCGGTCGCGTATGAGATGTCGTGGTAGCGGTCCCACGCATGCTCGAGCGAGGCACGAGAGACGATAAACTTCTGCAGTTCATACCCGAGGTGCTTGAGTTTCTCTGTGGCCTGCAGAGAATCATCGCGCTCCGGCGCACGCATGGCAACGAAAAGCTTCTTGTTTATCTTTCGGAATGCGGCGATCTCCGATTCCCGAGCCTCTTTCTCGGGCACAAGCCGCAGGGCGTCGGAGTCGATGGATTTTTTGGTGAGGTCGACGTACTCGACGCCGTATTTTTGGGCGAGCATCTCCGCGAGCTGCTCTTCCTCGCGCACATGCAACTCCTCCAGCCGCTCCTCCTGTTTCTTTTCGTTGAACGTCGTCATCGCGTATTCATTCTAGCGCATAAAAGGCGCATGCTTTTGGGAAAAGGCGCAGGTGTACAACCCGGTAGGACAATTTGGCATCGCCTTGGTTGCGGCAGGGGAAAGAACATTAGCTACAGCAATGCTCGCTGGCGCTATTTACTTACGTGGAGAGGATGCGGCAGAAACAATGTCAAATTGTACTGACCGGGTACAATGCGTGCATGGCGGCGAAAAAGGGAAGCGCTAGCAAGGGGAGAGACGTATCCCGTCTTGTCATTATCGATTCGCACGCCATTATCCATCGCGCGTACCATGCGATACCTGACTTTTCGTCATCCAAGGGGGAGCCGACCGGCGCTCTCTACGGGCTCATTTCGATGCTCCTCAAACTTGTCGACGACCTGAAGCCGGATTACATCGTTGCGTGTCGCGACCTCCCGGGAAAAACACAGCGGCACGAACTCTTTGAGGAATACAAAGCAAAGCGTGTAAAAGCGGAGCCGGAGTTGATATCACAGCTTGAAAGGGCGCCGAAGGTGTTCGAGGCCTTCGGCATTCCCATGTACGAAGCGCCGGGCTTCGAGGCCGACGACGGCGTGGGCTCGATAGTAGCCGCGCTATCACCGCGCCGCGACATAGAGACCGTTATCGCCTCGGGCGATCTCGATACGCTTCAGCTCGTAGGGGAGAGGGTGAAGGTCTATACGCTCCGCAAAGGACTTGCCGACACGGTTCTCTACGACGAGGAGGCGGTACAAGAGCGCTTTGGTTTCGAGCCGAAGTACATGACCGACTACAAAGCCCTGCGCGGCGATCCGTCGGACAACATTCCCGGCATCAAAGGGATAGGCGAAAAGACGGCCACCGAACTGATACAACAGTTCGGCTCGATAGAAGACCTGTACCGTGCCATAGAAAAAGATCCTGATGTTCTGGACAAAAAAGGATTCAAGGCGCGCGTGGTGCAATTGATACTGGAGGGAAAAGGTGCGGCGGCCTTTTCCAAGTCGCTCGCGACGATACGGAAAGATGCGCCGATACATTTCGAATTTCCGAAGCGTATGTGGCATTTGTCCGACCATGCCGATTCCGTCGTCGAGCTCTGCGATACGTTAGAGTTCCGTTCGCTCAAGGAGCGGGTGCGGGCGGCCGTCCAAAAACCGCTCGCCAAGGGCTCTCACGAACAGCCGGAAGACAAGAGCGCATCCATCGATAGGCGCTCGCTTAGAGAAACGTCCATCGCACTGTGGCTATTGCAGTCCGATACGACAAATCCGGACCTGGAGGACATCTTGAATTACGGGAAAACGGAGGACTTTGAGCGTGCGCGGGAGACCATTTTTGCCGAACTCAAAAAAACGGGACACCTCAACGACGTGTTCGAGAAGATAGAAAAGCCGTTGATACCCGTCGTTGAGCGGATGAACGAGGTCGGTATCGGCGTCGACAAGGAGTATCTGAAGGAGCTTGCGCGCGAATATACAAAAGGCCTCGGCGAGATCGCGGGGCGTATTTTCAAACACGCGGGGCGCGAGTTCAACATAAACTCCCCCAAGCAGCTTGGGACAGTTCTCTTCGACGAGCTGAAAATAACGCCGGAGAGACACAAGAAAACTTCGACGGGCGCGCGCACGACGCGCGAGGATGAGCTCGCCAAGCTCTCCTCTTTACATCCGGTCATCGGCGATATCCTCGCATATCGCGAGCTGCAGAAACTTTTGAGCACCTATATCGAGAAGATGCCCGCGCTCATCGGAGAGGACGGAAGGCTCCATACGGAATTTTTGCAGGCGGGGACGACGACGGGCCGCATGTCTTCGCAAAACCCGAACCTCCAGAACATTCCCATCAAGAGCGAATACGGCAAGCGTATACGGAAAGCGTTCGTTGCGAGAAAAGGCAGCGTTTTTGCCGCACTCGATTACTCGCAGATCGAGCTGCGCATTGCCGCCGGACTTTCCGGCGACGAGAAGCTTGTCGAAGTCTTCCGGCGCGGCGGCGACGTGCACGCTGCGGTCGCGTCCGAGGTTTTTGGAGTGCCGCCGGAGCATGTTGACTACGAGATGCGCCGCCGCGCCAAGGTCATCAACTTCGGCATTCTCTACGGCATGGGCGTGAACGCGCTCCGCTCCGCGCTCGGAGAGGGTGTATCGAGAGAAGAGGCGGCACGTTTCCTCTCGGAATATTTCAAGAATTTTTCCGGGCTCGAGCGTTTTATAGAGAAGACGAAAGCAGACGCCGCACGCAAGGGATTCACAGAAACACTTTTCGGTCGAAGGCGATATTTTCCCGCACTGAAGTCGGCTCTGCCGAATCTGGTAGCACAGGCGGAGCGCATGGCCATCAATGCGCCGATGCAGGGAACGCAATCCGACATCATCAAGCTTGCGATGGTCGAGGCGGATAAACTTATCGAGGAAAAGGGGTGGAGGGAAAAAGCGCGGCTCATCCTGCAAGTCCATGACGAGCTCGTGTATGAAGTCGACAAAGATGACGCCGAGACGATCGCGCGCGAATTGAGGCATGTGATGGAAGAGGTGGCTCCGAAGAAAGAGTTGTCCAACGTGCCCATCATCGCCGAAATTGCCATCGGCAGTAATTGGGGGGAGGTCAAACGGATCGGCCGCACGTGATGTAGGATGATGACGATGATCTATTTATACACGGGAACGGACAGAGAGAAGGCGCTGGCAGCGATGAATAAAGCGATGGCGCGCGAAAGTAAGAAAGCAGAAGTGACTCGAGTTTCCGATGCAAGCACCACCGCAGATGTCGCCGAATCACTGCGCGGGAGCGGTATGTTCGGGAAAAGGCGGGTAGTGGTGCTTGATGGAGTGTTCGCGAACGAGGAAATGAGAGGTGTCGTTTTGGATGCGCTTCCGCATATGAAAGGTTCAGATGAGGTGTATTTCATACTCGAAGGAAAACTGGATGCAGCGACCCGGAAATCTATTGAGAAGCATTCCGATGTCTTCGAACGCTTTGATTCAAAAAAGGAAAAAGATGACGGGGGCATTTTCTCACTTGCCTACGCGCTGAAAGGCGGCGACAAGAAGCGCCTGTGGGTGGAGTATCAGCGCGCGCTCGCGCGCGAAGATGCCCCGGAGGCGATTCACGGCGTCCTCTTTTGGGGGGCGAAAGACACTTTTCTCAAGTCGTCCGGTGCCGTGCGCGAGCGCGCCGGGAGGTTGGTCGCCGAGCTCGCCGAACTTCCTCATGAAGCGCGTCGAAATGGGTTTGACCTGGAATACGCGCTCGAACACTACCTTTTGGGCTTGCCGCGCTAGAGGTCGCAGTCTCTCCAATGTGGGTATCAACAAACAGGAGAAATTGCCGTTGCGGATTCTCTGTTGTTCGATAGCATTAGCACGATGACCATACGAATCTCGCTCACCATTTTGCTCACCTTTGTGTTCGCTGTTCCGCTTGTGAGCAATGCGGCAATGAGTGAAGCGGCGAACGCGCTGTGTACGCCTGGCAACTACGGCTGTTTTTTTGGCAGTCCTCCGCCTCGCGGACAATCTGGACCATGCATGCTGCTCAAGCCATGTTATGACGTGGTTCAGACGATGCCCCTAAAGGTCGTTGCGGGAGAGTGCATGGCACAAAAAAAGTGTGAAGGCAAGAAGTTCACCGATCAAAAAGGAAACACTCAGGGCGTCGGAGACGCGAAGGGGTTTTTGGACATCATGAAAGGAATTGTGGATCTGCTGAAGGGTGGCCAAGGTGGAGGGGGTAGCGGAAGTCAGCCGCCACCGCAGCCTCAAACCGGAACACAAGGGTGCACGCGGTACTACCAGGTAACCACCCCTTCGACGGACCCATGTGCATACTATGTCCCGCCAACCTCCAACTCACTTCTTAACACCACTGGTACACAGAACAATGCGACGAGCGAACTGCTGAATGCGCTCGGAGGTGGCACGGGAAGCGGATTAGGCGATGTTTTTGGCGAGGGGGAAGAAGGCGGGAGCGGGTTTGGTGGAAACGTCAGCGACCTCCTCAACGGCATCACCGGCGACGGCGAAGGTGACGGGAGCGCGACGAGTACGGGGACTTCTACCACGGCTGGTGGTGGCGATGCCGACTACACGAGTGTCAAAGGCAGGGGGGCGAACGTTTCGTCGGGAACGCGCGGCGATATCGAGGTCACCGGGACAGGGGCAACGGTCGTTGCGGGTGCGCGCGATGCGGAAGCCAATACTGAAATTGCAGGTTTCTATGGGGGCGATGCCACAGGCGGACAACCGCAAGGAATTGTCGCAAAGATGTGCCGGAATCGTCCGTGGGCCGACTCCGTCGTTACCTATGTGATCCCACCCTCGTTCTTCGACAGCCTATGCGTCTGGCGCGGCTACCAAGTTGGCGTTCCCGAACCGCCTGCTCCGCCGGTTTTGAACCAGCAGGTCAGACAAGCAACAACATCGCCCGCTGCGCCCGAGGTGCAACTTCCCTCGGTACCTGCGGAAGTCCAGATCTGGGCGGTTCCGGAAAGGGTTCCTCTTGGCACGCGCACATCCGTGTTCTGGAACACCAGGGGCGTCGAATCGTGCACCGTCACGAGTCCGGACGGGAGCTTCAATGAAAGTACGCTAAGCGGTGGCGCTTCGACGGTGCCACTCACAGGTCCCACCACGTTCACCATCTCGTGCCTCACGCAGGACGATACGCCCGTGACGGACTACGTCGTCGTGAATCTCACCATCTGACATGGTTTTCAGGCCTGAAAAACAAAAGATGAAACGGCAAAAGAGCGGCCAGTTTTTCATTATCGCGCTTGTCGTCATTCTTTCCGGTATTCCGCTCGCTGTTCGCGGCGCCGTGAGTATGGAAGCGGACCAGATGTGCCTCGCTGCTTGGGATTACGGGTGTCCCTGCGGCGTGGTGTGTAAAAAGGGCGGGCCGCCGGGCGGGCAAGGATGCCCGTGCGGCGAAGCGCCGCCGGGAGGCAAAGTGACGGGTGTCTGTGTCGCGGCGATAAACTGCAAGGGTACCGGGACCGAAGCGGGCGGCATCGGGGACGTCAAAGGGTTCCTCGACATCATGAAAGGAGTTATGGACTTGTTGAAGAAAAAAGAAGGGGGAGGGGGTGGTGGAAGTGGCAGTGATGGGAGCGCACCACTCGGTACAACAACCTGCAGTGCATACTACCAAGTGTCGGTCCCTTCGTCCGACCCATGCGCCTACTATGTTCCTCCGGTCTCGACCCTTTTTGATGGGGGCACGAGCGGCACAAACTCTAACGCCTCTCTAGAACTCTTGAACGCGTTAAATGTCGGCATCGATTCGGCGTTTGGCGTTGAGCCTGCGGTTGATAATGCAACAGACACGACCACAAACGTGAGCGGTACAAGCACTCCCGAGTCTTTGCTTTCGAAGCAAGCTGTGGACATTGGTGCCGGCCAATCTCAAGATGGCGCGTTTGGCGACATTGTGACGACCGATACCGGCGGCACGATCTATGCCAGCTCGCGAGATGCCGCTAACAATGTCGAAGTATCCGGTTTCTTCGGCGCGGATAGCTTCGTCGGAAAAATGCAGGGCGCGGTCGGGAACATGTGCAAGACGCGGCCGTGGAACGGCTCTCTGCTATCACGCGTCATTCCAGAATCGTTCTTCGACGGCCTTTGTTCGTGGCGAGGCTATCAGGTTGGCACTCCCGCTCCGCCGCCTCCGCCCGCGGCGTCGCAGCCCGCGCCGAAGAACAAGGCGGCCACAACGTCGTCTGCAACGCCGCAACCGCCCGTCGGCGAGCCGAAAGTTGATATTTGGGCAGTGCCGGAGTCCGTTTCCTTAGGTTTGCGGGCGTCTATTTTTTGGAGTACAAAGAATGTCGATTCGTGTGCCGTGAGCTCCTCGGGCGGCAATTTCAACGAGAGCAAGCTCTCCGGGGGCGCGGCAACGGTACCGCTCACAAACGACACAACGTTCACCATTTCTTGTGTCGCGCCCGGCGGTGAGACTCCCACCGACGAGGTGACGGTGACTATCTCACCCTGACACTCCTTGTGTTTCTTTCTCGCAAAGCCCCGTGCGTCCTGCCGTCATCGCCGGTGCACGCCATTGCTGCCGAGCGGCCGGTATGAATCAATCGCACGATCGAGCAAATCTCGCTTCTCTAAGGATTCTTTCCAAATGCTATTGGACCGGCCTCCATTGATCCGAACCCCTGGTGAGAAGTTTATTTCCTTCTGGAATTTCACGAGATTTGATTTATGGGCGATCACTATCTCGTTGGGCAATTGAATACGCGATTCAATATTAAAGTCACGAAGCAGCCTCTGCACAATCCTAAGAACCCCAATATTTTTTTGGTATCCCCGAATTCTCCGGCTATTCCAATGTGTTCTATAATCGACGCAGCCTTCGTCGTCAAAAAAAGCTTGAATAAAGGTTCGTTTCAGTTCTCTTGAGAGTGTGGAAATTTCCTTGAGCAGTTGACGCGATTTTTCCTCAAAGAATATTCGCAGAGCCACATTGTGATAGCTGATGCGTGTAACGCCAGTAGTTGGATTTTGATAGCGCTTCGGCTCAAAGTCATATATTTTTTTCATTGCATCTTGCACTCGCTGCAGAAGGGTATCGTTGCGGTTATGGTAATTACAACTACCCCCGTGCAAATCTCCGTCAAATAAAAAATGAGATGCAAGAAAGACCAAATTCGTATCCCATTTAGAAACTCTTTTAAACACCCGCTCACTTTTTCCCTTCCTTGCCAGAGCGAATGCCCTAATGTGAGCGCCCTGCTCCGCGCGAATTATTTTCCATCTGCGTGGGCTTAGAGGGATATTGTGAATATGAACGTATACAGACGTTTTCGGTCTACCCGTTATTTTCACGATCTCCGTAAGAGTATGGTCTTGTTTGCGTAATGCAATACATTTATCCTTAAAAGTATTCATATCCCCCCGCCGGGAATCGAACCCAGATCGAACGCTTAAAAGGCGTCTGCTCTACCATTGAGCTACGAGGGGCTACCTTGAAACTATAGCAGACGCTGGTTCGGTTTTCTATTGCACTTTCAGTTTCTCTACAACGGCAGGTCGAATGCCAATGCGCCTGCGCCAGAGAGCAGCAGCGATGCGCACAGAACGAGAAGGAGCAGGTTAGTACTCGTGGGAACAGTACGCAGAGACGGGATGAACGTATAGAGAAAGAACATAGCGATACCGAGCAATGCTGCGGGCTGGGTGTACAGACCGACCAACAACAACGCCGCGCAAACTACCTCGGCAACGGCAACGACGCGCGCGAGCATGCTTGCTTGCGGAATGTGTTGCCACGCGGCGTACCCGAACACCGTCGCCGCGGCAAGGCGCATGAAGAGCATGGCGAACGGTGAAAGAAAGAGGATGTCGGGGAAGACGGAAAGCATACTAGATAGCTACTAGCTTATAGCTTCTAGAAAATACTACAATACCGATACTATGAGAAGGATTGCGGTAATTTTGCACAACGTGCGGAGCGCGCACAACGTCGGCTCCATCCTGCGCACTGCCGATGCCTCCGGGGTATCCCACGTCCACTTGTCGGGTTACACACCGCTACCCAAGGACAGGTTTGGGCGCATCAATAAAGAGGTCGCGAAGACGGCACTCGGAGCAGAAAAATTCATACCGTGGTCGCACGTGCCCGATCCGTTCCAACTGGTCTTGATGTTACAGAAACGCGGATGGCGTGTTGTCGGCGTCGAGCAGGACTCTCGAGCGCGCGACTATCGCACGTTCAAAACAAAAACGCCGACGGTCTTCGTGTTCGGGAACGAAGTGCGCGGGCTCTCGGCGAGCCTGCGCAAGGCATGCGACTCGCTCGTTAAGATACCCATGCACGGTCAGAAAGAATCCCTCAATGTTTCAGTTGTGGCGGGAATTATTTTGTTCTCGGTATGGTGAAGACGCAGCAGGGTGCATATTTTTTGCCTGCGGAACTCGCTATCGCTCAAACAGTCCTCGGCTACAAAACGCGCACCCTGCTGCGTCTTCAATATGTTATGACGTCGACCGTTCTTCCCTCGGCATCCAAGAGGCGGATGACGTCGTGCGAGTTGCGCCACAGCTCTCCTGCAGAGTTCAAATAGATGCGCCACGAATCCTGTGAGAAACCGACTTCCCCGCGGTTGTTTTGTACGCACCCGTTGTAGGAGAGGTTGTTCGCGAGGAACACTCTGCACGCGGGCGTGATGTTCGACGGAGAAGAGAGCGGCAGAGCGCATGGCGGGAGCGATTCTGCAAAATCGAAACACGCGTCGCCATACGTACGCAAGTTGTCGGCCGTGAGAGGTAGGAGTCCGCGCGCGGGTGGGCAGGAGCGGGAAAGTGCCGGCACGAATGTTTGTATTCCCGCTAGGTAGCCGGTGCACACATTCTCCCTGAACGACGTACCTACGGGCGAGCTTTTCGAAGCAATGACCGCTTTCGCGCCGGGGTTGAGATAAATGTCTTGCTGCGGGTTCAGGTCGCCGAGCACGAAAACGTCCGTGCCGCGCGGGATGTAAGCACGTATACCGGTGAGCGCGCTCTGGAGCGACCATCCGGCGATGCCGACAGGTGCCGTATTCTCCAGCGCCGCCTCCGCCTCGATGTGTTCGGAAGCGAGGCTCTCCGCCGCGCCGCTTTCGGATATCCTGACCTTGCCGCGGTGGGGAGACGGTTCACCGAACGTTTTTGCCGCTTCCATTTGCGCGAGGAGAGCGTCGTATTCTTTCTGCGAGCGCGCCAGTTCCTCTTCCGGCGTTTCGGGTTCTACAGCTTCCTCGGTGTCCTCAATCTCTGACAGGTCGGGACCCAGAATTAAGCCATCCGGCTGCCACGGGAGCCGAAATTCTCCGGTCGAAGTGGCGCTCCAGAACATCAGATTGAAAGAGTTCGTGATACCGCGGGCGGCTTCCCCGATCTTGCGGGGGCCACCGGTTACCAGCCAGAGCAGGAGGAGAATTACGATGGTCGCGAGGATAAAGCCCAGGAGGATCTTCTTGATCATACCCGGTTAGTACAATTTGGCATGGTTTCTGCCGCCGCTTATTCCGATAATATCAAAGGTATCTTGGGAATCGAGGACAGATTGGTCCACATGAGTAAAACTGCAACCAAGGCAATGCCAAATTGTCCTACCGGGCATACGCTCATTATACCCCTCGCTCTTTCTTCAGTGTCTCGATCTCCTCACGAGCGACCGCCGCGTCGCTCCACGGCACTTTTGTTCCATGCGGTCCGCAGATCGAGGGGTCAGTTCCTTTGCCTGTGATCAAGACAGCGACGCTGTCTTGATTATCCCGAGCTTTGTCGAGGGATTGGCCCTTCGACAAGCTCAGGGCGATTTCGAGAGCTCTCGAAATCGCTGCTCGCCTATCCATGATGACTGTCGGCTTCTTGCTCATGCCGTGAACGATATCATCCACGATCTGCGACGGGCTCTCATCATACGGATCCTCATCCGTCAGTATCACATCGGAGCAGTACTCATCCGCGATGCGCCCCATTATCGGACGTTTCCACGAGTCGCGCCCTCCGCCCGTTGCACCCAGCACGCAAATTTTCCTGACGTTTTTGTACGCCTCGTATAGGGCCGTGAGCGAATCCGGAGTGTGCGCATAATCTATAACGACGGAAAAATCCTGGCCGGCATCTATCCTTTCCGCCCGGCCCGGTATGCGCTCGATGGCGTTTAAGGCTTCTGCGATGATTTTTGTGCCGATGCCGAGCGCGCGCGCAAGTGTTGCGGAAGCGAGCGCGTTCTTGAGAGAAAATTCCCCCGGCAGTTTCAGCGATATCAATGTGTTCTCAAAAGTGAATTGCCCTCCCCGCTCGTTCGCAGAAAATGGCATGCATGCGGAGAGCGAGAAGGGAAGCGCATGCTCGATCGGGAGCGTTAAGTATCGTCCGCTCTCCTTGTCGTCGGCATTTGCGACAACCATTCGAGGACGCTTACGCGAACGAGCGAGCTGTCTGCCTATCTCGAATTTCGCGTCGGCATATGCCCCGTAGGAGCCGTGCGATTCGATATGTTCAGGGGCAAGGTTGGTAAATATGAGCGCATCGAGGTCCAGAAATCGGTGGCGGTGCTGCCTGGCGCCTTCCGATGTGACCTCAAGGACGGCGGCCGTGCAGTTAGCATGCAGAGCATCATGCAGGAATTTTTGAGTGAAGAGCCTGCCGGGGGTCGACATGCGTGTGAGATTTGGGCGCGAAATATCACCCAGCTTGAACCGTATGGAATTGGCAAGGCACGTGCGATGTCCAGACTTTTCGAGTATTGCATTAACCATTTCCGTAACCGATGTTTTCCCCTTGGTCCCGGTCACCGCGACGACCAGGAGCGAGCGCGAAGGGTATCCGTAAAATATCGCCGCATACCACGCGAGGACGAAATGGTAGAAGGAAAGTAGCCGCTGTAAAAGTGGAGCAGGAACGACCGCCGCGAGGATTTGTTTCAGTGTTCGCATTGTATGCCGCGTTACTTTCCGCCGACCATCCTCAAGGCTTCGCGCAGACGGGCACTGCTCCCCTCGACGTCGGCAGGCACCTTGCGCAGAGCTTCTCGCGATTCCGAAGGCGTATACCCGAGCGCTCGCATCGCTTCGAGCGCCTCTTCGTCGCCGGAAATAGCGCGCGCCCCTTGCTCCGAGCTCGCGCCGACCTTCTCGCGAAGCTCGAGGACGATTTTGTCGGCCGTCTTTTTTCCCACTCCGGATACCTTGGTGAGATATGCGGCGTTGCCGGTCGCTATCGCGTTTTTCAAAGTCTCAACATCCGCCAGATCGAGGATAGCGAGCGCGGATTTGGGGCCGATCCCCGGGACCACCAGCAGAAGCTCGAAGAAATGGAGGTCGTCCTCGCGTTCGAATCCATACAGGTCGAGCGAAGTTTCTCTCACCGCGAGGTATGTCCAAAGAGAAGTTTCTTGCTCCGGCTTCAGTCGTGCGAGCGTCTCGCGCGTCGCGGCGATCTTATACCCGACGCCCCCCGCCGAGACTATTGCGGATCCGGCTCGCTTCGCCACAGTTTTCCCGTCTATACGGCCGATCATACGGACAGTTTACAGTGAACAGAGAACAGTGAACAGCAAGGTAAGAATATTGCGTTTCGCGGCTCTCGAGTGTAGTATGCGGCCTCATGGCACGAACAAGTTCAGCAAAAAAAGCACAGCGCGTGGCGCTTCGCCGCCGCGTTTTTAATGCGCGTCGCAAAGGGACAATGAAAGATGCGGTGAAGGATGTTTCGAAACTCGTTGCAAAAAAAGACAAGAAAGGGGCATCAGCGCTCCTGCCCGCGCTCTACAAGGCGATAGACAAGGCGGCGAAGAACGGCACCATCAACAAAAATACCGCATCGCGCATGAAATCGCGCATCACCAAACGACTTCACGCAGTCGCAAACTAACGCGTGTCCTCCCGGCCGGAATCGAACCGACATCACGAACTCCGCAAGCTCGCGTTCTATCCATTAAACTACGGGAGGTGGAGAATCCGGAGTATATCAGAACTTCAGCTTATAAATCCAATCGTGCGGGCCAATGGTTAGGAAGTACGCCGTACTGCCGTCAATAGATCTGAAGAATATCCGATAGCGTCTATCGACGCGGATGCTCCACATCTCTTTGCCTTTCGGCACTAGCTTCTCCGTATGCAGCGACGGATGGAACGGATTTTCACGGAACACTCGCTCTTGTTTCTCGGCTTTTTTCTGGATCGAAAGAGGTAAGTCCTTATAGCGGCGCTTGAATTCCGCCGAGAACAGGACGTTCATGCCTATTTCTTGCTACGCCATTTCCGAAGCGATGCGATCTTGTGGATCCTGCCGGACCGCAGATCGCTCTCCGCGCGATCGATGCTTTTCAGGAAATCGGGGTTATACAGGCCAAGCGAGGAAGCGAGCCGCTCAAGCCTATCGGCATCCATTTCGACAATGAGCTTGCGGCCAGACGCCGTGGGTTTGATGGTTATTGCGAGTGCGCTCATGCAGAGCAGTATATTCTCTTTTCCACATTCGGCAAAGTGTTGCATTGCGAAGGGAGTATAATTGAAATATGGATAAATCCCGTGTGGGGGAGCGTGGTACGTCGGTACTTGGCGCTCTCGTTCTCGCGCTCATGCTTGGCACAGGCGCAGTCGTGACCTTCGAACTCGCCGGTCCATCACCGGCCTCCGTTTCTCAAACCGGGGCGTCAGGTGTTTTGGCGGTGGACGCACCAAAGACGACCCCCCCAAAATTAAAAGCAGAAAAATGCACGAATGTATATGCGTGCCACCAGGTGGCGGTGGCAAATTCTAAAGAGGTTCTTAGTCAGCCTTGCACCCCAGGCTTTTATTACGAGCTTACTGAGAAGAATGGGAAGATTAAGATAACAGCAACTGCACAAAATTCAGGAGCCTGTCCGATAAATAAAGTTAGTACCACAGCAAAACCGCCGGATGATAAGGCTGTCGCAAAAGAAGTAACAGACGCGAAACTTAAGTTGAACAAGTGTTCAGATGACAATCTGGTCAGGGGTCATATCAAGGAGGGAGAAACAGGGAAGTGCGAATATTCATATTGTACGTCACTCGCGCTTACGGGGTCTCGTTTGAAAGGCGGGATGCCCTCTGGCACAACTAAACAAAAGTGCAGCGATGGTGAACTTTCGAGCGGTACCCTGAAGGATGCTATTGCGCAAGGCCGACCGGATGCCATTGAGAAGATCGTAAAAGATATGGACCCAAAAGACATCGCAAGAATAGATGCTAAGGAATACACCGGACTGGATCGAAGCAGGCTCGAACCCCTCTATGAAGGGTTGGATGAAAGGCAGAAACAGATTGACGATGAGGTGGAGAAGCGGGAGACCCGCTGGGAGCAAATAGAAGAGATTATCAAGAAATGTGACAGTACAGCGGGCTGTCCAGGGGAGGATAAGGATGCGCTGAAAAGAGAACAAGAGGCTCTTGAAAAAGATAATAAGAAGGCGCTTGAAGAAATTGCGAAGCTCGATGGTTTGAAGAAGGCGCTGGCCGACACTGCTTCGAAGGGTCCGCCCAAGGGTGAGTCGGAAAAGGAAGTCGTTATTAAATGCGTAGGTACAAAATGTACGTATCCAGATGGCCGACCGGCTCCGGTACCTGGTGCGGGCGGATATGGATCCGGAGGGAGCAACGAAACGTTCGGGAAACCGGGAGGAGGAAGTGGCGACCTTGGGCAACTCCTCAAGGGTCTCACAGGGCAGCAAAATCAGCCGCCGCCGGGGAACGGAGTACCGCGGCCGGCTGGTACGTGCAATCCGAGCATGATATGCGGCAATAACACTATCTATTCTCGCAACAACCAGTGTGTAGACCAGGCGATGCAACAGTGCCAGTACGGCTGTTCCGGCACACAGTGTTCCCAGCCGCCCCCGCAAGGTACCGGCTGTCTTACCGCACCTTCCCAGCCGGATCCGTCGGGGTGTCAGAATGGAACATTTAAACCTACCTACGGCGGGCAGAACAATGCGTGCGTCGTTGGGTGGCAGTGCGTCCCTACCGGCACGGGCGGCGGAGGAACTGCGCCCACAGCACAGCTCTCGTGTCAGCCCAAAGTCGCGGACGTTGGCATGGAGGCTTTGATAACGTTCTCATGCTCGGCGGGCACGAGCTCCGGCAGTGGCTTCAACACCAACGGCGCGCAATCCGGTTCCGCGACCACCACGCTCTCGGCTCCGCCGGGTGATACGAATACGGCAAACTTCGGGCTCACGTGCACGAACGCCGGTCTCACAGGCAGTGCGCAGTGCAGCATACAGGTCGGAAAACCTGGCATCGTTCTCGTCGCAAATCCGAAGACCGTGGTTTCAGGAAAGACTTCCGCGCTCGGCTGGGTCACCTCCGGCATGCAAAAATGCATCATTTCGAGTCCGAACCTGCCGGACTTCACTTCACAGAACGCTGACAAAACGAGCGTGAACGGAACGGCGACAACGCCGCCACTGACCGCGACCAATTCCGCAACGACCACGTACAACTTCCTGTTGAACTGCACGACCCTTGGCGGCGGCACGCGGCAAGCGAGCACGACCGTCTCTGCGACGCCGTAAACATCAAGGCTAACTACCCCAAGGTCCGACCTTTGGAATTCCTTCAAGGTCGGACCTTTGTATTACAATCCGAAAAATTCAAGTATCTTGTGCCAGATGGGCTCTTTCATAGGGACTTCTTCGCATCGCTCGGTAAGATAGGCGCGGACCAGCTTTGGGTCCATTTCAGCAAGCGGGATAACGAAATTGGGAGACATCCACTTGATGGTGTCGACGAGTAATATGGGAGGGTCTGCGTCGTGGTCTTCTACCCAAAAAGAGATTATCTCCTCGTAACGGTGCATAGTCTCTCCGATACGGATACCGCGGTCGGAAAGCTCGAATTCGACGAGTGGCGGAGGAGACTGCGCGAGAACGCCGAGAGTCGTCGCTGCGACCAGTATAAGTATTGCAAAGAAAAAGTTGCCGAAGATGGCGCTGATGAGCGCGGTACATACGGCGAAAATGCCGAGCGCCCAATACCAGTCGCTCGCGCGCTCAATATGCTCGTGTTCATAGGCGCGCCAGCGGATAGGAGCAGAAGACGGCATGGGCTATATTTTACCGCGTTAGACGGATAAACGCTCGCCGTCCTTGTAGCTAATAATAAAAGGTACCGAAATCCCTCGGGTAGATAGTAATTGAGGGTACCGTAATCGCCATATGCATATGGCGACCAAGAACAGCGTCT
>Ga0209542_10007445_pt1 | contig 20814 bp, 28 predicted proteins | sample RifCSPhighO2_01_FD_184028 | JGI IMG/M metagenome (GOLD analysis project Ga0209542, IMG submission 184028) | Soil microbial communities from Rifle, Colorado - Rifle CSP2_plank highO2_0.1 (SPAdes) (version 2) | ecosystem: Environmental > Terrestrial > Deep subsurface > Rock core/Sediment ... | reverse complement strand
TGAAATTCTTTCTTCAGAACATTTTAAATCATTTCTGGATAAATCTCCCTCTATTGCAGACCAAAATCTAATTGCTTCTGCGCCATAATTTTTTAAAAGTTTTTGCGGGTCAATTATGTTTCCTTTTGATTTTGACATCTTATATCCTTTAGGATCAACAATATGCTGATTAATCCAAACATCCTTAAAACATGGTTTTTTTGTTTCCAGATATCCGCGCAACAAAGTGTAATAAAGCCAAGTCCGAATAATTTCCTTTCCCTGCGGTCTTAATGAGCACGGATAAGATTTTTTGAAAAATTCGTTGTCTTTTTTGTATTTTAAAATTATTAATTCAGAAATAGAAGAGTCCATCCAGGTGTCGAAAACTCTTTCTTCGCCTTTCCATTTTTTATTTTTAAATTTTTCATCTCCAACTAATCCAATTTTTTTCCCATTTTTCCAAATCTCAAAACTTTTTTCGGGCAGTGTTTTCCAGGGCTCGCAATATTTTTCTGGCTCTGCTAAAACAATTTCTCCTTCAGGCGAATGCCATAACGGAATCGGCGTAGCATAAAATCTTCGTCGAGAAATTGGCCAGTCAATTGAAATTGAATTAATCCAATCAAAGAGAATTTTTTTTGATTCTTTTGGGAAAAAATTAATTTTATCTGAAATTTTTTTAATTTCTCGCTTAAATTCTATTTGCTTTAAATAATATTCAGGCATCTGAATAAATTCAATTTCAGCGTTGCTTCTTTCTGAAATGGGAGTTCGATGAACTATTGATTCCTGTTTTTCCAATAAATTTTTTTCTTTAAGCATCTCAATAATTTTTTGGCGCGCTTCTCTAACTTTCAAACCCTGCAAATCTCCTGCAATAGAATTCATTTTTCCGTCTTTTTCAATTGCAATTTTTGGAACTAAATTCTGCTCTCTAAAAAACTGGATATCTGAAAGGTCGCCGGCAGAACACATCATAACAATTCCTGTTCCTTTTTCAGGGTCAGCCAAGGAATTTGATTTAATTTTAATTTCTTTTCCGAAAATTGGAGAAATTGCTGTTTTTCCCTCCAATTTTTTATAACGCTCATCTTTAGGATTAAAAATAACCATCCCGCAAGTGCAGATTAATTCCGGGCGCGTTGTAGCAATAACAATTTCCTGTCCGGTTTCTTTTACTTTCCATTTAACATAATTAAAAGTGCTGGGAATCTCTTTATATTCAATTTCAGAATCAGAGATTGTCGTTTGCAATTTTGAATCCCAATTATTTATTCTTGAATCTTCGTAAATTAATCCCCTCTTAAAAAGTTCAATGAAAGTTGCCTGAGTTATTGCTCTGTATTCGGGAGAATCTGTTTTGTAAACTGCGCCGATGTGGCTTCCTTCTTTATATGAACTAAAAGAAATTCCTAATTTTGCAAAACTGTCTGCGGTTTCTGTTGATGTTTCTTCCAAGAGTTTTTTACACGCATCAATAAATTTATCTCTTCCTTCTCTGAACGGAGAAATATTAAATTTTTTTTCAGCAGCTATTTCAATTGGAAGCCCGTTTCTATCCAAACCAAGAGGAAATAAAACCTGGAATCCTTTCATTCTTTTATATCTTGCAAAAAAATCCATATAGCAGTAAGTTATTGCCTGCCCAATATGAACTGGCGCATTTACATACGGCGGAGGAGTGTCAATTGAATAAATTTCTTTCTTAGATTTTTTGTCAAACTTAAACATTTCAGAATTTTTCCATTTTTCTATAATTGATTTTTCAATTTCAGGCCCCCAATTTTTTATGTCTTTTAACATAAAACATAAAAGAAAAAGGAGATTAAAAAGATTGCTCAAATGATATTTCTAAACATCTAAATTCTTTTAAATAAAAGAAAAATAAAAATTATATGATTGTAGTTGACGTTGAAACAACAGGCATAGATTCTAAAAAGAATTCAATTGTAAGCATAGGTGCAGTTGATTTTTCAAACCCTCAAAATCAGTTTTATCAAGAATGTAGAATTTGGGAAGGAGCAGAAATAGCTCAACAAGCATTATATATAAATGGTTTTAAAACAGAACAAATAACAGATCAGAATAAAATGTCTTTAGAAGAAGCTGTTAAAAGTTTTATTAATTGGGCAGAAGATATTGATGAGCAAACTTTAGCAGGTGAGAATCCTTCTTTTGATAGAGCTTTTTTAAGATATTCTGTAGATAAATATAAACTCAATTATAGAATTGGCTATAGGACTATTGATTTGCATTCTGTATGTTATGCTGACTGTATCAAACAAGGACTAATTCCACCAACAAAAGATAATAGAACTGATTTAAACACCGATGGGATTTTAATGTATGTGGGTTTGCCTAAAGAACCAAAACCTCATAATGCGCTTACCGGAGCAAAGATGGAAGCAGAAGCATTTTCAAGAATTATTTATAAGAAATCTTTGCTTAAAGAATTTGAAAAATATTCGATGCCGGATTATCTTAAACAATCTCCAGCTTCCTCTTACCTCGAATAACAATCTTTTTATTCTTTAACTTTTCTTGCAACTCTTTATCTAAAGTTGCAATCAAAACCTCAGGGTTTTTCTTTGCATAATTAATTATTGAATTATCAGCATTTTTACCAATTAGAGTAATTTTCTTGAAATTATTTTTTTCTAAAAAGTTAAGGACTGAATTTTTTTTTAATTTTTTAAGTTCATCTATAACTTTATTAGGAATTATAATCTCATATCCTTCCAATAAGAGTTCTTCAAAAAAATCTATTTTTTGTTTTATGCATGACAAAATAAAATTTGTATCTAATAGCACTGATTTCATATCTCTCTAAAAATATTAAGCTTTAAATAATCTTTTTACTATCATCATCTTATGAAAGAGGTAGATAATATTATAAGAATTCTTGGAGAAACAAGAAAGGCAATTGAAACGGAAAATTATTCAAAAATTAAAAATTTAAGCAATCAAACGATTAATGTCGCCTCTTTGACGCAAGATCCAGATAATATCAATGTCGCAGTAGTAGTTTATTCATTAGATAAAGTTTTTGAGAGAGAACATTATAGAAATTATTCTGACTGGAAAAAAATCAGCAAGACAATACTTTCCTCTCTTGAATATTCAATAGAAGACCTTGAAAAAAATGATTTAAATGAATTTAGAAAAGATTTTGAAAATATTAGATTGTGCATCAAAAAAATTTCCGGAAAACTAAAAGAATATATCCAGGAAGTTTTTAGAAAAGCCAAAATAAACAAAGCTTCCAGAATTTACGAACACGGAATTTCTATGGAACAGACAGCAAAACTGCTTGGAATTACAATGTTTGAACTTGCTGATTATGCCGGAAAAACGGGAATATCCGATGTCCCTGAAAGCAAAACCCTTGACGCAAAATCAAGAATTAAACTTGCAGAGGAAATTTTTAGATGACGCAAAAAGTTCTCATTTTTGATTCTGGTAGTTTAATAAGTTTATCAATAAATGGTCTTCTGGAAGAATTAAAAAAATTAAAAAAAATTTTTAACGGAGAATTCATCATCACAAAAGAAGTTAAAAAAGAAGTTGTAGATAATCCAATAAAAATAAAAATGTATGAACTTGAAGCTTTGAAAATTCAGAACCTAATTGATGAAGGTTGTTTGAATATGCCGGATAAGATTGGAATTACGGATAAAGAAATAACAAATTTAATGTTTAAATTAATGAATTTTGCGAATACAATGTTTATTGGAAACAGAAATGAAATTCAATTAATACAGCAAGGCGAAACTTCTTGTCTTGCTTTAAGCAAAATTTTAAATGAAAAGAAAATTAAAAATGTTTTAGTTGTTGACGAGAGAACAACGAGAATGTTAGTTGAGAAGCCTGAAAATCTAAAGGAACTTTTAGAAAAAAAAATGCACACAAATGTAAAATTAAAAGAAAGCAATTTCAAAGAATTCAATGGGTTCAAAATAATTCGTTCAACAGAATTGATATACATAGCTTATAAAAAAGGATTAATAAATTTGAGAGGCAAAGAAGTTTTGGATGCCTTGCTTTATGCTCTTAAATTTAAGGGATGCGCTATTTCCAGCGAAGAAATTGAAGAAATAAAAAATATCAAATAATCTTTTTTATCTCATGCTCCAAAACCATTCAGAGGTTTTGTTGAAGAAATAAAGAAAATTAGATAAAAATAAAAAGAGATTTTTCTTGTTCTTATTAAGGGTGCGTAGTATACTGGTATTATGTCTGCCTCCAGAGCAGAAGAAGGGGGTTCGATTCCCTCCGCGCCCATTTTTAGCGCAGAAGGCGAGTTGACGAAATTTATTCTTCCAAATTTCAGTCTGCGCCCATGAGCTGTGTGAATGGGTGAGGACGGACAAAACGAGTTTACGAAGTTTTAGTCTCCGCGCCCATATTTGTGCAGAAGGCGAGTCGAGCAATTTCACGGAAGGTAAATTTTCTTTATTTAATTACTGAGTGCAAGCGTTTACGATTTGACAAACTTTAATGTTAATATAAATTAATACAAATCGTGAGCGCGAGTGGGATTGCGAGTTGACGAAATTTTAGTCTTCGCCACATTTTTTTAATTTTAAAACTTAATATTTATATACTTAATTTATTTAAATAAAAGATGGCAGCAACACCCCCTGGACCAAGAAAGAGAAAATTAGATTATAATGTTGATCAATCTACATATGATGATTTTGCTAAAGCTTGTTCTAGAAAAGGCATGGCTCCTCAAGTAGTTTTAGAACAAGCAATGAGAAAATTCGCTCAAACAGGACAGATATAAAAAATTTATTTTTTCTTAGAAACTTTTTTAACTATTTTATTTTTTGAAACTTTTAATTCTCTTTCAGAAGCGTCTTTTTCCATTATTTCTATTCTGGGCTCTTCAAAATGAGGTATTCTTTTTTTATGGTTTTGTTGGGAAAAAATAATTACTAAAATTAAAATTAAAAGAATTATTGTCAGAGAAACAATAAAAGCAACGGCGTTTACAACAGCTCCAAGAATTTCATAATAAAAAATTCCAACTAAAAAAGTAATTGCCGCCAATATTGTAATTATCCAGATGCTTAAATTTTTCATCTTATATTTTTATATAAAATAACTCTTAAATATCTTTAGCATCGGAATTGGGTGGTAAAATTTGCAGTTTAGGATATCCTTAAAAATCTTGAAAATTTGTTTTTATCATGGATAAAAAAATAGAAATCATGGCTCCTGCAGGATCTTATGAAAGTTTGGAAGCGGCAATAAAAGCCGGAGCTGATTCAGTTTATTTCGGAATTGAGCAATTAAACATGAGAGCAAGAGCTTCAAATAATTTCACTTTAGATGATTTAAAAAAGATTGTCAAAAGATGTGGCAAGTCAAGAATTAGAACTTATCTTACTTTGAACACAATTTTGTATGATCACGATATTAATCTGATGCATAAAATATGCGATGCTGCAAAAAAATCAGGAATAAGCGCAGTAATTGTCAGCGACGTAGCAGCAATGGATTATGCAAATTCAATCGGATTGGAAGTGCATATTTCTACTCAAGCAAATGTTTCTAATCTTGAAACCATAAAATTTTATTCAAGATTTGCAGATGTTGTAGTTTTAGCAAGAGAACTCACTTTGCAGCAAATAAAAAATATTTGCAGTGAAATTAAAAAACAAAATATTAAAGGGCCTTCTGGAAAACTTGTCGGAATTGAAATATTTGTCCACGGCGCTCTTTGTGTTGCTATTTCTGGAAAATGTTATATGAGTCTTGCAACAGAAAATGCTTCTGCGAATAGAGGAGCGTGTTTGCAAAATTGCAGAAAATCTTATAGAGTTATAGACGAAGAAACAGGAAATGAACTAAAATTGGACAACAAATATATAATGTCCCCGAAAGATTTATGCACAATTGGATTTATTGACAAATTATTGGATTCAGGAATCAGCGTCTTAAAAATAGAAGGAAGAGGAAGATCCCCAGATTATGTTCATGCTGTTGTTAAAGCTTACAAAGAAGCTGTTGACAGCTGTTTGAATGGGACTTATACTAAAGAAAAAATTAATTATTGGACAAAGGAATTAGAAAAAGTTTATAATCGTGGTTTTTGGGAGGGAGGATATTATCTTGGAAAAAAATTAGGAGAGTGGAGCGGAGGATATGGAAGTCAGTCTAAAAAAGAAAAAGTTTTTATTGGAATTGCAAGGCATTATTTTCCAAAAACTCAAATTGGAGAATTTTTGTTGCAATCCGGCGAAATAGAAATAGGAGATGAAATTATTATCACTGGAAAAACTACCGGAATAATAAAACAAAAAATTGAAAGTTTGTATGTTGATGAAAAACCAGTCAGCAAATCAAAAAAAGGAGAGATAATTACAATAAAATTAAATGAAAAAATCAGGAAAAATGATAAATTGTATATTGTAATTAATAGAAAAGAAATGCAGAGTATAAAAGGTAAAATTCCAATAATACAAAATGGCTAAGATTATCCATTATAGAAAAACTTGTATTGGATGTAATTCATGCGTTGAGCTTGATCCTAAAAACTGGAAAATGTGCGCTAAAGATGGGAAAGCGGATTTAATTGACAGCAAAAATAAAAAAGGAATTTTTCAAAAAGAAATAAATGAAATTGAAAAAGAAAATGCGCAGAAAGCTGCTGATTCCTGTCCAGTAAATATAATTAAAATTGAAGATTAAAATAAAAATAATTTAACAAAACTTATAAACAATCTTCTTAAATAAACATTAATGGCAAAAATAATTTTTTCAGATAATGGAAAGACAATAAATGTAAAAGACAAAGAGCCGATAAAAGACGCGTGCGAGAAATTAGGTGTTCCTTTTTCATGCACGGAAGGAATATGCGGAACATGCATGATTGAAATTGTTGATGGACAAGAGAATCTTTCTGAATTGACGCAGGAAGAAAAAGATATGGGCATGAATAAGACAAGAAGACTTGCATGCCAGTGCAGAATAAAAAACGGGACAGTTAAAATAAAATATTAAAATGAATTTGGAAGAAGAAATGTTTAACTTGAATGGAGGATTTTATGGTTTTAAATCTAAACGTCAAATGGAAGAACATAAACAACATATTAAACATTTTTGCAGTAAATATAATGCCCAACTTATATCTGTTGATTTTACAATTGAAAATGGATACATAGAGCCAGCATACTCTTTTTCAGATGGTTTAGGACATTATACAATCGAAGGGATTAAAAAATCTTTATTAGACATTTTATCCCATTTAAATTAATTTTAATAAAACCTATATGGAATACATAGTAAAAATTTTAGACATTGAAGATATTTCTGAAAATATAAAAAAAATTAAAACTGAGAAACCTAAAAATTACGCTTTTATCTCTGGACAGCATACTCTGATTTCAATAAATAAAATAAAATTAAAAGATAAAAAAAGACCTTTTAGCTTTAGCTCTTCAGATAAAAATGATTTTTTAGAATTTATTATTAAAATTTATAATGAGAGAAACGGGATAACAAAAGAATTTGGTAAATTAAAAGTTAAAGATGAATTAATTATTGGAGAACCAAAAGGAAAAATAAGCTATAAAGGTAAGGGGACATTTATCGCAGCAGGAACAGGAATTACTCCTTTTATTTCTATAATAAAATCTTTAAATGAAACTGAACAGAAGAATAATCTATTGATTTATTCTAATGGGACTAAAAATCAGATTATTTTAGAAAAAGAATTAAGAAAACTTTTTAATAATAATGCAATATTTATTTTAAGCCGCGAGAAAAAAGAAGGTTATAAACATGGGCATATAGACAAGGATTTTTTGAAAACAAATATTAAAAATTTTTCTCAGAATTTCTATCTTTGCGGACCATTTAAGCTGGTTTTTGAATTAAAAAAAATATTAATGGGTCTTGGAGCAGAACAAGAAAATATTATTAGCGAGGTATAACAATAAGTATTAAAAACTATATCAATTAATTTATATCATGAAAAAGAGCGCGATAGTCCTATGGGTGATTGCAATTATTGTTTTGATAATCCTCTTAATTTATTCTCCATTTAAATCTAAAAATTCTGAACCCGGAAAATACGACGTTTTTGCTCAGTGCTTAACTGACGCGGGATTAAAGATGTACGGAACAGATTGGTGTCCGCATTGCCAGAATCAAAAAAAACTTTTTGGTTCTTCTTTTAAGTATATTGATTATATAAATTGCGATAAAAAGCAGGAAACTTGTTTAATTGAAGGCATCCAAGGATATCCGACTTGGAAAATAAATGGAAAAAGTTATCAGGGCGAACAAACTCTTGAAAATTTTGCTCAAATAACTGGGTGCGAATTATAATGCAACAAGATTTAAAAAGGATATTTAATTTTATATAAAAATGACAGAAGAAAAAAAAGAAAATACAATCACAATCAAAACAAGCTCTTTTTGGAAATTTGGGACTTTTATGTTTGCAATTTTATTCTTGCTTTCTATTTTTGGAGTATTTAATGGAAATGGAAAAGTTATAAAAGAAGTTGTTCCGAGTGATAATGCTCCATCGGTAAGCGGAAATCTTAAAGTTGAAATCGAAGCCAATGACCCGGTTTTAGGAGATAAAAATGCAGATATAAGCATTGTGGAATTTTCAGATTTCCAGTGCCCTTTTTGTGAAAGAGTTTATTCAGGCGCATTAACAGATTTTAAGGATAGTGATTATTTCAAAAACGACCAGGTTAATTTAATTTACAAACAATTTCCCTTAACAAGCATACATCCTCAGGCCCAAAAAGCAGCAGAAGCTTCTTTATGCGCTAGTGATCAAGGAAAATTTTGGGAGTATCACGATACGATTTTTGCAAATCAACAAACACTTGACGAAACAAGCTTGAAATCTTATGCGCAGCAGCTTGGACTTGACAGCGCAACATTTAATGCTTGCTTAGACGGAGATGAAAAAGCTTCAGAAGTTTCAAAAGAAAGTCAGCAGGGAATAAAAGCTGGAGGACAAGGAACTCCGTATTTTGTTGTTATAAATAATAAAAATAAAAAAACGCAAGCAGTTTCAGGCGCTGTTCCTTTTTCAGAATTTGAAAGCGCAATTAATTCTTTATTGTAGATTTAATTTTTAAGCCGAATTAATCAATTAAAATAATAGGTAATAAGAAAAGTTGTCTTATCAATTTATTTTTTCTTACTTTTATTTACTAATCTTTTATCTTTTCCAAACTTAGAAAAAACATAAATATACAAAATTTCTAAAATTCCAATTGTGTTTATTACTGCAATTATAAGGAACCAAGCAATTTGATTATTTCTTGCAGATTTCCATAATGCTAATAATTTCCAAACAACTATCCAGACAAAAATTATTACAAATAACCAGAGAGGAATGCCTAATTGCGTTGCAATACTTTCTAAACCTAAAGAATCTAAATAAGCCATTTTCTCTTTTTTATATAATTATTAAATAAAAAGAATTTAAAAATGTTTTTACTATCTCTATCTTCTTCCAAATCTTCCTCTGCTAAAATTTCTTCCTTGATTATGTCCGCCATTATTCCTTCTATTAGAATTATTATTTCTGCTTCCTTGTCTAAAACTTCTTCCTCTATTATTTCCTTCTCTTCTATAATTATTCCTATTTCCAAATCCTCTATTTGGTTCTATTTCTAAATGAATCGTCTCAAAAACAGGCAATTCTTCTTGAATTATAGTTAAACATTTGTCATTAATTATTTTTCCAAAATTTTCATAATCTCTGTTTGATAAAATATTTATTGCTTTCCCTTCATTTCCTGCTCTGGCTGTTCTCCCAATTCTATGAATATAATCTTTAGTATCTCTAGGGAGATCATAATTATAAATAGATTTTACACCTTTGATATCCAAACCTCTGGCAGCTACATCAGTGCAAACTAAAACATTTACTTCATTATTATGAAATTCATCCAGAGTTCTGAGTCTTTTATTTTGAGACAAACCTCCGTGTATTGCCTTTGAATTAATGCCTGATTTTTTTAAATTATTTGCAACAATATCAACATTTCTTCTTGTACCGCAAAATATCATAACTAAATTATTTTTTTCTTTATCCAATAAATGAACTAATAAAGAAAATTTCATATGCGATTCAACATCATAATAAATTTGTTTTAATTTTGAATGATCAATATATGAATTTACAGAAACTTTTATTGCATCTTTAGTATACTTCCTTGCCAAATGGTCAATGTCCGGCGAAATCGTTGCTGAGAAAAGCATTGTTTGTCTTTTTTCAGGGCATTGTTTTAAAATCATTTCAACATCTTTATAAAAACCCATATCAAACATTCTGTCTACTTCATCTAAAACTAAAAATTTAACTTGATTAAAATTTAAAGTTCTTCTTCTAAGATGATCTAAAGTTCTTCCAGGAGTTGCAACAATGACATCTGTGTAGGGGATTTTTCTAATTTGAGATTCAATATTTGTTCCTCCATAAATAGCTAAAACTTTTAATTTTTTATTTCTTGCAAATTTTCTTATTGAATCAGCAACTTGTTCCGCTAATTCTCTTGTCGGCGTTAAAATTAATGCCTGCACATTCCGGTTAGGAATTAAATTTTCAATAATTGGGCAGGCAAATACTAAAGTCTTGCCGCTTCCAGTTGCAGAACCTCCAATAATATCTTTTCCAGCTAATGCTAAAGGAATTGTTTTCTCCTGAATTTCTGAAGGTTCTTTAAAACCTGCATTCTCCAGTGTATTTAATATTTCTTGGCTTAATCCAAGCTGTTTGAATTTTTCCATTTTTTTTAATTTTATTTATGCCCTTCCTTAGGGTATTTTTTAAAATCTAGAAATTTATTCCAAATTTTACGCATATATTCAATATTCATACAAGAAATAAATATTCTTGAAACACCAGTCCCAAAAGACAGTGCCCAAGGACTAATTATATTGTTATAATAATACATTAAAATGTTTATAGTTTATAAATATATGCCTACTTAAGAGTTGGGACATTTATGCTCATTCAGGTATTTCCATCATTAAACCATTCTAATTTTTCTTTTTTAGATAATTGTTTTATTTTATATTCAGTTTTGCAAGCTTCAGATTTATTTTTGCATGAAATCGCAGCGATTAATTTTTTGAAACCTTTTCCATAAACATATTTACTTCCTTTTCCTTCTGTATGAGCATTCATCCTCTTATCCACATCATTTGTTACACCTGTATAATATGAACCATCAAGACATTCAAGAAGATAAACAAACCATTTTTGTTCCATATCATCAATTAAATAAATTAATGTTTTTAATCCTGTCACTTTTTTAAAATAGTTCAAAATATTTAAATATAAGATAAATTCTAGAAATTTAAAATATACAATAGATAGTAATAACCAATTATTAAACATACAATATATTGTATATTAAAACAAAAATGAGGTGTCCATATTGTTTACATACAAATTTTAAAGTAACAGACAAAAGAAGCTCCCCAAATGGAATAAGGAGAAGAAGAGAGTGTCTTAAGTGCAAAAAAAGATTCACCACTTATGAAAAAATAGAGAAAAAAGAATTTTATGTTATTAAAAAAGATAACAGAAGAGAAAAATTTGACAGAGCTAAATTAGAAGGAGGGATTGAAAAAGCTTTTGAAAAACGCCCTGTCTCTCAAGAAAAAATACAAAAAATGATAAATGAAATTGAAGAGCAAATAAGAAAAAGAGGAAAAAAAGAAATTAAAAGTTCTTTAATTGGAGATTTAATTTCAAATAAAATTAAAAAATTAGACAAAGTTGCTTACATTAGATTTGCTTCAGTATATAGAGATTTTGAAGATGTAAAAGATTTCAAAAGAGAAATAAAAGAACTTTAAAATATATATCAAAATGAAATTATCTTTAAAAATAAAAAACACAGAAAAAGAATAGGAATAAAAAAGATGGTAGAAATAAAAAAGGAACAAAAAACAGGAAATTTTTTGACAAGTTCGTCTTCTGATAATGGAAGCCGAACAAAAGAAATAACTAAAACAGGAGAAAATCATAATCAAAACGGATTATCTTCCATACAATTTAGATACTCTCCTATAAATCTTAAAGCTTATGATTCAGTCAGACACATTTTAATTAATGACGCTTATTCTCTTATCAAAAATCAAACAAATCTTTCTGTAAATAAATTAATGCAAACTATTGAAAATAAAGAAATAAACATTTATGAATTCAAGGGAAAAAAATATATTGACCGGCTTGATATTGGAAGAATTTATCATCAATCTCCTGAAAAAAGAGAAGGGCTGACAATAGAGAGATATTTTAGTAAAGAAAATGAAGATCCTTTCAAGAGCGTCGGAGAGTATCATACAATTGAATTATCTATTAAAGATTGGAACAGCGGAAAAATTGTTTTTAATATGCCTGATGCTTATTTTCCAAAATCTTGGGACAATCAAGTTGCAAACCAGATAGTTGCGCAAAAATATTTTTTTAAACCATACAATGAAGAATGGAAAGAAAAAATGATTGATAAAATAGGGTTGAATCATGAAAATTCTCCAGCTCATTTAATTAATAGAGTTACAAATTTTATTGTTGACGAGGGATTTAAGATTGGATATTTTAAAACAGAAAAAGACAAGCAGGTTTTTGCAGATGAATTAAAATGGTTGCAGATAAACAGAAAATTTGCATTTAATTCTCCCGTTCAATTTAATGCAGGAATTTATAATGAATACAAAATTGGCGGAAGCGACCAGATAAATTACTGGAAAAATCCTGAAACTGGAGAAGTTATAAAAATAGAAAAATATGGCTGTTATTTTAAACCACAATCTCATGCATGTTTTATTAAAGGACCAAGAGATGATTTGGAAAGCATTGTGCAACATACCGTCGATGAAGCGGCAATTTTTTCCAACGGCTCAGGAATTGGTCAGGACATTGGCGTTTTAAGAGAAGAAGGAGCGCCGTTGTCCGGAGGAGGCAAAGCTTCTGGACCATTAAGTTTTTTAAAAATATACGACGACCATGCCGGAACGATTAAATCTGGCGGAAAAAGCAGAAGAGCTGCAAGAATGACCACCATGAGATATGATCATCCAGATGTTATGAAATTTGTAAGAGGAAAAATCAAAGAAGATAAAAAAGCTCTTGATTTAATGAAAGCTGGTTACAGCGCAGGGATGGAAGGCGAAGCTGTGACAACGGTTACCTATCAAAATACTAATATTTCTGTAAGAATTGAAGACGATTTTTTTGAAAAAGTTGAAAGTGGAGGAAAAGTTCAATTAAAAAGCGTTGTTGATGGAAGTGTCATCGGAGAAATGGAAGCAAAAAAAATGTTGCAGGAAATTTCATTCGGAAGCTGGAGAATCGGCGACCCTGCCGTCCAGTATGATACAAAAATTCAGGAAATGCATCCATGCAAAAATTCCGGAAGACAACTATCAACAAACCCATGTTCAGAATATTTATTTTTAAATGATACTTCTTGTAATTTAGGGTCGCATAATCTTTTGGAATATGCTGATAAAAAAGGAAATTTAAATATTAAAGAATTTCAAAAAGCTGTAAAATTAACCGCGATTGCCTGTGATATTTTAAATGATGCTTCTTCATATCCAGTTAAAGATATTGCGCAAGTTAGCCCGGAATTTAGAACAATTGGCATTGGATATTGCAATTTAGGAGCATTATTAATGAGAAAAGGACTGGCATATGATTCCGACGAAGGAAGAGATTTTACCGGAGCAATAACTGCGCTGATGACGGGAACAGCGTATGAAACTTCAATTGAAATGTCTGAAAAACTTGAACCATTCACGCATTTTGAATTTAATAAAAAACCTTTTATTGAAGTTATGGAAAAACATAAAAAAAATCTTGAAAATATTTTATGGGAAAATGTTAAAGATAATAAATTAAAAGAAGCTGCTTATTCTTCTTGGGAAAATGTTGTTAATTTAGGAAAGACGTACGGATTTAGAAATGCGCAGACAACTGTTTTGGCTCCAACAGGAACAATTGCGTTTTTAATGCAGGCAGATACAACTGGAATTGAACCGGCAATCTCTCTTAAAATAAATAAAAATCTTGCAGGAGGAGGAAATATTGTGCTTGTAAATCAAGAAGTTTCAAATGCATTAAAAAATCTTAAATATAATTCTCAAGAAATAGACGATATAAATAATTTTATTTTAGATAAAAATAGTGTTATTGGAGCTCCTCATTTAAGTCCTGATTACTATAAAATATTTGATACTGCTTTTGGCGACGGAAAAGGAAAAGGAATAATTCCTTTTGAAGGTCATGTCAAAATGTTGGGAGCAGCGCAGCCGTTTATTTCAGGAGCAATTTCAAAAACTTGTAATCTTCCAGAACATGCAAATGTAAAAGAAATTTATGATGCTTATATTCTCGGACATAAAATTGGATTAAAGGCCTTAGCGGTTTTCAGAAATAACAGCAAACCAACTTCTGCTTTAAGTTTTGGTGAAAAAGGTTTTGTAGAATTAAAGAGAGGAGAAAAAGAAGATCTTCCGTTTCAGGGAGATTCATTTAGGCAGGAAATTAAAATAAATGGAACGCCTTTTAGAATAGACGTCGGAGAATATCTTGATGGAAGGCCGGGAGATATAGTTATTGAATCTTATACGGGAGAATCAACTTTAGGTGAATTGATGAGAGTAGCAGGAATTGGAGCATCAAAATCATTAAAGAGAGGAGTAGAACTTGAAGATGTCGTCAGTGGATGGATTGGAAGAGGATTTGAACCAAGAGGTTTTGTCACCATAGATAATCCTAAAGGTGCTCACCCTCTAATAAAATCTGCATTATCTCCTTTAGATTTTTTAGGAAAATCATTATTAATTCATTATAAATGTCGGACAGAATTAGCAACTGAACCAGAAAAAGTAGAATTAAATAAATTAAGAGGTTATACTCATGGCGCTTTTAGAGCTTACGAAAAAAGGAATATTAATTATTGGGATGTTAATCAAGTATTAAATGATCCAAAATCCGGTGGTTTTGAAAAAGAGGATTTAAAGAAAAATTTGATTCTTGGAAAAAATGGGAAAAATAAAAATGAATTAAAAAATTCCAGAGGAGTTGCTTGTATTGGGTGCGGAAATCCAATGGAACAAACTGCTCCTAATTGCTATGAATGTAAAAATTGCGGAGATAAACTTGGAGGTTGCGGGATTTAGTTAAGAAAATAAATTAAATAATATGGTTAAACAATATTTAGAGCATTCAAAGGAAATTCTTTCTTCAAAATATTCAAAATTCAAGTTCAACGAAAGAAGAGGTCTTGGGCGAATTTATCTTTTTGGATATCAAAATAGATATAATCTTAAAGAGGGCTTTCCGTTGCTGACAACTAAAAAAATCCATTTTAAATCTGTGGCTCATGAATTAATTTGGTTTTTAAGCGGCAAGACAAACATAAAATATCTTGCAGATAACAATGTACATATCTGGGACGATGACGCTTTTAATTATAATCTCAAGAAAATGGTTAAATCAGAGATATTTCCAGAAGTATTTCCAAAATATTCTGAAGAATGGGTCAAAGCAAAAGCCGAGTATGTGCAAAAAATAAAAGAAGATGAAAAATTTGCTGCGAAGTGGGGGGATTTGGGTCCTGTTTATGGATCACAATGGATTCACTGGCCAAAATTTATCCCTGTAACTCTTGAAATTAATGGAGAAAAAAAAGAATATTATACAAAAGATTCAAATGGAATAAATCAGCTTGAATCAGTAATTCAAGGTATGAAAAAAGATGTTGCTTCTGCAAGACATATTGTCAGCGCTTGGAATCCGCAGGAAGTTCCAGATATGGCCTTGCCTCCATGCCATACAATTTTCCAATTTAATTCCGACGGAAAACAGCTGGATTTGCATCTTTATCAAAGAGCTTGTGACATGTTTTTAGGCGTGCCATTTAATATTGCTAGTTATTCTTTGCTCACAACAATTTTTGCAAAAGAATTAAAATTAGAACCTGGGGAATTTGTGCATACTTTTGGAGATGTTCATTTTTATTGCGGAGCTGGTGCAAGAGCAAAATGGTATGAAAGAAATTTTGAAGAATTTAAAGATAAAATAAGGAATGTAAATAATTCTGAAGATTATCTAAAGATACTTGACTGGCTGAATCAAAATATTCCTAAAGAAGATAAGGGAAAAGAAGGAATGGACCATGTTACAGGAATTATTGAACAATTAATAAGAACTCCAAAGAAATTACCAAAAATAATCATTGCTGATAAATCTTACAAAGAATTGACAATAGATGATTTTGTTCTTGAAAATTATAATCCAGAACCAACAATAAAAAGGGCTTTAGCTGTGTAAAATGAGTTTAACAATAATTGTTGCAGTTTCTGAAAATAATTTAATTGGTATTGGCGGTAAAATTCCCTGGAAAATAAAAGAAGACATGGAAAGATTTAAACAACTTACTTTAAATCATCCTGTTATTATGGGAAGAAAAACTTATGAATCACTTCCTCAAAAATTCAGACCATTGCCTGGAAGAAAAAATATTGTTTTATCCAATACGCTTAAACAAGAAAATGGAATTTATATCGCAAGAAATATTGAAGAAGCATTAGAATTAACAGATAACCAGGATACATATGTTGTTGGCGGAGAAAAAATTTATAAATTGTTCTTGCCTTTAGTAGATAGAATAGAACTAACAAGAATTCATCAGTATCTTAAAGGAGATGCTTTCTTTCCTAAACAGAATCGGGAAAATTGGAAGATACTTCTTGGTAAAAAAAATTTAAGTGAAGATGGAATTCCATACTCATTCTCGATTTATTTGAGAAGGTAATAATCTAAAAGGATTAAGAAAACTTTTATAAATTCTTGAAACCATTAATTTTTAATGCCAATCGAATTAACCGCTGAAAAGTTTGATGAATTTATAAAAAAAGGAATTGTATTAGTTGATTTTCATGCTCACTGGTGTATGCCCTGTGTGATCATGAGTCCAATTGTAGATAAAATTAGCAAAAAATTCAGAGATGAATTAAAAGTCGGGAAAATTAATATTGATAATTTTCCGGAACTTGCGCAAAAATATAATATTCGTTCAATTCCAAATTTTATCCTATTTAAAAATGGAAAAATTATAGACCAGTTTATCGGTTCTGTTTCTAATGAAGAATTTGAGAAGAAGATTAAGAAATACCTTTAAATATCTATTTTGCGTTTTCTTAAACAGATAAAATAAAATGGAAAAAAGCGGTTTTAAAAAATTTTGGGACAATTTTTGGTTTATTGTCTGGAAAGATGAAAGTTTCAAAGGATGGATAATCTCAATTATATTTATTTTTATTGTGATAAAATTTGTATTTTTTCCGGTATTGAGTTTAACAACAGGAACTAAACTTCCATTGGCAATTATAGAATCATGCAGTATGTATCATCAAGGAAATTTGTTTTCAGATTATGATTCGTGGTGGACAAGACATGAAACTAAATATTCAGATTTTCAATTAGATAAAAAAAATTTCAAGAAGTTTATTTTTAATAATGGATTTAGCAAAGGAGATATTTTATTTATGGTAAAAGCGAAGCCGGAGAAATTAAAAGTCGGTGATGTAATTATTTTTGAAGGCAACCTACAAAATCCAATAATTCATAGAGTAATAAAAATAGAAAAGGAAAATGAAGAATATATTTTCTCAACAATTGGCGATAATAACAACGGGCAGTTAAGCTTGGAAAAAGAAATAAAATCAAATCAATTAATTGGAAAATCAGCATTCAGAATAACTCCATGGTTGGGTTGGGCAAAACTTGTTCTTTATGAGCCAATGCGTTCAGAAGCTGAAAGAGGATTTTGCGATGAGAGATAATGCCAACCTTTTTAAATAAGAATCTATAATCTCTTCAATGGAATTTTATCACTTGAGCAACTGTATTTGCGAAGTAGTCGATAAAATTTCAAAAAAATAAAATGGAATTTTGCCCTAAGTGTGGAGCAATTTTGGTTCAGAAAACAAAAAATTTTGGATGTCCGAGATGCAATTATTCTTCTAAAAATAAAACAGCATTAAAAACTTCTGAAAAAATAAATGAAAAAAATAAAGGAGTTGCAATATCAAGAGAAACGATTGGTGTGCATCCAATAGTTAATGAAAAATGCAAAAAATGCAAACATGAAAAAGCATATTTTTGGACAGTTCAAACACGCGCTTCAGATGAATCAGAAACAAAATTTTTCAAGTGCGTAAAATGCGAGAACACTTGGCGAGAATACAGATAATAGTAACTTTACATATAAACTGATTTATTAATTATCTGTGTTCGAGTAGAGAATATCGGTAAAAATATAATAGACAAATCTTTTAAACAAATTAATTCTTCTTTTAATACAAATAAAGAGCACGGCTTCTCCAAAGCCACACTTTTTTGAATATAGAAAATTAAATAAATAATAAAAACAAACAAAAATCAAAAGCGTGGCTTCGTAGCTCAGCCTGGTAGAGCACTGCCCTCTTAAGGCAGGTGTCGTGGGTTCAAATCCCATCGAGGCCATTTTTGGATTTGAACAAATCCTACTCAAGCTTTGTGAAGTCGTTATTGATTTAAAATGTTTGTCGCTTCCCAAAACTCTCGATCAAGGCAATTTGGGATTTGAACTCAATAAACTAAAAAACAAATAAAAATGACAATAAAATTTTGTAAAAAATGTAAATCTCTTGTAGGTTTCTTTAAAAAGAATAACAAAGTTTTTTATTTTTGCAATAAGTGCAAACTCGGCGGAGAAGTTAAGGATAAAAATTTTTTAAATGAAATAGAAAAAGAGATGCATAAAAAAGAAACAGGCAAAGGTGTAATTAAAAACAAAAACATTTTTGCAACTTATCCGTTTAAATGCAAGAAATGCGGATATAATAAAGCAGAAATTATTGACCAGGGAGTAAAATATTCTGATGAAGAAAGTGAAATTTTATTCCAGTGTGGAAAGTGTGGATATTCTGAAAGAATCAATAAAAAGAGTTCGTGAAGAATTTCTTTCTATTCAGAGGTTTCACATCGACTTTCTACACAAGAACATCCTGCCGGCTCAGTCGTAATAGCTTTTTTAGAAGCATATTTGAACAGAAGCAATTTTGTTTTAATTGTATCCTCTCCAACTACTTGATTATTCGCGCAAACATATCCCTGTCCTTGAATGTAAAAAACATTATATTTCCCGCACTCATCTGCTATGGAGCAATTTTCTAATTCAGATTCATCTCCTAAAAAATAATATGCGGTGACACCGAGAATAGCTAATAAAATTATTAAGACAATAATGTTGCCTACTGAAATTTTTCTTTTTTTTTGTTCCTGATTTTGCTCTGTTTTTTCAGGTTTTATTTCTGAAGAATTTTCCGCGACCTCGCTTGATGTTTGTGTTTCAATATCCGACATTTTCTAAAAGATTAAAGAAGAATTTATTTATAAAGTTATTCTAATTTATGGAATTCAGAACTTAGATTTTTAGTAGAATAACATAGGTATAAATTTAGATTAGGAATATATAATTATCTAATTAATTTTTGAATATTCTCAATAGCATCTGCAACATCCTGTCCTTTCTTAGTCAGTTTAATCACTTTTATTCTTCCTCTTTTTTCAAAATCCACTAATTTAAGTTCTTCTAATGTCTGCAAAATCTTTACTGCATGACTATAGGTGCAGTCTATCTCTTTTGCTAAAACGCTGCCGTATCTCATTCTTGTATTTTTTTTCAGAGCAACTAACATCAATGCTGGTTTTCGTCTGAAAAAAAGGTCAAAGTTGTCTTTCATTTGATAAACTTCCTATTTAGAGAATGAATAAAAAAGTTTCTTATTTTTGCTTTCATTTTAATTTCCTATTGAAATGAATACAAAAACTTCCTGTTTTTGCTTTCATTTTAATATATATGTCCTGACAATAGTGTCTTTTTAAAGCTTTTGAAATATATATATTAAAATTCACTATTAGCAATTAGTGAAAAAAATCTTAAAAAATTTGAGTCAAAAATTTTATTAACTGATTATCTGTATAAATACTATGACAAAAATCCTGGCGATAGGGGACATTCACGGAGACACTGGCTTAGTAAAAAAAATCGCAAAAATGGCTAAAGATGAAAAAGTGGACATAATAATTCTTCCGGGAGATTTAACCTGGCTGGAGCAGTCAACAAAAAATTTAATTGGGCCTTTGATTAAAGAAAATAAAAAAGTTTTAATAATGCCTGGAAATCATGAAACAATGGCAACAATTGATTTTTTGACGCAGGTTTATCCAAATACAAAAAACATTCATGGAGTTGGAATAAAAGAAAATGATTTAGGAATTTTTGGCGTGGGATATGCAGATTCCGGTCCTTTTAGTATAACTGATAAAGAAGTTGCAAAAGCACTGGAAAAAGGATATGCTCAAATAAAAAATATGAAAAAGAAAATAATGGTAACGCACTCGCATCATGCAGGAAGCAAAGCAGAATTTTCTGGTTTTCCGGGAAGCAAAGCAATAAAAAAAGCAATTGAAAAATTCCAGCCAAATTTAGTTATAAGCGGACACATTCATGAAGCTGGAGGAATTGAAGAACAAATCGGAAAAACAAGAATAATTAATGTCGCGAGAAAGCCGGTTATTTTTGAGATTTAATTTTTTTTGTTTTGCACTATTTTAAAATCTTCTCAAAAAAATTCTCTTCCAGAAACTTGGCTTATCTTTATCAGAATCATATTCAACATTAATTATTTGCGCAGCAATTTCTTTATATGCCCTCGCAGATTTTGAACTCGGATGCGTATGGACAACAGCGTCTTTCAAATTTATTGACTCTCTTACAGAAA
>Ga0209542_10007444_pt1 | contig 20815 bp, 26 predicted proteins | sample RifCSPhighO2_01_FD_184028 | JGI IMG/M metagenome (GOLD analysis project Ga0209542, IMG submission 184028) | Soil microbial communities from Rifle, Colorado - Rifle CSP2_plank highO2_0.1 (SPAdes) (version 2) | ecosystem: Environmental > Terrestrial > Deep subsurface > Rock core/Sediment ... | reverse complement strand
AAAACAGCGGACATCCCCGTGTTGGTGGCCCACACAGAGCCCTCACCAACTCCCTCAAATTCGGCAAACCATGTTTCAAATGGCTTAATAGATGGATTTCCCATCCGACCATAGGCATACCTGCTTCCATAAGTGCTAAAGGCCTTCGCGGCATCTGCAATTGAGTTCGCGGCAAATGCAACACTTCTATACAGTGGCGGGTCAATGCTTCCAAACTGATCTTCTGTTCGCTTTGGCACAGAAATCTCTTTTTCAAATGAGTCTACCCCCAGCTTACCCAGAAAAGAGGGTCGAGGGCAAGTAATTTTGCAAAAACAAAAAGGAGGCGCACAACAGTGCAACCTCCCTCTTTTGTCGACCCAGCACGCTTATCGCGTGCGCTGATCAAACTTTTGCTGTTCCTGAGCTGCTACTCCGTCGGCCCAGTTGTGGAACGACGGAGCGCACTTTTGCGCTACGAATGTCACGACGGTGAGAATCACCGTCAGAAAAAACACGGCCCGAAAGATGCTCATGTTTGACTCCCAAAGTTAGCACCGAACCAAAAAAACAAAACAGAAACTATATTAGATTATTTCCTCTGTTTACATTATGGCATATTTAATAAAAAAATCAAGTCTTTTCCCAACCACTCTTCCGTCAAAAACACCCTTAAAATGGGGGATGTTTTATGATAATATTGCAGAATATGAATCAAAAAACTCTCGCTGTCGGACTTGGTACACTCGTCCTATTTGCCGCTCTCTGGATATTTCCAGGCGAAGACGAGTTTGCCCAAAAACAATCGCAAGCTTTTGCAAAGGAGTGGATAGAAAAATACTCTCCAACATACGCCTCGGGGGGGTCAAACCTTTCTCTCGTGCGGGGAAAAAACCTTGGCGCCGTGGACTGCCATTTGTGTTATGAATTTGAGTATTCTTTCAAAATAAACACTGGGGCCATGCACTCAATAGTGATAAAAATGGAGGACGGGAAAATCACGAACGCGCTGGTTGACAGTTCAATAAATGATCTTACTCACTAGCTCCCTCTCGCGCGCTTACAAAAGTGCCCCGCCCAAGATTGGGCGGGGCACTTTTCCTACTATCCTTTATATTAATTCACTTTCAATTCCGGAAAACCGCCGAGCAACAAAAATCCCCGTCAAGTAGAAGAGCGAGTGGCCCAAAAACCACGATCCAGCAAAAAGAAGAACATCGCTTCGATCAATAAAGACAATATCCGGGGGCCGAATACCATACGGAATCCCGGAAACAAACTCCCACCAACGATAGTATAAACTCATGAGAAAACTGAACGAGCCCGCGGCAATAAGAACAGCTGGTATATTCTTCAGCAACCTACCAATATTGAGCGACCAATTAAGAAAAATTGTCGTCACAAAAAACCCAAGGAGCCATTTTACTGAAAAATAATCGAAGCTCTCCATCGGTTCGGTGAAAAGAGAGTGAAAGGTAATATCAAGACCAACCGCAATCGTTGCAGTAATGATGGCAAAGTTAATTTTTGGTGGAAATGGTAACAAAGACATGCGTCATTCAGTAACGGTTATGGTTGCTTTCATTGACGGGTGATATTCGCAATGATAACGGTATGTTCCGATTTTATCAAAAACAAATTGATAGGTTCCACCTTGGGCCAAGTGACCGCTATTTAGACCCCCGGAGCCGGAAACAACATCAGAAGTTACCGTGTGGGGAACGCCATCTTTGTCCGTGAAAACAACCGTCGTTCCTTTTTTAATGGTCAATTCCTTGGGGCCAAAAGCAAAGCTTTGAATATCAACAGCAACAGTTTTTGGTGTTGTCGGTGTTATCGACTCAGAAATAACCGGCGCGCTTTCGAGAACGGGCGCAGACTGAACTGGCACGATGGCTTTCACTGGCGCCTGTTCTACCGAATCGCCCACTTCAAGCCTTTCAAGTTCCCTTGCAAACTCGGACACGGGGGACCCAGATATTGGTGCGAGATCTTTAGAACCAGGAGACGCCGGCTCTTTCTTCCCCATAAAAAAAGGGATGGCTGACAAAAGCGCGAGCACCGCTATAATACCTACAATTTTGGGAATAGACATTTTGAATTTAAAAATTAAATACTAAAAACCACTACATTTAGAATACCATTTTAAAACCCTTTTGTTTTTTTTCTGGGGATAAAGTTCCTCTGGGAAAACTGCGAGGTATTGCGGGGTTCTGTTCCTCACTATCGTTCGGGCCAGGCAGAATCGAACTGCCGCTATACCCACCCCAAGGGTACGGACTACCACTATCCGATGGCCCGATAGTCAAAATAATTTATACGACAACTCTCTCAATAAGAGGATTGAGCCGCGTCAATAACTCGTAATGTATAGTACCTGATTTTTGCGCAACATCAAAAGCGAGCAACTCTTCATTCCCCTGCTTTCCAATAATGACCACCTCATCTCCTTGTTTGCACTTAATTTCCCCCACATCCACCACCACAATATCCATTGAAACCCTACCAACAACTGGCGCTCTTTTGCCTTTTATCAAAACCACTCCGCCCGCGCTCAAAGCCCTAGAAAAGCCGTGCCAATACCCAACAGGCAACACCGCAATAGCCGTATCGCGCGAAGCCCTATACGCCAAATCATAGCCAATAAATTCTCCTTTTTTAATGGACTTCACTTCGCTTACAATAGTGTGCCAGGAAAGCACTGGTTTTAATGTCAATTTGTCTCCGAGCTGTACCTCCAATTCTTTTGATGGCCAAAGCCCATAAAGCCCCGCGCCCACACGCACCCAGTCTTGGTGATACTTTTTGTTCACCAAAGTGCCCCCGGTTGCGGCTGCGTGTTGTATAAGATTTTTAAACCCGACTTTTTCAAGAATGGCGACTGCTTTTTTAAATATTTCAAATTGTTTGTCTGTATAGGTGGGATAGTTACTATCTTTTGCAGAAGCAAAGTGCGTAAATACCCCCCTTAGTGGAAGTTTGTTTTTTCGTATAAACTTCGCGGCAACTTCTATTTGCCCGAGATACAAACCGTGTCGATGCATCCCCGTATCAACTTTCAAATGAAAGTTAGGCTTCTTCTTTGCGCGCGCAAGTGCCCGCAGTCCTTCCATGCTTGAGATGGAGATAATAATCTTGTTTTCAAAAGCTTTTCCAAAAAGTTCCGGCAGAGTAAAACCGAGAACTAAAATAGGTTTCGTAATCCCCTTTTGCCTCAAGGTTATGCCCTCCGCAACACTATCAACACAAAAACCATCAATTCCCGCCTTTTGTGCCTCTTGGGCGAAAACCCAAAGCCCGTGACCATAAGCATTAGACTTTACCACGGCCATAAGTTGTGGTTTTTTACCAATCAACTTCCGAAAAGTCTTTATATTTTGGGTTATTGCCTTGCGATCTATCTCTATCCAGGTTTTAAAAATTTTATACTCCATCATCCTTATTATAATAAACAATTCGGCAACAAGCTTCCTTAACCAAGATTTTTTTCTGGGTATATTTAGCAATTTTCTGATGCTGTGGCTATACAATCGGTTCAACTTACGCTATAGTGTTTTACGCTGTAACTAAAATATGAAAAATCTTCGACAAATATTCCAAGACGAAAGATCCAGGGAATCATATGTTTTCAACATCGCAATAGGAGCAAGCATTTTTCTTTCAACGCTATTCATTGTCCTTGAGACAGTCCCCGACCTTGCTGCATACAAAAATACCTTTTTTATAGCGGATATTGTATTTACCACTCTCTTCCTCTTTGAGTATATTCTCCGAATTTTCTATACGCCAAAACGTTGGAAATATATACGAAGCCCTTTGGGGCTTATAGACCTCCTGTCTTTTCTTCCCAGTCTTCTTATTTTTGTCTTTCCACCCCTTGCCGGCCTTCAGGAGCTCCGCGTCCTACGCGTTGTTAGAATTCTTCGTCTTTTGCGTCTTTTTCGTATTTATAAACTCATCACCCTTGAGCGCCAAAAAGACCGCGGGGCTGGCGTTTTGGGTCTCATTCGGAGCGTTGATATGGAAATATACTTTTTGGCCTTTATTTCCACGGTCACCATCTCGGGCACCCTTATGCACCTTATAGAGTCCAAAGTACCGGGAACTGAATTCACCAGCATTCCTCAAGGAATGTGGTTTGCCATCGTTACCATCTCAACTATTGGATATGGGGACCTCGTGCCCATAACCCCCCTTGGGAAAATAGCCGCCTCTCTTACCATGATTGCTGGGCTTATTCTTCTTGCGCTACTCATTTCCGTCGTTGGAAAAAGCGCCCAAACATTACTGTTTGGTTCTCCAATAGAAGACGAGGAGAAACTACTTTCCAATAAGCTCAAAAATTAATCGGGGCGCCGAGAATCGAACTCGGTCTATCTGCTCCCAAAGCAGACGTACTACCGGTATACTACGCCCCGTTTCTTTTATTTTTTGTAAAGGACAAAATTTTAAAAATGTCCTTTACGTTTTTCACCGCCTATTTTTTGTATTGTAGCAAGAAAAGACAGTAATTAAAAGATTTTTCTTTAAAAACTTCAAATGAGAATGTTTTCCGTGTAACGAACCCTTGCCGTCTTTTTTTCTTGATCAATAAAAACAGCGATGATGTCAAACTGCCAACTATTTTCCTCAATCCCCTTCTCTGCGAGATAAGAATGTATTGTTCGTGATAATCTTTTAACCTTCCAAGGATGAACCGCGTCTTCGGGTTGACGAGATGTTTCATGAATAACAGACTTCTGTTCATCACTATTCATTTTTTGGGAAACTGATTTTACCTCAACAAAATGGAGTACATCATTTTTCTCAGAAACAATATCTAGCTCGCCCCATTTTTTCCAATAGTTTCTTTCCAAGACGATAAAACCACGCTCTTCAAGAAATCGCACGGCTAAATCTTCTCCTAATTTTCCAACAAAAATGTGGTTATTCATGAAACAAACTCATTAATTCTTTCACGTGAAACCAAAAAGTCATAATTTTAGTGTCTTTTTGTTATTATACCCTTATTTTATAATACTTTTTTAAGTTTTTGTCCTAAAATATACGACAAAAAAGACTGTCCTTTATACACATATCAACATGCTTATCCACAGCTTTTCACCAGATTTTTATTGAATTGTTTCATGTGAAATCTATTTTTATGTTATTTATGAAACAATTAGAATCCAATGCCCGTTGGGTGATCTACGCGCAGAGAATCGGGGTCAATAAATTTTTATGCGGATAGGCCCGTACACTAATTTTCGTTTCGGAAAAGTTCCAAAGTAGACTTGATACGCCTGATGAGCTGGACTCGAGCTTGTCCTCTTAACTTAAGGCTTGATTCTCGCTTTCTTGCGTCTTGTTCTGCAAAATAGGATTCGTAGTAAAGAAGCTTGAATGGAATTCTTGGTTTTGTTGCCGGAACTTTTCCAGAATTATGTTCTTCCAATCGTTTTTTTAGGTTATTTGTTGAGCCAATATAAAGATCTTTATCTTTTTTGCTTCCCAACACATACAAATAGAACATAATTAAAAACGAAATTTAGTGTGCGGGTAGGGAGAATCGAACTCCCGTCTCATCCTTGGCAAGGACGTGTTCTACCACTAAACCATACCCGCAATTTCTTTAAAGAAGATTAATGAATTATTAGATTGATTATACTTTTTTATTCGCCGACGTAAAGTAACGAAATTAAAAATATCCTTTTGCTTGACTTTTATCACTAAGCATGATAAATTGCAACTTGATAGTTCCTGATTAGCAGAATAAGCGTGACGGACCCGGGGGCAGTGCCCGGCGCCTCCACCACCAAACACCGATAGGATGTAGCTGCGGAGCCAGTGTAATGGCGTTGAACCAGCTAAACAGTATCCATCATAAGGGTTGCAGATGGTGCGGGCCAGCATCGACGCGGTTTGCGGGGGCGCAGTTAGCCCCAAACTGTTTGCAGAGTACCTTTCGGTGCTTGGTTATGGGGGCGAAACAGGATTGACGTGCGTAGTAAAAGCTAGTCGCGTAGGGGATTATCAACTACAAATGCCAACGACAACAAGGCATTTGCTCTCGCTGCCTAACGGTAGCTAGAGCGGGGTTTGGGGGGCACCTGGCAACAGAAGCCCCTCACTTTATTTCTGGACGCAAGAGCGTCCTTTTTTAATATAATCCTCTCGGCAGGACTCGGTCACGAGTTACTAATTCGTCCGCTATCCGCCAACTGGCGGAGGCAGACTCATAAGTACTCGCGACCCCGGCTCGGCTCCGCCTTCAGCGGATGCCTACGCCCTTCGATTCCTGACGCACGCACATCAATGTGCGTGCTCCGACAGTACAATCACTTTGTGCTTATCCTCTCGGCAGGAATCGAACCTGCATCACCTCCTTCGGAGGGAGATATTCTATCCATTAAACTACGAGAGGGTAGGGGCAGTTAGAAGGTTCTAAGGCTCTTTCGGGGCGCAATCAAGTTTATAACCTTACGAACTTGATGAACTTTATAAATTCTAGCGACTTTACGCAAGCCGAATGATGATGAAAGACCCTATAAAAATAAAAACGGCCCCCAGAAAAAACATAATATTCAGGTGGGCCCGAAAAAGAAGAAAGCCAAACAAAACAACAAACACGGGATAGGTGATTTCAATAACTGTTGCGGTGGGCGCCCCCAAAGCCTTAATGGCAGAGAAGATAAAGAAGTTGGCAAATGCCCCAAGAGCAGCGGTGATAACTATAAGAGTGAGGTTCAATCTCCCTGAATTGAGGAGGTCTTTAATGCCATAGGAATCGAAATAAAACACTGGCAAAATAACAATTGCCATAATAAGCGCATTGGCAAAAAGGAGTGCGGAGGGGGATACGTTTATTAAAATCTTTTCATCAATGGCGTATACTAGTCCCCACGTAACAGCCGTCATGAGCGCGTAAAATATTCCAATATCATTCATAAACAAAAATTATACCACACCAAAATGGTGGGCATAACTACTTTTTATGCCCCCGGCAGGAATCGAACCCACATCACTGGTTCCGAAGACCAGTGCTCTATCCGTTGAGCTACGGGGGCAGTATTAATTTCAAGCGTAATACAAAGCTGAAACAAAGGCAAAAATATATTACACTGTCACTATGTCATTTAACGTCCCCAAAGAAATTCTTTTGGTAACACAAACCCTTCAAAAAGAAGGTTTTGAGGCATACCTTGTTGGCGGATGCGCACGTGACCTCTTGCTGGGGAAAAAACCCAAAGACTGGGATGTGACCACTAATGCTACCCCCGAGCAGATCCAAAAACTGTTTAGTAATACTTTTTATGAAAACGACTATGGCACCGTGGGGGTGGTAAATGAAAACCCGACTGACGAGACACTCAAGGTGGTGGAAGTAACTCCATATAGAATTGAAGAAACATACAGCGACAAACGCCGTCCGGATAAAGTTGCGTTTAGCCTAGATATTGAAGAAGACCTTAAGCGCCGCGATTTTACCATCAATGCTATAGCGTATGACCCGAGCACTGAAAAACGTATTGACCTTTTTGGTGGACAAGAAGATTTGGAGGACAAAGTTGTGCGAGCGGTAGGGGAGGCGCGCGAACGATTCTCGGAAGACGCTCTTCGTATTATGCGTGCCGTTCGTATCGCGACCGAACTCGGCTTTTCAATTGAGGAAAAAACGAGCTCTGCAATAAAGGAATTCTCTGAAAACCTTAAAGAAATCTCCGTGGAGCGCGTGCGTGACGAATTTTCAAGAATTCTCATGGCGCACGATGCCATGCGTGGCATTACGCTATTGCATGAGCATGGCATTTTAAAACATATTGCTCCAGAGCTTGAGACGGGGATTGATGTGAAACAAAATGGTGACCACATTTACCCAGTCTGGGAACACAACCTTCGAGCACTACAACACTCTGCTGAACGTGAATGGCCTCTGCACATCCGACTTGCCGCGCTCTTTCACGATGTATCTAAGCCAGAAACACGCCGTTGGTCGGATGAAAAAAAAGATTGGACTTTTTATGGCCATGATGTGGTAGGTGGGCGTGTGGCTGAAAAAATCTGCACCCGACTTAAATATCCCAACCAAACGATAGACGTGGTCTCAAAGTTAGTGCGCTGGCATCTCTTTTTCACCGACATAGACCAAATTACACTGTCTGCGGTCAGGCGCCTGGTAAGAAATGTTGGGCCAGAAAATGTGTGGGACCTGATGAAAGTACGCGCCTGCGACCGTATCGGCATGGGGCGCCCCAAAGAAAAGCCATACCGCTTGCGCAAATATGAATCCATGATTGAAGAGGCGAGTCGTGCCCCCGTTTCGGTGGGAATGTTGAAAATAGACGGGGCAAAAATCATAGCATTAACAGGCGAAAAGCCCGGGCCACGCATTGGGTTTATTCTCCACGCACTTCTTGAAGAAGTGCTTGATGACCCAGAACGAAACACCAAAGAATATTTAGAAAAAAAATCTTCTGAATTATCTGCGCTTCCCGAAAAAGAATTGGCTACTTTGGGGGAGGGCGGAAAAGAGAAGAGAAAAGAGGAGGAAGAGAAGGAGGTGGCAGAAATACGAAAACGATACTTTGTGAAGTAGAAATGCTCTTTTTTTACTTTGCCATAAATTACTTATGCTTGTTTACGTCCTATAAAATATAAAGGCGCCCCAACGGATCGCCTTTGTTTTTGTTGATTATTCGGCCGGGAAATACCTATTCCGCTTTCCGAATCCACAAAATTCTTCAAATTCAAAATTCGGCTTTTCATTACTATCTCTGTCCCGTTTCCACAAAAACCTATGGGCAAAAGACTGGTCCACTGCCCGCTCAAGAATTGCCTCGGCATTCAACACGTGGCCAGCAATCTTAAACCTGGCAAGTGAATTATCTTCCTCTCCCAAGTCGGCAAAATCAGAAATAGCAAAATAATTTCGATTGCTTTGTTTCGCGGCATCAATGATTGCGCCGTAAAAATAAAAATCCTCTCTGTCCCATTTGACCAAACGCTTTTGGGGGCTTTTCACCTTATCGGCTTCCTCTTGTGCGTCTAGCTGAGCATCTACACAAAACGCTCGAAGTCCACGCGCAATAAGCTTAAGTGTTTCCACAAGAACGACAATGTGGGACACTGACCACCTTGCATCATCCGGAGCATCTACGATTTGATCTAAGGTAAACCAACGCGGCTCCTTTGCGTCATGGTCCGTTGTTTCACGCAACTGCACGAGCCCACTATGCGCAAAAACGGATTGATATATCGTGCCACGTTTTTGTGCGAGCCTCATAATCCTTTTGCCATCTTTATCGTTTTGCCCCGTAGGGATTTCTATCATAATCGGCTGGTCGGCCTTATCGCGAAGCGGCACATTGTGCCGAGTCACAAAAGCCACTGGCTCCAAATCAATATCCTCAAGTCGGTCACCGTCCATACGGACGACCCCCGCCTCTTCATAGACCTCCTGAAGCGCGGTGTCGCGAGGACTTTCTTTTTCATGGTCCGGCGTTTTTGCGCGACCACCGGGAAGTTGAAAATTCTTGCCGCCACCTTTCAAAACATCCGTGTCTCTGATGCCAGCAAAATAAAATATTCCATTTTCAATCTTCGAACAAACAACCGAAGACATGCCGTCTCCAAGAGGCGGTTGGTCTCGCTTTACACTGACAACAAGCCGCCCCTCTACGTCAAACTGCTCTGGAATCCTAGGCATTGAAACCTCCGTAGTTCCGAGAAAAATGCTACCAAATTTAAATGATTTTGTCAATAACACCCATTGACAATGGGGAGCGAGTGTGAAATGCTGTGCGCAGAAAGAAATGCGGAGAACGGCTCATGAACAATAGCAGACGAAACACGATTATGTGGGAAGTCCTTATGGTTTGTTTTGCCAAAATGGGACGCGGTGAAATTTCTGTTTTAACACCCCAACTCTTCACCGGCACGGTAATGGAAATGGTGACCCAAAAGAAGTTGGGGCTCCAAGATGCCCATGATTTTATGGAAGAATTTCAAAAAAGCATCGTGACTTGCACGCTTCAGGAAATGGACAAGCAAGATACACGGCCGCAAATGGGTGGCGTGAAACGTACACCAAGGCAAATGCAATGAGCACCAATAGAATCGTCAAAGATATTGTGCACGCGATTAACAAAGCAATCGGGAAAGAGGATTGGAGAAAAACCAGTGCCGAGGTGAATAATCTTTCGGACCTTACCGTAAAATCTATCATAAATAGAAATACTAAGGTCCTAAACAAGAAGACTGCCCAAAAAGTTGAAAGCTTGCTAATCTCATTCCATGCGGCAAACGTATTCCATTCTGGTTTTATTTCACCAAATCATGCTCATCAGGCATTCGGGGAGGCATGCGCAACCATAAAAATGTTTACCCTCGCAACACGCCACCTGTCCACGAAGGCAGTGCCGAAAACCAAGCGCCGGAGTCTGGGCGGCAATCGCCACAAAAGAAAGTCCTCTAGGCCCAAAATAGCTGGCATTGATCCTGGACTTCTTTATCTTTAAAAACATTTTTACAAACGCCATCCGTCATCCGACGAATGGTGTTTTTTTAACAAACACGAAAAGTGCACAGTATTCTTTCCTAAAAAGCCGGCGAAGCTAGGAAGCTACAGAAGCTACGTCCTCCTTCCCTTTCCATGAAAAGACTTGTGTATGTCTTTTAAATGTTTGTCCGTTACATGGGTGTACACTTGCGTTGTCGCGATATTTGAGTGACCTAAAAGTGCCTGCACACTACGCAAGTCCGCACCGTTTCCCAGAAGGTCGGTCGCAAATGAGTGGCGAATAACATGGGGCGTGACTTTTTTATCAATACCCGCCTTTATCGCATAGTGTTTCACAATGCGCTCCACCGAGCGGGAGGTCAGACGTAAATCACTATTTTTTGAGTTCGCAATGTTTGATTTTGGGATACGGACAAAAAGCGCTTCATCTAAATCCACTCTTTTATCAAGGTATTCCTTAATTGCCTTTTTTGCCTGCGCAGAAAGAAAGACCACGCGCACCTTACTGCCTTTACCACGAACAGAAAACTCGTCTCGGGTGATATCAAGATATCTAGAGAGACCACAAAGCTCTGAAACGCGAAGCCCTGTTGAAAAGAGGAGCTCCAACATTGCGCGGTCACGCAAGCTCCGCAAATCTTTTCCACTGGGAGCGCCAATGAGTCGCTCTAGTTCTGAAAAAGAAATGAGATCTAAGTCGCGCCCAGACTCTTTAGCGAGCTCTATGCGCTCTGGCGCAAGCGAAGGAATGGTGCGCCATGCCAAATATTTGAGAAACCCACGAAGCGCAATGAGGTAGTAGTTTTGCGTCCGCTTAGAAAGTCCACCGCGATTAAGTGCGAGGCGATATGTTCGTATCATGTCGTCGGTAATGTCGGTTGGTTTTTTCGGCTTACCAAACTTAAAAAAGCGAGAGATGTATCGGCCGTAGTTTTCTACCGTTTTTAAACTCCGCCCTTTTTCAATTTCAAGATGTTCAAGAAATTCTCTTTGTAGTTGAGAAATATTTTGCGACATTATCTTTAGTATACCGTGTATTATTATTGACAAAAAGGAGCACCTTCAGTACCCTCAAAATAGAGTTACTTTTATTTTGAAATGTCGGAATATCCAATGCCCGCAAAAGCACCTTCTGAGGCTAGGGGTACCGTGGAGACTTTCGTGCTTCTTGTGTTTGTGTCGATTGTCATATCGTCCATCGCCATGGCGATTGAACGCACTAAATATTCCCCCGGTATAACAATTCCCATTGGCGTACACTCGATTCTTTCAAAGACTTTTGACTGGAATGGTGGCACTTACAAATGCCCCGAGAATTTTATATTTTATACTGACGGTCTTTGCCGCGGAAACCAATCGGTGAGCGGACGACGGATTGAAAGCAAAACAACGGGTGGAGGACTACACCCATGCTTCCCGCCGGCGTATAGAAATCCCGGTGATGGCCACTGCTCACACCCGCCTATTCGAGTGGAGTAACAATAATCACTTTCTTTTTTAAAAACGACCTTGGTCGTTTTTTTTATTTGCCCCCACACCCGTTTTGTCATCATTTTGTGAGACAAGCAAATGTGCGCGACGCAATTAAAAGTTTAAAACAACATTAGGCATGTGGAAACAAAACGAGCGGCAAAATAAAAACAATGACAAAACAGGTGTTGGGGTTTACAAAAAAGTTGTAAAAAAATGGCTTTTTTGATAGTATGAAAAACAATGATTACGAAGAAAAAGAAGACCGAAATAGTAAAGAAGTTCGCGCGAAAAGACGGAGACACTGGTTCTCCGGAGGTTCAAATTGCGCTCCTTACCCGACAAATCCAAGAACTCGCCGACCACCTCAAAACACACCGCAAAGACAAACATTCACGAAGGGGGCTCTTGCAAATGGTGGCAAATCGCCAAAAGCACATGCGTTTTTTAAAAAAGAAAGACGAAAAGAAATATAAGGAGACGGTGAAAAAATTAGGACTCAAGTAAACAAAATTCCTCGCTTGAGGAATTTTGTTTTTAATAGAACGAAAAAAATACTATATACTTAAGATATGACCATTATCAAACACCCCAGTACCATGACGCTTCGCGTCAGCTACGAGGCAGGAAGTGGTAACGCAGAATGTGCAAGTACTATTTTACTATAGTGATTAGAAATTATTCATGGCTATAATCAAACACAAAAATCAGAGAGTCGGCATTTTCATTGATACGCAAAACCTGTATCACAGCGCGAAAAATTTATACAACGCACGCGTTAACTTCGGCGCAGTGCTCAAAGAAGTACTCGCAGGGCGCCAACTAGTACGCGCCATTGCGTATGTCATTACCACAGAATCTGGCGATGAGAAAAATTTTTTTGAGGCATTACAAAAAGCAGGAATAGAAACAAAAACAAAACCGCTCCAAATCTTTTATGGTGGCGCGAAAAAAGCCGACTGGGATATCGGTCTTGCCATTGATGCCATCAAAATGGCGCCCAAACTAGACACCGTGATTATCGCCTCTGGTGATGGCGACTTTATTCCACTCGTGGAATACCTCCAAATGAACGAGGGGTGCCAAGTGGAAGTCGTGTCATTCGGCAAATCATCTTCTGGACGACTCAAAGAAGTCACTGACGACTTTTTCGACCTCGGAGAAAACGCTCACCGCTTTCTCATCGGCGGGCGACAGAAGAAAAAGTAGCAAATACTTTGTCTTGGCGCAGAACACTTTTTCAAGGATAGAGTACTTGACACAAGTGATACACTTTTGATACACTACTTCATATGGCAACGACAAAACATAGAATAAATATCAGCATTTCTAAAAACACCCGGGATGCCCTTCAAAAACTTGCCCGGCGCGATGAGGTACCCGAAGCGACCAAAGCGGTGCACTTACTTACCCTCGCACTTGAGATTGAGGAAGACCGTTTTTTTGAACAATTAGCAAGTGAGCGGCTAAAAAACAAGGCGCGTTTTATTCCCGACAGCGACAGTGCATGGAAGTAAGATACTCTATTGCGTTGCACCCCTCTGTCCACAAGGAGGACCTGCCAAAATTGGACAAAATGTGGCGAAGAAAAATTCGCGATTCTGTACGTTCCAAATTGACGACCGCGCCAGAGTTGTTTGGGGTGCCACTTCGACAAACATTAGGTGGATTGCGCAAGCTTCGTGTTGGGGATTATCGGGTAATATATCAAATAGAGAAAAAAGTTGTTCAGATACTTATTATTAGTCATCGTTCTGTTGTCTATAAAGATATTCTAAAAAGAATACACTAGCACTTTAGGAGAAAACGCTCACCGCTTTCTCATCGGCGGGCGACAGAAGAAAAAGTAGTATAAAAACAAAGAACCCCTTATTTATACTCGCTGGGGTTCATTGCGAGTTTGGACGCTAGTCGAGATAGTATTCTTTTCCCGTCGCATCCATGAAGGTCCCGAACATGGTCTTTTTCACGTGCGCAGTCCTGGTTTTGTTTGTGTCCAAATCGGTAACAGCGACCTGGGCGCGCTGGTTGTCCTTGCCCATGTTGACCACAACGACTCGCGAGTTGGTGAGTTTTTTGTTGAGAAGACTAACGCGCACCGGAACCAGGTGAGATTCATTGTTGGGCTCACCATAAACTTGAACTGACATCTTTCGTCCTCCAAAAAAGAGTTTACAGATGGGATTGAAGAAAGTGATTTACAAGGAACTTACTTTGGTGTAATTATATACTAATTTTGTTTATTTGTCAAGGGAATTACCATTGAAAAACAAGGTGATTTTGCTACACTCAAAGCATTATTCGCCAATCACCTGGTCTTTAGATATAGAGTATTGAGCACAACTCCAATACTTCAATCTGAAGGTCAGGCAACATATATGCAGAAAAAAGAATTCTCCACCGAAATCGGTGGGAAGACCCTGACCGCTACTTTTAGCGACCTCGCCGACCAGGCACATGGCTCGGTCATTTTAACATTGGGCAACACATCTATTCTTGCCACGGCCGTTATTTCAAGCAAAAAGCGCGAAGGAATTGATTTCTTTCCACTCGTCGTTGATTACGAAGAAAAGTTTTACGCCACCGGAGCAATCCTTGGGAGCCGTTTTATGCGCAGAGAAGGAAGGCCGTCTGACGAAGCAATTCTTGGTGGCCGTGCCGTGGACCGCACCATCCGCCCGCTTTTTGACCAACGCATTAGAAACGAGGTGCAAGTGATTATCACTGTTTTATCGCTAGACAAAGAAGACCCGGATATTTTGGCCATAAACGCGGCGTCTTTGGCGCTTGCCACTTCCAATATTCCCTGGAATGGCCCCGCTTCTGCGGTACGGATCGGCCTGATGAAAGATTCTGAAGATTTTGTCATAAACCCAGCGCGTGACGCCGACGGTTTTGCCCTAGATGCAACCATTTGTGGAAAAGACGGCAACATCAACATGATTGAGGCCAGTGCTCATGAGGCTTCTGAAGACAACATGACAAAAGCACTCACCAGGGCATCTGAAGAAATAGAGAAACTGCAGAAATTTCAAGAAAAAATCGTCAAAGAAATCGGAAAAGAAAAAACAGTGATTGACTTGAAAGACCCAAGTGATGAACTTAAAAATCTTTTTGCCGAACACGTCGCAGGAAAGTTAAAAGAAGCGATATTCAAAGAATGGAAAACATCCACGCTTCGAGGAGACTGGCTTATCCTCCTTAAAGAAAAGCTTCCCGAAGAATCTTCTTTTGGAGACTTATATTATGAGCACCAAGTTGACGAGCTCGTGCACAAAGAAGCTCTTGAAAAAGGCGAACGAGCTGACGGTAGAGGTTTTGACGAGCTCCGAGCCCTTGAAGCGCACGCAGGGGGAGTGTCTCCCGTGCTTCATGGCACTGGCATCTTTTATCGCGGAGGAACACACGTTCTCTCCGTCCTTACCCTTGGTGGGCCACGGGATGCCCAGCTCATAGAAGGTATGGAAATCCAGGGAAGTAAGCGTTTTATGCACCACTATAACTTTCCTCCATTTTCTGGAGGAGAGACTGGGAAAATGGGTGGCACCAACCGCCGTATGATAGGCCACGGCGCACTCGCAGAAAAAGCGCTAGTTCCCATAATCCCACCCAAGGACTCATTCCCCTACACCATCAGAATTGTTTCGGAGTCTATGGCGTCAAACGGCTCCACCTCCATGGCTTCTGTCTGCGCCTCTTCCATTGCGCTCATGGACGCCGGAGTACCTATCGCAAAGCCAGCCGCTGGTATTGCAATGGGGCTTATGATGGAGGGCAAAAAATATAAAGTGCTGACCGACATCCAAGGGCCGGAAGACCACCACGGGGATATGGACTTTAAAGTGGCGGGGACCCGAGACGGGATTACCGCTATTCAGATGGATATAAAAATCGGCAGTATTCCCATCGCCATACTGAGAGAGGCCCTAGATAAAGCAAAAAAGGCGCGACTTTCTATTTTAGAAACGATAGAAAAAGCAATTCCCGTGCCGCGCGCAGAGCTTTCTCCGGCGGCTCCTCGCATCATTGCGAAAAAAATCGCAGTGGAGAAAATCGGTGCGATTATTGGTTCAGGTGGCGCAACAATACGAAAAATCACCGAAGCTACCGGTGCCGATATTGAAATAGAAGATGACGGCAGTGTATTTATTTTCGGCAAAAACGGAAACGCTGAAAAAGCGGCAGAGATGGTAGAACAAATTGTGCATGAATATGTCCCGGGAGAACGATTTGAGGGTGAAGTAACGCGCCTTATGGATTTTGGTGCGTTTGTCCGCATCAATGAGTACGCAGAGGGGCTGGTGCACATTTCAGAGCTTGCGCCGGTGCGCATTGAAAATGTAGACGATGTCGTGGCAGAAGGAGACCGTGTTCCCGTAGTTGTAAAAGAAGTGGACGAAAAAGGCAGGCTTAACCTTTCTATTAAAAAAGCTAACCCCGATTTCTTTAAAGAAAAACTCCTCAATATAAAGCCAGGTGAGAACAAAAGACCTCCACGCCCCTCTCGTCCTTTTGGGCGACGGTAGCTCGTATTTTGTATCTGGTATTTAGTGTGCGAAACATAAAAATGTACGCACGGCATACAAAATACCAAATACAAGATACAAGACACTAAATTACTATATACTGGAAGATATGGACGAGCAGAAAAATAAAAACAGCCCCGCCCCAAAGGGCGAAGGATCGCGCCCGCTTGGGGCGGGGCATCAAGGTGTTTTTGATAGAAAAGGTATCGGCTCCGTCGATACAGAACACCACTCGCCCGCTCCATCCCCGTTGCAAGCGACAGGGTATTCGCGGACGATCTCTAATAATTCAGAAGAAATCCCCGCAAGCACTCCAACCCCCAAACCAGAAGACGCCCTCCAGACAATCCGCACCTACCGCGGGGACGTGATGGATGCGGTCAGGCACGGCGAGACTATTTCAAGCATCGCTATGGCTGAACAAAAAAGACGTCTTTTTGGCAGGCAAAATGCGGATATCTCCGAAGCTGATACCCAAAAAAGTAATTGGAATTACATTATTATTGGTGTAAGCATACTCCTTGTCTCGATAGGCATTGTCGCTCTGGGAACCCTACTGCTCCGCCCAGAAGAAACTCCTGCCGTGCCCCCACCCCTCGTGTTACCGCAAGAGGCTATTTTCTCCGACAGAGAAAAAGAGTTGCCCCTCTCACGGTTCACACGACAAGAAATTTTGGGACTTGTTTCTTTTGAAACACGGGAAGCAAATATCCCCACGAACCAAATACAAACGTTCATTTTTTCAAAAGAAGTAGAGAGTACAACACCGGAAGGGGTACGCGTACCACAAAAAATAAGAATTGGTATTAGGGAAATTTTTAATGCCACCCAAGGATCTGTGCCGCAGACCCTACTCCGTTCAATTGACGATATGTTTATCTTCGGCGCATATTCTTTCCGCGGCAATAATCCATTCCTCATTTTTAACACCAATACTTACGAAAGCGCGTTCTCGGGAATGCTTCAGTGGGAGCAAACGATTGCTCAAGACATCATTCCGCTTTTTGGAAGCCACGAGTCTGGAAACGCCACCTTTAAAGATGTCGTGATTAGAAATCGCGATGCGCGAGTCCTTGAAAACGACGCAGGAGACTTGGTGTTACTCTATTCTTTTCTGGATAAAAAAACGTTGGTCATCACAACCAATGAGGCAACGTTTGGTGAACTTCTCCGAAGATTTTTGACGCCACGAGAGGTATTGCGCTAGGCAAGAATTACAAAAATCATGTATTGTTCGCCCACCAACGCCCGTTCGCTTTTTGCGTGGAAGGTGTGAAAACAAAAAATTGCGAAAATCATTTGTTTTGATAGTATAAGAGTACTTATGAATACAGAACAACTAAAGCAAAAACTCGAGGAAGAAAAAGCGCTCTTGCAAAAAGAGCTTTCGGATATTGGTTCTCCCAATCCAAGCAATCCCGCCGATTGGGACCCGAAAGAAGAGTCGCACGGAGAAAAGGCAGACCTCAACATGAGCGCGGATATTCATGAAGACATGCGCGAGAGAAATGCTATTTCAGAAGAGCTTGAAGTGCGCCTCCAAAACGTTAACCGCGCGCTCCAAAAAATGGAGGGTGGCACCTACGGCACTTGCGAAATAAGCGGGGAAAAAATTGAAGAAGACCGACTTGAAGCAAACCCGGCCGCCAGGACATGCAAACAGCACATCAACGAAGAACTCTAATTCTTAAAAACAACAACACAACCCGCTCCATTTTGGAGCGGGTTGTGTTATTAAAACTCATTGCAAAAAGGTAAACACCTTGCTATATTCTCGTTAGATTTTCTGTTTATTTCAAAAAGGAAAAGCGCGTGTTCCCACTAGCACACCACCCGGATGGGCCTCGCCAGAGCACGACTCATATTTCCGCCCTGCAAAGACCGAAAACATTCCCCGAATTTCAAACAATGTTTGACCATATTTATGGGGAAAAAAATCGCAAAGACTATCCCAGTGGAAGCGATTTGGTACTCCGTCTTATGGAAGAAGGGTCTATCATTATGGAGCTAGCCAGAAAAGATACACGCAAGGATTTCCGCCGTCAATTGGCTCGTGGATTTTCCTGGTATGTGGCACTCGCAAATCGAGCAAAGGTGGATCTTAACGAAGCTCTTTGGTTTAAATATCCTGGTGTATGCCCATACTGCATGAAAACTGAATCCTGCGTGTGCGGCCTTGAACAACCAAAAGTGGAAGGAAAAGAAGAAATGCTCCGGCGTCTCCGAAAAGAGCGGGCGAGTATGCCAAAAACGCTGGAAGACAACCGAGTATTTCACGCAATCCTCTACGGCCCACAAAATAAGCGCATCATGCCCATTCAAACAGCCGCCCATTTGGTGGAAGAAATGGGGGAAGTAAGCAGAGAGCTTCGCCACAGAAAAAGGCAAGACTTTTGTAACGAAATGGCTGATGTTGGCTCGTGGTTTTTCGCGCTCGCCACACGACTTGAGTTCGTGCCGTTTGACGACCTGGTATGGGAAGCATTCCCTTATGAATGCGACATGTGCCACCAAGAAATGTGCGCATGTGAAGGTGTGATTTAATCTAAAGCAAAACCGCCCCTCTGTCGTGGGCGGTTTTATGTTGCCTCTGTCGCTCGCGAACGACGGGGTTGACACAAACCGATAAAATACGTACATTGACTCTGGACACACACGAGGTACGTACTATGGCAGACGCACATACGCGTGCTAAGCAGAATATTTCTCGTTTCTATGAAACATTCGGAAGTGTCGGAAAAATAGTACTTGATGTTTTTAACGATTATGACCTTCTTGACCTTAACCCGAATGGTGGAGACGTACCACCTGATGAATACTTAAGCTATGTGCAAAGATTTGTAAAAATGCTTGAAAAAACCCCAGAACACAAGCGTACGGAAATAAGAATCGCTCGCTTGCTCTTCCGGTCTTTTCGCCCCGAAGATTTCTTGGGGATTGAAGATGTCTACAAGAGGGTTGGGGACAACAAGGACATGCAAAAAATCTATTCTTCCTTTGGCACGCCAATGATCACACCCGAAGACATAATTATTCTTGCTCAAAATATTTTTGCTGGGTTAAAAAGGTCTGCCATACGCATTGTTGTGGACAATACAAAAAATGCAGGGTGATAGCCCCAAGAAACCGCCCGATAGACATCAAGGCGGTTTTTTTATATAGTTTCTCTAATATACTAGTCGCTATCGTTGGTTTCCTATTGGCCAAACCCTAGTGGCTAGTGGCTTACCACATGAATCCCGTACGAAATCATGGACACTCTTGGGAAATATACTTATGACATTGCTATTAACCATTATTAAAAATAACTGCTATAGGCGAGGAGCATCATCTGTCCATGTCCTATTTCGTACGGGATGAAACCAGCAACCGTTTACTCCGCACAAATTGTCGGGCTCAAGGGGCACGTCATCACTGTTGAAGTTGATTTATTTGGCGGCTTCCACACATTCTCCGTAGTGGGGCTTCCCGACAAGGCAGTGGAAGAATCGCGCGACCGCATAAGCTCCGCGATAAAAAGCACGGGCCTCAAATCCCCAAAAAGCCGCGGCCAGCAAAAGATTGTCGTATCTCTTTCCCCTGCAGATTTGAAAAAAGAGGGAGCACTCTTTGACCTTCCTATGGCACTTGCCTACCTTCTTGCCACCGACGACATACGTTTTAGCCCGGAGAAAAAATTGTTTGTCGGAGAGCTTTCGCTTGCCGGAGAACTTCGCCCACTTCGGGGAGCGCTTCTCATCGCCCAGCTCGCGAAAGAAAAAGGTTTTGAAGAGCTCTATCTACCCAAACAAAACGCCGAAGAGGCGGCTCATATTGATGGGATAAAAATATTCGGCGCAGAAACATTGCTTGAGGTCATCGCGCACCTTAACACAAAACCAACACATGATGAGAATCCGATCCCGCGTCTCTCTATGGGGGCCCAAGAGAAAACACCGTTCGTGCACACGCCAAGCAAAGAGCTTATGTCCTTTTCAGACATTCGGGGGCAAGAAATGGCGAAACGAGGACTAGAGATTGCCGCCGCGGGTGGACACAACATCGCTTTCTATGGCCCACCGGGAACCGGAAAAACTCTCCTTGCTCGAGCATTTGTTTCTATTCTTCCGCCACTTTCTTTTGGCGAAGCGCTGGAAGTAACGGGCATTCACTCCATTGTTGGGAAGCTTGAGGGGATTTTGGCCACCGAGCCCCCCTTTCGCTCTCCGCACCACACCTCTTCATATGTTTCGGTCATTGGCGGTGGCACCTTCCCCAGGCCGGGAGAAGTAACCTTGGCGCACCGCGGAGTACTTTTTCTAGAGGTCGGCTTGGAAAGAGAGGTTTCACCGTTTTAGCGGTA
>Ga0209542_10007443_pt1 | contig 20824 bp, 30 predicted proteins | sample RifCSPhighO2_01_FD_184028 | JGI IMG/M metagenome (GOLD analysis project Ga0209542, IMG submission 184028) | Soil microbial communities from Rifle, Colorado - Rifle CSP2_plank highO2_0.1 (SPAdes) (version 2) | ecosystem: Environmental > Terrestrial > Deep subsurface > Rock core/Sediment ... | reverse complement strand
TTCATTAGAATTAGCTTTAACAATATTTTCTGTTTGGTTGGATCTACTAAAAGGAAAATGATATAAACTGGCAATTTCTGAAACTGACAAAAGTGATGGGCCACTATCAGACACTAAAGATAAAAGTCTTTTCTGAAAATTAAATAATCTTAACTTATCTATAAATATCGGAGGAAAGTTATATCTTCTACCGAGTGACTGATACTTAGGAACTGAAAAAGAAGCTAGGGACGAGCTAAAACCTCTAATCCTTTCTCTTTGTTCTTTCTTATCCTTAACTACCACTAAAAGTCTGATAGTAGTTTCAAATAAAGACTGATCAATTTTATTCTGAACTGATTGAATAGCTTCCTGCTCAAATGTAGAGAGTATTCTAGCTGGTTTTTCTCTTTGTAGAATTTGGAGTTGAGAAGTGTACTGATATGCTAGGGCAGGTTTTGGTTTACTTGGACTAACAATGTCTGTAATTGTCTCAAGAATAAATCCACCTCCATTTACAATAATAGAAGAGAATAATTTTAATGTTAAAGTAATTGGTTTAATAAAAGATGGGTAGCGGGTTTTATTTAGATACTTTAAAACATCCTCATTCCTTAGAATCATATTAGACAGTTTATTTGTCTCTTTAACTTCTGTTGGAGATAGCACTATTTGAAAAGAAATTAACTCACCTGGAGATAGTTTGGTCATCATACCTGTGATGTAAGCTACAGGATCATGCTCTTGAAGCATTTCTTTTCTTTGCAGAGGATAGGCAAAGTGCTTTTTTAATTTAAATTCAACTACTTTGGTTTGATAGTCCTCAGATTTATCTATATTTTGTGGCAAATACTCATTAGCTATTCTGACCTGAGCTTGTGGTAAATATGACAGGATATATTTCTTGGTATTACTAACCTCATCCGGTGTAACCCTAACAAAATACCTAATACCTTGAGTTAGGGTTGACACAATCTCAAAGGAAAATCTGGTTTTTTTACCAATTAATCTATCTTTAAGAGGCTTATCCCTTTTAAGTTCATCATGTAAAACTGAGAAGAGTTGCTGGGTAGTGTAGGCTGTTTTTTCACTAAAAGCAGGCGGAGTAAGCTCCAAAAGCACAGAATCCTCAATTATGGAACTTCTAATGTTCAAAATCTTTCTCAATAGATAAATGCCCACGATTAACCCTAGGAATAAAACAATATAAGAAATTAAATCAGTAGATATACTTAAGGCTTTTAATTCAGATAAATAGAACCGAAATTTGAGGGATATATATTCAAATAACCAAGCATTAGGGTCGCTCATTTAAACTGAGCAGTGTACATGGTATAACATAAACTAAGTTGAAGATGCAAGCGAGATTTGATAAACTATAAGCTATGTCAAATACAGAATCAGGTCATTATGATAGAGAATTTGAAACAGCCAGAGAAGTAATTAGGCCATTAGTCGAATTCAAACCTACCAATAAAAAAGCCAGAGCTTTCGATTTTGATGATACTCTTATAGGAAGACAAAGGGTCACTCGTATCGGTGGAGCAGTTATTGGAAAAGCTAAACCACATCACTTGCCTGATTTAACAGCAGAACAAATAGCAGCCCTCCAGCTTAATCATAATATTAGAAGCGGTGGTATACATTCACCAATTGAAGCTATTTCTTATTTTTTCCATTCCATTAGAAGTGTATATCCAGGTGTTAAACAGGAACTAGAAACACTAGCTGAAGGAACAGATATATTTGGAAACACAGGTAGGTCTAATAAGGATCCTTGGGTACAAATGACAAGACAAACCTTACGAAGAGGAGAGGTATACGATCTCTTCAGGGGAGTTTTCTATACACCAGAAAAAACCAGAACTGCTGTCAGTAAAGCCCATGTAGTAAGTATATTGTCAGAATTATATGAAGAAGTAGAATTTGATGACGATGATCCAAGAACAGCCAGATTCATTGCTGAAAGATATCCCAATATAAAGGTTAATTTAGTTCAATATGGATCAACTGGATTACTTATGTCTTCACGGGAATTAGACCAAGTTCCTAACCTTAGAAGAGTTGCAATCTTAGGTTCAAAATAAGCCTATAAGTCCTCGTTTTCCTCATCATTTTCATACTTGACAACTGTGCATATTTACATATATACTGGGCATATATGCACAGGAGATTCAGGATTAAATATGGAAACTCTTAACCTACAACTATTCGATGAAAATACATTAGTAATTGATCCTCCGGTGGAGTTAAATAATGATCCTATACCTGAACTGCCTACCCCTACGAGTCCTTTAGATAAGCTTGAGCAAACACTAGCTACCATATTCCCAGACAACCAGGAAGAAACTAAGGTTAGTAAGGCCAGAAAAATTCTTGGGGAGATTGCTGATACTCTGCCTGATGAAAAACTAGAGAGCTTGGTAACTGATTTTGAGTATTTAGCTGATAGTTGGCTTGATGTATTTGAAAAAAGAGTATTTGGAGGTAAAACACTTAAGGAAGTGATAGGAACATCTGCCAATGAAAACACAAAATAGTACCAAGCCTAAAAATGCCATTATCTATATTAGAGTTTCCTCAGAAGAACAGGTTGAAAACTACTCTTTAGGGACTCAGGAAGATATATGCAGGAAAGAGGCCGAAAGAAGAAGTTATGAAGTTATTGAAGTATTTAGGGAAGAAGGGAGATCTGCAAAAACAATTACTGGTAGACCTATTCTTATCCAAATGCTTGAGTATTGCAGAAAGAATAAGAAAAATATCAGTGCATTATTTGTCTATAGAGTAGATCGTATATCACGCCAGACTGTTGATTATTTAGCCATTAGAAAAAAGTTAGGTGAATGTGATATTTCAATCCTTTCTGCCTCTGAACCTACTGGAGATAGTCCCACAGAGAGATTTATAGAAACAATGCTGGCTAGTTTTGCCCAGATGGACAATGATGTTAAAAGTGAAAGAAGCAGGAATGGACTAAGAGCTAGATTTTTGGCAGGTATTTATACCGGCTCATCACCGATAGGATACAAAAAAGAAAATGGTTATTTGGTTAAAGATCCCCAAACATTTGATAAATTAAAAGAAGCCTGGGATCTAATAGCTACTGGTTCTAAAACTTTAAGAGAAGTTTCTAAAATTGTAACTTATTGGGGAATTTATCAAACCTTTAAAGGTAAAAAGTATCCATTAAGGGCTCAAAATGTTAATAGAATATTTAGAAGTAAATTCTATATGGGTATGCTTACCTCAGAGAAACATCCCGAAGAAGTTGTTGGTCAACACCCTGCTATGGTTACAAAAGAGCAGTTCTACCGTGTACAGGCTATTCTAGACGGTAGAAATACCAACATTGCAGTAGTCTTAACCCAAAGAAATAAAGATAATAGCGATTTTCCACTGCGAAGAACAGTCCACTGTGGTAGATGTGGTCAAATTTTCTCTGGTGCATGGAGTAAGGGCAAGCGAGCAAAGTATGCCTACTACTTTTGTAGATATCGCTGTACTAACGAATCTGTACCAAGAGGTCAGGTAGAAGATGCATTGGTGGAACTATTAAGAAAGATTACACCTACAGCTAAATGTTTAGAGTTATTTATTGCCTTGGTTCGTAGAAATTATATGAAAAGAGTGTCTATTATAAATAGAAGGAAGGTAGAGGCAGATACAGAACTAACCAAGCTTTATGCCCAAAGGCAGGCTTTAATTGATAAAAATCTAGCTGGAGTTTATTCAGATGATATTTTTAAACAACAGAATGCAGTTATTGAAGATAAGATAATCTCTATAAGAATAATCAAGGATGATACTCTTTTACAGAAGTACAACCTAGAAGAAACTGTTAAATTTATGAAAAGCTTCTTTGTAGACTTAGGGGCAACGTACCTAAAATCGAGCCTAATTCAGAAAAAAGCCCTTTTGTGTTCGCTTATCAAGTCAAATCTCTCTTGGAGCTACCCTGGGTTCTCGAACACCGAGATTAGCCCGATATATCAATATATTCGTCAGTTTGACTATCCTAGCGTCCCACTTAGTGCCGCAACCTGGAGTCGAACCCGGATAAGACGCTCTTCAGGCGCCCGCCTTGACCACCTTGGCAATTGCGGCAGTAGAGTGATTTTAACATATAAAAGGCATATTTGGTATACTCTTGGACATGGAGAGAGAACCTTTTATAATTCGGGCTCATCATTTAATTAAGGTGAACCATTATTTTAAAGAAGCTACTAAAGATTTGCTTGCTTTGGAAAAATTAGTAGAGGCACGTACTGCGCTCAAGGGAAACCTCGATCACGGCATAGATGCCTCAGAGATAGAATACAACTATGATTTACTAGGTGAAAATCCCAGCGAATATTTACCAGTATACCGTCAAAAGGTGATGGATTATTTTAGCCGTTTTGCTAAACTTTCTAATGATTATCCAATCCATATCACGGACCAAAAAGATGGGCTTTGTTTAGCTTGCAAAGTTGGACGGCACTGCGACGAGGGTACAGAAAATCCTTCTGGTAAAGTAATCGGCGGTTCTGAACAAAATAGTATGCTGCATTTTCTGGAACAAGCTAAATCAATAGGCCTAAAAGAGAACGAGGATTACACTATTATAGGAGAAACTAACTCTGGAATAGTTCGCATTGAAACAGACAAAAAGGTCGTAATAAGTATGTTGGGGTAGCTCAACGGAAATAATTAAAAAAGATTGTTAAGATTACTGAAATTATCAGGGAAGATAGCCAGGGGATATAAATTCTAAAACCACCTTTGTCTATTAAAATATCCCCAGGGATTCTGGGAAGGCTGGGCATAAGGTTAAAAAGTAAAGTCAAAAGCATAAATATCAGTCCCAAGAAACTGAGAATTTTTGCTGCTTGTTCCATACATATAAGTCTAGATCAAACCCAGGGGATTTGTAAACTAATTTATTATCTTTAGTAAAGATAGCTGCTATGACATGATCCTCTCTACCAAAACAAATGTCAGGCCTTGAGATATTAGTGTGAATTTTTAGGACTAGTTGGTTAATTTTTAAGTGTTTAATTCCTGGATAACAATCCTCCTCCAAAAAAGACCCTACACCTGGTATATTTATCCAAGAAAGGTCTTCTTCTTTATATCTTCTTTTACCTAAAACCATAGCAAAATTAGAGATTAGCTCATCATCTCGTTGTGCTTGGTAAATGGCAATAGCCTGCCCTTCTGGCTCATAAGCAGCTTTCGGTTGTACACCTGTTTCTAACATTTTTCTAATTTAGAAATAAGTTTACTATAAATCTTTGACAGATTAAAGCAGATTGAGGAAAATTAAAACCTAAGAATTAGTTGGTGTTAATTACGATTCCCACCATGAAGAAAATCCGCGTATGCGGGTCTTGGAGGTTGACCAGCTTGGATGAAACCCTCATTTATTTCCCTAAAGGCGGTTTCAACACTCTCTTTAGCTCCATCACTGGCACTTTCTTTTCCACCCAATAACTGGAGTCTAGAATTTAAAAGATCAATTTCCTCACCATTCAAGCTTAATGCAACCGGTGATAAAACACTCTCTACTGAATCAACTGATCGATGAATTCTCTCAATAAGTCTTACTGAAGTACTATGAACGTCAGAATCGTTATCTGTTGGTTCTAAAGATCTCATTACTATTGTTCTAGCCATAGTCATACCCCAAAGTATAGTTTCCAAAGTAACAAGAGTGTTTACTGATACATCTACACTAACCATATGACGATCAGGAGATAATCTACCTTCTCCTCTTGAAGAATCGGGTACTGGATTTTCTGGTATTCCTGCCATATTGTTTGGATTGTAAAGAATAAGGATTAGCTTGTCAACTAGAAGTGAATTAGTTAAAAGGGGCTGGCATTTTTACTGATTAAGCTGTGTGCTTCAAGACTTTGAAGATATCTTTAGCATTTATTTGTAAGCACCCTGCCTATGAATAATATCACTTACCTCAATTCTATGTTCAAAGGCATTAATTTTATAAACAATCCTATACGGCCAAGAACGTAAAGACCTTAATCCATCTAGTTGTCCTGAAAGTTTTTTGCCACTGGTTGGGTTTTCAAGCAGAGTAAGTAGTTTCTTTCTTATCTTTGATTGTTCAGATTTTGGAAAATGTTCAAAGTGCTTCAGAGCATCTTTAGACAGGATTATTTGCATTTTATAGATCAGAAAGCTTTATAAACTGACCTTTTTTGATTTGCTCTTGGCCTTTTTTGATGCTTTTGAGTGCGCCTGGAATAGCCAGTATTTCTGCAGTTTCCTCCAGAGATTCAAGCTCATCAGAACTTATCAAAGTAGCTTTTGGCTGCCCATTAACAGTGATTATTACTCTATCCATGTTTTTGTCAACCTTATCAATAATATCAGGAAGATTTGCTCTAGCAGCAGAAATAGAAATTAAGTTAGTCATGAATATATTGTACATACCTTTGTACAACTTGTCAATAAGGAATTTGTGGACGCTACACCCCTAGGGTGGAACTCTTTAATCCCTAGTTTACTACGAATCTTTGACAGATTAAAGCAGATTGAAGAGGAAGATTTTCATCCGAATTCCCACTCGTCAAGTGGGAACGTAGTTTATAGATAGAAAAATTCTTTGGGAAGGCAGCCTAAATATCCTAAGCCAAAATCATAGTAGAGAATTAATGAGAAGAATAGAAGATAGAGAAATTACCTTGGAAACTATGAATTTTCTGAAATTAGATAAGTTTCTATGACTTTTGCTATAATTCATGCCATGGGAGCAGAATTTAGAAATATTACACATAATATAGCTGAAGGAGTCAGGAGGATCGGATCGTTTAGAACAAGAAGAACTGATTCTGTCGATAATGCTGACCCATTTGCTTCACTACGGGATCGTTCTTTAATGGATCAGGCAGAGTTATTAGGAACTGCCATGTTTATAAGAGGTACACAAGAAGGAAGGGTATTTGACGATATGGGTTTGCCTTTTACACTCGTATATGATCAGGGTCGACCAGATATTTGTGTAAGGGTTCCACAGGTCAACGGAGAATTATCAGAACGGCTACTGGTTGATAGATCATTAGTTGAGTCAAGGCTTATTGGTACATATGATGTAGGTAAACAAGAATATCTTAGAGTGAAAGTTATTTGTGATACCGGAGTTGGAGCTACAGCGGTAAGTATACCTAGTAATAATCGCAGAAATGAAGATCCAGCGTGGAATTATGGTAATGTAAAAGTTGTTTTGGGAAGCTCGCTTTTATTAATTGATGAAACACATGACTAATACAAAATATACAGAAGAACAAATTGAATGGGCTTTGGAGGAGCTTAGGAAAAAAGATCCAAAATGGGCTACAAAAGAACAAGCAATTAGTTTGCTTGATACCCTAAAAGGTCTTCCAAAAATTGTAGTTAATAAGATTGCTAAGGATCGAGTTTCTGGAAAACTAAAACCTAAGAATTAAACGGATTATTTTGGTTCTGATCCTACTGTGCGTTTTTCTATAGCACTTTGGAATTGTGCAATAGTCATTTGGACTAATAGTTCTGGATTAGAGCGAACGAGATCACGATCTGCTGGGGATAATCCAGAATATGTCCCCTCATACATGCTTTCTGCCCATACCTTACCTACTTCATCTCCTAACTCTACATGATCAGCTAATTCACTACGGGTAAATGTACCAAGATTATTTTCTACTTGTATATTTCTTCTATAGGGAGGAAGTGTATCAAGAAATTGTCTGTATACAGTTGCAAGATCAGGATGGATAATCTCAGGGAACCACTCTTGGAACCAAGGACTAATACCTTCAAGCCTTGCTCTACTTCGTGCAGGTTGGCGAACTCTTTTTTCTTCAAATGAATGAGGGGTTGCATGTTCTGGAGTTATTCCTGCCATATTAATAGCACTATAGTAAAAACAATTCTGTTTGTCAAATAAATCTAGATTTAATTAAAAGGAGCGGGCATTTTTACTGATTAAGCCGTGAGCTTCAGGACTTTGAAGATATTATTTTTTTTTGATATAGATCGACTGCCTTGTTTTTTGGAAGGGCTTTGTATTATTATCAATATATGACTAACGGCGATTTCAAAAAACTCCTAGACGAGAACCTAAACCCCATAAAGGAGGAGCAAAAAGCTCTTAGAAAACTAATAGAGGAACGTGTATTACCACCAGTTGTATACATTGAAGCTACAGTAAAAAGTTATGCCGATAGATATGTAGCCAATGAAGATCATATCAGAAGATTAGATAAAAGGTTAAGCACTGTTGAAGAGAATCTTAAAATCCAACCACCAGAAGAATTAACTATTCCTTCTTTTAAATAAAACCTTTGTGGACTCCACGATTCTTATATTGAACCGCTTATAAACAATCCTACCAGGCTTATGGAATCATATCAAACTGAAGAGGAGGAAGAAAAGCACTAACTTGAATTCTATAAGCAGAGCTTCAATAAATCAAGTAAACTTGATTTCTATAAGATGAAGTGCTAGTCTAGAATCATATTATGGCTGAAATATTAGTAACCGGTCCAACAGTTCACGAGCTACATACAACTCCACCCAGTAAGTTCATTGAAACTAAATTCTCTATTGTAGATGATTCTAAAAAGCCACTATTTAATGCAGATTATTATGAAAACGAAGGAGAAAAACCTTTCTTTTCTGTATATTGGCCCTCATCAATACAGCCAGAAGCTTATTGGCCGAACGTAGAGGCGTTTTCCCAAGAATTAGAGGCCGAACTTGGAGTTCATATGGATTATGGAGTTTATCACTCTGGAGAGAAAACCGCAGTTGGAAGACCTCTCTCTGCAGAAGGATTAAGTAATTCAACGGTTGCGGTATACGGTGAGGGTTTCATGAGAATTTATGGAAACCCCATTAGTTTCATTTATGATAGTAGCGGTTTTGTTTCAGATAGACCTTATGTTAACTTTATTACTTCATTGGATAAACCAGATCAATTGTGCCAATTTATACAGGGAAACTCCGATGGTAATATACCAGGAGATTTAGTCAGAGATGTTTTAACACAAATTGGTACAAGATCCCAAGCAAGGTTAGCTGAACTGACCAATGCTTCAACAAAAACACAAGCTTAGAGATAACTTCTTCACCAATAAAATCAACGAGATACAAACGGTTCAATCCTCTCACAGATGGTTGAAAATTACGCACGAGCTCCTGGAAAATGTCTTGAAGCTATTGAACCTCAGATTTGAGGCTAAAACTGACCTAAAAACTATAGAAGTTCCAACTATCTCTTATAGTGGGCGCTACACCCCTAGGGTGGAACTCTTTAATCCCTAGTTTACTACGAATCTTTGACAGATTAAAGCAGATTGAAGGAGAAGATTCAAGTGAATAGCTCCCTTCATGATGAAACTACCTTCTATAATGCCTTTCTAAGCGACCTGGAGGCCTCTTGTGAGGAAGTTTACATAGAATCTCCATTCATAACATCTGAAAGGGTAAACAGCCTTAAACCAATATTTGAGAAGCTGATTAAAAGAGGGCTAAAAGTATATATTTTAACCCGAAATCCATTAGAACATGACGATAGAATGTCAATTCAGTCAGAAACAGAGATAACCTACTTTGAATGCTTAGGAGTTCAAGTTTTCTTAGCTGAAAATGAGCAAAGCTCGCGCTGGCGCACTAAAGAAAAGAAGCTATTTCATAGAAAACTTGCGATTATAGATAGAAAAATCCTCTGGGAAGGCAGTCTAAATATTTTAAGTCAGAGTCATAGTAGAGAACTAATGAGAAGAATAGAAGATAGAGAAACTACACTTGAAACCTTTAATTTTCTAAAGCTAGGAAAATTTATTTAGTTTCTGCTATAACTGAACATATGGTTATTTATATTGATGAATCTGGTACTCATAAACAGTCTGGCCATGCAGCTAATGCAGTAGTCTATGTTACTTTAGATAATATTGAGGAAATAGAAAATCAGTTAAGGCAAATTCTTACTGATCTGAAGTTAGATTCTTTTCATTGGGCAGATCACGGATGGAAAGTAAGAGAAAAGTTTCTAAAAGAGGTTATAGAGTTGAAATTTGAGTTTAAGGTTGGAATATTTAAAAATCCAGTTAAAATGGGCGAGATGACAGAAGCTGTTTTTCAACATTTAATAACTGAAAAGGATATTGAAATAGTTTGGATTGATGGAAAACAACCCAAGTGGTATGAGAGAAGATTAAAGAAAGTCTTAAGGGATAAGGGAATATCTGTAAAGAAGCTTAGGACAGTCAGAAATGAAGCATCACAGCCTGGAATACAGCTTGCAGATACCTTAGCAGGTTTATCACGTTATCATTTTGAGAATCCTGAGGCAAAAGACGCTAAAAGATGGTTTGAAAGGCTTAAGAAGGAAGGAAAGCTACGTGCACAGGTTATATTCTAAGCGGAGCGAAGAATTCAAGCTTTGCTTATATTTTAACCATGAACAAGTTCTTGGCTTCGCCAATAAAAAAACCTCACCGGAAAGGTGAGGTCAGTTGAGCAAGTAGTCTTGCGACTTGGCCAACACGGGCCTTTGTCCTTGCCAACTTGTTATGTTTGTATATTAACATAGTTGAAGTTAAAATACAATAGCGATTATGAAAGATACAAAATATACAGAAGAACAAATTGAATGGGCTTTAGGAGAGCTTAGGAAAAAAGATCCAAAATGGGCTACAAGAGAACAAGCTATTAAACTTTTAGATACTTTTGGTCAGTTAGGAAATACTGTAGTGGATAAAATTAAAAAGGATAAGTCTTCTGGAAAACTAAAACCTAAGAATTAGGTCAACGGCTTATATATTCTTGTCTGCTCTTGAACTTGTTCTCTAGGATTATTCCAATGCACCACTCTCACTTCATTTGCTTGTCCATCTAAAATTAAGGTACTTCCAACATTAGGATGGCGAAGGGCATCCCAAAGAATTTTACCTGCTGCAATCCACCTTAATCTACCTGGAACTCTTACATTTACATGTTCTTCAAATCCGCTTAATGGAAGCTGTCTTGCGTCTTCTGGTGAATGGGGTACTGCATGTTCAGGTCCTAATGCCATCTTAATTGCACTATAGTAAAATCGTCTACTCTTGTCAACTGGAAGAGGATTAGTTAAAAGGGGCGGGCATTTTTAGCTTCAGGACTTTGAAGATATCTTTAATTGTTTGAAGGGAAGCTGTTTCTTCTCCTCTTTCAAATCTAGCAAACCAATTAGCATTAACTCCTGCTTTTTCAGCAACTTGTTTTTGAGTAAGCTCAAGTTTTTCTCTTTCTTCTTTAACAGTTTTACCTAATTTTTTGTTATCACTCATACGGATAGTATACCATTTTTGTAAGTTAGCATCAACTATAGGATTAAGTAGTCTTAGGAGCAAAAACCACAGATTGTCCACTCATAGGACCCATAAAAACATACCCCTTGTCATAAATACCGTTGAACAACCCTTCACCTACTGTGCCTTCTGTATAACCAAGTCCTGGTAAATGTTTATCCAATACTAAAGAGGTAGCAGCTAGTTGGGCATCAGCACGTATGGCTGCTGTAGCGCCCATTTTGGCATGATCCTCTGAAGAGTAACCCTCACCGCCGAAATATATTAATTCCCTTATTCTACCGCCAAAATCACCCCAGTGACCTCCGTCTATATCATGAAAGATACTATCAACTAAACTCCTTACTGCATAGGCTTCTCTATAATCTCTATGATCACCTAAATTTGTGCGAGCCTGTCTGTCAAGTTGGGAAACCCAAGCATCTCTTGATGCACTAAATGTTATGTATAAATTACCTTTTTTCGAGGTGCGATCTGTAAAACCCTCGTAAACCATTCCTCCAAGGGTATGCCAATCTCTTACGACTGCAACGGGGAGAAAAGGCAAATTTAATTGTTGGTAAAATTCATCTGATATTGATTGTAATTCCTGAACGCTTGGCTCTTCTTGTGGTTCTAACCAATTAATACTATTTACTCTTGCTAAAAAACGACCCGTTTGTACCCCTGCTTGCTGATCTCTCATTGCCAAATTTAAATAAGATCCTAATAAAGAGCTTTGTTGATTTTCTGGAAGTCCTCTTAAAAAGTCGAATAAAGCAGAATAGGTTACGTCTTTAGGGTAATCAGAAAAATCCCTTCCTTTTCCCATTTGTACGCCATGTGTTCCTAAATGACGGAGCAATCTTCTTGGGTTAATACCTCCAGCAGCACTAATTGGGGCTTCATGAACTCCTACAACCTTACCACCAACTCCTGTTGCGGCTGCAAATAGAGCTTCTTCTTGGCCAAATGGAATTTCTATCTCTACTTTAGTCTGCATGTGCGAGATTATACACCCTTTTGCAAGTTTGTGCCTATCTTATAAGCTTAATTTTTGTTAGAATGAGTGGATATTGGAGGTAAACTAGTTATCTACAGCAAAAGTAATTTTCAATATCTACTGAAAACAATCTAATTAAGGTAGTTAAATAAGACATATAATATAACCAGGTATAGAAAAAGACAGAAAAGCCCATTGACAGGAATCCACCCTCTATGTTATACTTCTTTTCAAAGGTTATTCTAAGTTAAGTTTAAGATAAATTGACTCTAAACTAAATTTAGAAGCATAATAGTTATTAAACACATATGGATAAACAAGTACAAGAAACAGAAATGAAAAATCCCTTAGAAGATCTTTTTGAAGAAGAATCTCAGGTTTCTGCTCATGGTGATGTTACCTTAGCAAATCTGGTCAAACCTTATTTATATCTTGGGAAAAAGACAAGAAAAATTATTTTAAGAGATGACGCTTTCAACCTTCCTGTCAAATTAAGAATTCTATTACTCTTTATGGGCAGTTTAGCACTAAAAAGGTTAGGTAGTGGGGAGGGAACGTTCTCTCAGAAAGAAATTATTGAATATTTTAGCCAATATGGTGTTCCTGAAGGAACGATCAAGGTAAGTTTAAAACAGCTCCGTGACGATAGACTAATTACTGAAGCTGAAGCAAGTAGATACATGACAGGATATGATAAGTTATCTAAGATTCAAATGGAGTTAAGTAAACATGGACGAAGCGAAAATTAAAGAAAAAATCAAAATAGCAGAGCAATCTGTAGCAGAAATTCAAAATTCTGAATTAAAATTAAAGGCTTTTGAGCTTGTTTTAACAAATCTTTTACAAGATGACTCCGATGGAAAAATTAAATCTGTGAAACAACAGAAGAACAGAACTATTCAGGTCTCGAGACGTAGTTCTTCTCCTGGTTTAAAGAAGGAGATAAAAAAAACTCAGCTTAGATTTTCAGAAGATCAGCTTACAGAACTTAAAAACTTTTATGATGATTTTAAACCATCTGGTCGTGAATCGAATATATTTATTTTATCAAGTTTCCTAAAGGAAAAGATGGGGCAGGAAGAATTCCATGAAGGTGATGTTGAATATTGTTATCAACAATTAATTAACCTAAGAACTGTAAATAAACCACCTGCTATGAATATAGAAAATATTAAACAGGCTTTAAGTTGGTTAGCGGCTCCAAGTAGAAAGAAACAGTGGTTAGAGATTGATGAAACCGGTGTTTACAAGATATCTGCAGCCGGTACACTCCATTTCAGAGATCTGGAGGCACAGATTCAAAATGCAGCCGACGAAAACAAAACTTAACAAATTTATTTCCTCTATCCCCGAGTTCGATTCCTCAACAGATACAGTCAGGGTTCTATTTTTATCCTTCTTTTTTACAGAAATGCTAAAAAATCCTAAAATAACCACGCTAGATTTAAGATCCCTTTATCAGTTGTCTGATATATCAACACCTCAAAATTTCGGTGGAGAAATAAAGAATTTACTCAAGTCAAAAAGACTTAACAGGCATAAAAGGGGGTATAGGTTAAATATCGGTGCCAAAGAATGGGTAAGAGGATACCTTCTTGATACCAAGAAAAGACCTGCAATTAAAAACAAATCTTCAGATTACGTTAACCAGAAGAGGATCCAGGAGTTAAAATTTGTAAAAAGCACCAATTATGATCTTCTGAGATTGATTAACTTATGTGAGGAACTGAACGTGGCTTTTCAAAATAACTCCTACTTATCTGTCCCCTTATTAGTTAGGACTGTACTTGATCATATACCACCCATTTTTGGATTTAGAACTTTTACAGAAGTAGCTAATAATTATGGAACCAAAAGTTTCAAGGATTCTATGGTTCATCTAGATAGCTCCTCTAGAAAGATAGCTGATGCTTTTTTACATACCCAAATTAGATCAAAAGAGGTCCTACCAAATTCCACACAGATAGACTTTTCTAATGATCTGGATGTTCTACTGAGTGAAATCTACAGAACTTTAAAATAATATATTTCTTTTATTCCATCTTCTGCCAGATTTTTTATTCCTCCTTTATTATTGTCCAAGTCTTTGAGCTAGTACTAATTTGCTTATAGTTTTTTTGTTAGGTAATTATGTTTAGTAATTGAAGTAGTTTTTATTTGGATGTTAATTAGAAGAGAAGTAAGTCGGATACATAAAGGTTTAGTTTTTTATAGATATTTTGGTAGGGATTTTTTGTTTTTGTTGCTAATATTTTTTTGAAGATTTTTAGAGTATGAGTTTGAATATTGATTAGAATACAGCCCCTTATATTTATATAAGTATAAAGAGTCTGCGTTTTTTAACAGATTAGCTTTAAAATAGCCTCAAATGAGTGTCTACGCGTGAACACTAATTGTACCTACGCGTAGGTACTATTTTACCTATTGACAAGCTATCCGTATTTGGGATATTATTTATCCGTAATACGGATAATCAGTTTAGGATAGGAATATGAGAAAAATAGGAACTCCTAATAAAATTAAAAGACCCTTAACCTCTACCCTAACTCTGGAAGAAAGACTTAAAATTATTTCAAATCTTATTGTTGATAGGATAATAGAAGAACAAACTAAAGTTAAAAATGGATAACCTGCCAAGGATTAAAAATGCAGTAGCAGCAATAAGAGTATCTTCAACAAAACAAGGACTTCAAGGTGATTCTCCAAAAGACCAAAGGGAACAAATAGAACAATTTGCTCTTTCTCACAATATTAATGTTAAAAAATATTTTGTCTTTATAGAGTCTGCATCAAAAGAAGAACAACCAGTTCAGGAGGCAATAGATTATTGCAAAGAAGCAGGTAATGACATCCAGCTTTTTATTGTAAAATCCATAGACCATTTAAAAAATCAGCTGGACAAATATGGAGTAGGACTAATGGATATTTATGGAATTATTGGCAGTCAAAAAATAAATACTTTGGAGCATTTAGGGATAGAGTTTAAATGGAGTGTTTATTCTCCAACTAAAAAGTCAGAAATTTTAGAGGCAGAAAGAGCTAAGGATGAGATAAGAGATATCTTAACCAGAATGATTGGTTCAGAAGTTAGATATGTTAGGTTAGGTTATCAAATTGGTATTCCTCCATATGGATATGTAAATGAAAAGGCAGAAACAATTCATGGAAAAAGGGTTGTATTAAGAGCTTATCCGGAAGAGGCCAAATGGATTATAAAAATGTATGACCTAAGAGTCAGAGGAACAATGACAGATCAACAGATTGTAGATGAGATAAATAATTTAGGGTTTAAGTCTAGAAAAAGATATGTCAGAGACCCTAAAGACAGAACTAAAATCATAGGAGTTAAAGGAGATATTAAACTTAATTTAAAACAGTATTATAAATTCATAGAACGTCCAGTTTATGCTGGAGTTGTAGATCATAAATGGACAGAGGGACAACCTGTTAAAGGCCAGTTCAAAGGTTTAATTAGCTATGAAACCTTCAATAAAGCCAATAGAGGAAAAATAACTATTTCAGAAGTAAACGGCGAGGTAAAGGTAAATAAAAGACAACCGGCTGAGTGGCAGCTTAAAAAAACAACTAAAAATCCAGAATTCCCATATAAACGCTATGTACTTTGTCCTGAGTGCGAGAAACCATTCTTTGGTAGTGCTTCAAAGGGTAGGCATGGAGGACATTTCCCAGCTTATCATTGCAACAGAAATCATAAGTATTTAAGAATTCAGAAAAAAGTATTGGAAGGTACAATTCACAACTTTGTTAAGGGCTTAAAGATAAGCAAAGAATATAGAGAGGCTCTTAAAAAGGGAGCACTAGAAGAGTGGGATAGAAGGATGAAAGAGAATAAAAATGATACCTCTGGAATTGATGAGAAGATTAAAGACTTACAATTATCAATTGCCTCTCTCACCGAAACTATCAAAAGGGTAACTATTGAAAGCGTTATTAAATCCGTAGAAGCAGATATACTTAAAGCTGAAAATGAGCTGCTTAAATTGCAAGCTGAGAAAGAGAAAAAAGAGACAGAATATATCAATATGGAAGTAATTATGGACAATATAGAATACTTCCTACAAAACATTGAAGAGTTATTGCTTGGAACCCCTGATCCATTGAAGCGGGCTGCCTATTTTGGCATATTATTCAAAAAAGCACCAACCTACAATGAATTACTCTTTGGAACCCCTCAATTAGAAGATTGTATCGCTCTAAACAAGGTATTTGTACGTACTCATTCTCTTAGTGTGGGCATTATATCACTTATCTCAAACACAATTTGAGTCCACTATATTAGCATATCAGAATATTTATAATCAATTAAATCCATATGTAATGTTCATTAGAAATGGAGAGGTACCCCCCATAACTAAGTTGTATGAATAGAGCACAGATTAAACAATTAAATAAAAAGATTGATAAAATCTTAAAAATTAAGAAGCTACCTAACTGGCCTATCCTAGGAGGACTTAGTGATTCGTCAATAACTCGGGAACTAACAAGATCTGTTACACCAGAAGAAGGAGTGATTGCACGAGCTAAGGGTCTACCTTGTCCTATTAGCATTGCTCTATCAAGGGAAACAGAGTTTTTAGAATATCTAAATGCTGAATATAACTAGTCGACTTAAAAATATCGAGCTAAAGGTTTCTAGCGAACACGGAGAACAAGAGATAATTGTCTTGACTGAAGACAATGGTAACTATTATATGGAAAAAGATGGACAAAAAATAAAAGTAGCTAAACCTGAGAATAATCCAAATAAACTGACTATTATTCTTAATAGGTATTCCGATCCTAAATTATGAAGTGCAAAAAGATACTTAATAATAGTAAACAATGTCGAGCGTTTGCTCAAAAGGATAATAAATTCTGTTTCAGGCATGATCCTGTAAGCAGTGAGGCTAAGTTAGTAGCAAGTAGTAAAGGAGGGCAAAATAGAGCTTTACAGGGCGTCTATGGTACATCTGTTAAGCTCAAGTCACCTGAAGATGTTAAGAAATTCCTAGGCATAGTAATTAATGGAGTCTGGTCAAGAGGTGTGCCGGTTCCTGTAGGTAGTTCAATGGGTTTTTTAACTAGATGCTGGTTAGATGCCTATGAAGCATCAGATACTCTTAAGAGATTAGATGAAATAGAAGAGAAACTAAGCAGTATCAATCGTTAAATTTTTAGATCTTGGCTACGGATCATGAATCAAGTTAGAACCTTTATTATAAATAAATTATAGTAGTATTTGATACTTGCAGTCTTTGTTTCTATTATTCATACTAATGTTAACCAGTATAAAACAATTTAAAGACATTGTTCATTATTTAAATTGTTGTTATTCCTAAACTAGGGTGTTATTATGCACATATCAAATAGAATACAGAACATCATAAAATCCTAACTATGAAAACTATTCATACAGGCTACAATTTACAAAATATTACTCAAAAACCCGAAGCATACTTATCCGATTTATTTATACTTCTATACTCTATTTATTTAATTGATAAAAACGGAGCTAATACAACTAAACTTGCTCTGATGAAGTTATACCCATATATTTTCGATAGACTTGAATCGGCAGATAAACTAGAAAAAATAGCTATATTTAATCTCCCGTTTTATAAAATGATTCATGGACACTACAATAGATCGTTAATCGATAAATACATAAAGAAACTTAAAGAAGCAGGTCTATTAAACCAATCAGGGATCTCTTACTCATTAACTAGAGAATCACAACAACTCATGAACAACTTTTATAAAAAAATGAGAGAAGATTCAGATAAATTACTTGAAGAACTAATTGGGGAATTTTCTATAAAATTTCTAAACTCTGACAATAACAAAAGTTTTCAAGCACTAAGTTACGTATCACATAGAATGATCGTCGATGACAATGGAGTTAAGAAAACAGTGGACGATCTTGAAATCGATGATAATACAGCTATTTCATACAACTTTGAGGATTTTAAGGAAGGTAGGCAATCAGATATAGTACCTGACCAATATTTAACCTTATTAGCAAGTCAATTACAAGAAAAAGATAGCGTAAATCAAGAAGATTTAGATACTGTCGAAAAGCTCTTCCCATCCTCTCAATAATCTATCCTTTATGAAATGTAATTATCAGGAGTCTTTTAGGCAGGATCTAGCAAAGATTCTCGGAAGATACAATGATATAAGTCCTAAACTTGGAAACAAATTAGGGCAAGCGATAGCTCTAGAGATTCAGAATGTTTGCGAGGAATTACATAGGATTAAAGACAAAACAGATTTTATTGAAGAAATAAAAGAAAAGTTTAAATACTCAATTAGACGTCCAAAGATTTATTCAGATAAAGGCTACATTAACTGCGAAGAATTATTGTTTGAATATAAATTCAATACCTTAGGTTTTTTTGTTGTTTTTGGCTTCTGTTTCCCTTTTATGTTTACAACCGAAAACCAAAAACTGGAGCTTTCATCATTTACTCCAAGAGCAACTGAAAAATTTACTGATCGAGAGTGCATAGAGTTTTTCTTTGTTGTAGCAAATGCGGAAGGGTCATTAGAATTCAGCTAATCGGAGGCTATTTTCTACCATTCGTTATTTCTTTTTGCTTATTCTTTCGATCAACCTCGATTAATAGCTCAAAGAAGGTAATTAGTCTACCTCCTTGATCTTCAGCTTCAGCATCAGTTAAATCAATGCCCATAATCTCTTTTGCTAACCTCTTAAATTCTTGTATCTCTTTATCAGTAAGCATAGTTATAAACAATCTGTAATTTACTTCATTTATATATCTAATTGTAGTCTAGTCTGATAAAATTCATCCCAGATTGATTGAGAGTATCTTAAAATCCGGGTTTTTGCTAAAATTGATCTAAATTATGGCAATTAAAAAGTCAGAATTATATAGTTCGCTTTGGAAAAGCTGCGACGAGCTTCGTGGAGGCATGGATGCCTCACAGTACAAGGATTATGTACTGGTTTTGTTGTTTATTAAATACATATCCGACAAATATGCTGGCGTAACTTTTGCCCCGATCACTATCCCCGAAGGTTCAAGCTTCAAAGATATGGTGGCTCTCAAGGGTAAAGCGACGATTGGTGACGACATTAATAAAAAAATAATTGCTCCTATTGCCGAAGCCAATAAGCTTTCGGAAATGCCGGACTTTAATAATGCGGAAAAGCTGGGTAGTGGTCCGGATATGGTTAAGAAACTTTCTAATCTTATTGCGATTTTTGAAAATCCTGCTCTTGATTTCAGTAAAAATCGTGCAGAAGGTGATGATATTCTAGGTGATGCCTACGAATACTTGATGAAAAACTTTGCTACTGAAAGTGGTAAGAGCAAAGGACAATTTTATACACCTGCCGAAGTAAGTCGTATTATAGCTAGGGTTATCGGTATCTCAAGTACGACAAACAATACCCCAACTGTTTATGATCCCACTTGTGGCTCTGGATCTTTGCTTTTGAAAGTAGCGGATGAAACTGATAAAAATGTGAGGCTCTACGGGCAAGAAATGGATAATGCAACTGCAGCTTTGGCTCGAATGAATATGATTTTGCACGACAATGCAACAGCAATCATTGAGCGAGAGAATACTCTTTCAACTCCACTTTTCAAGGATGGCAGTCAACTCAAGACATTTAATTTTGTCGTAGCCAATCCACCGTTCTCATTTAAATCATGGAGTAATGGTGTTGATCCTGTACATGATATATTCGGAAGATTTCAGGATTTTGGCACCCCACCTGCCAAAAATGGTGACTATGCCTTTCTTCTTCATATTATCCGATCACTGAAAACTACCGGCAAAGGTGCTTGTATTCTGCCTCATGGAGTGCTTTTTCGCGGTAATGCTGAGGCAGAGATTCGTACTAACATCATCCGTCGCGGTTATATAAAGGGAATCATAGGACTACCAGCCAACCTTTTCTATGGCACAGGGATTCCGGCCTGTATCATCGTACTCGACAAAGAAAACGCCGACAATCGTAAGGGTATTTTTATGATTGATGCAAGTAAGGGCTTTGTAAAGGACGGCAATAAAAACCGTCTGCGAACTCAGGATCTCCATAAGATTGTTGATGTATTCAACAAACAATTAGAAGTCCCAAAATATTCTCGTATGGTGAGCGTGGATGAGATTGAGAAAAAACATGAATTTAATCTTAATATTCCTCGTTACATAGATAGTCAAGAAACCGAAGATATTCAAGATATTGAAGCACATCTAAAGGGTGACATTCCAACTCAAGATATAGAAGATTTACAAAATTACTGGAGCGTATACCCAACTCTTAAAACTTCGCTCTTTGGTGAAAGTAAGAGAAAAGGATATAGCACACTTAAAATCACACAGGATGAAATCAAGAGTACCATATTCTCACATCCAGAATTTACCAAATACGCCAAAATAATGGAGGCGACTTTTGATACATGGAAAGAGAAAAATACTAAGCTTCTGAAAAATCTTACTATTGGTGCTAAGCCAAAGGGAGTTATTCAAGAAATATCTGAGGATATTTTGACAACATTTA
>Ga0209542_10007441_pt1 | contig 20831 bp, 21 predicted proteins | sample RifCSPhighO2_01_FD_184028 | JGI IMG/M metagenome (GOLD analysis project Ga0209542, IMG submission 184028) | Soil microbial communities from Rifle, Colorado - Rifle CSP2_plank highO2_0.1 (SPAdes) (version 2) | ecosystem: Environmental > Terrestrial > Deep subsurface > Rock core/Sediment ... | reverse complement strand
GCCTTGCCGCCGTGAAGGATGCGGTTGAGAAGCTCGAGAAGAAGCTCAGGGAACTGAAGGTCAAGCTGCCGAAGTAAACTATTTCGCTCATATACGCTTTCGGGCTCGTCTCTTCCGGACCTATTAGGCCGGGGTTGTGTTCTATGATAATGCAATCACAATATCTTGTGCCGACTTACTACTTTTTGGGCAAAGCCACGCTTTCGGGCTGATTTAAATACAGGAATGCTATAACGCATATGGGGCTTTGTTTAATAAATCGTTGATACCACAACCCGTTGTGTTTCAGAAAGCAAATATCGCAACCTATTGCACTCCGGGGGATTATTTAAACAAAGCCTGGAGAAGAGCGAACTATTTATTCAGCCTTATATATTATTAACCATGTGGTTTCGTCGGCGAATTTTACAAATCGCGGTTCTCGCTTCATTCTTTTTGGTTGCCGTTATATTTCCCCCGTCATTTGCAGCAGTCGATCCCTGCGGAAACGTTGCCGACGGAAAAATTGATGATGCGTGCACAAAGCCCTACGCTTACAAATGCGACGGCGATGCTGAGTGCGGCTATTATCCGTCTATAACCGCAGAAGTCATACCACTAATATGCAGAGATCTGGGAGATGGCACTGGCATTAAATTTTGCGTGAAGGAGGACAATGCCGCCGCAAAGACATGCAGCCCACAATATCTGTGCGGCCCAGACGGATATTACCGCTACAAGAAGAACTTTGATTGTTCGCAAACTTTTGATACTTATTGCGCCAACGGCTGCGATGCCGCAACAGGAACCTGCAAGCCAAGCCCCACCGCAACTACGATACCCGACAGTGCCAATCCTACAATATCCATGTATGCTGCCAAGAAAGAGCTGAAAGTCGGCGAAAAAGCCACGGTCGGAGTGGTCGGAACCGATGACAAGGACGTTGCAAAACTGGAAATACTCTACGACGGCCATTTTGAATCCTACGATTGCACGGGCATCCAGACGTACTGCAAGGTAGAATTCAGCCAGCTTGAGCTGCCGTTAGGCGCTACTAACATAATAGGATACGTTGACGATGCTTCCGGCAAGAGCATGCGTTCCTCTATAACTATAACTGTTTCCGCTTCTGCCCCGGCGACCACGAGTACCACGACAACGACCACAATCGCAGGGGTGCCGGGCTGCTGGAAATGCCAAGCTTCCGCATATTCAAGCTTCAAGAACGACGGCGTATGTTCCGAAGCATGCGGGGAAACTTACGTTACATCAAACGAATGCTATGATCCCGCATGCGGCTCCGATGTCGAAATCAACGCTAGGAATTCGCTGTGCAGGGGATATGCCTCGTCGTGCAGCGGCTGTGTTGAATCCACGCTGTGCGGCTGGTCCACTGCCATTAACAAATGCCTAAGTGCCGGCGTGCCGCGTTCAACCGTCCGATCGGAAGACCGCACCACATCCGGCTACCTGTGGATAACGTCCAAGAGCATGTGCCCGTCGGTAGCTCCCGAGACGACAACCACGGTTCCGAAAGGCAGCACGACTACAACCGTCCCAAAAGGCGGCTTTGGCGACTTCTGCACTTCTGATTCGCAATGCCTCACAGGCAAGTGCGCCATCGTTGACAAGGAAGGCGGGAACTGCGTCTATACGACGACAACGACGATAGCGGCCGCTGACAAGGCGCCTACTGCAAGCATCGTATCAACAAGCAGCGCAACTACAGGAAGCCCCATAACGCTCATCGGCATAGGAACGGACGACAAGGACGTTTACAGGATTGAAGCTTACTACCAAGAATCGTGGAAAACTTATTCGTGCGAAGGCGTTCAGACGTCATGCTCCAACGCATGGGCGATAACTGAAACTTCGCCCGGAACTTACACTTACTACGTTTATGCTTATGACAGCATCGGGCAAATGGCGACAACGTCAAAAACCGTGACAGTGACCGGCAGTACAACTATCGCATCGCCAAAAGGAAACCTTGGCGACGCGTGCTATGCGGATGCGCAATGCGCTTCAGGTTATTGCGACCTTGACAAGGGCGAGTGCGCCTTCAAGCCGGCGACGACTACTACTATATACAGAAGCGTGGCAACCACGACAACTATTGCCGCAGGCGGCGAACCAAGAACCCTGATCGAAGGCGCACTGTCCGCGCCGACTGCAACGAAAACAGAAGGATTCTCATTGAACATTCAGGATTACAACGCCGTGAAGTGCTTCTACACTATCGTGAACAGCGCCAAGGGCACGACTGCATTGAACAAGGAGCGCCCTTGCAATGCTCTTTCCACAAGCAGGGAGGAATGCCCGGCAGGCAGCAAATGCACGATTATCGCGAAATCACGCGACATCACAGGGAAGGAGAGCGTGCCGGCGACGATGCTTGTGAACGTTGTTGCATCGGCATTCCCATCCGCCATGACTACAACTACAACGATTGGAAAATCAGGCGGTTCCTCGCTTATAAATATAGCACCTTCGGTAAAAGCTGTTCCTAATATCAAGGACGTGGACATAACTCCTGCTACCGGGCCTCCCGGGACGATTTTCCGGATAAACGTTGTTGCAGACAATACACCGGCCGGCTACAAGTATGCTACTGTCAAGCCTAAAGGCGCTATTGAAAGTTCCTTTACGGTATTCCTTTCTGACGCCGGAAAAGAGGGCAATGACAACGTTCTCATGAGTGACGCGTATTCTACAGGAATGGCGCCGGGCATCTATACGATTACGGCAACCCTGCGCAGCGAATGGGGCATGGACTCAATGGAAAAAGACTTTAGAATAACGAACCCAAAACCGAAGATTTCTATCACTGCCTCGCCGAATCCTGCTGTGCCCGGAGAACCGATAACACTTGCCGTAACAGGCTATTCTGAAATCAACGTTTCAAGAATAGATGCATTATTTAGCGGCGAATGGCATTCCCACGAATGCGGAGGCAAAGAAAAAACCTGCACTAACAACTGGATGACTTCCGAGTCATCGCCGGGAACCTACCAATACTCTGCAAACATCTTCGATTCGGAGGGGCAGACGACTGATTATGCGCTGGTTTCCGTATTTGTCGGGGAGCCTGTAGCGATAAAGAACGTGGAGTTTGACAAATCGGCCGTTGCCACGAACAACATCAACATAAAAGTGAGTGCAAGCGGGTTGCCGATTGAAAACATAATAATTTATAGCAACCACGGCGAATACGGCAAGTCATGCGAATCACGCACGGAATGCGAAGTGGCCTTCTCCATACGCACGGAGAAGGATTGGAAAGACTTCAGGTTTATAACGGTGGCATATGACAAAACAGGTCTTCAGTCATCGGGCACAAGAAGAGACGTGCGCGTCGGCGGCATGATGAAATATGCCGGCAGCAAACTCGCGATTGCTGCAATTACGGGCGAGAACGTTCTCATTACAGGCGCCGGAGGAGAGCGCGCCACCGTAAAGAAAAACGTCCTTGCGGAATTGCACGATGTGGTATTTTTCGCAACCATTGAGAAAAATAGCATCAACGGAGCAGTTGTATATATGGGCAAAGATGCCGTAAATGCTGTTTCGATATCGCCTGCGCCGGAAGGAACGGATGAGAAACCGAAGGTCGTAATAACTGTTTCTCCGAATCCAGCAAAGCCGGGCGAACAAATAACTCTCAGGGTCGCCGCAACTGATGACAGAGGTGTTGCTGGCGTTGATGCATTTTTCCAAGAGAAATGGCACAGCAAGGATTGTGACAGGACACAATTATCATGTGAAGGCTTATGGACATTCACAGAGGAAGCCTTGGCATATACGCAATCAGAATATTTCTATCAAGCCAGCGCGATAGATAGTATAGATCAAACGTCAGATCTTGCTATAGCTTCTGTCATAATAACGGACGTCGTCGCGACTGCAGAAAGCCCGCCGACTATAGAGGGGCTGGAATTCGATGAGACGCATGACAGCACCGGCGACATCAAAATAAGGGTGAGCGCGAAATCATCGGGGCAGTTGAGCGAAATACTCTTATATACGAACCGCGGTCATTATCGGAAATCTTGCGAATCGTCCATGTGCGACGCAGAATTTTCAATCCCGGTTGATGGAACAATGAAAGAACTCCATTTCATAGCGACCGCTTATGACAAAATGGGGGCCGAATCATCCGGAATCCGAAGGGGCTTGCGTCTGGGGGACAAGATGGAATTTGAAAACAGAAAGATTATTCTCAAAAGCGTCGAAAAGGACAAAATAACCATAGAATATGCAGGCCGATCGGTTGACGTCCGCACGGGCGTGCTGGAGGAAATCGATGGCATGCTTGTTTATTCCCTCGCTCAAGGGACAGATATAGGAGTCATTTATGTGGCCAAACAGAACATTAACGTAATCAGAATCCTAGACGCCATCTCACCCAAAGTAGACGAAGTAATTGTAGATCCTCCCGTGGGCCCGATAGGCACAAAATTCACCGTTTCTGCAATAGCAAGCGACAATGAAAGAGTGGATTCGGTAAAAGCTGTCATAAAATTCAACAAGGCAACAGAATTCGTGCAGAATGACGAAGAAACGCTGGCGCTTTATGACGACGGCGAGCACGGGGACATTGAAGCTAACGACGGATATTACGCAAACGTGTGGAATTCCCGAGGGAAAGGCGTGATAACGAAAATCACTGTAACTGCCAAAGACACAAACGGAAATGACGCAACGAGGCAAAGAGATGTAGGCATAAGCGCTTTCCATCCGGACGAAAGCTCCTGCAAAGAATTTGTGCCGGGTCATAATGATGCTAATGCCCAAAGAATAAACATAGTATATGTAGGCATGAATTACGGAGGCAAAGAAAAATTTATAGAAAGCATATCACAATCACTTGATGTTGACGGCACGACAGGCGGACTATTCTCGCAAGAGCCGTTCAAGTCCAATAAAAACTATTTTAACATCTGGTATGTAGATGAGGTAGGCAAAGATTCATGCGGAAAAAGTGGCGTGATAAGCACCCTGACGGATTGTCTCACTGCATCAAGAACTCTGGCCCAAGCATGCGACTTGCCGGACAAAAAAACAATATCCCTTATTGATGCGGACGGGAGGTCACACGTATTCGGAGGTGTGAGCACCGTGTATGAAAAAATAAGCGGTTATCAAAGACCAATCGGTTCTGTAATGGTTCATGAGATGGGTCATCTTCTTGGCGATCTCCAAGACGAGTATTATGAAAAAATAAGCGCGGAACTCCAGAGCATATTTCTCTCTGGAACTAATGTGTGGGATAGTGTTATAGTCCGCAAAACTTCAGAAAGTTGCATATCGCCCAGCAACCCTTGGCACGATCTTATTGGCAGAGGCTGCGGAGATCCAAACAAGATAGACTGTATATTGGATTACAATTCGGGGCTTACGGAAATAAAATGCGCGCCGGGCATTTCAATATTCGAATGCTGGACAGAAGTCGCCTGTTTCGAAGAGCCTGAATCAAAGGGTAGATTCCGGCCAGGATTTAATACCGGGATGAGGAACTCTTTTGCTTATGAAGACATTCTTTTTGACTTTCACCGTTCATATGGTCCTGTGAATGAAAGAATTCTGTGTCATAGTATAAAAGAAATAACCGGCTCGGTAGGAGGTATTTGCAATGAATATGGTCTATAAGGTTCTTGCGCTGTTGTTGCCTTTTATGTTATATAGCGCAACATTCGCTGCCGATGATAACGTCTATAAGCTTACATTATTTTATGACGACGGCACGATAGCAAAACAAAGCCTCCGCGTCCTGCCTTATATCTTCGTGAAGCCTGAAGTTAGCCCTGCCGATAATTACAGGCTTGAAGTCATGTCTTTCGGTGACCAGATTCTTTATGCACGGAACTTTTCCTTCGGGCTTGAAGTGCATTATATGCCGCCTCCGCCCGGAACGTTCGATGACAACGGCGTTCAGATTTCTGTGCCACAGGCTGAAGTCACTCAAGTCACGCAAAGTGAGATTGAACTGACGATACCGTATTTTGCGGATGCCAAGAAAATAAACATATATGAACCGTCAGGCGCAAAGGCGCTTGAGGTTTCAGTGGCGCAATTTGCCGACACGTGCGGCGACAACGCGTGCCAGGCGCACGAGAGCTACGAATCCTGTTCAACGGATTGCCGCTCGGGCTCTGCTGACGATTACTGCGACGCCGTTGCAGACGGCATATGCGACCCAGATTGCAGCGCGTCCCGCGATTTGGATTGTGGCGCTTCGGGAGCCGACGGAAGAGGACAACTTCCGCTTCCTCTCATTGGCATAGGCGCCGTGATAATCTTACTTGGCGGAGTTTTAGTTTATATTTTCTCAAGGCTTCAGAAGGGCGGAGAAGCCTGAGCTATATCAAATGACATGAATAATAAGACATATTATGACGTCACTGCTATACATGGTCAAGCCTTGCTTGACCTGTACAGTAGAACCTTGGATTCTCCGAGTATGTAGAAGACACAGAAGTCGTAAGAAAACTAATGCCTTCTACTATAAAATTAATTGCTGTGCGTGAATCTACGCGTTTCCGGCACGCCGTTTACTTTATATGTTATTGACGTTCCATCTTCCTGCATATCCGGAACGACGTCACCTATTTCTGCCATCAGTGCCGACCGTATTTTTTCCTCGGTTGTTGAAAGATCGTGCGCATTTGCCAACAAACCGTATTCTCTGGCATATTCTTCTGCTATCCTCCGGGAATATCCGGAACTTAGAGTCCATACTCCGGTCGTATTGGCTCTCTCATGAGCCTTTAGAAGCTCGTTATGCAGAGCCCTGAGTTCCATTACCCTGTTCAAGAACGCCAAGCTTGTCGTTTCCGGCGAAAGATTGTGCGCATAATCGACCCTCACGCCTGCCATCTTCAGCCCGTTTGCCCAGTCGGTTGCATGAGAACCGATATAGTGAACTCCTATCATGCTGTTCATGTCACCTTCTTTGTTAGGACTATCAAAGAGAGAATCATGGAATGCTATGTATACAGGCTCAAGTTGCCCCAAGGCAAGGACCGTATGCGGCACTATTGCTCCCTCTTCCCGATGATTCTCAGAACGGTATAATTCTTCGGCACCGTTGACAAGGCTTTCGATTTGCGCTTGGTTTGGGGTGATATTACGGAAATACGAATCAAGCGCTTCATCCAATGCTTGCGTTGAAGGATTATAAAGAAAACCTGCCAACACTCTGCCGTTCCGGGCTTCTACCGCTTCGGGAAGGCAATTGAATTTATCGTCAAGGTATTCCTCCGGTCTTACGGATTTTTTCCTCAGGTCTTCCAGAGTATATTTGCAGTCTTGCAGGGTAATCTTCGTCCCTGATATGGTTCTAGGAGGCACGGTAACAGTAGCTGCGGGCGTTGAAACTCCGTCACCACCGCATGCCAATAAAACAGCTGTTGTAACCAGTGCCATGGCATAAGGTGCCTTTCTTTTCAACCAACGCGGTAAATATGACGATATTTGCATATTCAAGCTTAACTTTGAAAGCTATTTAACTGGCTTCGTAGAACCCTCATGAAAATCAATTCCCGCCAAAAGACGCGCGGCAGTCCCGGGCCGCATCGTATATCTGATCCCGTGTAAGCTTGGGCAGTCGCATTAACGCCCCAAGACGCCGAGACCCGCTTCCCGCAATGCCGTTGTCTGGCTGCGGCCGGTCTCCATGGCTGTTTATGTATGATGCGACGCATGACATCACGCCCCGTCCGGCCTCGCTGTATTTCTGGAAGTCGCTGTCCTCCCATGCCAAGGCATTGGCCAGAATTTCATAGCCGTCAAGCATGAATTGCGCATTATATTCCGGCAATTGCAGCAGTTCCTGCAGCTTTGCATTCCTTTCCCGGGCAACGGGATCTTTGGCGGTGTCGTACACGTGGGTGGCTCCGTGGGCTATTGTGATGTCCGAGTTAGCGGCCACGTATAAATCCGCAAAGTCTTCCTCTCGTTTGCCGGCTGCCTTCAACGAATCGTAAGCATCTTTCCATTCCTGTATGGCGAGTGTCTGCTGCAGAACGGAGTTGAAGCCTCTGGAATTTCCCGCTTTTGCCAGAGATAGAAGCGAGGATTCTTGTGATGCCATCTCTTTTTCATAACCTGTCGTTTCATAGAATCTCCAGAGTTCATGGGCATTGGCTGACATGCCCTTGGCCTGCAAATATATTTTTCCGTCCCTTGTCATGTCGGCTTTTTCCAGCGCTCCTCCCGAGGCTTCTTCCCGGAAATCCCTTACTATCGGGTCTCCCAGTTCCCTGACCAACAATTCCCTCTCTATCCCATCTAGGTTTATGCGCCTTTGCTCTTCTCTGGCCACTGGCGCCATGTAAAAGTTCGGCATTGCGCTATGCCTGACAGGAAGCACGGTATAGTCCATGAAAATTCCGCGCGCTTCAAGATATTCTCTCAGCTGACCTATATACGTCGTGGTATCGTTGCCAAACTCAATGCCCGTCGTTTTTGAGATATCCCTAAACATGTTAGTTAACGGAGTGTCGCAATCTATGGCTTTTCCTGTATTGAGATAATTCTGCCCGGATTTGTAGCATTCCTTTATCCTCCGCTCGGCAATCTGAACAACTTTTTGGCTTTCCGTCATTGTCGGAGTTGCGGAGGGGGAAACCTGAGAGCCGCATGCCGCCATTGCGCTCATCAGACCCAGCAACAGGAGCCCAAGCGCATTCTTCTTCAGCCGTCTTCCCACTATAGAAAGATACGAATCCATACGGGAATTTGATGCAAGGCTACTTAAACGTTTTTACTCTTTCTGAATAATAACTATCCGAAAGCCCGCAAATACCCCATCAGGGAAGGCTGTATCACGATGCTCAGAACGTAATAGACGAAGAAGGCTACGCCAAGAACTTTGAGCTTCGTCCTGAAGTCGTTGCTGAGTACCACTTCGCCGAGTATTATCCAGGATATGAGCGGGAAATATATGTTGAGGTACGGATAGTTGAGGCCGCTGTACGGTATTAGGAGCGGCACGACAAAGAAGGAAATCACGGAAAGCAGAAGCGCCCTTTTCAGTTCAATATTATGGCCGATGTAATTATCGGAAAGAACGACGGCGAGGAACGCCACCAGCGTGTAGGCCGCCTGGCTTGCGACCATGGATAGGCTTACACCTATGCTATATCCCAATATTTCAACCATGACTTGCACTCCCAGATACTATATGCCGGCCATCGTAGCCACGATGTATGCTATAACCCAATATTTCAAATGGCTATGCACTGCTATTATTTCGCATGGCTTCCCTTAAAAGCTTCGTCACAACGCTTCCGTCGGCGCGGCCGCGAACTTTCCCCATTATCATGCCCATCAGGACGCTTTCCTTCTGCCCGGCATTGCCGCGGACAGTTTCCTGAACAACGCCTCTTAGTTTCTTTTCGCCCATAGGCTCCAGCGCTTGGGCCATTTCTTCCGCGCTCTTGCCAGAGGCTATGCCTTCCAGAGCTTGGGCAACAGCGCTCTTCGGGATTCTTCCTGACGTCGCATAAGCAAAAACCTTCTCCAGCTCGTCCTCGGTTATCCTCTCCGCGTCAAGGCCCCGCCTCTTTATTTCTTTCAGCGTGGAAAGCAGGGTAGTTGCCAGAAGCACGGGGTCGGGCTTGAATTTTTCCATGAGATTTTCGTATAAATAATATTTTTCCGAGCACGCCATCTGATGCGCCATGTCCTCGGGCATGAGCTTCTTCAACTGCGCTTCGCGCTCTTCAATTGTCTCGGGAACGTCAACGGCGATGCCGCTTATGACGCGAACCGGCACGTCTGTCTCCGGATACATCCTTTCCGAGCCCGGCAACGGCCGAGTATATCTTGATCCGGCGCCGTCTGCCGCGCGCGTTTCCTTGGGTATGCCGACAAGGCAATGCCGCGCGCGTTCTGCAACCGCAGCAAGTGCTTTTTCCGGCGACTTTCCTGCGACTATGAAAATCACGTCCCGCTCGCCGGCATTAAGAAGCTTCTTCAGTTCTGCGAATTCTTTCCCGAGTTTGTATTTCTCCAGATCCTCGTCCGAGTGCGTTATGCCGTAACCGTATGCTGCGGCATAGCATGAGAGCTCCTTGCCGAGAGTTTTGTCGCCGCATTCCTTCTTCATGATGCCGGCAAATCCCGGAAGAACGGACGCAAGAACCCTGCCGCCCCCGGCCAATGTTTTTTTCACGAAAGATTCCGTATTGCGGAAAATATGAGTCACGTCCGTTGCTTTTCCGGACGCTTCCATCGCCCCTCTTTTGCGCAGTTCGCCCCTTATTTCAAGCAGCGAAGACTGCCTTGAAACTTCGTTCTTTACGGCCTCGGCAATCCTGTCCAGCTCCTGAAAGCCCTTTATCTCTATCCTTTCCCCGCCTTCTATGGAAACGTTGATATCCTGGCGGATGCTGCCTATTCCGCGGCGAACGTTCAGGCTGCGGAGCAGCGTGCCTATGACGGAGGCCGCTTCCATCGCCTCTTCGGGCGAATGCATTTCCGGCTCGGTGGCTATCTCTACCAAGGGCACGCCAAGGCGATCCAGACGATATTCCGGCCTGCCTGTATGCATGTCCACGGAAGAATCTTCCTCGAGGCACACGGTTTGTATCCCTACATTGCCAAAGGAGGTCTTGACTTTCCCGCCCATCCCTATGAGGGCGGTGCGCTGGAAACCCGAAACTGCCGAGCCGTCGGCCACGGTCTTGCGCATCACATGGGCTTCCTCCACTGCAGAAGAGGAGAGAAGCTTGCACGCCTGCAGCGCTATCCGAAGCGCCTCGTCATTGATGCCCGAAGGAGGCTCCTCATCCAGTTCTACAAGGCATGTAGTCTCGTCGTTGAAGCTGTAAACGAATTCCCTTCCCTTGGTCATCTCGTACAAGGCCGCGGGATCTATCTTCCCACCCTCGCCGGGCACGGCTCTTATGCGCCTTGTTATGCTGCGGGGAAACGAATCACTTTTCGCGACCGGGCAGAAGCAATATAGTTTTCTCGTGGTGTTCAACTGCTGGTGGACTTCAAGCCCGACCTTTGCCCCCAGATAATCCATGAGAAAACCTATTCTGGAAAGTTAATATACCTTTGCGGCGATGCGATGATATAGATAACTGCAAAAGTGGTTTGTTTAATAAGTGGTTCCTCGTCCCAACGGGTAGTGTTTCTGTGAACCTACACCATAACTGCTTGTGGTCTTAACTGACTTTTTAAACAAAGCCTGCAAAAGTTAGATGACGTATATTAGCAGTTATCTATATGCAGCTGCGTTATTTTATGTATAATCTAAGTAACGCAGACATATATCATTGACGTCCCGTGGGCAACGCTGCGGGCATAAAACATGAACATCACGCTATGCCCGAAAAATTGGCAATATCGCTACGCTTCAACCATGATGCGTTTCTTGTCAAGGGATTCCACGAACGCATCTTCCATGTGCTCTGCAAATCGCCAGTCTATGCTGCGATCCATGACATTAAGAATTTCCTTGAAGAACATGCCTTTCCTGTAGTTGACGCCCTGTATTGAGAGCCTTACCGAATCAAGCGATTTTTGGAGCTCCTCTTCGGTGACGAAGAACGCGAACCCATGCATGAATTTCAGAAGCTGTTTTTCCGGCATATCATATACTTGAATTCCGGGATATAAAAAATTCCTGTGTTTTTCCTGAATATTTATGCAATATGCGAACCGTTTTTAAATCCTTTTTGGAACACATATTCCATATGATAGACAAAAAGGACGAAAATATTCTTAATATTCTAAAAAATAACGCGAGGCTCAGCATGCAGGCGCTGTCCAAGAAGCTGGAGATGCCAACTACTACGATATATAACCGTGTTAAGAAGCTGGAAGCCGACGGCATAATAGAGAAATACACGATAAAAGTGAACGAGAGAAAAACCGGCAGGGCGATATCCGCATACATAGGCGTGGTATTCAACTACGACGAACTGAAGAAGAACAACATCACCCAGCACGAGATAGCGCGCCAGTGCAGGGAGAAGGAAAACGTGCAGATGGTGGACGTGATCACCGGCGGCAACGACATGATACTCAAATTAACCACGCGGGACGTGAACGAGCTTGACAAGTTCGTCACAGGCTATCTTCAAGGATTTCCGGGAGTGGAACGGACGCAGACGATGATAGTGCTGGGAGAATAACTGCTTCGTTGATTAAATAAGGAACGTGTCGTCCTTTATGTTTTCAACAATTTCGCCGCAGAAATTCTCGAGCATTATCTCTTCAACCTGCTTTGGAAAGTTCGCCAGCGCCCAGCCAAGCTTAACGTAAGCGGCCTCTGGCGTCATTCTCAGCGGCACAATTCCTGCCTTCTGCAGGAGCTTGCCTGTCGAATAAACGTTCATGTTAACCCTGCCATAAGGGCATTGCGAAACCATGAAAATTTTTACGCCGCCGGCGCACATTTTCTCAATGGAATCCAGAAGCTTGGCGTGATGCTTCGTGAATTCGTCCAGAACCGAAACAGGCGCGTTTCCGAGCCCGGTTCCTTCCAATATAATCCCCTTATAGCCCTTGTAAAGCTCCAGCTCCCTGAAATTGAAGCCGGGCCTGATTTTCAGCAGCGTTATCTTTTTCTCAAAGCCGTTCCTGAGAACCGGCTTTCTCTTCTTGTCCTTTCTCAGGTAATCGCTTCTCAGAATCTCCACGCTTCCGTTGTAATTGGCCTTGGCGTAAGGCTTGACATCCACTGGCCTGAACGCATCCCTTCTGGAAGTGTGCATTTTCTTCACGTTCACAGCAGGATTTATTATGCAGTAATTGTCGCTTGCGCTGCCGTGCATGCATATGCCAACGCCTGCAAAGTCGCTTTTCACCGCGAAGTTGACCGCGCATATTATGTTCATGGCAGCATCGCTGCTCCCCCTGTCCGCGGACCTTTGCGCGCCCACGAATATGACCGGCACCGGCAGGTTTTGGAGCATGAAAGACACTGCAGCCGCTGAATACGACATGGTATCCGTGCCGTGGAATATAATCACTCCGTCCGAGCCCTTTTCTATCTCCTCGCTTATCCTCCTCGCCATGACAACCCAGTGATCCGGCTCCATGTCCTCGGAAAGCATCTGGAAAAGCACGGATGCCCTGAAATTGGCCAAGTCCTTTATCTCCGGCACCGCGTTAGTGAGTTCTTCCGGCTCAAATGCCGGGAACGCCGAACCAGTCTTGTAGTCCACTTTAGAGGCGATTGTGCCGCCTGTGTGCAGTATTGAAATTACAGGCTTGGACGGGTCGTGAGCATGCTTTGGAGGCGGCTCGGGCTCTGCATTTTTCGCCTTCTTGACCACGGATATTTTTTCAGGGCGTATCCCGATGTCATAGCCGCTCTCCAGCTTCAGGCTTATCGTATCCGGGCTGCCGGAGTGCTTGGGCATAAGAAAGCCTTCGTATTTGCCGCCTCCTGCGCGGACGGCTATCCTGTCGCCGACCGAAGCTTTGCCTACCAGTTTCTTCGTTTTCGCAGAATAATCCATAGCTTAACTATGCCAAGAGAGAATATAAAAACCGCAGCACCTGCGAGCGGGAATTCGCCTCTTTGCCAGTCTTCGTTGAAGCGCGCAACGAAGTATTCCGCTGCCGGACCGGTGATGATGACGCCCACTTCGCGGTTCTTCTCCGCCGAATTCTCGTTCCAGTTTATGCTTGAGACAAGCGCCGCGTTGTCGGCAATGGCGCCCTTGTTGTGGATTTCAAAGTCCGATATCTTGGATGCAATGCCGAGCGACTTCAGGTATTCGTCGGTATAATAATTGCTGTTCCTATCGCTCCTGTCAACGTTGAACCATGAGCCGTCCATCATTACTTTCTTTCCGGCGGAAGAGCGCTCTATTTCTTCCAAAAACGGGTTCTTCCGATCGCCCCATTTCCTGTATATGTAGGCCTGCTCTATCCAGAGCCTTTCTTTTGCAGGCGAAAGAAAAGAAATTATATCTTGAGTTGCGCCTGGTGCCGTTACTAACTGCACAGTGCCGTCATATGACGGCAGCGCCGCCGGCGCGAAAGAACTTTCCTGCAAGGTATAATTTGCATGGCACTTGAAAGGCACGGCATGCCCGGAGTCTTCACGGAATACAGCAGAAAGATTGGCGGCTATGCCATTGTCCTCTATTATCACGCCCCAGCCGCGCGCCGCGAACGAGCCGAAGTTCTCGGACATTATCAGGGACCTGTTGCCTGCTACTGCATACTTCGCGTGCATAAACCTTTGCGAGCCGTCATAGAGCAGCACGGCCGCGCCGCTGTCCTGCAGGAAGCAAAGCGCAGAAGTATCGGGAAACCCGCCTGCCGGGCTCTTCTCCACGAGCACGGTGGCGTTTTTGCCGGCGAGCGCCACCGCTATTGCAGCGTCAGTGAATGTATATACGGCTATCATGGGCGATTCACTTTCCCGTAAAAAACCTGCTACTGCGCCTTCCATGTTTTCCGGGGAAGAAAACGGGGTTATGACGGCAGCGAAAGACGCATGGATAAGAAAGATTATTCCTATCGCGGCTTTCATGAAGTAAGTTGTCTACAGCAACTTAAGAATTCAGGCTATCCTAACGATATCGTTAATTTCCTACTCCCGGCAGCGCTACGGTAGCATGAACATTTTGGATAGCCAGACGCTCTTATATACCGTCGCGCCTCCCGGCAGCGCTACGGGTTAGCGTGAGCATCACGCTATACCCAAAAGTTACGGTATCAACCTTCTGGCTTGCCTTTGGCGAGATCATCTTCCGCCCGCCTGATGGATTCCATATCGTCCTTGTCAAGAGCCATATCCGGGTTTTTGTTGTGTAACTTTTTGGGCGGCATGTTTACTCACGCTTGATTATTCTTTCCTGTTGGCAATTATCCGAACTTTATGCCGCCTTTCTCGAAGCGCTTCTTGATTTCGCCAAGAACGCGGGAAACAACGGCCTCCCTCCTGCGTATGCCTTCCATCCAGAACCACAGCTCCAAGAGGACGCGGTCCTTGTTTATATCCTTGATGAAAATCTTGGGCTCCAGCTTCTTCATGTCTTTCGGCACTGTAAGCAGCGCCTCAAGAGCTGACATCTTTCTTGCGACCCTCGGCACTATCTCGTGGTTTTCGGCGCATACCTCCATGAGCAGGGCCATCGCTTTTTCAATGTCAGAATCGTAGGACACTCCCACCGGAACGACGCACCGTATGTACTCGCCTTCCGTGTAATTTATTACAGTGCCTGTCACGAACGCGGAATTCGGCACGGTGAATATCCTGCCGTCCATGGAACGCATGCGCGTCCTGCGAAGGCCTATGTCTATGACCTTGCACACAGTGCCGTTGAATTCCACGTAATCCCGCTCCCGGAACGGCCTGTCCACCATTATTATGATGCCGGCTATGTAGTTCTGTATTGTCTGCTGCGCCGAGAAGGCTATCGCAAGGGTTATCAGCCCGACGCTGGCTGCGAATTCCGCGACGTTGAAATTGAGCACGACAGTAAAGCCATACGAGAAGCCCGCTGCGTATATGGCGTAAAGCAGCAGCTTTGATGCAAAGTAGTAGCCTGAGAACGTGATTTTTTTGAGCTTCAGGTACCTCAGCGTGAACGCATGAACCGCGTTTCCCGCGATTAGCGTCGCGAAGAACACGAACACGAACGTCAGCATCCTTTCCACGAAGGACAATGATATTGGTTCAGCCATGGGATTATTTGACTGTCAGGGTTTAAGTTGTTAAAGTGCCCTGCCCGCCGAACAACCGGTAGAGCCCGTCCATGAGTTCTTGGTGCCCGCGGTAATAGAATTTCGCGGTCTTCTGCGAAACCGGCAGCACCTTGCCACGAATCAGCTTCATTTCTGCCTCCCTAACGACAGGCATCACGACTACCATATCAGGGGAACCCGTCTGCCGGTGCGTCATGTCTACTGAGTATTCCTGCCCTGCATATTGCAATGAAAACCATATATGCGGCTCCGCGTTCTCGCACGGAGGCGGCATGGTATAACTGCCGCCTATAAACAGCGTATCGGCACCGGCGTCCTGCAGGCCCAGCGAGACCGCGGCTGAGACCGGCCCGCAGAGCCCATAACCGTCGCTCCCTCCCCTTCCGCATTTTCTGACGATTGCAAGATAATCTTGCGTTTTCGGCACTATCAGGCCGGAAATTTCCTTCGGAACGCCTTCATGAACATATAGCATATATTTATCACTATTTAGTGATATTTAAAGACTTCTATTGCCTTAGATATATGTTCATGAGCAGCAAGCTTTATATATCATTTATGAGTAGTAAATGATATGAATATCAAAGACCTTGCAAGAAATACCTATACCCATGCTGTAAAGCCTGCTGCGAAGTATGCGTGGACCCATAAGTCCCGCGCAGGGCCTGCCGCGGGTGGAGTTGTGCTCGGCGCCATGATAGGCGCCGTAGGCAACGGCTCTTCAACTCTTGTTGATGCCGCCCTGCTTGGAACGGCCGGCTTTTACGGCCACGAGCTTTTCATGTTCGCGAAAACCAACCCGAAGGAAGGCGTGCCTGCCATAGCGACTATATTCGGTGCAAGCTTAGGCTATCCTTTTGGAGAGTTTATCAACGATTACGTTGAAGGGCCGCTTGCATTGGCAATACCCCCACTATCAGCAGGAGTAGCAGCCTATCTTGCATGGGAAGGCACGAGAAATGCGATACGCAATAGATATCCGTAATATCATATTAAATAAAAAGGTGAATGAAATGAAAAAGAACATCTTCAAGGACGTGCATTACTGCGGAGACGGCTTCAAGGGCCGCTATGTGGAGAGCCGCGGGCTCAAGTTCTGCGGGTTCTGCGGAACTGAAAAGAGGCGATGATATGGAATTCAAGGAATACGCTGGAAGAGCTGGGAAAGCGGCATTAGATGGCGCCAAGAAGTATTGGACAGTTCCTGCTGCAGGGCTGGCTTCGTGGATTGGCATAGGGGTTGCGGATCATCTTACCAACGGCAATTATGCATTTTACACGAGCATGGTTCCCGCTACAATGATGGCGTTTGAGGCTGCAAGGAATACTGAAGGCCCCTATTGGAAGAAGCTCGCAGCAGCTTCTGTTGCCGCAGGGTTCTACAAACTTGGCTGGGAAAATATGAATCAACTTCCTCTATATCAAGCGGCCGCAGACATGATAGGCCATCCTGAGTTGAACGCACCTTTTGCATCCCAAGGCCGGTATATGCCGGACATGCTCGTGTCGCCTGTACTGGGCGCCGTTCTTTCCAGCTTCAACAGCGGCGCCAAAAAATCGCGTGAGGCCCGCAAAAATGATGGCAGACCGCATGAAAACAAGGCAAATAAGCTATAAATTTAGTTACTTTATAGTAACGAAATCTTTATATATTCTGGAAAACTATTAATTGTAACTGAAAAGTGACAATATGGTTGGAATAAGAAACAAATTCGGAACTGTAACGAAAGGCGGCGAAGTCAGCCTTTTTGGCATAGAGATAGCGCCGAGACCCGTGGACAGCGGCTACAGCAGCGCCGCGCCTGCGTACAAGGCATCCACAAGCTACCGCAGCCCTCTGACCACTAATATCATAGAAAGGGCACGCGACAACGGGTACCAGATAACCGTAGTGCCCAGATACCAGCTTAGACAATACAAAAACAACGACCCGGCAGCCGTGACTACGGGAAGCGATATACTTATAGGCAATGACGCCAAAGACGAAGCCGAATTCAGGGCCAGAGCTTACCACGAACTTGACGGCCACGCAATCAGCGGAAATATGGGCGACGAGGCACGCGCCCAGCGGGACGCAATCTCATATGCGCTCAAGGCACGAGACGCAGGAGCGCTGTATTATCTTGAAAAGTACAGCCTGAACATGGGACTGCCTTTCAGTATGAATTAAGGGTGATTAATGATGCCGGGAATATGCGATGTTTTATCAAGAAATGGGACACTCAGGTGGCTCGACAACAATTCGGGCTTCAGGCACGAGCGAAGCCTTGCGAGAGCCGTAGACGGTATCTCAAATGGGCCCAGAGTTGATGTTTACAAACAACCCAGTGAAAATAGCGGCAGAGGAATACTGGTACGCATGGTTGACGAGCACGAACAACATCCGGAACATCCTGCTCATCCTGAACATCCCCGCGAGCCTCACGGCCCCGCCGGTACAGGACCCGGCGGATATCAACCAGGCGGCGGTGGAGACGGAGGCCCAGCCGAAATGACCATGAATTGGGGAACACCGCCGGCAATACCGATAGACTGGGGAACGCCACCTCGCCTTGAAGGGCATCTTACTGCCGACGATTTGACGGGGCACGTAACGCTTGACGAAGTTACCGGTGAAATAGACCTGAAATATGACGGGCCTACTGAGTTCACGCATAAGTTCAGGGACACCGAGTTCACGATAAAATACACAGGCGACCCCATTACAATGGAATACAAGGGCGGCCCGTTACCAATCAACATAAGTACCGGCGACCTTGACGTGAATCTGCCGGATCTTTATCGCAAGCTCATGGATGAGGCAGAAGGCAAAGGATACGAAAAAGGGAAATTCGATGCTCTCCTCTACGCATTCAACAAGGAGAACATGATTCATGCGCTGGAATCCTTGTACAGGGAGGCCGCAGAAAATACGCGAGATGTGCCTGAATACACAATCAAAGCCATGCGAGATATGGCTGATGCACTTCCGGGCATACTTCAGAATCTGGCGAGAAACTTTAGTGTATATGGAAGGGGTGGTATGGAATGAATGGAAACGACGATGCTGCAAAGACAATAGCATACGTGCTGAACAAGGAAAACCTTGTGGACGCAGACATTGAACTCTTCAGAGAAGCCGCGGAGAACATGAGACCCGAGGATATCGGCCCGCTTCTTTTGCAGTTCAGCGGCAAGCTTCCAGAGCAACTGGCATCCTTTGCAAAGAGCTTCATGGAAACAAACGCGGAAAGCTTCGACCTTGGAGCCATGGTATACGGCTTCAACAAAGTGAACGCACACACGCTGATGGGCAAAGTTGCCGGCAGGGCGCTCAAATACGCGAAAACTGACGCTGGCAGAGGCGAAGTAATAACCGCTCTGGGAGGCGTTTTGCCAAGCATGGAATACGAATTAGCCAACAAGTTCAATATGTTAGGTGTTACCCGACAGCCTTTATCAAATAATCTTCCGTATACCGGAGTGTCTTCGTATAACGGAGGCCCGTACACGGGAGAACCGTCTGCATATAAGGATGGCAACGCCAGAACCGGAAGCGACAATCCATATGGAAGTTCGGCAAAACCTGCAGGATCGCCGTATACAGCAGAACTCTCTGGATATAGTTCCGAAAAGCATCCCTATACTTCAGAGGCCACACAGACACCAGATGCTGCGGCAAACGACTCTGGAATAGTAGTGCCTGCGGTTCCCGAGCTCGGGAATGTGAGAAGGACGCTAGAAGCTCTTAACAACATATGAGGGATGTAAAATGAAAATCTTGATGGCAAAATTCGGAAGAGGTACTGGTATAGTCAGCGGTGCAGATGTTGTTCCGCTTCAATATTTTGATGCTCTGCCGAAATACAACGGGCATGATCCCCTTCATCTTGTCACCGGGCTGAACTTCTATAGCGAAGCTCCGGAAGCCAAGAGAGGTGACGGCCTCCCCCGATACGTGACGATAAGTAAGAATGGGCACGGCGAATCTTATGCTCAAAGTGATGATCCGGCTGAAATTGTTTCATTGGCCGTAAGCCAGAGTCCCGACATATTCCACACGCATACCCGGGCAGGAATACTGGGCGATATCGCAAGAAAAATCAAGAAACGCGGCGGGACTGTGGTTCATACAATGCACGGCATGGATGAATTGAAATGCAGATATGCCCACGAAATGTTTGATAACGCAGATTTGATTTTGACACCTTCCGAGTATTCTGCTGACGCCATTCGTGCGCTTGAACACGGAAAATATGCAGGAAAAACGTGGGCGTTCCCCAACTTCACAACGATGTCGGACTGGAGGAACGATCCGGAAGTGAAAAGTAGAGCAAAAGGCATCAGAGACCAGTACTCGCAGAACGGAGAGAAACTTATACTCACCACGGGAAGGATGAATCCAGATAAAGGTATTTACGAACTTGCCGAAGCGGTGGCAATCATGGCAAGGAACGGAGAAAATGTAAAGCTCCTCCATGCAGGAATGATCTTTAGCGGGGATGCGATGCAGCAGTTCGAGGAAATATTCACAAGATACGGTGTGCAGGGTAATTATGCCCTTCTGGGCCAGATAGACCCCATGGCAGATCCAAAGGAACTGCCGGCGATATATCAAGCATCTCACGTTTTCATCTTGCCGTCGGATACTACAAATGAAACCTTCGGGTTGGCTCCTCTGGAAGCGCTATCTCAGGGAACGCCTATAGTGGTTTCAAATGTAGGGGGCACAAAAGAAGTCTACGTAGATTCCAAACTTGCAATAGGAGTAGCACCAAGAAACGTGAAGTCAATAATAAACGCGGCAAAAGAAGTGTTGGGTAATGAGGACAGAGAAAGACACCGAGCCAGCATTGGTGCGGAAGTAGTCAAGACTATTTATCATCCGGACTTCCTTATCCCGCGTTTGCAGGCGGCATACGAACGCATTCACGAAAGGCCCGTAGTACCCGATATGCCGACAATTGGCGGCCAAATGCCTTCAGCCATAACTGAACTGGACAAACACCTCAATAGATGATTTTTTTCCGTAGCTTTCCATATAATACACCAAACCAAAGGTTCATCACCTTTTTATTTCCTCGCTCCAGTATTATAATTATGAAACGGGCTCTATTGCTTCTGTTCTTGTTATCTGCCGTCAGTTTCGCGCAGCCTTTCGGCATCAACGACATAGAGAAGACGTTCTA
>Ga0209542_10007440_pt1 | contig 20833 bp, 18 predicted proteins | sample RifCSPhighO2_01_FD_184028 | JGI IMG/M metagenome (GOLD analysis project Ga0209542, IMG submission 184028) | Soil microbial communities from Rifle, Colorado - Rifle CSP2_plank highO2_0.1 (SPAdes) (version 2) | ecosystem: Environmental > Terrestrial > Deep subsurface > Rock core/Sediment ... | reverse complement strand
GTAATATCACTGGATAGAAATAGTTTAAGGGAACCAAAACGTAGCGCATACAACAACCGCCGAATAGGAGAATTGATTTCAACGCCACCTTTTCCTGCATAGTTGCTATAGACATTCTCTTCCCCCTTGGGATAATCGAATTCTTTAGATTTTGTTTTGACTATGACATACTCATTAGGGATTTCCCCGTAGTAAACTTCTGGTCTTGTGACCTCAAGTTCTTTGACTTCGGATTTTGGAGGTAAATCTTTGACAAAGAGCACCGGTAACCCTTCCGGAGTAACCTGATTGACAGGTCCTGCAGCAATACCATAGCCGTGAGTAAATGTAAGCCGCTCATTAATCCAGTTTTTATTAGGTAGACTGTCGGAGGCCAATTCTCTGGGAGAAAGCATAATTTGACGAAGTTCATTGTTAACTACGTAACGATCATTATCAACAGAAGAGAATTCGTAGTAGGTTCTGATTTCCTGGATTTGCGAAAAAGTGGAAAGCAGTGGTTCTCTGTCCCAGAGCCTTACATTCTTAATTGTGAGATTATTGGCAGCAATGTCAGAGGCTGTAATCGGTTTACTCGCTGCTATTTCTCGTTCTTCCACACGATCCAGACCATAAGCCTTGCGACTGGCCGCGATGTTGTATTTGATAAACGGTGTTTCTTTGGTAAGCTCATTGGGCGCAACGATCAGTTTTTGAAAGACCGATGGGATAATCCAAGACGCAAACCCGACTAACACCGTCAGGGAAATTGCCCCTAAAAGCGGGACTATTTTCCCGCTCACTCCATAAAACAATGCTAAAAGAGCAGACACGCCATAGACAAAAACGGAAATGCGCAAGATGGGCACCATGATATTAGCATCCGTAAAGGCAGCACCAAATACCGGACCACTTTGAGCGATAAGCAAATTATAGAGGGAAAGGTACGTACCTATGGCAATAGTAATCAAAAAGAGAGATAAGAGGATACCAATATGCAGTCTGGCCTTTGGATCAGAAATTGGGTTTTTTGCCGATTTTGGAATCAGACCCTCAGGCTTTCCGGTCAATTTGGATAGGTCAAATTTACCCAAGATACTTGATAGATTAAGACTGCCCCGCAGAATGTAGATTGCGCCACAACTGATAAGGGATACCAGAATAACAGTTTTTATAAGACCAAGCCCCAAAGAGAAAACAGGGAGGGAAAACACATAAAAAGATACGTCTTGACCAAATATCGGATCTTTTTGACCAAACGGCGTGCTTGATAGAAATTTTAGAATGTCGTGCCAACTGCTTGAGGCTAGAAGACCGATAAAAAGGGCAATAACACAGCTTAAAATAATGCCGAGCTTCCCAATTATCCTGCTATTTAAAGTTATTGGTTGACTGGTACCGATGAGAGCTTCAGGGATGGCTGCCATCCATGGTATTTTCGAACGGATGGCAAGAGATAAGTTTGTAAGAAGAAAGGTAGCAGCGATAATTCCTGCTACAGCTCCTACAATGATTTTAGCGCTGAGGGATTTGACAAAAACTTCGGTAAGTCCTACTTCCTGATACCACCACCAGTCGGTAATCAAGGAAACAATGCTTGAGAAGAAGATAAAAGCAATAACTGCTATTCCTAAGAATGCCCAGGAAAAAAATTTAGTGATATTCATACAAAAAACCAGCCAATTTTGTCTTGGCCGGTTATAATTGATGATGGTTCGCGGCTCTAAAACGCATGTTTTTGACCATTCGTCTTATTGCTCCGCATCACCCAAGGCGATGTTAGACTAATGTGTAGTATAGCATAAGTTCCTGACAGAAAATCCACCATTTCCCTATTTGTGAGCGTTCTTAACAAAATTCGAACCTCATTGTAATTGTTCGGCCGCCTTCGGCGTCCTCGCTTTATAATTATTTTTCGCGCGCGCGATTTTCGCTCGGCTCTGCCGAGCATTTTAATCTTGCCACTTTTTTATTTCTTTTAAAAACTCAACAAATACATCATTCTTAAAAGTTTTTAATGATGTGGGAAGTAACAGTATCCTCGAGGAAATAATCGGATGGCCTTCAACTAACTCCAACGTTTTAACATAAGATTTTTTTTGTATTGTTTCCGGATTGTGTTTTATCAAATCACAAATTTGATCCCAAATACCAAACCCGGTTTTAAGGAGTAAATCTTCTTTTGCCGGGTATCCACTGACTATTCTAATTTCTTTTTCTTGGGTAGCTTCAAAAATTTTTATTGATTTTAGCGTTTGTAAAAATTCTTTGTATTCATTATTAGATAACGCATTTTTAAATTGACTTAAAATTTTCTTATCTTCAGATAAAAGCTTTAAAAAATTCTCAGTTGATTGTGTTTTGGAAATCTTTTCATGAAAAACCAGAGAATAGTATATTTTGAGCTTATTCCACCAGTAACCAACGGGGGTTTGCGGATAGTCTTCATACACTAAATATCTATCAAAATGGTAATAGTGATGGTCCATAGCTGATAAAAATAAATACATTAAAGAAAGGGCGGAAGATAATTTTTCTTCTGGGTTTTTCAACTCTTTAATTAATTGTGATTTGTCAAAAAGAAAAGTATGAAATTGAAAATATAATGTTACGTTTTTTATGAAATTATCTCTGAATACTTCAGGATACTTTATATATAATTTTGTTTCTTCTTCTGTTAGTGGCGGAACATATTTATCAGCACTCTCTACAAATACTACTCCGTCTTGGGATTTTAAGTAATTCCGCTTTTTTCTCATTGGATAAGTAATTTTTATACCTTTATTTTTCCAACGCTTTACGACTTGAGAAGTAATCCCAATTTTTTCCAAAACAGTTCTATTTCGTTTCATAAATTTCACCTTTTGTAGCATCAACGATAATAATCTGTCCATCTACCAACACTTTGGTCCCTTCTTTAGTATTAACAATACAGGGAATTCCAAACTCTCTCGCCACTATCGCAGCGTGACATAAAAGTCCGCCAATATCTGTTACGATTGCACTTGCTTTTCGCATTACAGGCAAGAATAGTGGGCTTGTCATCTCTGTTACTAAAATAGAACCTTTTTCAAAATCACCAAAATCATAAGGAAAAACAATTTTCTTTACTTTTCCAGTAGCTGACCCAACGCTTGCAGGAGTCCCTTTTATTATTATTCTTTTACTCATAATTCATCCTAATTATACAGCTTTTAGCAAGTTGATGCAGATAAATTGACATTGTTTTTGTTTTGAAAACATTGTATATTTTTAGTTGGACTCAGTTGTTGTTGAAATTGCTTTTTTTAATGGCGCAATCGGACAGTTGAAAGCAATTTTTAACTGAGTCCACCGGTTGCGGCATTTAAGTTATATAGAAGTTCTTTAAAATTTTTGCGTTTTTTACCTATTCTTTTCCGCCGCCTGTCTGTTGAGTATAAAAATAGCTTCAAAATCCTCGCGGCATTTGGGGGTGCCGCGAAAAACCCGCCCTCAAAATCCACGATTTCTCTCTTTGTGAGCCCTGATTACGTTCTTACGTACTCAATTATAGATGAATTCATACAAATCCTCAAGGATTGGGAGATCATTTGTGAGGCTTATCCTTGGAAATTAAATTATGCAACTGCGTAAAAAGGAAATTTTGATAAGTACTGTATTCTTTTTGCTGTATAGGCTGAATTAGTGTAAAATGCCAGCATGATTAGTGGAGAGATGGAACCTAAGTCGCCAGTTTGGCTCAATCAAGGTTATGACACTCTTAGACAATTAGGATATACTCCTGTTGCTGATTCAGATAACCCTGGTGATCAGTATGCACAGCAGACGGAAGCTGTTGGGCTTGAGTATCTAAGGTTGTTTTTAACTGAACCGGGCCAAGCAGTTGAAAGTATGGGGGATTACTTAAATCGTTTTGGAGATATCAACAGAAGTGCTGGAATACTTTCAAGAACTACAGGTGAACAATTCGGAATGATTGTTAATATTGCTTCTCTGCACTATACAACTTTTGGCAGAGACAAGCTTCTTGTCTTACATCGCCAAGTAGATTCATATTTGAGTAATAGAAATAGTGCAAGTATTCCAGGCCTCACAGCCCAACTTCGTAAGCCTGAGCTTATTAGAGACTTAATAGCACATTGGAGTGCTCTTCACTGGCCTTCATCTGGATCTTATGCCAGATTTTTGGATGGTAACACTGATTGGGAGGGTGTACAGAAACATGTAGAACTACCAGAGAATAATCCAGTCATGTTTGCTTTAACTATTCCCTTAGCTTCAACTAATTTCTGGGTACGACAACACTTCCGTGATACTTATCCTGAGCTTGCCCACCAAGGAGTAGATATTATTGCAGCCCATATTTTCAACAGAGGTGCTCATGATGAGTTACTAAGGACCAGTGCTGCACCTGATTTCGCAGAATGGTATAGAGCTCACTATAAAGAGTGGGAAGATAGCATGCATGACCAGTTATCACATTACGGAGCGGATTACCAACCAGATATTTTAGAAGCTATAACAGAAGCTAAATGGAACGTCCTCCCAGAGGAAGAAGATCTATATCTACCAAGTCTTACTAAAAAAATTGCTCATACATCTTTTTCGTTGAATGAAGACGGTAGATTAGTTCGAAGGGATCACTAAATCTAACAGTATTATGAAACTTTGGACATGAATTTATTCGAACTATTGAATTCGCCTGGTGTGAGGCCCCATATGAATATAAGCTAAAACTTCAGAGGCTAATTTTCCCTGAAGGAATTAAGTACCACTTTAATGGCTTTTCGAACTCACGATTATCGCCTGCTTTCAAGCTAATCAATCAATTTGCGCCTTCGCAATCAAACGTTGTGAACGTTCTTAACAAAATTCGAACCTCATTGTAATAGCTCGGCCGCCTCCGGCGCCCTCGCTTATAATTATTTTTCGCGCGCGCTTTTATTTTGTCCCCCCTGTTCCTGTTGCAAGTTGTAATCCTATGGACTCGCCCCGCGCAACTTTTAAAACAAACAAATTCTCGCGGGGCTCGTATGGGTCGGAAAGCACTTTGTGAAATCCTTCGTAATTCAAACCTCTAACCCGCTACGTGCTTTCCTCCTTTTATGGGCGCAATCCCAAATGGGGCGGTGGCGGCGGACGCCGCCCAGGAGAAGACAAGAAAAACAGCCAAAGGTTGTGGACCACAACCTTTTTGTGGTACTAATTTTGAAATCCACAACTGTCCACAACTTAGCCTCGAGCCCTCCACAACTTGTGGACTCCACAAAGTTGTGGGTCAAAACACCCACGAAAGACTTGCAATTTCCTTGAATTTAATGCCACAATATATTCAATGCCCGAAGACGAACATCAACGTAGCGATATAAAGAGTGAGATTGCAGAGAATAGGCCTCGTGATGACGAGGGACATTTTATCTCACAGGAAAAGATCGAAGAACATGAGAAGAAGGGTGTTATTGACAAGTTATTCTCAGAGAATGTCCACTATTCAAAATCCCAGGATGATCTGCTTGACGTTCACGTAGGAAATCCCCTTCGAAAGATATATCTACTGCTTCAGGATATTAAAAATCAGAAAGTTCTATCGGTTTCTGCAAAAGCCTCTTTTGGAATTATGGGAGTGGCCGTTGCTATTGGAATAATTAGTATCTTTGGTGTAAGTAATGTCTTTTGTGCTAAAGGAGTTCAAAGTGAAATAGGAGTAATTAAGACTCTCAACATAGATGATAAGACTTCTTCAAATATTCCTGTCATTGGAAGCCTCTTCGACTGGTTCTCGGCAAGAACAAACCCCCAAACCCATGCAAGAGTAGTCTTAGTTCGAGATGATAATTCAACAATCCGTCTGCCTTATTCAAAAAATGTTAACGTTGTGCAATACCAAAATATGCCTGTGATTGTCACTGGAAATTATGACGCCTGCAATTCAACTCTCACTGTAAATGAGGAATCAGGAGTTGAAACTTTCTTTAAATGAAGCCTATTGTGGCTTACCACAAAATAATTGATTTCCTCATGCGACAACCCTTTTTTGAGGACGCGCTTCATAAAACACTTTCCGAACTTAAAATTTCAAAAGAAGACAAGACTGGAATTTATCCATCTATTCTTGATGCACATGTCTTTGAACCGAATGAGAAAGGAGCTACACCATTTAACTATTTCCTCACAAACGCAAAATTAACTTCCGATCAGGAAAAGCTATATAAGCTGTGGAGAGACAATACCTTGTTTTCTTTTTTCGAAGTTGTGGATATAAAAAAACCACAAATTGTGGACATAGTGTCAAATAAGCCATACAAAATAGATTCATTGCTTGCGAGCGTAGATGTAAAACCCGGAGATCTAATTACTGCTCGAATAGTACCAAAGGATGAAAAGAAGGATACTTGGGTAATTCTTGCAGGAAATGCAACGTCATACCCCAAAGAAGCAATAGAAATGCTTAAAAGTGAGTTGAGTAAAAGTTCTTATGGAATCAACGAGTTGGATATCATCAAATACGCCTATACTCAAGCGCTGTAGAAATTTACGTTAAATCCTCAAAATAGCAATCCGAAGCAAAAAGTAGTACAATTTTGTGCATGTATACACTAAATAAATCAATGATTGATAGAGTAAGCACGAGACGTGGTGTTGGCGCCTGCCCTCCTTTGGAGGGAAAGACGCTATCGCCGAGAGGATATTATTAAGCTGATAACTAAAGAAAGTTAATATGAATGAGATTATTTACATTCTTACAAACGAAGCAATGCCTGGATATGTAAAAATTGGGTTTACTCATGGCGATGTTAAAGAAAGACTTAGGCAATTAGATCGGACAAGTGTACCACTTCCGTTTGAGGTTTATTATGCGGCAACAGTAGAAGACGCTGAAAAAGAGGAAAAATGGTTACACTCTATATTTGCTGATCGTCGAGCAAGAGATAGTCGTGAGTTTTTTAAGATGAACCCAGAATATGTGGCGCTTGCATTAAAACGAGTAGAAATTAGAGAAACCAAGATCGATAGCGGATTAACCCTAGAACAAGAAAAAGAAGTTGATAAAGTAAAAGAAAGACGCTCAAGATTTCATTTTGCAAAATATGGAATACCTGTTGGATCAAAGTTAACTTTTACAAGAGATTCAAATATCATTGCCGAAGTAGTAGAAAACGACAAAATAAAAATCAACGGCAAAGTGAATAGCTTATCTAGTTTTGCTATGGAATTGTTGGGTTACCAAAGACGACCGCAAGGGACGCTATATTTTGAATTTGAAGACGAAATTTTAGATGATAGACGAAGAAGAATGGACGAAGGGGAACCAACAGATAAAGAAATTGAGGCGGCTGGAGATGCATGGATGCAACAGCAAGTTGATATAGAAAGAGGAAAATAATTATGGCTAGAAAATTCTCAATCAAAAATCTTAAGAACGCAAGACGAGCAAAGAACGATGAGTTTTATACCCAATACAGCGACATTCAAAAAGAGATTGAAAAGTATCTGGATTATAATTCTGATACTTTTCGCAACAAGGTAGTATATTGCAATTGCGACGATCCGTTTGAAAGTAATTTCTTTCGCTATTTCGTGCTCAACTTCAATAAACTTGGATTAAAACAGCTTATCACCACTAGCTACAAACCTTCGCCCGTAGCCAATACTCAACTAGAACTATATGGCAATGACAAGACCCTCACGAAATCAAAAGGCCGTCCCAAGATAACCGCCAACAAATTTATTATTAACGAAGTGCACGACATAGATGACGACGGCGAATTCAACTTAAAAGATGTTGCCAAGCAGTTAAAAGCAAACAAACACAATGAATGGTCGCCACTCGAAGGCGACGGCGATTTTCGTAGTGATGAATGTATAAGTCTGCTTAAACAATCCGATATGGTCGTAACGAATCCGCCTTTCAGTTTGTTTCGTGAATATGTTAAGCAACTTTTTGATTATAATAAAAGGTTTTTGATTATCGGCAATATTAATTGCCTAACTTATAGAGAAATATTCCAAAAAATTAAAAAAAATAAAGCATGGATTGGTAATGGAATGGGAAGATGGATTTCTGGATTTATTGTTCCTGAATCCTACGACTTGTATGGATCAGAAGCTCGAATAGATGAAAACGGAAACAGAATTGTCGCCACTAATAATTGTTTGTGGCTTACTAATCTTGACCATGGACGCCGCCATCAACCATTGCCTCTTATGACAATGGCGGAGAATTTAAAGTATAGTAAACATAAAGAAATCAAAGGTAAAAAGTCATATGATAAATACGATAATTACGATGCAATAGAAGTACCCTTTACCGATGCAATACCAAGTGATTATAAAGGTGTAATGGGTGTACCAGTTACGTTTCTTGATAAATATAATCCTGAACAGTTTGAAATATTAGGAAATTCTAATGTGCAGGGAGAACGAGAACATTTAATGAATAATGTAAAAAGTGCAACGGATTGTACTTATATAAATGGTAAACCACAATATGCTCGTATTTTAATTAAAAAAGTCGAAAAATAATATGAAAACAATTTTAAAAACCAACATAACCGTTCAAGAAATCTGCGATGGATTTGTTTATAACGAGCTTGAAGGCAAGGGCTTGTTTGGTTTGGCTGGTAAGCTGACTATTCAGCCGGAATACCAGCGCAACTATATCTATGCTTCTGACGGAGGCAAAAGAGAAATGGCCGTTATTGATTCAGTTCTGAAGGGATACCCAATAGGACTGATTTATTTTAACAAAGTGAGTGATAGCAATTTGGAAGTTTTAGACGGACAACAGCGTATCACCAGTCTCGGACGATTTATGTCTGACAAATTTGCCATCAGAGATGAAAATGGCATGGAGCAATATTTTGGTGGAATGGCAAAAGACAAGAAAACCAAGATTTTGGAAACGAAATTACTCATTTACGAATGTGAAGGCACTGAAAGCGAGATAAAAGAATGGTTTAAAACGGTCAACATTGCCGGTGTGCCGCTGAATAATCAAGAGCTTATGAACGCTGTCTATTCTGGGCCGTTTGTAACACTAGCAAAAGCGGAATTTAGCAACAGCCAGAACGCCAATATCCAAAAATGGAGCGCATACATATCTGGTAGTGCTAATAGACAGGACTTTTTGGAACGGGCACTGGACTGGGTAAGTAAAGGTAATATTGGGGACTATATGAGTAGCCATCGCTATGAAAAAAATATCACTGAGTTAAAAACCTATTTTAATAGCGTAATCGATTGGGTTTCTAGTGTTTTTATAGATGTCGAGAGTGAGATGCGAGGTCTGGAATGGGGACGATTGTATGAACAATATCACAAACAATCTTATGATCCTGCTAAAGTGTCTAATCAGGTACAAAAACTCTACGGTGATCCTTATGTCAAAGACCGCAAAGGGATATTTGAGTACATTTTTGGGGGCTCCATTGATACGAGATTGTTAGAAGTACGGGTGTTTGATGATGCTGTAAAAAAATCAGTTTATATCGCACAGACTTCAGTGGCTGAAGCAAAAGGCAAATCAAATTGCCCGCATTGTGCCATTGGACACGATGCTAACAAGGAAAAAATTTGGAGACTAGACGAAATGGACGCCGATCATGTCACAGCTTGGAGTAAAGGTGGTGCGACTTCAATCAAAAACTGTCAAATGCTATGTAAAACGCACAACCGAGCAAAAGGTAATCGATAAAAATTGCCAAATGTTATGCAAACAAGATAACCGGACTAAATCTGGAATATAAAATCAATCAAGAATCAAATGATTGACAAATTTTTGATTACAAAAAAAGCAAATAGAACAGTTAGTTTATAAACTCTACGGCCTAACTGATGATGAAATTATGGTTGCTGAAGGAGAAGAAAAACAAAAAGCATAATGATGCCTACTGTGCAATATGCAGATTAGTGTTGAACAAGATTAATAAAGCTAGTAACAGTTAGATTATATGAAGACAAGAATATTTTACGTTTCAGAAGAAAGTTTGATCGAAGCAATTAGACGCTTGTATCCAGACAAGATAAAGTCAAAAGACTATGAATATTTAATAAGCATATACGCAAAAAGAATATTTGAAAGGCACGACAATAAAATTTACAAAATCACATTTGAATTAGACAATAAGCACCAAGAGTCTAACAGACCTCTTGAGTTGACTCCTGATGAAACAGTAGAAATTCTGCGCACCTATTTAAAAGAAAGCGCATCGGAAGATTTCGGCTTGGCTCCTGTTGATAAAAACGGTGATTTTGAAGGATACAGCTACCCATTTCAAGTTAAGAGATTTATCGGTTTTTCAAAAGAAAACTTCTTGGATGAGTTAATTAGGTATATTAAGGCTAAATCATCACATTACGGTTCACCAGAAACAAGCCTAATTGTTATACCTGAACTATCATCGTCTAAAAATGACGTGTCAAAAGCTAATATTGTAGGTTTTTCTGAGGAGTTTTTTAGAGCTGTGGTAGACAAGATCAATATCAACGATAAATCCTTAAGATCAATATTGATCTTGTCGATAAAGGACAGTGAACCAGTGCTTACTCAAGTTTGGCCAAATTATGGTGAATATCGGCAATCAACAATTCGCCTTAAGTAAAAGAAATATGACACAATCAGAAGATCCACTTTTAGAAAAACAAATATACATATCCTCAAAAGGATATGAATATAAGTTTATTGGTATTACTGTTGAAGCGATTGAACTAATAGACGCAACTATAAACTTACTCTGGTTGAAATCTGGACTTAGGAAAACAACTACAGCAAAAGAGATAATTGTAAACGCACAAGACATTTTTAAAAATAATGATGTAAAAAGTGCGGATCAATTCTGGATGGAACACCTTTCAGCTTCATTAAGAGAACTTGTTGACGATCACTTTGATGCGAACTGCAAAAGATTCTTCACCTTTACGCCGGATCGAAATTCTGATGACGATCAGAAAAGTCTGTGTGAGTTAGTTCGATTACATAAAAAGTTTTTGAATGATTATGCCCATTTCAAACCAAACGCAATTCATAGCGCGAGACTAATCACAAAAAACGAAAAGTTAGATAAAATTGATGAAAAGGTATTTGACGACATTTGCACAGGCTTTTTACACACGCTTGAAAGTTATCTAAGTTATAAAAATAAATAATATGAATCAAATTGAATTACATAAAGCAGTAGAAAGAACACTTTCTAAGGGAACTAAATCTATTAAACCGGAAAGTATTTCTAAGTTGGTCAACGCAAATAGCGATGTTAGGCAATACTTTTTCTCAAAAGCTGACGAGAACTGGTTGGAGTGGTTGTGGAAAAATGGCTTTTTGGATGCGATTAAAGAAAAAGCACCTGATCCGAATTCGTATGGATTTAGAATGCCTGAGCTTCACTACTTATTTGGTGTGGCCGAGAAAAGCCCAGACACGGTAACGAAAATTATTTGTTCGTTTGAAATATCTCCTGACAATTTCAATCCTGAAGTTGTAGATCAGTTTACGAGAATTGCCAGCAAACTTCCGGCTAGATGTCTTAAGAAAGTGGTCAAAAAAATCAGGGACGAAGAATGGGTCAAGTTAATGGGTAAATATACTCAATACGGCTTTGAATATGCTGACATGCTTGAAAAACTTCATAAAGCAGGAGACTTTGAAAGCATCTTAGTTCTTGCGGAAACTATTCTAATGATTAGAAGTAAGAAAGAACTTGAAGAAAGAAAGAATTCATATAGGGCTGAGAATATTTTTTATATACATGATTTATCCGAAACTAAAATCTTCAATTATTTAGTTGAAATGCCTGACCAACAATTAGAAAAAGCACTTTCAATTGTGGTTGATGTATTTTCTGAAGCCATTAAAGATGAAAGTAACTATCTACTCATGGATGAGGATTTCTTCACACTGAGTTTAAACGCCGTAGCAGGAGATAGTTATAGAGAAGAATTTAAATTTCTTGCAGCAGCTATTATTGAGATTGCTAGAAAAATGTTTACTGATAAGAAAACTGACAAGAAAGTGCTCTACGAAAAATATTTTGCCAAGCTACCTAACGAACAGATAACCAGGAGGCTCAAATTGTTTGTTATGAGTTTAAATCCTGAACTATTTATAGATGAATTAAGTCCAGAGTATTTCCGTTTATTCGAGACTGAAAAAATATTAGATGTTTTATATGGAGCTGAATATGAGCGGGCTTTGAAAGCTGGGTACTTATTTTTAACCGACACTCAAAAGCGCGAATATGTAAAGAAAGTTTTTGACATTTTCAGTAATGCTAAAGATGAGGATGACAAAAGATGGAAAAGGCATTACGCCTCCTGCATACTTTCAACAATATCTGAATATTTAACTAATGATGAGGTCACTTTGGCCAAGGAAAATGATTTTAAGATTGACCCAAAGTATCAACCGGAGCCGAGTATCGGAAAAACAAGAGGCGGAACTGTTACGCCACGATCTCCGATAACTCCTGATGATTTTGCTACGTTGACTATCAAGGATATCGCAGAGAAATTAAAAGAAGAACTTTCTCCAAGTGAGCTTCAAAAGAGATACAGTAATGATGATTTCCTAAATCCTAGAGACGCTGATGGAGTTGCTGAACAATTAAAAGGTGATATTAAAAATAGGCTAGCTGATTATTTAAACAACGCTACACTATTTTTTGACCGGGATAAATTAATACCTCACTACACAAATGCTTATTTACGCGGCGTCAAAGAAACTTTGTCTGAAAGTAGAAGTGAGCTTGGCGATTTAAACTATGAAGAACTTCTTAAGTTGTTGTTGGTCATAAATGAGTCAGGAGAAAAAGAACCTGTCAGCAAAACGGGCAAAGATTCCAAAGGAAGATGGCTATCCAGTTGGAATTCAGTGTACTCAACAATTGCTGACCTTATTGAGGAGTTAATTAAACAAAAAGACAGAAAAACCTTGTTGAATTTCAAAAAATATAGAAAAAAGGTTCTGGAGGTTCTTGAGTATTTATTTGAGTTTAACGATCCGATTCCAGAAGATGAGAAACTAAAGACAGCTAAATCAACAGTAAAACATCCAAACGAATCTGAATATTCCATAAGCGATCCGTTTACAATATCTATCAATTCAGTCAGGGGTAGAACATACCAAACTTTGCTTCATTTCGTATACCAAGATGCCAGCAACTTTGACAATATCAAGCTTGCAGATGACGTTAAAGCGCTTTTTGATAAGTTGCTCAAGAAAGAGAATACAAGGGCGATAATGTTTATGTTCGGTCATTACTTACCCTCCTTCTATTTTAGAGATATGGAGTGGACCAGGAGTAAGCTTGATGAAATATTTGAGTCTGGTAAAAAGGACAAGTATCTAAGACTGGCTGCATGGGAGGGATACCTTTCCAATAACTTATATAAAGAGCTCTTTTTTGAACCTTTCATCCAAAATCTTTACAGTAAAAACATAACTTTGAGTCTAGCGTATCCAAAACAAAAGTTCTTCAAAGACCCTCATGAATCACTGGCAATTCACTTTGCTTTAGCTTTTGTCCATTACGAAGAATTTGATTTTAGTAATAAGTTATTTAAGAAGTTTTTAGCCGAGACCGACACAAAACAATTATCTGAATTTATAAGCTTCCTTGGGAGATCCTATGTTGCAGGAGAAAATTATAGTGTTTTAAAAGATGAAAATTACGCTTGGAGAATTAAAAGGATAAAAGACTTTTGGGACTTAATGCTCAAAACCAAAAACGATTCACCATCATTAAAAGAGTTTGGCACCTGGATAGAAGTCGACAACAATGTCTTTGAAGTTAAGTGGTTAGCAAACAAAATTAGTCAGACACTAGGCGCCACTAACGGAGAACTTAAGTGGGATTACGGTTTAATAAAATCGATTGAAAGACTGGCCTCAGAAGCGCCACAAGACACCCTTGCAATACTTGAGAAGCACTTTCTATGGTTAATTGAAAACGAGAAGCAATTTCTTCTTATTCAGGATGATAAAGAATGGTATAACGCATTTAAGACACTTTATGGGAATAAAGATGTAAAAAGTAAAACATACATTTTAGTTAATAAACTGATAGAAAAAGGTGGTAAGCAATTTTGGGGACTGGAAGATATTGTGAAAAACAATACAGATGAATGAATCGGAATTTTAATTAACCATATGACCAAATATTACAATCCAAATCGGAAGAAAAATTTATATGATCAGAACTCAACTTGAAAAATGATAATAGTAAACAAACAAGGTACCAGACAAGTTTTATCAAGCCTGGAATATGAAAACGAAGATGAGTTAAAAGATGTTTTTCTTTCTAATATTAGTGAGTTATTAAGTGGTGTTACTACGATTGAAACAAAATCATTCATTTACATTAAAGAATTAGATGGGATTGATGTAGCCTTAATAGGAAACGACGGTTCTCTATTTTTAGCCGAAACAAAATTAGCCCGTAACAACGATGCGAGACAAATTGTCGCTCAGCTCTTGGACTACGCTACAAAACTTCAGTCTAAATCATTCAGAGATTTTGAGGATCATTGGACAAGAAGATCAACAAATAAATCCAAGACTCTTCTTGCTGAATTAGAAAATAGCTTTGAAATCGGAAATGAGGTTTTAGATCAGCTTAAAGAAAATTTGGAAAAACGTAGATTTAACCTTATCTTGGTAATGGATAAAATCAACAATGATATAAGAGGTATGGCGGAAACACTAAAATCCATGCCAAATTGGTTTGTTTACGGCATAGAATTGACCAAATATTCTCAAAACGATTTAAAGATTTTCATACCCAACATTCTTTGGGAAGAAGAGGTTGAAAAAAAACCATCCTATAGACAACAAATACCTAGTGACTCCAAATTCTTGGATTCTTACACAAAAGCTGGCTTAGGGCAACAAATAAAGGATTTTGTTTCATTCTTCGTGGAATTTGAGGAAAATAAAAAAAATATAGACAATATAGAGGTTTATAGGACACCAAAGTATCTAAATTTTGGAATTTCAAGCAGAGTTATTTCTATCTGCTTACATTACGATCCGCAATACGAGGGAAACATCCAGTTTTGGTGTTTTAAAAAAGAATATGGTGAAAAAATAATTGAGATATTAAGTCAGTATGAGGGTATGAAAAAGATTAAGCCATTAAGAAAGAGTTTTGGTAAAGTTGGCGAATGGGACTTGAGATCTTTTTCAAAAGTAACATTTGAGGAAATACTTCAAAAACTTTCAAAAATAGAATAGTTGGTATATTTAAGAATGTGAGTAAATGAAACGAATTGATGTATATGCACTTGCCCGATTCCTTATATTCTATGGTTTTATGAATAAAGTAATAAAATTTTCTTTCTACCCTCTTGCAAAATAAATTTTCACATAATATATTAAAAACGGACTCAGTTTTTTTTGGATCACTTTTTTTGTGGCGCAATCAGACAGTGTGGAGTGATCCTAACTGAGTCCACTGGTTGCGCCATTTTAGAACTTTGAAAAATTTTTGCGTTTCTCCCTATTCTTTTCCACCGCCTGTCTGTTGAGTATAAAAATAGCTTCAAAATCCGCACGGCATTTGGGGGTGCCGCGAAAAATCCGCCCTCAAAATCCACGATTTCTCTCTTTGTGAGCGACCAGGGGATCGAACCCTGAACCTATTCCTTAAGAGGGAATTGCTCTACCAATTGAGCTAGCCGCCCGCTGCGCCTTCGAGAGGAATCGAACCTCCATCACTGGTTCCGAAGACCAGCACTCTATCCGTTGAGCTACGAAGGCATGCGCAGGCGGGAACCCTACCCATTGACCCCGATTTAATCGGGGTTGAGCTACAGGCGCCTACTTTATTTTAACAGAACTACGCATGAACTCTCAAGAGCGCAAGCCGAATTGTTATAATAACAGCAGTGAACAAAGTTGTAGTTGGAATAACTGGACCGATTGCTTCCGGAAAATACATCGTTATTAAGGAACTTGAGAAATTGGGTTTTAAAACTTTTTCCCTTGGGGACAGAGCGAGGGAGGAAGCCGACAGGAGGGCTCTGCCACATGAGCGTTCTGTCCTTCAGGATATGGGTAATAATCTCCGAGAAAAATTTGGGGACGCGATACTTATTCAGCTCACCGAAAAACTTTTTCATCCAAACGACACTAAAATAACAGTTGACGGAATTCGAAATCCGGGAGAAATTAAATATCTTAAAGAAACATATGACTCCTTTATTATAGGTGTGGATGCGCCTATAGATAAAAGGCGGATATTAGTAGAGAAAAGGGGAGGAGACGCTGCTCCTAAAACCGATCAGGAATTTAAAAAGGTTGAGCAAAGAGATAGGGGAATAGGCGAAGGTTCTCATGGTCAACAGGTAGATGAGTGTTTAAGATTTGCCGATTTAGTTGTGGAAAATAAGGGAAACGAAGAAGAATTTCGAAGAGCAGTCCGCCAAACATGTAAGCTTTTGAAGCTTAAGAAAAATATTTAATAGTTTCAGTCCTCTAGTGGACTAGAATGAAATTGATGTCTTGAAATCCATTATTTATTTTGTATAATCGATCTAAATTGTCCATGACAAAACTATGACTTCAGAACATGAGGCAAAAATCGGAGCAATACCGCAGGAAAATCTTGCCGGTGGACTTCTTGAAGCTTATATTCCTGAGTTGGGCCCGGCAACAAGAGGCAAAGTCAGAGACATTTGGACTGTTGATGGAGATAATCAAACCAGGGTAATGGTAACTACAGATAGACTTTCCGCTTTTGACAGAATAATCTGTACAATTCCCGGAAAAGGTAAAATTTTGAATCTTTTGTCTGCATTTTGGTTCGATCAAACCCGTAACATTATTCCAAATCATGTTATTGGGATTCCTCATCCAAATGTAGTTTTTGCACGGCAAGCTCAGTCATTACCCGTTGAATTTGTTGTTCGGGGTTATATGGCGCGCGCCACAACAACAACATCTGTTTTTTATAAGTATGAAACACTAGGAAAACGAGAAATATACGGCATAAATTTCCCTGATGGTATGAAACCAAATCAAGTATTACCCATGGGCCCTATTTTGACACCCACTACAAAAGCGGATACTGGCCATGACGAGGAGATTACAGATGAACAAGCCCAGGAAATGGTAGATTCGAAATTTGGGGACGGTGTTTGGGAAAAAGCAAAAGCGGCAAGTTTCGGACTCTATGAAAGGATGAGGAAAGTTGCCTTATCACGAGGACTTATTCCGGCTGATACCAAATTTGAATTTGGAATTGATAGAGAGGGAAACCTACTGTTGATTGATGAGATAGGCACTCCCGATTCATCAAGATGGTGGTTGGCCGAAACCTACGAAGAAAGACTAAAAAACGGCGAGGATCCAGAAAATTACGATAAAGAGTTGATAAGAAAGTGGCTGAAAAGCGTAGGCTTTACAGGCGATGGTCCTGTTCCCGGAATCCCGAAAGATATGATCGACAGAGTTGCCCGGGCATATGCGATTCCATACAGAATGCTTACCGGTTTAGAATTACCTGACTATCCTCCATCCGGTCCCAAAGCAATTTCAGATGCGGTTCTCCGCTATCTTTCTAAATGACACTCGCTATGCTTCCTTACTCTCGTTCTCTAGTGAACTGAAGTAAAAGTAATTTTAGAGGTTTTTTATTTCGCTTCTGTACCATTTATCTGCTAAATAGCCGTTTGGTTTTGTATGTAATTTCGGGGCATACAATAATCTTCCATTTCGAATAGTGTGGTGGCCAAAGCGGTCATTGATAGCGTCTACAAGGCGTGCAATGGTCTCTTTTTTGGGATTTTCGAACATTGGTATAGTATCACACTGTTCATCTATTAAATTTCCGACCCAAACACTAACTTGCCGAACATATTCTAGGTTCCATTTTTTAAAGAACCGCAAACAAACTTCGAATATATCAGAACTTTGATTGGTGTATCGAGGAATTGTTTTTCGTTCGCCTTCCGATTCGTTTCCATGCAAAAATAAACCGATGGTCTTCCCCTTCATCTTGAGCCTTCGAAGCTTAATGGCAATTTCCTCGCAGAGTTCATAAATTATTTTCAGAACCTGTTCCTTATCGTAAGTGTTCTCGGGAAGACAATAGTTCCGGCTAATCGATTTTACTTCGGTCTCCTCAGTGTAAGAAACAACCGGCGACTCATCAATTCCCATAGAAATCATCTTGAGGTTTTGGGAAGCAACATTTCCGAACTCTTTTTTCAAAAGATAAAGAGGATATTCTCGTAATTGCCTGAAATTAAAAATCCCAAGAAGATTCAGTCTTCTTTTGTATCTTTCTCCGATTCCCATAATGTCCGTGAGGTTTATTTCTGACAGGATTCGATCTTTGTTTGAATTATCAATAATAGCAAATCCATCGGGTTTATTCAGAGAAGTTGCAAGCTTTGCCAAAAGCTTGTTATAGGAAACACCCATAGAAGCGGTAATCGTTGGTCCGACTTCTTCGCGAAGCCTTTTTTTAAAATCCCGAACGATCGTCAAGGATACTCCTTGTTGCGCCTGACAAGGAGTATCCTTGTATAGATGTAGAACCGGAGTCAAATCGATAAAGACTTCGTCTAGGGAGAAAAGTTCGACATATGGGGAATAGGAAGTTGAAATTTCCAATAATTTTTTGGTTATTTCAAGATACCTTTCAAAATCGGCTTTTACTAAAATAACTTGAGGACAAAGCTTTTTCGCTTCCCAGGATCTTGTACCTGTCTTCACACCGAATCTTTTGGCTTCTCTGGAAGCGGCAATAATACATGTCCTTCCGTTTTCGGCAGTCACTCCAATAGGCTTACCTCGCAAATTCGGGTTGAAATGCTGCTCGCAGGAAGCAAAAAAAGAATCAAAGTCAACATGAAGTATGCTCCGCATAAAATTTGAGATGAGAAGTGGGAAGCTAGAGGCTGGATTTATGAAGTGGGAAATGTGACAAAATTTGAATCCCACATCTCACCTCTTTATCTAGCTTCACACCTCACTAATGCTAGTTTATACGAAAAATACCTGAAAATAAATAGAACAAAAAACGAACAAAATAGATCAGAACATAACAACATTTGACAACTGACCACTGACAACTGACCGAAGATATATTAAAGTCAGTTGTTAGTTGTTAATTGTCAGTTGTTTTCTCTCTTGACCTTCTTAGTTTTATTGTCATATGATAAAAAGGTAGCATTATATACAGTTGAATATATACAGATGAGAAATGAATAAAAAAACAGCAGTTATTGGAGCAGCTGTAGTATTTGTTTTGTTAGGTGTTGTTGTATTGACATTGTATTTGCTTCAGGGGCAGCAGGATGTCAGATCCAGAGCAGACACCGAAACGCCTATTCCAACCGAAGCCCCATCTCAAGTCACCCAAACATGTCCTGTCCCCGCAGCGGTTCAGAATGTTCAGGTTGAATTTCCTAATTGCACGGGAGACATTTGTAATTTCACTGAAGCATCTTGTTCATGGAGTTCTGTTGCGGGTGCAACTAAGTATCAATTGAAGATAACGGAAGTTGATACCGGAAGAGTTGTAAAAGATGAGCAAGTTGAAGCGGCAATAATAAGAACTGTTTTTCCCATAATTCAAGGTAACACTTATAAATGTGACGTTTCGGCAATTAATTCCTGCGGCGCGTCAGGCGCGATTGGTACCCATTCTCTTTTATGCAAAGCGGACGCTGCGGTCGTGACGCCAACGCCAATACCCCCCACAGTAGCACCGCCTCAGGCAGATTGTGGATTTCCGTGTTCTTCAAATGACAATTGTAAAACCGGATTCATATGCGCCACGGGTACCGGTGGGCAGGGGCTTTGTTCGATTCCATCTTTGGAATCTGCCTGTCAGGCAACTCCCTCGATTTCTTCCTGCTGTACGACTCCTACAGCTCCGCCGGTTGAGCCGACAAGCGTCCCAACGCCGATACCCACTCTTCCTCCAACAGGATCTTTAGGCAACATACTGTTATTCGGAGTTCCCGCGGGAATCTTGGTAATATTGGGGTCAATATTGTTGTTTTTGTAAAATATGACAGATCAAAATAGTTTACCAACCGATACCGAGATAAATATAAATGAGCTGCCGGGTATCACGGCGAAAACAGACAAGGGAATTGATTTATTTAAGTTAATAATATTTGTTATTATTTCTATTCTGATAGGCTCTTTGATTGGCGGTATTGCCGGAAAATTGACCTCAAAAGAAACCACAAAAATTCAAACATATAAAATTACAAAGCCTGTGGATGTTTTCCCAATTGATATTTCAATTCTTCAAAATCCCATGTTTAGCGATTGGTCGGGGAGACTCAAGGGGCGGATTAAGAAACTTAGTCAGAGCTCTTTTGAGATATCTGAAATCAAAGAGGATTTTAAACCAGGAGGAAAGATAGTTGTCACGGACACAAATAATCCGAATCTTACCGAAATTGAAATCGTTCCCGATCTTACCCAGTTTTATATTTCCACCCCGAGTTCGTCTCCTGGACAAACAGCCGCTCCGATTGCCTTTTCGGAAATTAAAAACAATTCGATCGTGGAGGGTAGAGTCAAAATAAATTACGATGCTTCGTCCAACAAATTTAAGCTGATAGGCGTGAGCTTGACATTAAGATGAGCATGAAAAGAAAAATTATATTCATTTTTATAATTATTATCGTAGGAATCCTTTCGTTTTTAGTGACTTACAAAGTGGCAAATGAAGATAAAATTGTTATTAAGAAGAATGAAATTGCCGTTCCGCAGGAATTTGTATTGAACCCTTCCCTGCAAATATTAAGCGCAAATGTTGAGGGAACACTAGCGGAAAAGGCAGATGATTATTTTATATTGGAGGCGGACGGTCACAGGGTCAAAATTTTTATAGAGCCCAGGGGCTTAACAAGC
>Ga0209542_10007438_pt1 | contig 20837 bp, 22 predicted proteins | sample RifCSPhighO2_01_FD_184028 | JGI IMG/M metagenome (GOLD analysis project Ga0209542, IMG submission 184028) | Soil microbial communities from Rifle, Colorado - Rifle CSP2_plank highO2_0.1 (SPAdes) (version 2) | ecosystem: Environmental > Terrestrial > Deep subsurface > Rock core/Sediment ... | reverse complement strand
TTCCAAGTCTCTCTGAAGTTTCTCAAGGAAAGTATTATGTTGATTATAACTTGAAAAAGATATATTTTGTTGATAGCCCATATGATTTATTTGGAGTTATTAAAAAAATAGAAGTTAGTAAGACCCCTCACGCATTTTTTGGGAGTGTCGGGGGGGTCACTATAAGAGGTTTTATTATTGAAAAATTTGCATCTCAATTCCAGTATTCTGCTATACAAGGGACAAATGTGGAGAAGGATTGCGGAGAGAATGTAAGACCTACGGGAAACAATAGAAATAGAATACCTTACTATGAATCTTGCGCTAATTATGGAGGTATCAATAGGACTCAAAAAACTTCTTCTGATGATTGGAGTATAGAAAATAATGATGTGAGATGGAATCATGCTATTGGAATAACTTTGGGACATAATGCTTATATGAAAGGAAATAAAATTCATCATAATGGTCAAAAAGGTTTAGCAAGTTCTGGAGATAATTTACAAATAATTGAAAATGAAGTTTATAAAAATCCTTGGGTGGAAGATGAAAAGAATGTTGCAGGATTTACTGATACTGGGAACTTTACTTCTATGGGGGGTATGAAACTTAATGATGTGCAAGTAGCAAGATTAAGTAACAATTATTTTCATGATAATAATCATGTTGGAATGTGGACTGATGGATATAATACTGACATTATTTATGAATATAATGTTGTTGTAAATAATTCTGCAATTGGAATAAGTCATGAAATAAGTCATGATGCAATTATAAGGAATAATTATGTTGTGGGTAATGGAAAAGCAGATACCTTCCTTGGAGATTCTGGAATCATGATACATAACTCAGATAATGTTGAGATTTATAATAATTATGTTTCAGGAAATGGAAATGGAATTGGAGTAAAGATGCAAAATAGAGGTAATAAAAATACTAAATTTGATGAACTTGGAGATGATTGTATGAAGTATGGAAAATTATTACATACTTTAAATATAACAATATATGATAATTATATTGACATTGGAAGGGACTCTAGACAAAGAACTGGAATGGTTGCTTCAAAGAATTTTGAATGTAGTGGTTTTAAGCCTTGGAATGAATATCTAAATCCAGATAATGTTAAATTCACTAACAACAAATATATTTATTCTAGCCCAAACAATGATCCTTTTTCTTGGGGAGATTCAAAGGGTATAAGTTATTCAGCTTGGACAGCTCTTGGACAATCTTAACCTAGAGATTTAATATAACTAATTGCTTTTTCTAAGACTAACTTCTTCTTATTTGGAAGGAACTTTATGGCTCCTGCATTTTTATGGCCACCGCCCTCGACAAAAGCTTCTTTCAAATGATTATTGAGATAAATTATTAAATCGTGTATTGAGAAATTTGATTTTTCTGTGGCTCTTATTGTTATTGCATCTGACAATACTCCTAGAGATACAACATTATCTAAATCTTTTTCTTTTTGAATATTATCATGTAGTAGACCTATACATTTTCCTGGTTTTGGATAAAATCCTCTTGAAAATGTTTCTTCAATTTCTAAAATTTGTATTGTAGTCTTTCCGATTTTTTCAATTTTTACTGCGGACTTTGCTATTTCAAGACCTTTATTTTCTAATTTCTTTATATATGGGGCCATTAATTTCACTAATGCTTTTTGTCTTTCCATTGGCTCGCCAAATAAAACTTCTATGTACTCTCTTGCTTCCATGAATCTTAATTTAGAAGAAATAAAATCTATAACTGAAGCAATGTCTTCAAGTAGACTCTTGTTATATCCTTTTTTATCTGCAATTTTAAAATAACTTTCAACAACTTCTGGATTATCTATTCTGTCTGCAAAGGCAGCCATAGCTGGTATCTGTTCTATATTTCTAACATCTGGATTTATGAATCTTGCAAGTTCAGTACATAACATTCCTGCTGAAAATTTCTTTCCATCTTCCCCTACTAAAAAAGGATTTATATGTACTAATACTTCATCGGAAATTACATCTTTTTCAAAAAAGTGATGGTCTACTACAATGAAATCCATTCCGTGAACTTTTCCCTGTTGTATTCCCATTAAATCTTCTTGAGAAGAGCCGTTGTCTGCGATTATTACTAAGGGCATTTTATTTGAAAATTTTGCCCCGTTTGATAAAGACTTTGCAGTATCTTTTATTGAATCTTCTATCTCATAAAATGGAGCTGCGCATGGCGCTCTTGTGTAAAACTCCCATGCTGCTTTTACAGAAGTATGTTGCTCTTTAATTAAAGGAAGAATTGCTCTTTCAAGAGAAAAACCTGAACTATATCCATCTGTATCGTTGTGATGTCTTATAATTATAGGTCTGTTTTGTATTATAGCCAAACGAATTTCTATTGCCGCCTTAATATATCTCTCTTTTAATTTATCTAAAATTATAGTTTTAACCATAAATTCAGGAGGAGTTATCTCTGCTCTTTTCCTTTCTAATTTTCTTATTCTTTCTGAAAAATCTTTTTTTTCTTCATCAGCTAACTTATATAATCTTGATACTTCTCCCTCTAATTCGTCTTGAAATTCCCCTATTGAAACCTCTGCTTTTATTAAATCGCCTTCGACAATATTTGAGTGCGCTCTTACGCCTGCTCCCTCAAAAGATTTTATTGCTATTGAGCCCGTGCCGTCAGAAATGTAAAATACTGTTGGGCCTCCTGTTTGCACAATTCTATCTACTATGCCTGTAAGAATAAAATTCATGTCTATTTTGTCTTCATTCAGTTCGCTGATATCTATGGGTGATGCTGCATCTCCTCTTTGAGAAAAATTTTCTTTTCTATTGTTTTTTTTATTTTTGAATTTCATATATTATGTTAAAAAAACAGGATTATAAAGGTTTGTGTTTTTTAGGGTGTTTGGAATTGATTAAAGGTTTAAGCTTGATGTTTATGAATCTCTTCAAAATTGACTGAAAAAGGAAGATTTACGCTTATATCTTTAAGATTTTTTGTTCTTTTCTTAAAATCTTGAATTGCGATACCTACTACCTCTTCTGTTCTTTCATCTCTAAATATCGTAACTTCGTCATTAATATCTTCTCCATAATTAGGAGAAGGGTCTTTTATAAATATCTCTAAGTAATCTCCTTCTTCATCGTAATAAATTTCCATTTGTCCTTTCATCTTAAATGTTTTACAGGATGTGCTGATAAAATGAATCCTTCCCCGTTTAAATATTTAACTATAACTTTAAGATATTTGTTAGGAGATTTCCAATCTTTAAAAAAGGAATAATAGTAAGATTTGTTTTTCTCTTCAAAATGTCTTTCTTTTATTGGTTTTATAAGGGTCTGTTCTATATCTTCCCACTTCTCTAATGAAGGATGTTTCTTTCTGATATGTGTCCATCTTTCACTTGTTAGACGAATTTTATTGCCTTTTTTATCAGATATTTCAAAAATATTCATGATATACGATTAAATATCTCTGTATTGATAAATACTTCTTTTTAGGCTGTTTGTCTCAAGAGCCTTTTGCATTTTTGTTTTTTGACGTTCTTCTTGCGAATTCTAAGTCTTCTATATATTGATCCATTTTTTGCATCTTTGATTTGAGATATAGGAGAATTTTATGCATTTCTTCCATAGTTGCTTGCTTTTGTTCCATATTTTATTTAAATAAATAAACTATTTAAATGTTTTTCATAGATTTTGCTTGTGCTGGAAAATTTTGGAGATGATTGAAAGATTAAGCTTGTTGGGATTGATGCCACCTTGATAATATTAGGATTGTTAGAACTGAAAGAGCCGTGACTGAAAGAGCAGAGTAAAGTTCTGTGAGATAGGGATGAGATATAAGAATGCCTGTTTTAGGAATATTGTTGAATACTTTTTTAATTACATCTTGCCAAGATAATGCTATAACCAGACCTAATGCAGCGATTATCGCTGTAAGTGTTTGTTTCTTAAATTCCTCTCTAAACCTTCTTGTCTTTTCTAACATTTGTATTTGAGATTTTTCTGATTTTTAAATGTTATCTCTTTTTTTGCATTTTATTATACTTCTTATTACTTCTTTCAATCATAAAAATCCCTAGAAGAGTAGGAATTAATCCTGGAAGAGAATATAGAATTATTTGTGTTGATTTGTCTTCCTGTTCATGTTCTCCAACTTCTGATTCTTCTGGATGCGTGTGCCCATCTATCCCCGTCACGAAATTAAAAACTGGTGTTTCATATGCATTAAGCCAGATTAATCCTAAAAGCAGGAAGAAAAAGCCTAGTGCATATTGGGTTTTGTAATACATAAAAAATAAAATAAATTTGTTTTTGAGAATTATTTCTCAGCAGTATAGTATACCAACAAAGCAACAATACCTATTACTAAGTGAAGGACTGTTATAGCTGTGTTTATCATAAGATATTGATCCAACATAGCTGTTAAAGCTGGTATAAATCCTAATATACCTAAGACAACTCCAATCCAACCAATTGTGCCGTTGTAACCTGGGCCTTTACCTTTTGTTCCTACATAGATACCAATTAGACCTGCAAGCAAGTGTAATACGTTGTGAGTCGTATTTGTTGTAAAGTATCCTGTTTCTCCAACAATTGGATTTGCAAAGAACCCTAATATACCTACTAACAATAGAACTATACCCAATATAAGTGCAAAAGACTTTTGTGTACTTCTCATTTATTTTATACCTCCTTTCAGTTTGTTTAATAAACTTATGTTTAATAATAATTTTATTGCTTTAAATATGTTATCATTTAATGTTCGTTTAAATTTAAATTTTGGTGTGGGTTGGGTTTTATAGGATATATTTTTTAGCGAGGTGGGGTGCGTTCGGCACTTCGTGCCTCACATAATTATAGTAGCTAATTTCTTTGAATTTGAGGCTGATTTTTTGATTTGATAAGTGGGAATTTTGGGGAGATTTAGTGGTTCTTGATTTAAAATTTAAAAGAGAAGTTGAAGACTTTTTTGGAGAGAGGTAAATTGTTTTTATTTTGACGAGGATATTTGAGATATTTTAGGGTGTTTAATGGTGTTTAAACAGCTGTTTGGATTTAATAAGAGGGTGTTTAAGAGAATTTTTTAAGAGTTGTTGGGTGTTTGGAGGTGTTTTTTATCCTTATATTTTATACCCTTTTTAGACCTTAAAAGCGTAAGATTTATATATTATGGGTGTTGGTATATAGTTATGCTTTGGTTTGGTATTAGAAAAAAGGTTGAAAATTTTGAACAAAAAATTGAAAGTAGTTTTTCTTCTGTAAAAAAAGATATGGTGGGTGTTGGAAAGTGGATTAAACACCTCGATCAGAGAGATAAACAGCTGTTTGATTTAATAAATCAGATTCAGGGAGATTTATCGTCAATAAAAGATGACCTTGTTGGATTGAAAGAGGGATTTGAAATGGCTCAAGAAACTAAAAAAGATAAACAGGTGTTTAAGAAATTGCCTGTTTTGGATAAACAAACAGGTGTTTTAGATGTTCAAGAAGCTGTTCAAACAGCTGTTCAAACAGGTAATTTTTATGATATTTTAAAGACTTTAAGTAGTAATGAAAGATTAATAGTTTTTACTTTGTTAAATAGTGAAATGAAGTTGAGTTATGAGGATTTGGCTCTTTTATTAGGAAAAGAGAGAGCTACGATTAGAGGGCAGATAAATGCTATAAAACAGAAGAGGGAGGGTTTGGTTGAAGAGATTGTAGAGAAAAATGGTAAGAAAAGAGTGTATATCCCTCTGGAAATTAAGCAAAAATTGCAGAAATACGTAAAAGTGAGAGTTAAAAATAAGAGGGAATCGTAATGAAGAGAGTAAAAGTTCGTAATAATCGGTTAAGAATACATGGAATACGTAAAAGTGAGAGTTCTGGAGAGATGGGTTTTAAAGAAAAATGGATAAAATTAGAGAGTTTGTTGAGAAGAGTTGAAAGATTAGAAAAGAGAGAGATTTTAATAGTAAATTCGGTGAAAAAAGTGAGGAAAAATTGAGAAAAAAGAACAATTTTTCTGATGAGGAATAGTTGCAGTAAAAAGGAGAGTTAAAGAGATTTGCCCTTATAGAGCTTAAAAAACCCAAAATTGGGCTTTTTAGACTTTTAAAGACTGGAGAAAAATTAGTTAGTTTATTTGGAGAAAGATATTCGGTTAGCAGTAGAACTATATTTCTCTAAGTTGAAATATGGTGTTTAATGTGGCAATTTTTTTTAAATCTGAAGAGATAGATAGAAGAATTTTCTTGTTATTTTCCTTGTATTTCTCTAAGGGAAGTCCTTTTTTGATTATTCTTTGAGTATAATCCCTTATTGAAGATTCGGTAAGAGTTAATTTTTGAGCTAAAAGAGAATAATCGACGATAAACCCCTCTTCTTCTAATTGGTAAATTGTTGAAAAGACTAGCATTTCTTGATTAGTTAATTTCTTTATTTTTGTTCGGAGTTCCTTCTTTATAACATCTAGAGAGTTTAAAAATTCTGTAATGTTCTGGAGTTTCGTTAAGGAAGAAGATTGAGATTGTTTTGAAGATTGTGCGAACTTTACCCCCCTATTTCCTGTCGAGTTGTCTGTCTGTTGGTCTGTCTGTCTGTCTGTTGGAACCCCTTCATTTCCTATGGAAATTGTTGAATTTGGGGTTTTTAGGGGTTTTAAAGGTAGATTATCTGTTGGATTTTGTGTTGGAGATGTGTTGGATGTCTGTTGGGGGAGATTTTCTGTCTGGTTTTTTGTGTTGGGTGTTGGTCTGTCTGTCTGTTGTGGGAAATTAAGGGAATTTTTGTTTGTTTGCTGGACTAAAAGAGTTTTTCTAATTGATTCTATCTCTTCCTTTAATTTGTTCATGTCTTCTTTTATTTTCTGAAATGCTTCTTTTATTGGGTCCATTTGGATTGAAGTTATTTAGATAATATAAGTATTTGTATGGTGGTTTTTAGGATTGGAAAAGGTTAAATAATGTTGATTTTTTGATTTGAGATGATAACGCCTAGGAGTGAAGTGGTAGGAGATAAAACTTATATTTTAGAACCCTCTAATGATATTCCTTTTGGTGTTCAGATAAGGGTGGTTTCGGTTTATAATCCAAGGGGTTGGCCTACTAGTTTAAGATATTGGATTCAAGAAGAAAGAGTTAAGGGGGGAAGAAAATATATAGTTAAAAGTTTAGATTTTGTTAATTGGGGAGGATTTGAGGGTTTCCCAATAGTTGAGACTTTGGTTGAGGGTGGTGAGTTTGTCGGATCTGATACTCCTTTGTTAACTCAAAAAACTTTAAGACTAAATAAAAGAAATGCTAAAAAGAGGCTTGTCCAATTACCAGAAAGGAATTATAATCTTTTATTAAGACAAGCTCGTACTTTTGAGGCAGATAAAGAGTTTAAGCCATTATAATCTTCTAAGGATTTTAGAATTATTGGTGTTTATTATAAGCGGAAAAGGCTTCTTGGGAAAGGGTCCAGCGTTGGCGTCTTGTATAATCTTTACCTTGGGGGTTCTTTTTTATTTCTAAAAGGAGATTCTTTGATTTTAGGTTGATAAGAAGAGATTTTGTAAATTCTTCATCTCTTGCAATTTCTTGAGCGATTTCGGAAGTGAATTTTGGCTCGGGAGAAACGGAATATAAGTAATGAATAAGGTGCTCTGATATTTTGTCCTTCTTTTTTTGAGATATTTGAGGCATTGTTAATATAGAAAATTAAGGTTTATATTTTATGCGGTATGTTTAAAAGCTAAAGAGGATGTGGAAAAAAGTATGATTGATAAGAATATAGAATTTATTAAACCAAATACAAATGGAGAAGTTAGGTCAATTTTAGAGCCCTTGGTAGAAGAATGGTTTTTTGGGAGATTTAAGGATTTTTCATTGACGCAATTATACGGAGTTAAAAATATAAGTGATAGAAAAAATATACTTGTTTCTGCTCCGACTGGAGGAACTAAAACTTTAACTGCTTTTTTAGGAATAATTAATTACCTTGTAAGACTTGCATTGAAGCAGGAACTTGAAAAAAAGATTTATGCTGTTTATTGCTCTCCGTTAAAAGCTTTAAGTAATGATATATATGTTAATCTTATTGGTCCTTTGGAAGAGATAAATAAGCTTGCTGAGAAAAAGGGAATAAAGATGCAAGAGATTGTTGTTGGATTGAGGACTGGAGACACGAGTGTTAGCGAAAGGGCTAAGATGGCTAGAAAAGTACCCCACATACTTGTTACTACACCTGAAAGTTTGGCTATTGTTCTTACCTCTCCAAAGTTTATTGAGAATTTGAGCGCTTTGGAATTCATAATTGTAGATGAAATTCATTCTCTTACTAATAAGAGAGGGGTTTATTTGAGTTTGACTCTAGAAAGAATAAGTGAAAAAAGTATTATAGACCCTGTCAGGATAGGATTGAGTGCAACAATATCTCCGCTTGTGGAAATAGCCAAATTTTTAGTGGGTGTGGGGAGAAATTGTTTGATTGCAGAGGTTAATTTGAATAAGAAAGTTGAAATAGAATTGGATTTTCCCGGAGAGAGAATAATAGAGGCTGAAACTATTGAAAGCCAGAAAGAATTGTATAGTATATTAGATGAAGTTATAGAAAAAAGTAAGACTACTCTTATATTTACTAATACTCGTGCTGCGACTGAAAGAATAATCCATTATCTTGATATACATTTCCCTGGAAAATACGAGGGTTTGATAGGAGCACATCATAGTTCTATGAGTAAAGAGCAGAGATTTGTGATTGAGGAAAGATTGAGAAAGGGTGAATTGAAAGTCGTTGTAAGTTCAACTAGTCTTGAATTAGGAATTGATATAGGAAATATTGACGTGGTTATTATGTTAAGAAGTCCGAAAGGTGTTGCAAGAGCTTTACAGAGAATAGGAAGAGCAGGTCATAAACTACACGACAATCCTAGAGGAAAATTTATTGTTATGGATAGAGATGATTTGGTCGAATGTTGTGTTTTGATGAAAAACATGATAGAAAAGAAAATAGAGAATGCTGAAATTCCTAAAAATGCTTTAGATGTTTTATCTCAACAAATATTTGGAATGGCTATAAGTAAAGTTTGGAAAGTTGAGGAAATGCTTAGTACAATTAGGAAGAGTTATTGTTATGAGAGTTTGAGTAAGAAGGATTTTTTTGATGTTGTTAGTTATCTTGCAGGAGATTACGCTTTAGAACATAGACACGTTTATGGGAAAATATGGTATGATGAAGTTAAGGGAGAGATAGGTAAAAGAGGAAAACTTGCGAGAGTAATATATATGACTAATGTGGGAACTATTCCTAGTGAAAGTTTTGTAAATGTGGAAATAGCTAGTCCTGCAGATAGAAAGGGAAGTATTATTGGAAAAATAGATGAGGGTTTTTTGGAAAGAATGAAGAGGGGAGATGTTTTCGTTCTTGGTGGACAGAAATATCAGTATTTATATTCAAGAGGAATGAAAGCTTATGTTAAAGCAGACGTATCTAAAAAAGTGACCATCCCTAGTTGGTTTTCTGAAATGCTTCCTTTAAGTTTTGATGTTGCTCTTGATATTAGTTTATTTAGAAAATTTGTGAAAGAAAGAGTAAATAATAAGAAAGAGTGTATTCAATTTATAAAGAGTTATGTCTATTGCAATGATAAAGTTGCTAAAGAAGTTTATAATTATTTTTATGAACAGGCAAAATTCTCTGAAATTCCTAGCTCTGATGAAATAGTGGTTGAAAAATTTAAAGAAGAGAAGAGTTATTTAATATTTCACACTCTTTATGGAAGAAGAGTAAATGATGCGTTGTCAAGAGCTTATGGATATGTGGCGGCTAGACTTAAAAATAGAGATGTAGAAATAGGAATAAATGATAATGGTTTCTTTATAGGTGGAGAAGATTTAAATGAAGATAAGATAATTGATTTTGTAAAATCTAAAGATTTGAAAAAAATTCTCGATGAAGCCATTGAAAGAACTGATATTTTGAAGAGGAGATTTAGACATTGTGCAGCTAGAAGTTTGATGATATTAAGAAATTATAAGGGAAGAGAGAAAAGTGTTGGAAGACAACAAGTTCATTCTGAATTTTTACATAGTGCTATAAATAAGATAAGTAAAGATTTTCCTATTTTGAGAGAGGCAAGAAGAGAAGTTTTTGAAGATTTGATGGATTTTAAAAACGCGGAAATGATTCTGAAGATGATTGAGGAGAAAAAAATTAAGATAAAGAAAGTAAGTAATTCCATACCTTCTCCTTTTGCTATTAATTTGATTATACAAGGAAGGAGTGATTTGATAAAAATGGAGGATAAAGTTAGTTTTTTGAAGAGGATGCATGAGTTGCATTTGAAGGCTATTGGGGAAAAGGTTTAATAATATCCTGTCTTTCTTTTGTCTATGCTTTCACTAAAATGGTATCGGATAGTGGGGGTTTGTGAGATATTGATAGGAATATTTTTGGCTTTTATTTTTAGTATTATTTTTATTTTCCCTTTATTATTGGTTGGGTTGATACGTTTATTTACTCCAGAATCTAGAATTAATAAATTTACAGATTGGTCGATAAAATCTTTGTTTTTAATTATTGGACTAGAATTAATATTAGTACTATTTTTAGGCGTTTTTTTTGGATTTACAGGCGAAGGAAGTTTAGGAACATTTATTATTAGTTTTTTAGTTGCGGTCTCGTTATATTTTCTCTCTTTAATCTTAATGATTATTGGTTTAATTAAGGGAAATAAAAAGTAATTATATTCTAAATTATTTAAGGAAAGGTTTAAATGTGAATGGTAAGTGGGAGTTTTATGAGTGAAATTGAAACCCCCCGCAGGAAAGTGCATAGGCTTTCTTTTGGATATGATTTTAGAATAGCTGAAGTTAGAAGAGAAGTTGGGCAAAGGGTTAAACTATATTTAGAAGAGAGTGATATGAGTGTTAGGGCTTTTGCAGATAGTTGTTTCTTGCAGTTAGGATATGAAAGTGCAGGAGATGCTTATAATAAGTTGATTTGTATACGTTCTGGAAGGAAGGCTGGAGAAAATTATAAAGAGAGTAGAGGTTTTAGATTTGACGAGAGAGAACTAGATAGATTATATAGGTTGTTAGGAAAGATAGGAGCTGAACAGCCAGACTCTTTGATTGACAAATTAAAAGGGGTTGAACCTAGATTTAAATATGAGCTAGAACCCGAGACAAAGAAGAGGGTTTTGTTAAGTGAATATAAAAAGACTGGAAGGGCTATGAAAGTAACTGGGGTCTTTAAGAGGTGATAAAATAGAAATGGAATTTTTGGGAAAGTGTTTATTGATTGAAGATAAAGGTGAGAAGAATTTAGTTATTGGAGATTTACATTTAGGATATGAAGAGGCTTTGAATAGAGGAGGGGTTTATTTGGGTAGAAAAATGTTTGAAGAGTATATTAGTTATTTGAATTTGGTTTTTGGGAAATTAGGGAAGATAGATAGGGTTATTCTTTTGGGTGATGTCAAACATGTTTTCTCGCAGAATTTAAGACAAGAGTGGAATGATGTGTTGGAACTATTTGATTATTTTTTTAATAAGAAAATTAAAGAGATTAAAGTTATTAGAGGAAATCATGATAATTATATAAAAACAATTGCCGGAAAGAGAGAAATTGAAGTTTTAGATTTTCTCATCTTGGGAGATATGGCTTTTATGCATGGAGATAGAGATTTTGAGGAGATAAATACTGATAAAATAAAGTGTTGGATTTTGGGTCATGGACACCCCGCAGTTAAATTAAGAGAGGGTGTAAAAACTGAAAAATATAAGTGTTATTTGATTGGAAAGTATAAAGATAAAAAAATTATAATTGTGCCTAGTTTTTTTGAATATAATGAGGGAAGCGACCCAAGAGAAAATGATTTTGGAATGCCTTGGAATTTTAATTTTGATAAATTTGAAGTAAAAATTATTGGAGAAAGTTTGAAGGTTATGGATTTTGGGAAACTTTCTGAGATTAATTAGAATTTTGAGTTGTTTTTACGTGTGGAATAGGGATGTGAGGTAGTAGATTTAAGTCTTCTTGTAAGACTAACGCTTTTGTTGTACATTTCTTTATAATTATATTTAATAAAGGTATTCTAAATTCATCTGTAAGACTTTTCTTTTTCCATTCTTTTTGTATTTGTTTTGCCTTTTCTTTTTCTAAAGATAATAGTAAACTTCCCTCTAAATTTATCTTACCAGATTCTTTTTTTTCACTCTCTTTTTTTTCTTCTTTCTCTGTATATGAGATTGAAAATTTAAAATTAATTTTGACTACTTCCAAATCTTTTATGATGTCTATCTGTTCTTTTTCAACATTTATAAATTCTATATTTGTGTTTATGGAAGGTTTTGAGTAAGTCTCCTTCTTTTCTGCTTCTATTTTAGTTATATTGAAACCTATTATTTGTCCGCTCATGTTGATTATAAAAATTTAGATTAAATCTTCCTCTGAAACAACTACAAAGTCGCCTATTGCTATTATAGTATTGTAAGGTACTAAAGGTTCTTTACTTGTGGATATTTCCAGATTGAGATTTCTTGTATAAGGTGTTGAGTCTTTTAGTATTATTTGAATTAGTTCTCCAGTTCTTGTTTCAAAGGTGATGTCTTTTACAAAACCGAGTCTTTTACCTTCTTTTGTAACTACCAACTTTCCGATTATATCCCTCAAAGGTTTTTTATCAATACCCATTGTTAAAATCAGCTTATTGAGTTTATAAATATTTGTGTAAGTTTTTATAGAGGTTTGATAATAGAGAAGTTTTTTGAAGAGAAAAGTGATTTACTCTATGTCTTCTTGGTTTGGTATGTGCTCTATTAGTTCGGTAGGTGTTCTATTAGTTTAGTTTATGTTCTATTAATTAAGTATGTGTCCCCTTGGTTTCGTCTGGAGATTAGGGAGAGGTTTAAATAGGATGGGAAAAGGTTTGTTTTTATATTTTTTATTTATAAATATTTATATTATATATTATATATATTAGTTCTTTTAATGTTTAAAAGAATGTGAAAAACTATAATTAATGCGAACTATATATTTAATTAGTAATTTATAGAATGTTTAAATTATGATAATATAGAAATAATAATTAAGATAAATAAACAAAAAAGAGAAGAAAGTAAAATAATTTAAGTAAGATAAAGAAGGATAAAGATAAGTAAAAGAAGATAAAATAGTCAATTAGGTAAGTAAAATCAGATAATTTAAGTAATTAAGATAAATACTCAATAAAACCTAATTAAAGATAAATATATAATAATTGATTAAATTGATAAAAAGTACTAAGGACTTATCTATAATCTCCAATGGAAATAGAGGTGTCAGTATTTATTTGATTAATGGGAGGGGTTATTTATTTATAGACGGATATTTTATTTCTTTAATGGAAATAGAGGTTTGAGTAAAGATAAGTTTATAAAATAAAGAGTGTAAGTTCTTTAAGAGGTGATAAAATGGATAAGATAGATAATATTTTTAATTCTTACATAGAAAATAAGATGTTTAATAATAAATCTGTCTTACAGGCTAATTATACTCCAGAGACTATTCCCCATAGGTTTAAGCAAATAGAGAGTGTTGCTTCCATTCTTGCTCCAGCTCTCAAGGGTGAAAGGGTTAGTAATTTGTTTGTTTATGGTAAGACTGGAAGCGGTAAGACTTTGAGTGTACAACATGTTGGAAATAGGATAATTGCTAAAGTCAATGAGTTAGGAAATGACAATTTGAAATTTTTATATTTGAATTGTAAGTTAAGAAAGGTTGCAGATACGGAATATAGGATAATTGCAGAGCTGATTCATTTATTAGGTGGGAAAGTTCCATCTACAGGTCTTCCTACAGATGAAGTTTATTCAAGATTTATAGATATGATTGATTCAAAGAAACAAATGATTATTCTTGTTTTGGATGAAATTGATCAAGCAGTTAAGAAGATTTCTGATAATTTTATATATACACTTACAAGAATGAATTCTGAGCTTAAGAATACTCAAATAAGTATTATAGGGATAAGCAACAGTCTTACTTTTATGGATAATTTAGATCCTAGGGTTAAGAGTTCTTTAGGAGAGGAAGAAATTGTTTTTCCTCCTTATAATGCATTACAACTTCAAGATATTTTAAGAGAAAGGGCTCAAGCAGCTTTTAAGGAAGGAATCTTAGAAGAGGGAGTCATATCTAAATGTGCGGCTTATGCCGCTAGGGAACACGGAGATGCTAGAAGGGCGTTAGATTTACTTAGAGTTGCAGGAGAATTGGCTGAGAGAGAGAATATGAAAAAAGTAAGTCTTAAATACATAGACCTTGCAAATCAGAAAATTGAAAAGGATAAAATGTTAGATGTAATAGAAAGCGAACCTGCTCAATTTCAACTTGTTCTTTATTCTATAATTGGGCTTTCAAACGATAAAAAATTTGGAAGTATTTTTACAGGAGATGTTTATAATAAGTATCAAGAAGTATGTGAAAAAACCAAGAATGAGGTTCTTACTCAAAGAAGAGTTTCTGATATAATCGCTGAATTTGACATGTTGGGTATTATTAATGCAAGAGTAATAAGTAAGGGAAGACAAGGGAGAACAAGGGAAATAAAATTAATGTTAAATGATATTATTAAAGAAAAGGCAATAGAAATGATAAAAGATAGCATTGGAATAGGGGGGGAATAATGAATCAGGAAATTTTGAGAGATGTAATGCAGAGAGGTTTACTTTTAGATAAGGAAGTTTTTGATATTATAAATTTAATTAGTGATAGGGGACTAGCTATCTCTATTTTGGATAATTTGGAAAGAGTGAGTGGGCAGAAAATGATAACTAAATCTATATTGAGGAATAATGAGGTTCTTGTTAAGGACATACTATCTAATTTTTCCGGAGGAGACGAATTAAGGTTTGATTATCTTTTTAAAGAAAAGAAAGAAGTCTTGGTTGAAGTAAAAAAAGAGATTGATGGTGCACAGATAGGTTATAGTCCAGATTATAAGATTTATTATGCAAATACTTTACCAGACCATAAGTTAGAGGTTAAAGATTTTACAGGACATTTTAGAGCTAGATATTATGAGATACAAAAGATTTTGATGAATAGACCAGAAGTTCAACAGAATCTTATTTCAATAGGAAAAATAGGAGGGAATAGGTCTTCTATTTCTTTGATAGGTATGGTTTCAGAAAAGAAGGTAACTAAAAATAAGAATTTATTGATAAAAATGGAAGACCTTACTGGGAGTATTAGTGTTTTAGTTAAAGTTGATAATGAGGACTTATTTAGTAAATTTGATGAACTCCAATTGGACGATATAGTTGCTGTTAAGGGTTCTGGAAATAGAGATATGATGTTTGCACATGACATTTTTTATCCAGATTCTTTTATTTATGAAAAAATAAAATTCGAAGAAGATATTAGTATTGCTTTTTTGTCCGATTTACATTGTGGAAGCGATAGACATTTATCTCAGAGCCTAGATAATTTTTTAAATTGGATAAATAGTGAGGATGCAAATGCAAAAAAAATAAGATATTTGTTTTTTGTAGGAGATAATGTAGATGGAGTTGGAATATTTCCTGGACAAGATAAAGTTTTAAAATTGAAAAGTATGGATGAGCAATACAAACTTCTTGCTAGTTACCTTAGTAGAATTCCTAAAAATATTACTATGTTTATGTGTCCTGGACAGCATGATGCGGTGAGAGTTGCTGAACCACAACCTATAATTAATAAGAGGTATGCTCCATATCTTTATGAAATAGACAATTTAGTATTGGTTACTAATCCTTCTCTTATAAAACTAATAGAGAAAGATAAAGAATTTAAAATTTTAATGTATCATGGAGCTAGTATTCATGGATTCATAAATGAGATTAAAGAGTTGAGGCTTATGAAAGCACACAATAGTCCTGCTAAAGCTGTTAAGCATATGTTAAAAAGAAGACATCTTGCACCATCACATGGGAGTTTTGTTTATATTCCTAATATTGAAAGGGATCCTTTAGTTATAAGCGAAACTCCAGATATACTATGTACTGGTGAAGTTCATAGATTAGATATAGAAAATTATAACGGCACAATAATTATAACAGGTAGTTGTTGGCAGGCTCAAACACCCTTTGAAGAAAAAGTTGGAAATATTCCAGACCCTGGGAAAGTTCCTGTTTTTAATTTAAAAACGAGGGAGCTTAAAATATATGACTTTGGCGTGGAGGAGGAAATAAATCGTGAATATTGATAATTATTTTGAGGAAATAAATCAGAAAGTTCAGGAGCAATTTTTGATTGCAGGTAAGGCAAGAGAGAAGGGTTTAGATAATGTTAATAGGGTGGAGATTCCAATAGCCACATCACTTGCTGAGAAGGCGATAGGTTTGATTTCAACTATTTATCCCCAAATAAATGATAAAAGAATAGTTGAAAGAATAATTGAACTGGAAAAGGAATTTGGACAGCTTGATAGTTGTGTTCCTTTTAGAATTGCAGAGGAAATTGCTAAGGAAAAGTTTTGTAAATTTGAAAGTCTTTTGCAAGCCATTGACGCTGGGATAAGGGTGGGATTTTCTTATATTACTTTAGGCGTCGTTTCAAGTCCTATTGAGGGATTTACTGGTTTGAAAGTAAAGAAGACAAAAAATGGAGAAGATTATTTCGTGGCTTATTTTTCTGGCCCAATAAGAAGTGCGGGAACGACTGCGGGGTGTGTTGTTCTTATGTTAATAGATTACCTTAGAGAAGTTTTTGGATATGCAAAATACGACCCGGACGAAAATGAGGTAAAAAGATATGTTACAGAAAATTATGATTATCATGAGAGAATAACTAATTTGCAATATTTGCCGAGTGAAGAGGAAATAACTTTTCTCGCTAAAAATATTCCTGTGGAAATTTCTGGAGAACCGAGTGAAGATAGAGAGGTTTCAAATTATAAAGATTTACCAAGGATTGAAACTAATTTTATAAGAGGGGGAATGTGCCTTATTTTTTCTGAGGGATTGGCGCAGAAGGCTCAAAAAGGATTTAGACTTTGGAAAGGGGTTCAGAAAAAAGGTTTTAATGTTAGTGGTTGGGAATTTCTTGATGAATATATAAAAATAAAAAATAAAAAAGATAAATCAAAATCAGATAATACTCCTACATATATTAAAGATATAGTAGCAGGTAGGCCTGTTTTTTCACATCCTTCAAGAAGCGGAGGTTTTAGATTTAGATATGGGCGGTCTAGAAATAATGGTTTTTCGGCAGTTTCTGTTCATCCAGCTACAATGGGAATAACAGATTCTTTTCTTTCTGGAGGAACTCAACTTAAAATAGAGAAGCCAACTAAAGGATGTACAATTAGTTCTTGTGATTTAATAGATGGCCCAATAGTAAAAATGAAAGATGGAAGTGTGAGAAAGATTAATAATTTAGAAGAGGCAAAGAAAGTTTATCCAGATGTTAAGGAAATAATTTACCTTGGAGATATTCTATTCACTTTTGGAGATGTTTTAAATAGAAATTATGAACTTTTGAAAGCAGGTTACGTTGAAGAGTGGTGGGCTTTAGAGGTTGAAAAGAAATTAGAGAGAAAATTGGATTTTGATAAGAATGAGATTGGATTTGTAAAAGCTGTTGAAATTTCTGAGGAAATTGGGGTTCCGCTTTATCCCAAATTTATTTTTTTCTGGAGAGAGATTGATTATGAGTCTTTTCTTTTTTTAATTGATTGGATATCCAACTCTAAAATAGTAGAGGATAGATTGATTATGCCTTACACTTTGAAAGACAGAGAGTTCTATCATGTAGCAAAAAGAGCACTTGAAATAGTAGGATGTGAACATAAAGTTTTTCTTGAAAGTGTGATTGTTTCTGGTGATGAAGCAAGGGCTTTATTAATTAATCTGGGTCTTGAAATGAATTATGATTTTGGTGAGAAATCTTTGGTGGTTTTGAAAAAAGTTAAAGAGAGTGAAGAGAAAGAAGTTTTGAAGATAGTAAATTCTTTGAGTAAGTTTATTATTAAAGATAAATCTGGTACTTTTATAGGTGCAAGAATGGGTAGACCTGAAAAGGCGAAACTGAGAAAATTAGTTGGAAGTCCGCATTGTTTATTTCCAGTAGGGGAAGAAGGTGGAAGACTGAGGAGTTTTAATTCGGCTCTTGAAGTAGGATATGTGAGGGCGGAATTTCCTAATTTTTGGTGTAGTAAATGTAATTGCGAAAGTGTTTATTCTAAATGTGAATCATGTGGAGAATTTTGTTCAAAAAGATATTATTGTCCAAGATGTGATGAAGATAAAATTGATAAATGTGATATTGAAGGACATAATTCTTTAGAGTATAAAGAGAGAAAGGTAGACATAAGAAACATATTTGAAAATGCACGAAGAAAAACAAAGGTGGGTGCTGATGAAGTTCCAATAATAAAGGGAGTAAAAGGAACGAGTAATAAAGACCATATTTGTGAAAATTTAGGAAAGGGTCTTTTAAGAGCAAAATATAATCTTCATGTTAACAAAGATGGAACTATAAGATATGATATGACTGAGATGGTATTAACTCATTTTAGGCCGAGGGAGATAGGAACGAGTATTGAAAAGTTGAGGGAAATGGGATATGAAAAAGATGTTGAAGGAAATAAATTAATTAATGATGAGCAAATTTTAGTTTTGTTTCCACATGATATTTTACTTCCTGTTTGTCCGGATACTTTGGATGAAAGAGCAGATGATGTTTTTTCGAGAATTTGTAAATTTGTCGATGATGAACTTGAAATTTTATATGGGCTGCCTAAGTTTTTTAATGTAAAGAAAAAAGAGGATTTGATAGGTGCTTTGATGGTTTGTATTGCACCACATATATGTACTGCAACAGTTGCTAGACTAATAGGATTCAGTAAAGTGCAAGCACTTGTAGCTAGTCCTTTTATGCATGCGGCTATGAGGAGAGATTGCGACGGTGATGAATCGGCAACTATGCTCTTAATGGATTTACTTCTTAACTTTTCTAGAAGTTTTTTACCTGCTCATAGAGGAGGAACACAGGATGCTCCTTTGGTATTAAATACTTACATAAAAGCAGGAGATGTAGATGATCAAATTTTAGATTTTGAAACTGGACCTTATCCTTTAGAATTGTACGAGCTTTCTGAACAGGGGAAACATTCTTCTGAAGTAAAAATTGAAACTGTAAGGCAAAGACTAAAAGATGGAAAAGGGGCTTTTAGTGATTTGTTTATTACACATAATAATTCTGATATTAATTTGGGAGTAACTAATACTTCTTATAAAATCCTTCCAAGTATGGCTGATAAAGTTGATAAGCAAATGGAGCTTTGTTCCAAAATAAGAGCAGTTGATGTGACTGATGTTGCTAGACTTATAATTGAAAGGCACTTTATAAGAGATACGAGGGGTAATTTAAGAAAATTTTCTATGCAGAGATTCAGATGTTCAAGTTGCAATGAGAAATATAGGAGACCCCCTTTGACAGGAGGATGTACAAAATGTGGGAAGAGAATAATATTTACAATTTCTGAAGGGAGCATTCTCAAGTATATGCAAAAGAGTCTTGACCTTGCAAGGGAGTATGATGTCGGAGCATATATAATTGAAAATTTAGAACTTACTGAAATGTATATTCAAAGTATTTTTGGGAAAGAGAAAGAGAAGCAGGAAGCTTTGAAGAAGTGGTTTAATTGAAGATATAAAAAATTATAGAGGGAAGAATTAGAGAACCCATTAGATTTATTTTCTTGGAATTTGAGAGTTGAGTGTAAATGCCTAGAGAGGTAGATGTGAGTAGTATAAATATCCCTAATAGTCCGGAGACAAAGAAATTAATTAATATTATCAAAAATAGAATAATTATAGAAAGATAATTGTAATTTATTTCAGAGATGTTTTTCACGAAGAATTTTGCTATTTTTATTGAAATTATTGAAGAGATAATTATTACAAAGATGGAGACTAATATAATGGAAGTTATTTGAAAATGAGATATTTTTCCTAAGTAATTTATTATGGCTACGGCACTTCCTGTTCTTGTTTTCCCTATCGAGTAAGCAGCTACAAAACTTAAGGACATTGTTAAAATTGCTATAAATCCTATTAAAAAGAGAAATTGCCTTTTACTTTGTTTTTTCAATTCTGAAGCAATTACTGCAGAATGACCAGAACCAATGCCTGGGAGAAAAGACATGAAAGGAGTAATTATTGCTCCAGATAAAATTGTCTTTATAAATTTAATTTTCCTTATTTTTGGTTTTTCTATTATTTGATTTGGTATTTTATTATTCTTTCTTATTGATAGAATTATGGAAGAGATTCCGAATAGTCCCGATAGTAATGGTAAGAGTGGTTCTTTTAGTGGGATGTTAAATGTGAAATATCCTAGAAAACCAGACATAAGGAAAATTATTAGAGCAGGAAATATTTTTTCTTCTCTAAATATTAAATAAATGCTTGCAATGATAAGAATTAGAGGTATAAAAGATTGGATTGATTGGAATATACGAGGAAGAATTAGGATGTATATTAGTGATAGAAAAGGAATGAATAAAATGGATGAAATTGATCCATATATACAAAGAGTTATTGCTTCGTATCCTCTTCCTTCTAATAGCATTCTGTGTCCTGGAAGAATTGATAAATAGGAATCTTCTTCTGGAGCGCCTAATAAAATGGAGGGAATAAAATCTGTTATGATGTGGGTTATGGAAAGTGAAACAATAAATATGGACATTGGAAAAGGGTTTGAGGAAATTATTTTTTCAAAGAAGGAAAGGGACAGGAAAGTTATTATGAGGTTTATGTGTAGCCCCGGGATTAAGCCAGTTATTGTTCCGATTAGTACACCGATGATGAGTGCAATTATTAATTCTAAAATCATACATTTAATTGATATGCTGGAATTAATAAGTTTTTATTC
>Ga0209542_10007437_pt1 | contig 20839 bp, 16 predicted proteins | sample RifCSPhighO2_01_FD_184028 | JGI IMG/M metagenome (GOLD analysis project Ga0209542, IMG submission 184028) | Soil microbial communities from Rifle, Colorado - Rifle CSP2_plank highO2_0.1 (SPAdes) (version 2) | ecosystem: Environmental > Terrestrial > Deep subsurface > Rock core/Sediment ... | reverse complement strand
AAAAAAGACGATACACGCCGATAATGCTGTAATTGATGCAGCCATCCGTGACGTTGAACATATTTTTAACGATGATTTCCGAGAGGAACTGCGTAATCGTGGACGACTACACTTTGAGAAAATTATTGGCGAAAACGCTATGTTTTTGCAGCAAGATCTCAGACTGACTACCTCTGAACTAAATGATTATATGAAGCAGGAAATTACCAAAACACTCAAAGAGGAATTTTCGAAGTATGAAGAATCCATTACCGATGCTAAGCAAATGGCGGTGGAGGCCTTGGCTAAAACCCAGGTAGCTATAGAGGAGCAGAGACAGCTACTTGGCAAACAGTTGGAAGAACAAATGGTAGCCGAGCGAACTCGTATTATCAACAGGTTTGAGCAAAATATGGCCGAGATCATCAATCATTATGTACTGACAGCAATCGGCAATCAGATTGATCTAACTGACCAACTCGAGTATATCCTTGGCGATCTACAAACTAATAAGCAAGCCATACTTGAGGATATTAACAATGGCGCTTGAACCCCGGCAATTTGTTGTCCCACTATCTTTGATAACCGTCATCGATGTTAGTCGTTTGCAGCGAGAACTTAAGGCAGTGGACGAATTTATGTTGCAGATGACCATTCGCCAACCCGGGCAACAACCAGTTTTACCAAGGAGCAGCCATAGTTTAGAAGAAATTGCTGCTCAAAACGGCCTGAATTTGCTCCAAGATTCTCATCGCAGGGCTCTAAATCAGCAGCTTGACAGATTGCGTGCGCAGGCTCCAACTATACACATGAGTTTTGCGGCTGACCCGCCGGCTGTCTTTCTGACCCGCATGATTACTTGGCTGCGGCACGAAATTCACCCAGAGCTGTTGCTTCAAATTGGCTTACAGCCTTCACTTGCTGCCGGCTGTATAGTGCGAACACGCAATAAATATTACGATTTTAGCTTGCGTGAGCAGTTCAAAAAAACCCGTCCCCAGTTAATTGAACAACTTAAACAGGCGGCTACTTAACAAATGGCGGCAGCCAACAATCATTTTCAGCGCTTAGTGGAATCTGGCAGTCCCGTAGGGGAAGTGGTTGGCATTGATCATTTTTTAGTGCGTGTCCGTGGTCTACATCCTGTAAATATTCACGCGCTGATTATGTTTGAGGATGGCAGCAAAGGTTTTGTACATCATGTCTACGACGATGTAGTCATAGTGTTGCATCTTGGAACAACCTCTGTAACCGTAGGCATGATTGTGGTGGTACAACATTCCGAACTAGTGGCGAAAGTTGGCAAAGATTTTATTGGTAGAGTAATCTCGGTTTCTGGAGAGCCACTAGACGGCAAAGGCCCAATTGCGGCCGATACCATCTGGCCTATTTTCAATCAGGCGCCTAAGCTATATGACCGCGAACAATTAAGTACCCAGCTGGAGACTGGCGTGACGTTGATTGATTCACTCTTTCCGCTGGTGCGCGGACAGCGTCTGGCCATACTTGGTGATAGTAAATCCGGTAAAAGTACTCTTGCTACCCAGCTGGCCATAAACCAAAGGGATACTGATATAACTGTCATTTATGTAATGATCGCAAAGCGTCGTAGTGATGTGGATCTACTGCTAGAGCGCCTAGCAAACAACAAAGCCATGCAAAAGGCAATTGTGATAATTTCTACCACTTTTGAGTCTCTGGTGACCAGCTATCTGGCTCCATACGTTGGTTGCGCCATGGCGGAATATCTTTGGCAAAAGCTTGATCAAGACGCCATGATCATTTACGATGACTTAACCTCACATGCCCAAGTCTATAGAGAGATTTCCTTGTTATCCGGTACAAGTCCGGGGCGCGATTCATATCCTGGCGATATGTTTTATGCGCACTCCAGTCTACTTGAGAGAGCTGGCAAGCTTAGCCGAAACCATAAGACGCTCACTAGTTTACCGCTAGTACTTGCCAGTGGTGGCGATATCACTGCTTTTTTGCCGACAAACGTTATGTCTATTACAGACGGGCAATGGATTTTGGACATGGATGTCTTTAGGAGCGGGCTTAGACCAGCAGTCAATGTGGGTTTGAGTGTTACCCGTGTTGGTGGTCGTGGACACAATAGCCGTCAAAAACAGCAGGCAGCTCAAACTTTTAAAGCGCTAGCAGCTTTTCGCCAAGCTCAAGAATATTCACATTTTGGATCAGAGCTTGTATCAACGGGAAAATTGGACTTAGCGAGAGGCAAGCGGTTGCAGGAATTGTTTACCCAGTCGCCAAATGAAACTTTTAACGTTATGTCCCAACAGCTGATGATGGATATTGTTCTTAATTTGACGGAGTCTGAAAATATTGACGTTCGTTCTATGAGAGCCTCTGCAGCCGCCTCCAGCGCTAAGATAAAATCAGATAAAGACTTCGACTCTAACCGTGATTTGCTAAAAATGAAAGTTCTTTGGGCAAAAGTATGAGACGCCCCCAAGAACTTGCCAAAGAAGTTGATACCATGCAAACAATTATGGAGTTGACGAGCGTTTTTGAAGGGATTGCCAGTATGCATATTGCCCAAATCAGAAGCAAAGTCCTCCAGTCCCAGGAATATTTTAGTACTCTGTGGCAAATATATTCTCAGCTTCGGGTGGATAATATTTTTCACTTTGGCCGTGGTCAAAGTGAGGTTAGAGTTTTAGATAAAGAACTTTATGTAGCAATTACAGCGGCAGGCGGGTTTAGCGGTGATATTGACCAGCGCCTAATCAAGTGGATGTTGTCTAAGTACGATCATAGCAAGCAGGAGATTGTGGTTATTGGTCACCACGGCGCTATCCAACTAGCCCAACAAGGTGTGGAGTTTAAGAAATATTTTAAGTTGCCAGAGCAAGACTCCAACATGAACGTTGAGCCATTGGTCAAGGAAATTCAGAAATACAAAAGTTGTACTGTGTTTTACCAAAAGTATGTATCGTTGGCCACTCAAGATGTCAAAAATATCAGTTTGAGTAAAGCGGTCCAGGAACTCAGCCAGAATGAAATTAAAAAGGGTGACGAGATTATTACAGATCAAAACTATATTTTTGAACCAAGTACCTATGCGCTACTTGACCACTTGGAAAGGTCGATGATGCAGATTACCTTGAGCCAAGTGATACTGGAGTCCAAATTAGCTCAATATGCCAGTCGTTTTAGGGCAATGTCGGCTGCACATCAAAAAGCTAATGATTCTCTATTTGATTCCAAAATGCAATTTAACCGTGCAAAGCGAGCCGTTAAAGACGAGCGCTTAAAAGAGACCATAAATAGTCTGAGGAAGATCAGGTTAAGGGTATGAGCCAAGGAATTGTAAGAGTAGTCAGGGATTTGGTGCTCAAAGTTGAGTTTGACGAAGATTTGCCTGAACCGGGCGAGATTATAATTGCTGCAAGTCCAAATAAAGGTTGGTTACTAGTTGATTCCATAGAGCCGGGCAATTTGGCCATATGCCTAAACCTCCAGGTAGATCGTGGCATTCAAAAAGGTATGAAGGTTGATAGGACTGGCCGAGGGATAGAAATTCCAGTCGGGGATGCCACCATTGGTCGCATTTTTGATGCACTTGGACAACCGCTGGATAATCAACCGCCCCTAACCGGCAAAGGTGTAATAACCAAAAATATTCTTAAACTGCCTCCACGCAGTACCAATTTTAAGGTTACTAAGCCGGAGATTTTGGAAACTGGCATAAAGGTGGTGGATTTCTTTACTCCGTTTGTTAAAGGTCGCAAGATCGGCATTATTGGTGGCGCAGGTGTGGGCAAAACAGTACTAACCATGGAGCTAATCCACAACATCGCCAAAAGTGGCGGTGGTCTGAGCTTTTTTGCTGGTATAGGTGAGCGTATCCGCGAAGGTCATGAGCTTTATGAAACTCTCAAAGAACAGGATTTGTTAAAAAACACTGTTATGTTTTTTGGGCAGATGAATGAAAACCCGGTGCAGCGAGCATTGGTGGCTATTTCTGCCGTAGCCTTGGCAGAATACTTTCGCGACGAAAAGCACAAAGACATCCTGTTTTTTGCAGACAACATGTACCGTTATGTGCAAGCTCGCAATGAAATCTCTAGCATTATGGACGAGGTTCCATCAGAAGGTGGCTATGAACCGACCATCTTTTCTGATGTTAAGACGCTGCAAGATCGGTTGAGCTCAAATGAAAAGGGATCAATTACAGCAGTGCAGACCATTTATGTTCCTGCTGACGATCTTAGCGACCCGGCCGTACAGGCTATCCAGCACGAACTTGACTCTACCATTGTGCTCAGCCGTGCTGTGGCCGAGCAAGGTATTCGCCCGTCGGTAGACCTAAGCAAAACTTCGTCTTCATTGCTGTCACCCGACATTGTGGGCGAACAACATTATGTCCTGAGTGTTCAGGTTCAGGAATTGTTGCAGAAGTACGAATCACTTAAAAGTATTATTGCCATTATTGGCGAAAGCGAATTGTCGCCCACAGATCGTTCAGGCTATGCCAAGGCTAAAAAGCTTATTCAGTATTTCTCCCAAAATATGTTTGTAACAGAGGATTTAACAGGCCTGAAGGGTGAGTATGTCAGCCGGGCCGACATGCTCAAAGGTGTGGAAGAAATAATTGTATGAAACATCAAGTTGCTAGCACTGGTCAGATTGTTGATGACGGCAAAAAGACCGATGATATTAAAGTAGTCGATGGTAAACCCATAATGCATATTAAGGTTTATGCGCCTTACAAGATTTATGTTGACGAGGATGGCTATAGCATCAGTGCCGTAAACGACACCGGGGCTTTTGATATTTTGCCACGGCATCACAACTTCATGACTCTACTTAATCCATGTGATATTGTTGTTCACTTAGTGCGTGGTGATGTAGAAAAAATCCGCATTTCTCGGGGCATCATGCACGTCAAAGCCGACCGCGTTATAGTCTTTTTAGACGTCTAGAATAACAGGGGTAAAACTGGTATAATTGCCAGACTATGGCCAAAAAAGTTTATGTTGGTTTATCCGGCGGGGTTGATAGCTCTGTCACAGCTGCGCTGCTTAAACAGCAAGGTTACGATGTCACAGGTGTCTATATGAAGAACTGGAGCGAAGATTTACCTGGTTATCCATGCCCATGGAAGCAAGATTACCAAGATGCCAAACGAGTGGCTGTACAGCTAAACATTCCATTCAAAATGTATGATTTTCAGACTGAATATCGCCACAAAGTTGTAAATTATATGACCCGCGAGTATCAAGCTGGTCGCACGCCCAACCCGGATATCATGTGCAACCAAGAAGTGAAGTTCAAACTGTTTTTGGAAACTGCATTAGAAGACGGTGCTGACATGATTGCCACAGGCCATTATGCCCGAACCAAAAGCGGCCAATTATTCACAGCCAAAAATGCCGACAAAGACCAAACTTATTTTTTATATCGTATTTCTGAGTCAGCTCTTCAAAATACCTTGTTACCAATTGGTGAATTTAAGACCAAAGCTGAGGTTCGAGCTTTGGCCAAAAAATTTGGTTTAGTAACGGCCACCAAAAAGGATTCCCAGGGCATTTGTTTTGTGGGCCAGGTAGGTATTAAAGAATTTTTGCAACACGAACTGGGCTCGCAAAAAGCCGGTGATATTATGGACCAGCACAGAAAAGTTATTGGTCAGCATGAGGGAGCGATATTCTACACCATTGGCCAGCGCCACGGCCTGAATGTTGGTGGCGGTTTTCCTTACTATGTTACGGGCAAGAATGTAAAGAAAAATGAAGTGTACGTAACAACCGACTTGAATGATAAAAACCTCTGGGCTACTAAGCTCAAGTTAACAGATGTTCATTGGATCAACTCCAAGCCTAGTTTCCAAGAGTTCCCCTTGGAAATTCGAACACGGCACGGAGCGCCATTGATCGCGGCAAAAATTGAAACCAAGGCCAATACTTTACTTGTTAAGCTTCAAGACGAAGTCAGGGCTGCCACTCCCGGCCAATCAGCCGTAATTTATGACGGAGACCACGTCCTCGGCGGCGGTGTTATTTCATAAGTAACAACCCAGCAACCGCTACCAGACTTCCTACAACTTTGCGTTTTAAATCTTCCCGTTCATTCAGTAAAACTGCTCCGGCAAAGAATATTACCACAATTTTAAATGTAGTTATGGAAGAAACGACACTAAGGTTATCAACCACTTTTAATAGCAGAACCCACGAAAGTGCCTGCAAGAATTTCAGACCGCCAGTTACCCCAACATCACTAAATTTATAAGACGTTCTGTTTTTGGTCACAAGCATAGCAATGCCTAAGCCTGCTGCCTGTGACCACCAGCTCATGAGCGTGCCGGTACTGAAACCAGTGGTTTTCATAAGCGCTCGTTCGGCACTCAGGCTTATACCTAATGCCACGCCACTAAAAACCATCATCCAAAAGTAAGTATCAAACTTAAATCTTCCTATATGATGCTTTTTTGAAACTATTACCATGGCGACAAGCAGTAGCGTAGTGCCAACAATTTGAACAGGCCTCAACCCCTCATGCAAAAATAAAGTAGCGATAATAATGGTTACAGGCGTATAAATATTGCTAATAAGTGTCGATACGCCGGCGTCAACGTGCTTTTGAGCAGAGTAATTACTAACAAAATAGCTTGCTCCAAAAATGCCACAGGTTAGACAAAGCAAAGCCAGTTGCACTAAGCCACCTTTTAGTTCTGGTGGAAAGAAAAGTATAAGCCCAAAGCCACAAGTTGCTACAATCAGCATTACCTTAAAGGCAAAATCAATCTGTCCACCACCGTCCCTCTTAACTGCCAGCCATCGCCTTTGCAAGGGCGAAGCACTGGCGGCCACAAAATAAAACAAATAGGCAAGCAGAATTGTCATCTGGAGCACATCATACTCTATCTGTTATAATCATATTCTATATGACAGCACAAGAAATACGCCGGGCGTATATTAAGTTTTTTGAGCAACGCGATCACAAAGTAATACCGCGAGCTCTTTTGGTGCCCCAAAACGACCCCACCACGCTCTTTACTGGCAGCGGCATGCAGCCACTTGTGCCGTATCTGTTAGGTGAGCCTCACCCAAGCGGCACACGACTGGTAGATGCTCAGCCAGTATTCCGGGCTCAAGATATTGAAGAAGTAGGAGACAATCGTCACGATACTTTATTTGAAATGCTGGGCAACTGGAGTCTAGGTGACTATTTTAAATCAGAGCAAATACCCTGGAAGTGGGAATTTTTTACTGACATCGTAAAGCTTGACCCGAATAAGTTATACGTAACCTGTTTTATTGGTGATAAAGCCAATGATATTGCCAAAGACCACGAAAGTTCCGACATATGGAAGAGGTTATTTAATGATAAAAAGATTGAAGCTAAAGAGGCTGACTTAGGTAGTGAAGCGGAAGCGGCAGAGCGAGGTATGAAAAAGGATGAGCGAATCTTTTATTATGACGCATCCAAGAATTGGTGGAGCCGCTCGGGCGTGCCAGAAAACATGCCTGAAGGAGAGCCCGGTGGGACTACGAGCGAAATCTTCTATGAGTTTGATTTTATCGAGCATAACCCAGAATATGGTAAAAACTGTCATCCAAATTGTGACTGCGGTAAATTCGTTGAAATCGGCAACAGCGTGTTCATGGAATATATTAAGAGCGGCAGTGGTTTTAAAAAACTTCCAAAACAGAATGTAGATTGTGGCTGTGGTCTAGAACGCGCGGCCATGGCAGCAATTAATAGCCCTGATGTCTATAGAATTAGTCTCCTGTGGCCGATTATTGAAAAGCTTGAATCGCTCTCGAACAAAAAATATGAAGATCACACTGTAAGTATGCGGGTAATCGCCGACCATTTGCGGGCGGCCACCTTTTTAGCAGTTGATGATGTTACTCCAAGCAATAAAGAACAAGGCTACGTTATGCGTCGGCTTATTCGCCGTGCCGTGCGTTTTGCCTTTGATCTTGGAATCGAGCAAAACTTTCTTGAGCAAGTTGTACCGGTGATTGCTGATTTGTATCACGAGGATTATCCAGAAGTTGCTAAAAATCGAGAGAAGGTTATAGAAATACTGGCAAAGGAAGAGAAAGTTTTCCGTCAAACGTTGCGTCACGGTATCAAAGAATTTAGCAAAATGACCAAGGATGGCGTAACTGGACAGGAAATCTTCAAGCTTTATGATACCTATGGATTTCCCATGGAATTAAGCGTTGAGGAGGCTAAAAAGCAGAAAGTTAAAATTTCCGAAAACTGGCAAAAAGAATTTGATGAACTAATGGCCGCGCAACGTGAGCGCAGCCAAACTGCTACTAAGGGCACTTTCAAGGGCGGTCTGGGCGGCCATACTCTTCAGCACAAGAAGTATCACACAGCTACGCATTTGATGTATCAAGCTTTGCGTGATGTTTTGGGCGAGCATGTGCTGCAAAACGGATCCAATATTACCGAGGAGAGGCTACGGTTTGACTTTAGCCATCCAGAAAAAATGACACCAGAACAAATAAAAGAGGTTGAAGACATCGTAAACGAGCAAATCAAGAATGATCTAGTTGTGACTTGGAAGGAATATCCCACAAAAGTGGCTATTGATGAGAAGCATGCACTTGGACAATTTGGTGACAGATACGGTGAGGTAGTCAAAGTCTATAACATGCAAGCTAAAGTCGCGGATAAGCCCTTTAGCTTTGAGATTTGTGGCGGGCCGCATGTGGACCATACCGCACAACTTGCCGAGGATGGGAAAAAGTTCAAAATTATCAAAGAAGAATCATCTGCTGCTGGGATTCGCCGTATCAAAGCGGTTCTTAGCTAGTACCAAGCTTTAGCATCTTACTCTGGACTGTTATAATATTCGTACCTATGCTAGATAAAATAAAGACCCAAGTTAAAGCTGTTGCCAGCAAAGCCGCCAAGTCCGGCCGTGGTAAGCAAAACGAAGGCCAGTATATAGTTGCACTTGATATTGGTACCGAATTTGTAAAAGTACTGATAGGCAAAATTGTTGAGGGCAACAAGATTGAAATTATTGGTACAGGGCGGACACATCAAGAGCTGAGCGACATGCAGGCAGGGGCTATATCTGACATATCGGCTGTCGTGAATAATTGTGATCAAGCACTTAATCAGGCCGAACAACAGGCCGGTGTTAGTGCCCGGGGCGCAGTTATCGGTATTGCAGGCGAGCTTGTAAAGGGTACCACTACTCATGTACGCTGCCGTCGCAAAGACCCCACCAAAGAGATGAGCATGGATGAAGTCGAACGTATTATTTCGCTGGTACAGACCAGAGCCAAAGAACGTGCCAAGCAACAATTAGTCTGGGAACTTGGCGGCAAGGATGTTGAGATACGCATTGTTAACAGTGCGCTGGTAAGCATAGAAATTGATGGTTACCCGGTCACAAACCCAGTTGGTTTTAAGGGTAAAGATGTAGTGGTGCAGCTATACACCGCCTTTGCTCCGATGATACATATTGGCGCACTGGAGCGCACGGCTCACGAACTTGATCTGGATCTGTTGGCGGTGGCGGCTGAACCATTTGCGGTATCACGTTCGGTAATTGGCGATGACCCTAATGCCAGCATGAGCGCCATATTGATGGACGTTGGCGGCGGCACAACTGACATCGCAGTTATTAATGATGGTGGCGTTCAGGGCACCAAGATGTTTGGTATTGGTGGCCGGGCTTTTACTCGATCAGTTGAACGGGATCTTTCTGTGTCATTTCTGCAAGCTGAAGATTTGAAGTTGGGACTATCTGACAACAAGGCTCCCCAATCCAAGGTCCCAGCTATAGAGGCAGCGCTCAAAAAGACACTGGATGTCTGGCTAAGTGGTGTGGATCTGGCGCTTGGCGAGTTTCCGCAGCTCGATCATCTGCCACACCGGCTTCTGTTGTGTGGCGGTGGTTCCTCGCTTGATATGTTGATGGACACGCTCGAGCAATCTAATTGGTATAGCGAACTACCTTTTACCCGTAAACCAGTTGTTCAACATATTCAGCCGGCTCAGGTGGTTGGTATCGTTGACAAAACCGGCAGTGTAACAGATCATACCTATATAACCGCAATGGGGTTACTAAGGGTTGGGCTGGACACTCTTCAGCAACAGGACAGTAACTTTTCTACCGGTACTTTGCGGGAACGAATTGATAAAATACTCAGGGTGTAGCTATGGCGGATCAAAAAGATACTATTTATATCGACATCGATGATGAAATAACCAGCATCATCGAGAAAGTTCGTGGTAGCGAGCATAAAATATTGGCGCTTGTTCTACCCAAGCGAGCCACAACCCTACAGAGTATTGTCAATATGAAGTTGCTCAAGCGCATGGCTGACCAGTCCAAGAAAAAAATAGTTCTTATTACATCTGAATCCGGATTATTGCCATTGGCTGGTGCAGTTGGCCTGCATGTTGCCAAGACCTTGCAAAGCAAGCCAGCCATTCCTTCTCCACCCGATATGAGCAAAGCCGAAGAACCTCTGGTGGCCGCCGAGGAGATTGAGAATGATGAGCTGGAACTGGATGAATCCAAGAGTGTTGGTGAGCTAGCCGGATTGTCTGACGAACCCAAAGCTCAACCAGCCGAAGAAACAATTGATATCGATAACTTGGACGAGGATGATGAAGCTAGCACAAAAGGTAAGAAAAATTCCAAGAGTAAGATCAAAATTCCAGATTTTAACAAGTTCAGGTTGCGACTTATTCTGGGGATCGTTGGTTTTGTTGGTCTGATAGTGCTGTGGTTTGTTATGTTCCGTGTCTTGCCTAAGACGACAGTTACTATCCAGACCAATAATCAAAGCATCAATGCCTCGCCTAGCATCACGGTTAATACTGGCGTTAAAGCTGTCGATTTGGCTGGTAAAATCGTACCGGCAACAATGAAAGATGTTAAAATTACTGCTACGCAAAAAGCAACAGCAACTGGGAAGAAAAACACCGGACAAAAAGCTTTTGGTACAATTTCTGTTTCAACCGTATGCACTGCAGTACCAGACGCTATTCCAGCAGGCACTGCGGCAACAGCTAACGGACTTACTTTTACAACGACCAAAGTACTTAGTTTGAGTAATTTATCGTCCAATGGGTCTCAAATTGTCTGCAGTGGTAGTGTTCCGATTGTTGCTTCACAAGGGGGCAGTAATTTTAATCTTGCAGCTGATTCATCTTTCACAATAGCCGGCTATACGGGCGCTAATGACGATGCTCTAAGTGGTGGAACCGACAATGTGATAACTGTGCTTAGCCAGGCGGACATTGATGAAGCTAAGCAAAAGATTGCCAGCAACACGACCCAAGCTCAAAAAGACTTAACTAAATCCCTCAAAGCTGCTGGATTTTTGCCGGTTGGGGCGACATTGGTCTCGGATGAACCTAGCGTATCAACCTCAGCCAACGCTGGTGATCAAGTATCGGACGTATCGGTAACTGTTGTGACAAATTATCATATGCTTGGTGTCAAACAGTCTGATCTAGAGAAAATTGTGAACGATGATATAAAAAGCCAAATTGACACCAAAAAACAGGAAATTTCTAACTACGGGCTAGCTAACGCTTCCTATACGTTAACCAACAAAAAATCCAATACCGAGCAAGTGCTTACGCTCAAAACAACGGTTGTTACTGGGGCGCAGATTGACACAGCATCACTCAAAAAGCAGATTGCGGGCAAAAAGGCCGGAGATGTTCGCCAGCTAATTGAAAATCTTCCAAGCGTTAAGAAGGTAGATGTTAAGTATAGCCCGTTCTGGATCACAACTGTTTCGCGCAAAACATCAAGCATTACTATTGTGGTACAGAACGTTCCGACGACAGATGAAAAATAAAACTGTTATAAGCTTGGATGTGGGTAATGCCCGAATTGGCGTGGCCATGGCTTCATTAAGCACTCGTCTGCCTAGCCCTTACGGGGTTGTTGTGAACAATCAAAAGGCCATAGAGTCTATTTGTGAACTTGCAAGCAAAAACCAAGCCATAGCACTCATTGTAGGGTTGCCACGTAATCTGGATGGTCAGGATACAGCTCAGACCAAACAAATCCGTACTTTTGCGTCTAAATTGGCTCAAACATGTAAACTGCCTATACATCTGCAAGATGAAGCACTTACTTCCAGACAGGCTGAGCAAGAGTTAAAACAACGAGGCGTGAGTTATAATAGAGAAGCCGTTGATGCTTTGGCAGCTACATATATTCTGACGGATTATTTGCAGGAGAATCCGGAGTTAGCCCATGAAGAAAAGTAAATGGACAAAAATCATTATAGTAATCGTTGCTGTAGCTCTGCTAATTGTGGGCGGGGTTGTTGCAGGTGTGCATAGAGTCTATCAGAACAACCTTAAACCCGTTGCCAGCAATCAAAAAAGCATTACCATAACTATCCCTCCGGGTGATTCATTGAGAGATGTGGCCACCATGTTAAAAAAACACGGACTTATTAGAAGTGAATGGTCCTTCAGCCAGTATGTGCGTGACAAACGAGCGGAAGCCGATATTAAAGCAGGTACTTATGAGCTGAGTCCCAGCCAAAGTGCACAGGAAATAGTGGCTATTATTACACAAGGCAAAATCAAAACAGACCTGGTTACTATTCTGCCCGGTCAAAGGTTAGATCAGATCAAAAAAACACTTATCAATAGTGGTTTCAGCGCTGCGTCCGTAGAGGAAGCGCTAAATGCTGAACTATATAAAGATCATCCCGCGCTAGTTGATAAACCGTCAGGAGCAGATTTGGAAGGCTATCTATACCCCGAATCATTCCAAAGAACCGCCACAACCACAGCTCAGGATGTGATAACGGGATCCTTGAACGAAATGCAAAAACGCCTTACCCCAGAAGTTAGAGCGGCCATAAGTCAACAAGGGATTAATGTCTATCAGGGCATAATTTTGGCATCAATGATCGAGCAAGAGGCTAACCAACCAGATGATCGTAATCAAGTAGCCCAGGTGTTTTTGACGCGTCTACATAATAGTCTGAGGCTAGAATCAGATGTTACGGCTTTCTATGGCGCAACTATTGCCGGGCAACCTAAATCTGTAAACTATAGTTCGCCGTACAATACCTATTTAATTGAAGGGTTACCAAAGGGCCCAATTAGCAACGTGTCGGTCTCGTCACTGCAAGCAGTGGCCCATCCTGCCAATACCAGCTATCTATATTTTATAGCTGGTGATGACGGCACAATGTACTTTTCAAGTACCCTGGAGGAGCATCAGGCACAAATTAACAAGTATTGCCGTCAAAATTGCGCAACTACCAACTAATTAACGGGGGTAGTGAACCGTTTCTTGGCTTGAAAATATGCAGCATGCATGATACCATATGCCTACAATATTTACGGTGATGGTATCTGTTAAAGTCACCCCTATCGTAAATATTGGATATTTGCTAATAATTTTAGTTAAACTAGCTTAATTTGTTCTGCATTTTGCAGGATTGGAGCCAACTATTCGTGCAGCAACCAAGGCTTTGGACGGCGTTCTTAGCCAGCCAAAGAAACTTAGTAGCAAGTTAAAGAATCGGCTATTTGGTCGAAGCCTTAGCCGCACTCGTCGGCATTTGATTCGTTACGGACTATTAACTGCCAATATAGTTTTACTAGCGGCTGTAGTTATATTTGTGGCACATGATTCAAGTGCGACCGATTCCATTAAGCAAAATTCGTCCTCCTTTGCAGGTTCGACCATAGCCGCTAATCCTCTTGATCAAGTGTCATCGGCTGATATTGCCGTAAATGTGGCTCGTATGGCTAATCTGCCAGAAGCTGTCGCAACGGCCAACGATGCCGAATCGTTGGATGGTCAGTTATCGATTGCCGAAACCAACAGTGCCATTGTTGATAAACCACAACTGGTAGCGACTGCCTTAAAATCTCGCAAAGATATCACAGCCTATACGGCTGTGGCTGGTGATACTATTAACAACTTAGCTTCCAAATTTAGTGTTACCTCTAACACTATAAGGTGGTCGAATGCGTTAACTGGTGATAGCATTGCTACGGGTAAAGTTATATACGTACTTCCTGGGGTGAATGGTATTATATACACTGTAAAATCGGGTGACACGTCCGATACTTTGGCTAATCGTTACGGCGCTTCCAAGGATCAGATCGTGGCCTATAATGATGCCGAAATCAATGGCCTCCAAGTTGGTCAGCAGATTATTATTCCTGGGGGTCAGCAACCTGTTGCCCAAACCTCCAGAGGCTCCTACTATGGCGGCTTTTCTTTCGGTACAGGTGCTATATATGGTAGCAATGGCTATGATTATGGCTTTTGTACCTGGTATACCGCCAATCGCAGGGCACAAATTGGGCGCCCAGTACCTAGTAATCTAGGCAATGCCTATAGCTGGTACATACTGGCGCAGCACGCGGGCTTGTCGACCGGTTTATCGCCTCAGGTAGGTGCCGTGGCTGTAAATACCGGTGGTAATCATGTCTCTGTAGTCGAAGTAGTCAATGAAGATGGCAGTTTTTGGTTATCAGAAATGAATTCACGCGGGCAGGTATCTATGTCCGATTCTACACCAGCTGGTGGTTGGGGCCGTGTTGACTGGAAACTGATAACTTCTATTGGCAATCTCAAGTTCATTTACTGAGGTAATGAGACAAACCTTGCGGTTTATCTTTACCCTACAAAAACTAAAGTTTTTATGGGAGCTCCTGTCTCATCGCGCCGAGCAAATTGAATACATTTGTCTCGGGCTGCTCTTTTTCCTCGAGATTAGTTGCTCTAGACTACCAACACTATACTCTGTACTCTAGTAGATATGTTTGTGGATAAAGTACAGGTTATTATTCAAGCGGGTGATGGCGGCAACGGTGTGGTAAGTTTTCGCCATGAAAAATTTGTGGATCGTGGCGGACCAGATGGTGGTGATGGCGGCAAAGGTGGGGATATAGTGTTGATTGCCAGCAGTAATCAGGATACATTGTCACGCTTTCGTCATCAGCCTCGTTTGGTGGCCACTGTCGGTACAGATGGCAGCAAAAGGCGCCGTCACGGTAAGGATGGTGATAATCTTAATGTAAAAGTGCCTATCGGTACGATTATATCTGACAAAGAGGGCACAATTATAGCTGACCTCACGCAAGATAACGAGCAGGTTGTCATAGCTCGTGGTGGTAAGGGAGGTTTTGGCAATGCCCACTTTACATCGTCAGTTAGGCAAGCTCCACGGATTGCCGAGAAAGGTGAAAAAGGTGAATCTTTGGAAGCAACACTTGAGCTTAAAATGATTGCCGATGTTGGCTTGGTTGGGCTGCCTAATGCCGGTAAATCAACCCTGCTTAGCATCATAAGTAATGCCCATCCTGCAGTTGCCGATTACCCGTTTACGACACTTACCCCAAATCTTGGAGTTGTAGACGTTGACGATGCCGGTAGTTTGCTGGTGGCTGATATCCCGGGCTTAATTGAAGGGGCCAGTGAGGGCAAGGGCCTTGGCGATGAGTTCTTGCGCCATGTCGAACGTACAGCAGTGCTTATACACCTGATAGATATATATAATGCAGACGCCAGCGCTGCTTATAAAACTATACAAACTGAACTCAAAGCTTATAAAGTTAATCTGGCTAAACTCCCACAATTAGTTGTGCTGACTAAAATTGATGGGCTTGATCAAAAACAAGTCTCCACTAAACTAAAACAACTTAAAACAAGTTTGCCTAAGAGCACAAAACTCCTAGCTATATCTGCCAAAACGGGTGACGGAGTACAGGAGTTACTTCACACTACTCTTCAACTATCCAAACGGGTTAGAAAAGCTAAAAAGGCAGCCAGCCATAAGTCCTTGCCGGTTATTCGCTTAGCTGATGAAGAAGGATGGAAAGTGGAAGTAACCAGACAAGGTTATGTTGTAACAGGATTAAAGATTGAGCGGTTTGCGATGCGAACTGATTTTGCAAATCCGGCAGGATTGGAGCGTCTGCGAATCATTATGAAAAAGATGGGGATTATGCACGAACTGGAACGCAAGGGGATAAAACCTGGTCAAAAGATACAGATTGGCCCGAGTCAGGGTCAGAAAATCGAGTTTTAGATGGCTACCCAGAACACGTTTTATTTTTACGATTTAGAGACCTCGAGTATTAGTCCAAGGGATGGACGGATCATGCAGTTTGGGGGACAGCGGACTGACATGAATCTCAAACCTATTGGCGAACCGCATAATTTTCTTATTAAACTATCAGAAGATATATTGCCAGATCCGTATGCCGTGCTCGTTACTGGGATTACTCCCCAACAAACTCAAGCCGAAGGCATTACTGAACAGGCTTTTTTAGATATTTTTGAAACAGAAATTGTCACGCCGGGTACAATATTTAGTGGTTTTAACATTGTGCGTTTTGATGATGAATTTGTGCGTTACTTACTGTACCGCAATTTTTACGATGCTTACGAGTGGCAATATAGGGATGACAAAAGCCGGTTTGAGTTGCTGGATGTAGTACGTATGACCAGAGCGCTAAGGCCTGAGGGTATTGTATGGCCAAATGACGCTGATGGCAAACCCAGCAATAAGTTGCAATTACTGACAGAAGTGAATAAGTTGGATCATTCGAACGCGCACGATGCATTGAGTGATGTACAAGCCACAATTGCCCTAGCTCAATTAGTTAGATCCAAACAGCCCAAGCTGTTCAGCTTTTTGCTAGACATGCGCAGCAAAGCAAACATCGCAAAACTAGTAAATACTGGCCAACCATTTGTCTATACCTCGGGCAAATATCCTGGTGAATTCGAAAAGACTACAATCGCGGTCAAACTAGCCGACCATCCGCGCCGTCAGGGTGCTCTGGTGTATGATCTGCGGCATGATCCGACAGACTTAGCCAACTTGTCTATCGAGGAATTAGTCGAGTCCTGGCAACGGCGACATGACGAGTCCGGGCTACGGCTACCCGTTAAAACCCTGCAATTTAACCGCTGTCCCGCAGTGGCACCATTGAGTGTTCTTGACGATGCCAGTCAAAAGCGCCTCAAAATTGACCTCAAAACAGTTCGGGATAATCTGACTAAATTGCGAAGTCAAAATGAATTGGTCAATCGACTACTCAAGGCTTTGGGGCTTATGGACGAGCAGCAATCTCTAAAGTTTGCCAATCAGCCAAGTCCGGTTGATGCTCAGCTTTACGATGGATTCTTGACTGACGGCGATAAAAATCTTTGCACGCAGCTACACGTATTGGATCCGGCCGAGCTAGTGAACATGCAACCAAAATTTCAAGACAAAAGGCTCAAAGAGCTATTGCTACTCTACAAAGCACGAAATTTTACTGCCAGTTTGACCAATTCTGAGACAAGTGCCTGGGAACAATATCGTCAGGATTATCTACTTGCTGGTGGTGAGAACAGTCGCCTAGCGCATTACCTAAATAAAATTGAAGAGGTTAAAAAGCAGACAAAACTAACAAAGCAACAAAAGTATATTTTGGAAGAGCTTCAACTTTACGGCGAATCATTGATGCCAGCTAACTAGTAGTTTTGCCAGCTGGGTAACTACCCAAAACGGTTATTGTGCAGCGTTGTTTTTTTAATGCTACTACGGCAGATTTAAATTCATCACTTTCGGCGGCGACCGATACATCCATGTAAAACATGTACTGCCAGGCTTTGCCAACTATTGGCCGAGATTGCAATTTGGTTAAGTTCATTTGCCCGCCGGCAAACACGCCAAGAGCATTATACAGAGCGCCCGGCTTGTGACTGGTGGTTAAGACTAGTGACGTTTTGTTAGCTTTTTCATTAATGAATGGCTTAGTTTCAACCATAACAAATCGGGTGTAGTTTTGCTTATGCGTCTCAATCTCGGATGCTAGGATCGGCAAACCATACAAATTAGCAGCTTCGGCAGACGCAATTGCAGCCTTGCTTGGATCATCCCAAGCTTTTATTGCTGCAACACTAGCAGCTGTATCGTGTTGCTCCACATGCTTGGCTTTGGGCATATGAGTGTCCAAAAAAGCTTCACATTGCGCTAGTGCCGGCAGTTGTGAATGAACCTCGCGAATTTCAGATAACTCGGCACCCGGTAAGCCTATCAGGCATTGTTTGACGTGCAGGTATAGCTCATCGCTAATCCAAAACTTGTACTTCAGTAAAAAATCATAGGTTTGGTTTATGGAGCCGAAGAGTGAATTTTCAAGTGCTACTATAATTTTATCGGCTTGGCCGTGCGCTAGAGCGGCAAATGTGTCACCAAAAGTTTCGCAGCTGACCAAGCGAATATCCTCGCCCAAGAACTGGCGTGCGGCAATATCATGAAAAGATCCGCGTTGACCTTGGATGGCTACTCTTACTGGCATATCAGGTCTAGACTAGCACAAAATTCAAGAAGATGTATCTTTTGCGCACCGGTATTCTGAACCACCCACACTTTCATAGACCATGCACTAAAAATGGCGACATACTGTTTTCGTTAGCTCTTAAACAAAGGAAAACAAACATGTCGCCAACAGATATTGTATCTGTGTCTGAATAATTTATATATAACCCAGTAGACACTGGAATTATTGTTGATTTTCGCGTATAATTGCTCGACTCATGAATGATGTAATTGCTGTCAAAGGTGCGCGCGAGCACAACCTCAAAAACGTTAATATCAACATTCCTCGCGGAAAACTAGTTGTTATTACCGGTCTATCTGGCTCAGGTAAATCTAGCCTAGCGTTTGATACGATTTATGCCGAAGGACAACGCCGTTATGTGGAGAGCTTAAGCTCCTATGCTCGTCAGTTTCTGGGCATTATGGAAAAGCCTGATGTGGACCAGATTGATGGGCTTAGCCCGGCAATAAGTATTGATCAAAAATCGACCAGCCGGAATCCACGCAGTACCGTAGCAACTGTTACGGAGATTTATGACTACTTAAGACTGTTATTTGCCCGAGTAGGCATACCGCATTGTCCTGTTTGTGGTAAACCAGTGGCCCGTCAGACATCAACTGCCATTGTCGACCAAATTTCTGGCTTACCAGAGAATGCTAAACTCATGCTGTTGGCGCCAGTGGTGATAGATAAAAAAGGTGCCTTTGAGCATATACCCGAACAGTACCAGCGCGCTGGTTTTGCCAGAGTTCGGGTAGACGGCGTAGTCTATGCGTTAGATGAATTTCCTACACTAGACAAAAATTATAAACACACCATAGAAATTGTTATTGATCGGTTGGTGAACAATCAAGATAGCCGAGGGCGCTTGGCTCAAGCCGTAGAGCAGGCGCTGGACATTGCTGACAGAAAAGTAAAGGTCTTAAATGCAGACTCTGGCGAAGAATCTTTGTATACCCTAATGTATGCTTGTGTTGATCATCCAGACGTTGCAATCCCTGAGCTGGAACCGCGGACCTTTAGCTTTAACAGCCCGCATGGTGCTTGCCCCGTTTGTACAGGGCTAGGGTCAAGACTTGAGGTTGATCCTAAATTGGTTATACCAAATGGCAGGCTAACAATTGCTGAGGGGGCTATACGGCCATTTAACAGAATTAATACTGATGCTTGGTATACCAAAAAGCTGCAGGCTGTGGCTGATCGGCATGGGTTTAGCCTGCACGTGCCAACTGGCGAACTCACCAAAGAACAGATAGATAAAATTATGTATGGTACTGGCAGTGAAAAATATCAAGTTTCACTGGGTCTGGGTAGAACTTTTGAAACAACCTATGAAGGTGTAGTACCAAACTTGGAGCGGCGGCATAAAGAGACCGAGAGTGATTTTATGCGCCGTGACATTGAACGTTTTATGCAAGAACGGCCCTGCCATGCTTGTAGCGGGCTAAGACTTAAGCCAGAGGTTCTAGCTGTAACTGTAGCTAATATATCTATAATGGCAATTTGTAGTCTATCAATTGATGAGGCTGTAACATTTTTTGAGACACTTAAACTAAATGCCAAAGATCAAAATATTGCCGAGCAGGTACTTAAAGAAGTGAGTGCCCGGCTAAAGTTTCTGCAAGATGTTGGATTGAATTATCTTAACTTGCTTAGGAGTGCTGTTACGTTATCTGGGGGCGAGGCTCAGCGAATTCGTTTGGCAACACAGATTGGATCGGGCCTGATGGGCGTTCTATATGTACTGGACGAACCGTCCATTGGCTTGCATCAACGCGATAATGCTCGGTTAATTGCCACGCTCAAAAATTTACGTGACCTTGGCAACTCGGTGATTGTGGTTGAACACGATGAAGAGACCATACGCACTGCCGATTGGCTGCTTGATATTGGCCCCGGTGCGGGAATTCACGGTGGCCACATTGTGGCCAGCGGTACGCCCGACCAAGTAACTAAAGCAAAACAAAGCGTAACCGGTCAGTATCTGCGGGGCGATAAAAAGATTGCTGTGCCAAAAAAGCGTCGCAAAGGAAACGGCAATACTTTAATTATTAAAGGAGCCAGGGAGAATAATTTACAGAACCTTGATGTCAATATTCCGCTTGGTTGCCTGGTTGTGGTCAGCGGTGTATCTGGCTCTGGTAAGTCTAGTCTAATAAATGATATTTTGGCCAAGGAACTTCAGGCGCGACTGCATAGGGCTAGTACTGTTCCGGGTCGACACGATGAGATCGTTGGTATAGATCATTTAGACAAAGCTATTATTATTGACCAGTCGCCGATTGGTCGAACTCCTAGAAGCAACCCGGCTACATATACTGGTCTTTTTACGCCTATTCGCGAACTGTTTGCATCTGTTCCAGAGGCCAAAATTCGTGGTTATAGTCCAGGACGTTTTAGCTTTAATGTGCGCGGTGGTCGCTGCGAAAACTGTAGTGGTGACGGTATTATCAAGATAGAAATGCACTTTTTGCCGGATGTCTATGTACCCTGTGAAGTTTGTCATGGCAATCGCTACAACCGTGAAGCACTGGAG
>Ga0209542_10007436_pt1 | contig 20842 bp, 16 predicted proteins | sample RifCSPhighO2_01_FD_184028 | JGI IMG/M metagenome (GOLD analysis project Ga0209542, IMG submission 184028) | Soil microbial communities from Rifle, Colorado - Rifle CSP2_plank highO2_0.1 (SPAdes) (version 2) | ecosystem: Environmental > Terrestrial > Deep subsurface > Rock core/Sediment ... | reverse complement strand
TGATGAAGCGGTTCCCGCGTACGCAAGTAATATTGGTAAGCCGATTATTAGAGGGGAAACCGGAATTATCGATGGCACCAATACAAATAATTTCTCAGCGGCACTCACATCTGCAAACACTGGTGTTTGGTATCACAATCTGCTTTGGAGTCAACTGCACTATACTACTATGTACGAAATTGGCTATTGGTTCCCCGAGCATGGTCGAGCTATTACCGGTACTCGTGAGCCTCATGCCGCGGCATTTTACAATTTTGTCAAAGATTTGGATGTCAATAAGGGTGGTTATGTAAATATCGCAGCCTCAAGCACTCAGGCAAAGTTCAGGATCTTTGGGCAGAGGAACCTGGCTAAGAATGAAGCGTATGGTTGGATTAACCATTTGGATAATACCTGGCAGAAAGTTTTAAACTCGGGAGTGCCTTCGGCAGTATCCGGAACCGTGACTTTTACTATGAACCCAAGCCGAACCTATACTATTACCTGGTACAACACCTACACCGGAGTAAACTCGGGAACTGAACAGGTGACAAGTAATAGCTCAGGCATAGTCACTTTAAACGTAAGCAACGTTTCTCAGGACACTGCATTTATGATAAATTAACTTTATGAAGAAAAAACTCTTAATTACGATAAGCCTTGCTTTGCTTTTAATAGCTTTTGTTTCTGCGACCAAAACCCGTGAGATTGTTTCGACTGAAGTCTCTGCCCAAACTCAAAACACCGATTGGCCAATGTGGATGCATGACCCGGAGCACACTGGCTCAACTCCGGCAACTTTCACTCCAACTATGGGAACAGCTAACTGCCAACTTACCAACACGCAAGATATTTCGCCTTGTATACAGGTGCGATGGAAGAAGAGCTTCAATGAATGGACTAATGGACTATCTCAACCTATCGTAGTTGCCAACACAGTGTATCTGACTAACATGAATGGTCATATGTATGCGTATGATACAAACACGGGTACTCAAAGATGGGATTACGCCGCCGGTTCTCCGATATATGTTACTCCTGCACTAGTTGAAGGAAAAATTTTCTTTGGCACCTTTGACGGAAAAATCCGGGCAATTAATGCTAGTGACAAAACAGAGCTGTGGACTATCCAAACCGGGGACCGAATTATGAGTAGTCCAGTCGTGGTTCGAGAGAACAATATCTTGAAAGTCTTTATCGGCAGCAATGACGGCAAGCTGTACGCTGTTAACGGAGAAACAGGAGGGGTGCTATTTACATATCCAGTTGATTACAATTCAGCAGTGATTAGTAATCCCGCCTATTACCAGGGCAAAGTCTTTTTTGCCGCTGAAAATATGTATGCCTATGCAGTCAATACCACAACCAACCAATTAGCCTGGAAGAAAAAACTCGCAGGTGAAATGAATCGGCACAACCATCCGATTGTGATATCTGCATCAAACACCATTTTGTTTTACTCAATTCCTCCCCACGGAGACGTTGGCATGGGTTTGAAAGATAAATATTTTGCTTATGAACTTCTGGGAGGTGCTGGTACCCCAGGAGGTCAAACAGAACGGGATTTGCCACCGCTTTTATCTGATTACCAACAACAGGTGTTGGCGCATCCCGAAACTAAATCCATGCATCTGTTTTCAACAAGCACGGGTCAAGAGGTAACAAGTTTTACCGCTGGCAGCGCTCAACTTTCGCTGATTCCGCTGAATAATTGGTACTCAAATGGGCAAAATTATCCTTTGGTTGTTGGTAATCGAGATATTATTTTTTCTGCTTTTGGCGGTTACATCTTATTGAATACTGCAACAAATCAATTCTCGATTCTGGAAAATTATCAGTTTATTCGGGGTGATGAATATAATGGATTAATTCTAGCCAACGGGTTACTGTATGGAGGTTTTCATGCCAACATTGCTAGTCTAAACATAAGTACCAAACAGCGAACACAGCTTCACGGATGTAAAGATTGCGGCGAGCCATACGCTACATTTGACCCAACAACTCCGGCAAATCACTGGGGCGGCTACACCGGCGATGGCTATACAAATAATGGCCAGTATTTTACTGTTGCCAATGGTCGAGCTTTCCAGTTTATCAATGGTAATTTCTATGCGTTCTAAAAAACTACTCACCACTATTGTAATTTTCATATTAGCTCTCGCTCAGCCAGCTTCTGCATTGGCCATAACCACCACGGAGCTGATCAACCAATACCCGCAAGTTACATCGTCAAGTCTATCTACAACTCAAATTACCGTGATTAGAAATAATATTAATAATCTTCTGCAAGACAACACTCACCGTCAGTATCCGGCCGGAATGTATGCTGAGGACATAAATAAAATTTCGTTCTGGAAAGGCATGGAAGTGGCAACACTTGCCCGAACTATTCCGTATCTAGATACGACCACCGCCACTAACCTGAAAACTTACCTTAAATACGAAGTTGATAACTATTTAACCAACCAGGCTTACATTGATTGGATGAGGGGTTCCAATAGCAGTTTAAGCGCTAAGCTGCCCATAATTACCTGGCGCAGTGACTTTTGGCAGTGGCGTGGAGTTGACTTAGAGATTTTACATGCACTTTGGGCTTATGGCCACTACACTGGAGACTGGACGACGATTCAGAACAAATGGACATCTATTAATAACCTACTAAATGGAGTAAACACTTCCAAAGGTTCCAAAAAGTACATGGGTGGCTTTACCTACTACCGCGCACCCAATAGTGAAGTTGCCGGCAGGCTGGCATATATTCGCATGGCAAAAAAGCTTTATCAAATCACCGGCACTGCCAGTTACCAGACTCAAATGCAGAGTCAAACTACAACTTTAACGAACAGCTTGAGTGGACTTTTAAGTACAAATATTTCCTCAAACCAGTTTCAAAGCCAAGTTTGTGACTTTGACGCCGCAGTTATATGTGTAGCCGGATCAAATGTTGATTCCCGTGATGTCAAGCCGCATCTGGCACAATTTGATTTTCTGACTCCGGAAATTGGCAGATATCTGAAAGACTCGTATCAATCTCAAGTTAACTCAGTAATCTCCCAAATAGAAACTGAAATTCCCTGGTGGTATCTGGGCAGCTACAATCTTTACAGTCGTGGCGGTAGAGAAGGTTACTATGAGCCACCAGTACTCGGGCACCAGATCTTTCAAGCTAAAACCCAAGTTTTGCAAAACCCGGCAGCCGAACTTGAAACCAAACTCCCGCCAGCAGAAGACTTTGCGACACTACCAAACTACTGGGATGCCTTGCATTATGCTGATTTGTTATCGTTAATTGAGCGCAAGGAAAGTGTGACTTGGACAGATTCAAATACAGTGCCACTTGCAGTTCCATTTAATCCCGGCGCAAGTCCTTCGCCATCATCGCAACCATCACCCACGCCTAATCCGGCAGACATTAATCAGGACGGATCAGTAAATGGAACTGACGCAAAACTGGTGTTAAATTCATGGTTGGGAACAGTGTGTCAGTCATTTATTTGCGATATAACCGTAGATACGAAAATAAACAGTCTGGATTTCGGCTGGATTAGTAAGGGTTGGGGAAATTAAGGTTGCATGCTTGATTTAGTGTAGTTGCCGGTGTACAATCCTCGCAGTTCAAGAAAGGGCGTTTGCACTGGTCTATTCATGAGAAAACACCTGTTGCATTTCCTGTACCTACTTACAATTTCTACTTCAGTTATTCTCGTTCTTCATACGCTTTATTCATCTTCATTTCAAACTAAAGCGGTATTATTTGATCCGGTTTATCCCGGGATCACGTGGGTTACCGCAACTCCGGCAGAAATGGGCATGGATACATACAGACTAAATCAGGCAGTAAGTTATGCCGGCGGGTCCGGATACATTGTTCGTGCCGGTAAGCTGGTATCATCGTGGGGAAGCGCCACGACACTTTATGACCTGAAATCAACCACCAAATCAATTGGTAGTATTGCGACAGCTCTGGCAATTGGTGATGGGAAGCTTTCCCTTACAGATTTTGCTGGCCAAAAACACCCGTCATTTGGAGTACCGCCGGTTAGCAATACAACGACCGGTTGGCTGCCGCATATCACTTTAAAACAACTGGCTACGCAAACTGCGGGGTTTGACAAAGACGGGGGATATGATGATTTACTATTTGCGCCAGGCAGTCAATGGTTTTACAGTGACGGTGGACCCAATTGGCTGGCAGAAATTACCACATTGGCATTTGGTCAGGATTTGAACAGCGTGCTGTTTAGTCGTGTGTTTACGCCAATTGGCATTAAAAGTACCGAACTTAGTTGGCGGGCAAATATTTATCGCAGCGACACGATTAACGGTATTAAAAACCGTGAGTTTGGCAGCGGGATTAAGGCGACCGTAAATGCCATGGCGCGGATCGGATATCTTTATTTACGCAATGGTCGGTGGAATGGACAGCAGCTCGTACCTGAAAGTTACATTCAACAGGCGCGTAAGCCACAGGTTGAGGTAATTGGGTTGCCCGAACACAATACAAGTATTGGCTATAACGCCTCAGATCATTACGGATTACTCTGGTGGAATAATGGTGACGGAACACTTGCTAACGTGCCGCGTGATGCCTATTGGTCGTGGGGATTGTACGACAGTCTAATTATAGTGATACCTAGTCTGGATATCGTGGCTGTGCGTGCTGGAACTTCAACGCAAGCCTGGCAAAATGGGTGGGTACCAAACTATTCAGTAATCCAGCCCTTTATCGAACCAATTGTTCAGTCAGTCTTTGAAAATTCATCACCGACTCCGGCACCTACGCTGACTCCACAACCCTCAGCAACGCCGGGACAGGGAAGTGTAATTGAAATTTTTGCTGCTCCCAAAGGCACACCCAAAATGGAACTGCGAATTAATGACCAGACAGTAATAACTTATGCAAGTATTTCCGGAAACTATTCGAGCCGGACATTCACAAAGTATTCATACATAAGTCAGGAGCCGGTGACGGCTGCTCAGATAAAAGTAGCATTTGTGAATGACAGCGCGCTCAATGATTTATATGTTGACAAAATTACCATCGACGGCGTGGCGTATGAATCAGAAGCTCCAACTACCTTCAGTACCGGTGTGTATACGGCAGGGAAATGCCAGTCAAGCGGTGGTTATTTTAAAACCGAGCGTTTAGCTTGCAATGGTTATTTTCAATACGCCCGTATCAGTGATGCATCACCAGCTCCTGTTGTCAGTCCGACACCTGTCCCAACAACTTTACCGTCGCCGTCTTCTACCCCTCAAGCCTCAGCAGATGGAAGCGCCATCGATATCTACGCCGCCCCCAACGGCACTCCGAGGATGGAACTGCGAATTAACGATCAGACGGTACACGCGTACGATGTTTCCGGAGGAAATATCTCAACCCGCAGCTTTGTGAAATACACGTTTGCCAGTCAGAATCCGGTTACCATTGGACAGATAAAAATTGTGTTTACGAATGACAGCGCGGCTAATGATCTGTATGTTGATAGAATCGTGGTTGATGGTAGTACGTATCAGTCTGAAGCACCGGATACGTACAGTACCGGGGTCTACACGCTCGGAAAGTGTCAATTGGGTGGCGGTTATTTTCAAAAAGAGAAACTGGCTTGTAATGGTTACTTCCGTTACGCGCAATAACCTGAATAATCCCCGGTAAAACGCACAGTACGCACTTTACGGTTGCAGAACGCTACTTAAAACAATTAGAATACAGGTACCATGCGCAGGCTTCGTTTATTTTTTTCCGCAATTTCATTGACTTTTGTTCTACTGTTTATAGTTCCTCCAGTTGCACACGCACAGGATGTAGCAAACTTATTTTTTGGCGGATTACTCGGGCCGATAATTTCATCGCTTCTTGGTCTCAATGCAAGTACAGATAAAAACGCTGTTTGCAGCAGCACACTTGGTAACCTGTCTGGTAATCCGATTAAACTCGACGAACAGCGAAACATTGGCGGCAATTCTGATTGCGCACTTCCACCGCTTAAGTATTTTGACATAAATTTTAGTGTGACCGGAACTACAACCGTACCATTTCCAAACCTTCCGCCTACGGTAAGTGTTGATGTTGATCCAGCAGAGTTTTTTTCTGATGGAAATATTGATGGGTTTCGATTTTCCAGTACGACTCAGGGTGTGGTGGAAGATAAAGATGATTTGAGTGGATATTTTGACTGTTCCAGTTATACCTGGTGTGTTGAGCAACGTCGACTATGGTTGCGGGATAAGGATCCGACTGATCCCGAATTTGAGCTGAGTTTTCTAAACTCATCTGGCGCGCTTGAACGGCTCGATCCGCTTAACTGTCGTGATGAGGTTACTGGTGAGTGGCTCAGATGTCCGCTGGTACACCGCTGGCGGGTTTTACGCGCCGCAGCCCGCGGGTATGTGTATTCAGAACGTATTGCCGAGCAATTTGGGTTAAATCCAGCTGACCGCCACTTGTTTGAATTTGGGGACGATCCGCTGCTTGGTTGGTTGCATGCCAAATGCATGGTGGACAAATCATGTGCGTTACAACCTGGGGTCTATTTGCCCACAGCCTGGTCAACTGATCGATTGGGAGTTGAGGGTGAGTTACCATACTACGGCATTGTGCTGTTTTGTCAAAAAGGGATGACAGTAGGCGATATTTCTGATGATACAATCCATCGAATGTGTGAACTGGTGGTTGGCCCAAATTACCGGGCCGGACAAGTGGCGCCTGAAGGATTGTTGTGGCAAGAGATAGCTAAAGACGGATTACACCCACTTGCATACACGATGCAAAGTTGTGGCATGGAGTGTGAATGGGCTTCAAGTGAATTGAGTGCAGCAAGCCTTGAAAAAGTTGGCGTCAACTTCGCAATAGAAGGCGAGAATTCTGACTATGAACACCTGTCGCGACTTGGTCTTAAATTCAGCGTTGATTTGGTACGGAAAAACGATGCAGCTGAGCAGGGGAGTCTTGCAAGTCGACTTAAAAGTGCAAAAGGAATTACACCAATTATTCGCATTTGTGTGAAAAGCCAAACCTGTCCATTTGCCAAAGCCAGTGATTATGGAGCGTTTCTTGAAGAGGTGTATAAACGTGCGGGTCAACAGAGTTTTTACGCCATAGCTGGACCCAATGAGGCCAATTCGGAAACCTGGTTAGGAAACAAAGAAGGAGATGCGGTTGGGGCTGGTTCGCGGTCTGGTGCTTACGGACAAGAGTTGGTGGCTGATTTACAAAAGCGTGGCATTTTAGCAACTGGTACCTCTACCAATGGAATCAAGCTTTTATCACCAGCATTTAACACCGATTACTCCGGGTTTGCCGCCGAAGCCGCTGCCTGGAAGACTGCAATTGGAAGTGCATATGCCAGTATTTCCGGCATTGCCGCCAACGCGTATAACAAAGGTGCGCGGATCAGTTCTTATGTTGAAAAAGTAAAGACTGCATTTCCGGATAAAGACATTTACTTGACTGAAGTTGGTATGTATGAATCATCGGAAAATCCGTCAGGAAATGGTGTGCCACGGGCGCAGGCGCTCATTAACCTGGCAGCTGAGATTGGGAAACTGGCAACTGACGATAAAGTGATTGCAGTAAATATTTTTAATGCGTTTGGCAAAAATACTGATCCAGCCTTTAAATACAACGTGATTAGTGATGCCGAATTTGCACAACTGGCTGGTGGGGCTCCGATTATTCCGTCCGAACCGGGCAGTGCGCCGCCAATTATTTACACTAGTACACCTATTGGGGTGGAGATGAATATTCCCACTGGAATTCCCAAAGAGTTGGGAGTTGAAGTGAATGAGGTAACTGATTTGAAAGCGGGACAGGATTTGGATTCTGAGGTGACCCTGTCTCCTTTAGATGTGTTTTTGGGAAGAGACACTGGTTATGGTCAGCGAAAAGTCTGGATGACGTATCCGGCTGGCATCCAACTTGCCACTAATTTAGCACAAAAAATCGGACAGTATTCCCAGGCATTTCCACAGGTTGAAACCTGCAAAAACAGCTTCCATGATTTTGATATGAATTATGATGGTTTATCTGGACTTCCGGCATACATCGAAGACGCAATTACCACTGGCGAGTTAGTTGTTGGTCGCACCTACACACTGGTTGATAATATCGGAGATTTACAGAATCAGATTCCGGTGTATGATCCTCGGAATCCAATTAGCGAAATTCCAATCACTTTATCTCGGACCACTATTGCGCATGTTGCTGTACCTGCTTTGATTGAGCAGATGTTGCGTGCCATTAGTGATCAAAAGTGTGGATTTATGTGGCCATTTGCTCAACCAGTGGTTGAGAAGATGAATGAACCATTGGAACAGTTTAATAGTATGAAATTTGTAGACTGGCCGGGTGGCGATAATAACATTGCCTGTTCTGCTAATTCTACCTGTGGTCAACAGGATTTTTTACCCGGTCCTTTTGGAGGACCCAACGGAATCAGCAATCCTAACTTAGGTGTAACATCTGATGGTCAAAAAATTATCGGCCTGCTCCCATCTAATTTACTGGAATACAATCCATCGCGACAGGTCAGCGCCAGTCGAATCTTACACAATCTAGCAAAAACAAACGAAAATTTAGCAAACCAGCCGTGGAAAGAGCTGTCGTCATTTACAACTCAGCAAAACCTGGTCAAAGATAATCCGATCCTGTCTTTACAGTGAGAAGTGAGTTTTGTCATTGCGAGGAGTCCCGCCTTGGCGGGACGACGCGGCAATCCCGTGTGTAGTAAGGAAGATTGTTTCGTTTCGTTTCCACTTGCAATGCTGTAGTTATTATGCGTACACTTAATATTCCCAAAACTAGCGAGCAAATTTCTGACTTTGTTAAAACCACAGTGAGTTCTGCCGGCTTTCAAAAAGTAATTGTGGCAGTGTCGGGTGGGGTAGACTCAGCAACTTCAGTTAGTCTAGCAGTAAGAGCTTTAGGATTAGGTAATGTATACGCGCTCCTGTTACCGTACAAAGATTGGCACGATGAGCATAAAATGCACACACGATTGTTATTGAAGCGGTTGCAAATTCCGGAAAAACAAACACATGAGGTGGACATTGCGCCACTGGTTGATTCTTTTTCTGACGTGCAACTCACAACTCACAACCCACAACCGGAGTACAAAGTGCGACTAGGTAATATCATGGCCCGAGTCCGGATGATCTTGCTTTTTGACTTTGCCAGGAAATTGAATGCGTTGGTCTGTGGTACGGAAAACAAATCCGAGCACTTCTTGGGTTATTTTACCCGGTTTGGGGATGAGGCAAGTGATTTGGAGCCCTTGCGCCATCTCTACAAAACCGAAGTGTATGAGCTGGCAAAGTATTTACAGGTGCCGGAGGAAATTGTTAAAAAAGCTCCCACAGCTGGCCTTTGGTCAGGGCAAACTGATGAAGGCCAGTTTGGATTTACGTACAGCCAAGCTGATGAAATTTTATACCAACTATTTGACCTGAAAAAATCTGAAGCTGAAATTGTTGCTTCAGGTATTCCGGATGAAGTTGTTGCCAAAGTGAAAAAATGGGTAGATTCAGTCTCTTTCAAACACCACTTACCCTACGTAGCTCAGGAATCTACAATCTCCACAAAAGACTAAATAATTCCGGCTTGCCATTAGGTTTCAAGCTGTGCTGTCAGCCCTTTGTCAGTTTGTTTTGTTTTGCCTCGGGATGTAGTAAAATTTACCCACTATGGCAACTGAAGTCAAAAAGCCAGAACCGCCAAAAAAAGTTGAACAACCAGCACAGAAAACTGGTGAGCAGGCTAGTGGTCAAAAGCAGGAAGTAAAAGTTGAGCAGGTAGAAACTTCACCAGCTGGAAAACCTGCTTCAAGGGGTGAAGCGCAGAAACTTGCGGAAGCCAGACGAAATGAAGTTAAAGAACTTAAGATAGCTTTAGCTAAACTTGAACAAGTTGACGAAAAAGGTGAATATTCTGAGTGGGCACGTAAACTTAAAGGGGTAAAAATTGATGATTATGAAACACTCAAAGCTGTTGTTCGAATTGCTGAAGAAGAACCAAAAACCAACCAGCGACTTTCAAGCGCCGGAGAGAGCTTTGCCAAAGATTTGGTAGATGCTGTTCAAGATGTTGGTGCAGATCCTGCGGAAGCAGCCACCGCCATTGCCGCTGTTTCTCGATTGTATGACGAAGCAGGATTTCTCAAATTTAGTGAAAAAATTGAACAGATTTTTGAAGTAAAAGAAACTTCATCTGATCAACGACAGCAAATTGGACAGAAAATTTCTGAGCAACTCGCCCGTGCTGATCAGGCCGAAGTGCCTATTAGCCAAAAAGAAGTAGTATCCCGACCAGCAACTGAGAGGGTAATTGCAAAAGTAGTAGCTCCAGCAGCTCAAGCTGATTCAAGGGAACTACAGGGTCACTATCAGGCAGAAAAACAAAAGGTGCTGGAGGTAAATACACAGCTACACGAAGCATTGGAAAAAGTCGCTCCAGAACTGGAAGAAAACTTCACTGCCAAATACGAAAAAGCACTGGAGACAAAAGACGAACCTGCACTCCACGAAGCCAACTCGCAACTTGCGCAGTTAACTGTAGAAAAGCCAGAGTTGTCGGATGCGGTGGTAGATGTACAAGTGGCTACCATAAAACAAATTGTTCCAGATACGAGGAATGAGGTGGAAGTAGTCGCCATAGAACTCAAAAAAGATACAGTTGAGCCTCATGAATTTAGAACTGCGCAAAGAAAATTAGAGCAGTTGGTTGAGGGATATCCCGAACAAGACTTAACGCAACAAGCAATCTTTCACTTACGGAGTGAAGCGGTAGTGAAAATAATACCTGATGAGCCACAAAAAAATAAGATTCGACAGCTTCGGTATGAGGTAGCCATTTCCCACCCAGACAAACAGTCTGCTCTAGATTTTGTTCAACAAGTAAGACATATTGACCAATCAGGAATTAACTTGTCTTCGGGACAAAGGGAAGAATTTGGAATGTTGCTTACAGGGGTTGGTGCACAAGCAAAACTGATCTATGAAGTTAAAACTAAAACAAGATTGGAACACGAAGCTGCAATGGGAGCTCCAGATACAAAAACAGATCAACAACCAGACTGGAATAATTGGTTAGGAAATCCGACGGAAATTAAGCAGGTAAATCAAAAACTCGGGGAATTTGTAGAAAGAATATACGGCAAATTAAAGATAAAAGGAGTTTATTACAAAGATTTTTTTGAAAATGAAAAGTGGTTAAGTGGTTTAAGTAACGAGGCGACGGAATTTACTGATAAATTGTCTGGAGAAAGCGATCCAGCTTATTCCACATTACAAAAGATTGTTACTGAGTTAGATAGACAACGGGATGTTATTAATCATGTGCAGGCAATCAGGTCAGCTGATAAACAAAGGCAATTTGATGAGCGGGAAATTCCTGAAGATTTAGCAGCTCAAGTTAAAATAGCGCTGATAGAAACAGAAGAATTTAAAAATATTGAGAACCAAGACCTGTCTGCACATAAAAGCGTACTTGGTGAAAACCTTTATAACGCAGTTACGAATTCGCGTAATGACTTTTACACTAGAGTAGACCGAACGCTCAAAAAAGGTGATTCCACAGCCTTGAAAGATTTACTCGATGACATAGAAGAATATAAAAAAGGCAACCCATTTTTACAAACATATTACCCAAGTAGTAGTCCAGAATTTGATATACAGCAACATTATTTGAACGAACTGGATGTAGTAAGGAATGCGGTTGAAGCTCAAGGAGCGATTAAAAAAATGAAAGAAAATTTTGTAAATGGTCATGGAGCTCGACCACGAGAATTCCGCAGTTGGGATGAGCAGGATCGAAAAGTGATTGAGGAAAAAATTGAGAATCCTAAGGGTTTTGCGAAAGAGTTACAGGTGGTGATGGATAAAGATACGGCGGAGAAGAATAGAGGTGTGGTGAAAAATACCAGCGAAACACAGTTGCAAGAAGCATTTAACAAATTTAAAGACGAGATTGAGCGATTGTTTGATCACCTGTATCAGGACTTGGATGAAAACCCCCAGGAGCAATCACGCGAATACTGGGATATTTTTATCCATAAGCCAGCCCAAATGTTAGCCAGACAAGGTTTGCGTGAAATTTTGGCAACGTTAAAAGACAGCAACTTTGAGGGAAAAGTCGCATATCAGGTAATTAATGATAGAGGAATATTAGGCTATTCCGACATGAAACTAACTGAGGCGTTAGAGTTGATGCTCAATGAAAAAAAGATCTTCCATGCTGCCAAGCTCAACTTACATGATATGATGTACGGTCTTCAGGAACGGGTTGATTCCGAAACCATGGCAAAATTTACGCATTTGAAAGCTTCTGAGGTACAACTGGTGTTGACCTCTCGACCAGAAGTACAGCACGCATATCGCCACGCGGCAAAAATTCTGGACATGTTATTGCAGGATAACAAAGGTATTGCTCCATCTGAGCTGTTTACAGTAAGTAAATCAAAAGACAGTCCATTTAACAGTAAATACACATCAATGGTCAAAGAACAGCTGCGACGAACACTGACGTACATGTATGCAAAAGAAGGTAAAGGACCGGTAGAAGAATGGAAATTAGATAGTCTTACTAATTTGGGAGTCAGTATTTTCTTTTCAGCTACCGGCGGCGGACTCGATCGATTAGCAGAAAGCAAAGCCCCGAAAAACTATAAAGACGTGATTGCATCAAAAATCCTCACCGCAAAAAACGTCAACGAGTGGCATTTCAATCGCTGGAAAAAAGGTAGTCACGAGTATCCGGCTTTTGCCACAATTATGAATGAGGGTGCAAATATTTGGTTGCAGGAGCATGTGGGGAAACTTCCGGAAATAAAAATCTTTGGTCAGACAATTTTTAGTGGAGAAGCGCTCGCACGCGCAATTCCGGCAACAAATTTAGACATACCGATCGGGGGAAGAAAACGCAGGTTACAACAGTGGCTTGCAGACCGTGAAGAAATTGAGGGGAGAAAATTCTTGTATGGATTGAAAGGTGTTGGGATTACAGAAAACATGAATGAATCCAAAACAGGAGGAATCATTTCCCGAGGTTCGTGGCGTCTCTATGAGTTTTCTATCCACTTGGCAGTTGACCAGAACAATAGACCAATAAATCCTGGAGAAATAACTGACAAACAAGCCTGGGAGAGGTTGGACTTTAATAAGATGTGGAACAATATCACCAATACAGGTACACAGTTTATGTATCACTGGGCTCAACATGAAGGTCTGGGTTTGCCAAAAGTCCTTGGTGAGCTTGGGAGTAATAGTCAAGTTTGGAAAGACGTAGTTACCTATCTTAAAACAAAAGACCCTTACTTTAAGGCAACAAACCTGGATGCTGACAAATATACCATCGAAGATATTCGTAGAGGATTAATGCGGGATGTGCTTCGGACTGAAGCGCGTATTAACCCCACCCATTTTCTCTACCAGGAGAGTCCGTTTACATTTTATCCTGATGCTAAGGGAAGCGGGAAATTTGGAACGAGCGTCGATGACATGAAAAAAAAGTGGGGTGTGAGGATGATCCGTGATAAGGTAAGAGATAAACTCGATTGGGAACCAAATAACCAAGAACTACGGGCATCGCTCTATCGTGAAGCTGAGCTTGATTGTCAAGTGATTGCTGATATTTTAACTGATGATATTTCAGCTGTACCGGAAAACGGAATTACTGCTTTTTCCGACGTGCAACTACTTAATTTATTTCAGGGAGATCAGGCGAGAGTCGATCGGGCTAAAGCGTATTGGAATGAAACGCGCAGGCTGATTACCCCCGAAGTAATCAATGAATTTACTCATGTAAACCATGCGTTCCACTACGGTACCCAAAGTACAAAATGGGACAATATTAACTTGACCAAAGTCGGTGACAGCGTCATGATTCGGGTTTATTCAGATGAGGCCGGTTTAGACAAGTCAGTTAATCAGCCGTATATGGCATTGCAATCAAAACTGGGAGAAATTGCAGCTTCAGGAGACCATGATAAAGGTATGCAGGAACTTGTTATGTTCATTCACGGTGGAGCTGAAGGATTGAAAGCAGTTCATAGTGAAGAGTTTGCGCGGGAGTGGTCGCGCAGACGAGCTAAACAAATAATTGATTATTTTGATAAATCTCCATGGGCTCGTTTACCACTCGGTTTAGGTACAGTTTTGGGGTTTGCCGGTCGGGGATCATTATCGCAAATGATTGGGGGGCCTCGGGCATGGGCATGGGATGAACAAGTAAAAAGTAAATTTATTGCTGATCTGCATAAAATCGGAGTCTTTACGGATGAGGATGTGGCGACCATGAATGCCGAGGTGGGAGCCCGTTCGTATCAATTGGGATATGATGTGTTGCGTTCAGTCGTGCCTTTAGTTATTGGACTGATAATTTTGGCGGCTTTGACTTCTGCCTTTAAAGAAGAAAAACAGGGTTAAACAAAAAAAACAGTTGTAGTTTTTTACCTGCCTCTTATTCTACTTACCAGACCTCCCACCGGACCTTTAAGATAATACTGTGCCTGTAATCCCTGCATTAGCGTTCCATACGAAGCGCCAAGAGGTGCAACTAGAGCAGATGGACCTGCAGGAATCGGTGATTGGGCTTTCAGTGCCTGCTTAAACCCATTTACAACTGAAGGTATTGTTAACATAACCCCTAATCCGATTAAACTCGCGACCGCACTGGGACTGGCTCCACCGAGTCCTGGAGGTGTCCACAGGTTTCCGGGTTGTGCTCCACTACTGAGAAGCGCCCCTATCATAATCATGAGTATAGTGATGGGAAATACAGCTAAATTTCCGATTAAATTTTTAAACCAGTTGCCGAACGTATTCACACCGGGAATTGCGCCGAGCATAAGTTGCAAAGGCCCAAAGATAAGCGAAATAAATACGTTTACCCAAGCGGTTAACAACAAGAAAAAAATTCGTATCAAAGTAAACACCAAAATTAAACCAACAATTAGCGTTACTAACACTTGGGGGAGCGCGGCTCCGGCTGCAATACCAGCTGGTACAGTTAACAGGGCAAGTGGCGCGCCTAATATAAGGGCTCCAAGTCCACCCACTATTGCACCAATAGTTTGTGTATTTGTTCCAATTCCCAAGAAGTTAGCTATATCTCCGGCTGAACTTATACCCGAGTTAAAAACGGTTCCGTATAAATTGCTAAGCGCTCCACCGGTAAAGTTTGCAAGAATTACTTGATCGGTTTTTCCAAGCGCAAAAATTGCGATGTAGATTACTAAATACATGGCATCGATCAGAAGTCCGACAATCGCGTATGAAAACGTGATTAAGATCAAGGTCAACACAATACGGGGTAATGCGGATTGAATCGTGATGACTGTCCGTGGATCTATCTTCCAACGGAACAGTATCATAAACCCAATAATCACCATAACCAGAATTAGAAATCCATAGGCCACATTCCGGAACCCTCTCCAGATATTAATAATCGGGGAGAGACCGGAAAAACCAATGCCTTGGGCATAGGCAGGTTGGACTATACCGGCTTTATTTCCCAGATAAGCCAAATATTCTCCGGTACTCGCCGGCGGTTGCGCATACGCCAGCGCAATACCCTGGTTGATTCGCGCAAGTACCGAATGTTTTTGGTAATTTGTTTGGGTTTGTTGATCTGAAAATAGAGGCATGACTCCAATTCCTGCAGCCACCGTACCAGTCAGGTTCATAAACGATTCAACATTAAATGGTGAGTTGGATATGTTACCCTCATGATCATATGCCGTATTAGCTTCAGGGAAAGTCGTTTCTTCCCAGACTCCCCAGGCAAATTTTTGAGCTGAAAAAAACAGAATAACAAACAATAGTAATAATGCAGCGATCTTCTTCATGGATTTTTATTATAACAAAGTTTTGGAAAATTTGTGTAAACTACTGAATTTGAATTACAAAATTAGTTACATCTACGCCGGTAAACTTTTTGATCAGGACCAGCACAATATAAGCGGCGACGATGAGGATGATTCCCAGAAATCCGGCGGTGATTGTGCCTTTGGCCTGTTCGACTTTCTTCGCATCACCTGAGGAGGTGAGGTAGCGGAAGCCGCCAACCAGGAGCATAATAAAAAATACAATCCCGGCAAGGGAGGCAGCTACGAGTACCAGATTTTTAAACACGGCCTCAAAACACTTAATGGTGACCGCATCTTCTCCGGCAATAGGAATTAAGCAATCAGTAATTGAACTCCAGTCAACTGGCATAGGTTAGTTCTCGACTCCGCTCGAACAATAATCTGTAGTTATTGTACCAGTTTTTGTTTAGTTTTAAAGCCAACAAAAAAGGCACAAAGATTTTGTGCCTTTTAAGTATCAAAATTGTTAATTAGTCTCTGCTTTGTGGATCTCCAATTGTGGGTATGTCAACTCCACCAATTATATTTACACCGGTAAATTGACCAACCAGAATCATGATAGCCCATGCTGATACAACAATGATAAGACCAACGATTGCATTAGTTATCTTGTTTCTTGCTGCTTCAAGTCCGGCTTTATCTCCGCCTGAGGTAATCCACTGAATTCCGCCCAGAAGCAAAAACAGAAATGCAGCAATTGCAGCAATGATAAGTATGACACCCACCACTGCACCGATAACATCACCAATAGCTGCTACTGGCACAACAGGTGGTTTAGTCACAATAAGTTTTTGTGCAAACGCACTTGATGCTAGGGTTAAAAACGCAGTACCTACTGAAACATATGGGAGCAGTTTTTTCATGTATTTCCTCCTGAATTAATAATAAGCAATTATATCGTACGGTGTCAACCTGCGTATTGTCAAGAGACGGTTTGCTAGTTAATTTGTCCGGCACCGGGAAAAGGTGGTTGTGGTGGAACAAATGGTGCAGCGTCGTCAGCTCCAATCGGGATACAAGGAGTAATAGTAACTGGATCTGTGCAAACTGGAACTGTTTGTGAACCTGTGCGTGAACTTCCACTTGCACCTCCGGTAATCGATGGCAAGCTAATATTCCATCCATTTGCTCCAAATATGCCAATACCGGTAAACTGGCCAACCAGCATCATGATCGCCCAGGCGGCAGTCATAATAATGAGTCCGACAATCGCATTGGTGATCTGGTCCTGGGCAGTTTGCAGTTTTTGTTTGTCGCCACTGGAAGTAATCCAACGAAACCCGCCGAGAAGGAGAAAGAGGAGAGTCGCGATAGTGCCACCGATCAGAAATAAACCGGTGAGCGCACTGATAATACTGCCGACAATCGTGCCGCCGGCAGCAGTGCCGCCACAACCAATCAATGGTGAAAGGACAGGATTACAAATCTGGGCGTGCGCCATAGGCGCAAGTAGAAAGTAACCAGTAGTAAGTAGTAAGGAATAAGTGAGTTTTTTCATGATTTCCTTCCTGTCATTCTGAGGCGTAGCCGAAGAATCTAGCATAGCGCACCTTTTGGTGCTGGATCCTTCACTTGTGTTCAGGATGACAAAAAGAGCACTGTCATGCTGAACTTGTTTCAGCATCTCTTCAATTTAATAGTATTACAACTTTATCAAGTCTATCAAACTTACCGGATTTAGGAAATCAAAGCCTAAGATACTTCCGACAATAGCAGAAAAGCCATAGGCGCCGACCACTACGACCAGACCCAGGAAGGCGTATGACAGCCGGTTTTGAGCTTTTTCCAGTTTCTGCTTGTCTCCGGTACTTGAGATCCACTCAATACCGCCGATAAGAAATTGAAACAGGAAAAAGATGCCAGCCACAATCGTGATAAAACCGACAATCGTAGAAATTACCCTGGCGATTTCAGCTGCGCCACCACTACCACTGGGGACAGGAAGTGGGAATCCGGAGCCGCTGCCAATCGTACCGATGGGAACTCTAGATTGTGCGAGTAGTTGATTATTCATAGGCTTGTGAACTAATTGTAGGTAAACTGGAAAAAAAAGGCAAGGGAAGTAATAATTGCTAATATTGTTATATTGCTAAATTGCTGAGGGATGGTGAAGTATTTACAGTTAAACGATATTGGTTGCTATAAACGGGCATTTAATATTTCCAATTATGCGTGGAAAATTGTAATTTTGTGGGAATGGTTTGCCAAAAGAGCTATCGGAGCTCAATTCGCGACTGCCATAGACTCGATATCTGCAAATATTGCTGAAGGGTTTGGTAGATTTCATAAAAAAGATAAGATTCATTTTTACCGGATTAGCTTTGGATCAGTTATGGAAGCGCTTGACTGGAATCAGAAAGCGTATGTGAGAGGGTTGCTTTCGAAAGAACAACACGAATATATTTTGAAAGAATTGAAAGTCCTGCCAAAAGAAATCAATCTGTTAGTAAAATTTACCCGTGACAAACTACAGCAATAAAACAATATAACAATCGAAGTTTTTAACAATGAAGCAATCGGACAATGTGACAATGGGTAACGCCTAGGGCGTTACAGGTCCAAAAATCACCGGCTGCAGGATGGCAGTTGCGTCACCAAATAAAACCAGACCCATAAGCGCGGCAAGGGCGAGAGAACTAATGATGATTACTACACCAAGGATTGATTGCCAGATGCTATTCCAGGCAGCCTCAATAGCTTTACTGTCACCGCCGGCGCTCATGAACTTGAGTCCCGCTAAAACTACGCGCACAAAAGCATAGATCCCAGATGCGACAAAAATCAGACGCAGAATATTGTTGAGTAACGAAATTAACCCGCCACCGGGTGCTTTGTTTGTTGGATCTACGGGAAGGGGATTGGTGATACAGCCGAAGATGCTGGTACATTGTCCTTCTCCAGGGGGAAGTGTTACTCCTCCACCTGGAGGCAATATTACTCCTTCACCGGGTGGTAAGGATTGTCCACCACCAGGTGGTAATTGCTGTGGATAGCTACATTGACATAAAGTTGCAGTAACCTGATCGCATACACCATTCTCTTTTCCTGTAATACCCACCAACTTGCATTGACTATCGCTGCTGCACTCTGATCCTGCTCCTGCATTTGTGCAGACTGCGAAAACTGGTTGAGAAAACAGGAAACTAAAAACAGTAAACAGTAACAAAAAAGTAAAGATAAGTTTTTTCATATGTCAGTAATCAGAAAACAGTGATCAGTAATCAGTCATTCCCGCGAAAGCGGGAATCTATATAAGTATTTCTCTGGATTCCCGATCAGGTCGGGGATGACAGACGCCGAACCTTCTCAGGAATGACTACGGTATTGGTGGGTTGATAAAGTCAAACCCCACTAACACCTTTGCAATTTCCAGTATAAAATAAGCGCCGAGAATAATCAAAAGGCCAATGACTGCAGCAGTCAATGCGCCCTGGCTTTGTTCCTGGGCTTTGGCATCTCCGGCTGACTGGATCATCCGAATCCCGGCAAACACGACACCGAGAAACGCAATGATGCCGGCAACGGTGAGCAAGTTGTGGGTGATGACATTCACAAGTGCGTTAACCGTAGTAAAACCGCCGGTAGCAGGTCCGAAAATTGTACTGATGTCGACAGCGTGGACAGTAGCAGGTAGCAAGTAGCAAGTAGCAAGTAGTAAGAATAGACTATAAACAGATTTTTTCATGGTTTTTCTTGTCATTCCGATCCGCTTTTGGCGGAGAGGAATCTAGCGCAGCGCACCTTTTGGTGCTAGATCCTTCACTTATGTTCAGGATGACAGGATGTCTAAATTGTAGGTAAAATAGAGACAAAAGGCAATGGAGGCATTATCATTCGCTGGAGACTTCAGCTGCATCTTTTGTCAGAAGAGTTATTTTTCCCAGCAGTTCTTTTGGTTTTTGATGCGAGAATAACCTTTCAAGCGCCGCAGTTATCTGTGCAATATGGGGTGGATGAATATGTAAAACAATAATGCCGCATTTACCATCGGGTTTATAAATAGCTGAATTTTCAAAATCCCGATCAAATGTCAGAAGTATCAAATGTTTTTTCTTGACTATTTCGAATGCTTCATGGTCTGATATGCTTTTGGGACAAATAAGTGCCACGCAATTATATTTCTTGAGAATGAGTTTTGTTTGGACATCGACATTTTCGTCAAGAAGGAACGTAGGGTGCATGATCAGAGGTAAAAGGAATTATACTGGTGCCTTTTACTTTTTGCGCAGCATAGCGTAATGCTGCTTCAATTGCGCCTTCGGGAAGTGTGGGGTAAGATTTATAGATTTCTTTCTTGGAAGTATTTGCTTCGAGTAACTCAAGTATTTGCCAGACCATAATTCGTGTACCGGTAAAAACTGGTTTGCCATGGCAAATTTCCGGATCAGCACTAATGAGCGGATCAAGGTATTTAGTCATGGCTGTAATTATAACACAAGTCTATGGAATCAAATTTCGGAAAAGCAATGTAGCAATTCAGCAATATAACAATTGAACAATTGCTACTTTTTTTCCCAAAAAACAACACCTCTTTAATCCTTAACGCTTTCGCGTCTGCCTTACGGCACGGAACCCTTGTGGGGCGAGGTGTTGGTCAATCTGAAATTGCACTTTGGTCGTCCGTCTGGACAAATTTCATCTTTTCGGACGACCCTTGTTTGTTGATGTTACGGCACCCGTGGTACGGGAGTTATCAGCGCGCCGATTTCCCACCAGCACAACTGATAACCTGGGACAGTGCCGCCGATACGTAGTATGCCATACACGTCGATGGGTAACTCTTGACAGAGGATTTCTATTTTATTGCAATCCCCATTTATTTCAGCCTCTGTCACGATTTCCTGTCGTCTGCCGTTGTATTTCGTGTATTCTAATGGGCGTTTCGGATCGACTTCGCGTTCACGCTGTCCGGCAAGGATTTTTTCCACTTGGCAAACGCCAATCTTCACGATTAGCGTCGCTGTGGCTGTTGCCGTCGGCGTCTCCGTCGGCGTTGTTGACGG
>Ga0209542_10007435_pt1 | contig 20842 bp, 24 predicted proteins | sample RifCSPhighO2_01_FD_184028 | JGI IMG/M metagenome (GOLD analysis project Ga0209542, IMG submission 184028) | Soil microbial communities from Rifle, Colorado - Rifle CSP2_plank highO2_0.1 (SPAdes) (version 2) | ecosystem: Environmental > Terrestrial > Deep subsurface > Rock core/Sediment ... | reverse complement strand
TCGGGAACATCAGCCGCTGTGCAAGGCGTATACTGGCAGGGAAATGTCGGGGAAACGGACTGGATTGCAGTACATCTGCCGCCACGGTCGTGGTGGGACCTGGATATTGACAAACCAGTAATCATACGACTCAAGAGCAACGAGTGGTATGAGAAACGACCCGACGGCTCGATATACAAAATCGGAGCCTGCTGGACGTTGAAGCCAGTCACGACAGTAGGCGACACAATCCCCGGTAACGTCATCTACCTTCTCGCCAAGAAAGGGGAAAAAATGGTGAAAGTAGCAGTCACTACGGTTCGTAAGGGGCCGGAGGAAACAAAACCTTCGCCGACACCGCCGACCGCAACAGTACCGGTTCCGCCGGCGACAAAACCGCCACCGTCTACCGGCGCCACACCGCTTCCACCGGCGAAACCGCTATCGCCCAAAGGCGGGATGGTGTAAAAAGAAAAAGAAAAATCCCGAAAAAATTCTAAGAAACAAACTAAACCCCGTCCTGCATGTCTACTAAGGCACGCAGGCGGTTTTTATTTTGAGGATACGAAATTACCTGCCGGCCGGCAGAATGTCATCCTGAGTAAGGCGAAGGATCTTCGAGATTTCTCGTCCCTCGGGAGTACTCGGGACTTTCAGCTCGCTCGGAATGACAAAGCTCCTGCTGGAGCTCGCAATATGACAAATGAAGTTTGACTTTAATTATTCCGGTTTGCTATCATTAATCCAATGAAGTCAACAGCTAAAAAAAGAATAAGCTTTTACAACCGAAACCTGCCGATTTTTGTCGAGAAAGGCGAAGATGGTTTCTATGTCGTTGAGTGCCCGTTATTTGAAGGGTGTTATACGCAGGGCAAAACACTTGATGAAGCATTGAAAAACATTAGAGAGGTCGCCGCTATTATTCTTGAAGAACGAAAGGCAAGAACAACATTGAAAGAATATCGGCCGGAGGAGTTAAGTATGCATACGATTAGAATTTAATGACACAGTTGCCATTACTTTCAGGACGGCAAGTAGTAAAAATCCTGGAAAAAATCGGCTATCGCGTAATTCGGCAACGCGGTAGTCATATTCGTCTATCTTGTCCGGGGCGTAAGTCGGTTACAGTGCCGAACTACAGGATTATTGACCGCTCGCTTCTCAAAAAATTATTGAGAGATATAGAAATAGAGCCGAGAGAGTTTTTAAATTGGTAAAATGTAACCAATGAATCTCAATGTTTGGGAAGTTGAACTTCCGATGGAAGTTCAACTTCCAGCCAACCTCCAGTCATTAACAACCAAAAACCCCGACGAGCGGGGTTTTTAGAAAAATCATCTCTGAACAACTCTAACAGTTATTTATTGTGCCTCCACCGAGGAATGTATTGACAAGATAAGGAACTCCTCTTGAGAGAATTGCCACTACCAACGCTATCGCGGCGTAAAGCAATTGGTGATTTGCTTTCTTTATCTTTTCCTCATCACCCGCGGACGTCAAATATAGGTATGCGGCCCAGAGTATAAAGATTACAGTCAGGACTATCAACAAAGTGAAAATCCAGGCAACCAAGGTACAAAGAGCGCCGCTGATTGTCTCGAATGAGAGATTTTCGGTGCCAGGTGGTCTTTGCGGACTTGGAGCTCCGAATTGCTGCGATTGCGCCAAGCTTATTAGCGGCATTACAGAAACAGCAACAATACCAACGCTAGTACCAACGCTCGAAATAAAACCGGTAACCCTCGAAATTTTGTTTTTCATTTATGTTTTTCTTTTCCAGCGACCTTTTGCTGCATCCGAATAGCGCTTAACGAATGCGCCCACACGAATGATTTGTTTGTATATCCGAATGCCTTTCCGCCCGAGGCTGATCCGCCTTTGGCGGAAACGAATAGGCACATCCGAATAAACAACAGTTGGTTAAAATATAGCATAAGAGGTCCTTTTTGCAATTATCCCGGATATTCACATAATTAATCAAACCCCGGTAAGTTGTCTAATGAGCGAGACAACGCCGTTCGCGATTAGGATAACGGCAAAGCCGATGACTGCGTAAGTAATAGTGTTACGGCCAGTTTTGAGCCGTTCTTCATTACCTGCGGCGGTCAAAATATAGTAGCCGCCGACCATAACCATTATGGAAACTATCGGGATGGAAAGAGTAAAAAGCGCCTCAAGTATTTTTTGGACTAATTCCGCGAAAGTGGCGGCGCCGAGAGGGTTGAGGAGGGTGATAGGGCCGGGGAAATTTCCTCCGTCCGGTTGCAGGCGTCCGCCATCTGGGCTTAAGTTGCCGCCCTGTGCCAAAACTGTCTCTACACTCAAAACCTTAAGAATTACCCCGTAAATAAAATCCATCATTTGTTTTTATTTTACCACCACACCTTTTGAAAATCTATAGCCATCAAAGTATTTATAGACAGCTTATTTCATAACTGTATTGTTAGTCGCTATGTTTTCGTATGTTGAGTAAAATATAGACGTCGCCCCTAATAAGAAAATATAAACGAATATTTTGATTTACCCGCGCTTGCCAGACATCTTTCGCGCCGCCATATTTTTTAGCGTGAAGAGATGGATGCCGTATATCATTTAACAAAAGCTCAATCTGTTTTTGGAAAACAAGGCGAACTGCCGGAGAAAGTTTTTTGAAATCGCGTTCAAATTGGCTGGTTGAGAAATATCTCATTTCTCGAGATGTGCCATAAGTTCTTTGGCAGAACGAAACGGCCCAGTTATTTTTCCCGTTTCAACATCGCGCAAACTTTCCTGAAGCCACGTAGGTAATTTTTTTGCTTTGTCGGAAACGCCGGAGGACCTAAGAAGCGCCTCATATTCGCTTCTTGGAATAACAACGACATCGCGCTGTTTTATGATTTTTGGAGAAATGGAAATGGTTACCATGGTCCAATGATAGCCGAATTCTTAAAAAAATCAACATTATGGAAGTTGAACTTCCATCGGAAGTTCAACTTCCGGAGTTTGCCGCCAGATTTTATCGGTTGGTGCAAAAACTCAACTTTGCGCCGTTTGTTTTGCCGGGCTGGAAAACCAGAACATTGAGCTTGCAGGCGTCTTGCTGGCTGATGCCGAGAACATTCAATAAATCCGCTTCGGCTTGTGATTGCGAGACGGCGTCGTTTCTGAAATGGATATAAAATACGCTCGTGCTTCGCTCGTATGAGATTTGATAATTTTCGTTATCCGCCATAATGATGGAGCCCTCCTCGGTATCAACCAGAGTTTTATAAAAGTTTTTCACTTCAATGGAGCCGTTGCCGGTGCCGATACTAATTGTTTCCGTTTTCGGGAATGTGTCGGCAATTGAGTAGGAAGGGGAAGGCAATGACGATGACGATGACACTGACGGCAACTTCGCCGCCGGGCCTGCTTGAGTGTCGTTCTTTGAAAAATAAAACCAGGCGTAAACACCGCCGCCGATTACGGCAAGAATCAAGATTATGTAAAGCGCTATTTTCATCTTTAAATTTATTTTGGATTTCAGTATTTGGGAAGTTAAACTTCCATCGGAAGTTAAACTTCCAATTGGCTTTATCGGTTAATTAGGATTTAACAACATCCCAATGGTTATGTTCTTTGGCATAAATTGCGCCGCCAGGACCCCTGTACATTGGCGCGCCATCACTTCTTACGCCGACGAAATTCTCCGATTTTTCAAGATATCTATTCAATGTATCATTTAGCCTTAAATCAACCTTGTAACCGTTCGCATGGCTGTATGTTCCGGGTTGATGACCCCCCCCAGTGCCTTCCGTTACCATGATTTCGCAACTGGGACAATTTGATTTTAAATCAAGTACAGCATTTACAATGGATTGTTGTAATCCTTCGACTCTTGCCGCCCCGGCTCCAGTTTTAATTTGAATGCCGTTTTGCCCGAAAGATTGCCTTACTTGAGCGTCAGTTAAACAATTAAAGCAGCTACTTGCGCCGGCGCCGCCTGAAGTTCCACCCGCGCCACCATCGTAGCTGCCGCCAGTTCCCCATCCGCCGGTTGAGCCAACCGGTGTTCCGCCTCTCGTGGCCGCCGGCGCCGACACGCTCACGCTACTCAAAGTCGGCAAGCTCAAGTTAATCAGGTTAGGATTGATTGTATAGAGGATAAGATAAGCTCCAAAAAGGAGTATAAGCCCCAATAAGGCCTGTAATATCTGGTCTCTGGCATCGGATTGTCCTGAAGGATTACCAGCCGCAAGAGCGTACCTCAACCCAGCCCAGGCTATCACCCCAACGGCAAGAAACACCCCTGCTATGAGAGAAAACTGATAGAAGCTCTGTATCCACCCTATGAACCCCGCCCCGCCGGTGCCCTGCGGACTTGCTATGTCTGGGACATTGGTGAAGTCTACTTGGCCGGTCGTCTGGGCGAAAGCGGCCGAAGGCAATAGTATAAAAACTGAAGCAAGAAAGAATAATATTTTATGGTCCATTTTCAATATTTGGGAAGCCGCTTATTCCTCCACATCTTGCGGGAATGTGTAGTCCTGTATGTTTTCGAATTGTTGGCCGCTATAATCGCCGCTCGCGGGCACGGAGGTGTCTATGTATCCCGACGCCGGATTTTGAAATCCTTCAAGTTCGAAATCCTGCCGCGGGAGCGGCGCTTGAAGAGGCAAACGCGCGCTACAGCTTATCGTAAATCCGGAGCCGTTGAATCCGGGGATTTGTTTTGCTATCGCAACGAGGAGCGTGTTTACAATTAGAAAGGCGCCGAGACCTATTAAAATCCCAATAACCGCGCCGGTTGCCATTTTGCGCCCGCTCGAAAATCTTTCCGCGTTGCCCGCGGAAACAAGCATCATTATGCCGCCAGCCGTAATCATTATTGGCCCGATGACGAAAATAGTGAGCGTCATCATAAAATAGATGACCATTTGGGCAGTTGAGAAAATATGACAAGTGTTGCAATCGACTCCGGTACATGAAACAAGAGGCCCCCAGTATCCGGTCGGGAAAAGGGAAACGTCGGCGGAAGCGGCGAGAGGAATAAGCAAGTAGCTAATAGCTAACAGCAAATAGGGCACAGCCACAACAATTTTTTTCATTGGTTATATTTTAACTTTATTTACAATTTTTGTCGTTGCGGGTCATACCTAGGGATTGCTTCACTTCGCTCGCAAAGACGGTGGAGATATTGCTTCGTCGGCTTTTGCCTCCTCGCAAAGACTACTAAGAAAACCCCGTCTTTGCGAACCAACAGCGAAGCAATCTCAAATAGAGTCACTCAAATCTTTAAATTCGGGGTTAACGCTTTTTATTAAATCAATTTTCTTTTTACGTGAGCCATTTTTAATTTGTTTTTCCCTTTGAATAGCGGCCTCCGGGTTGTCAAAAATCTCATAATAAATAAGCTTCACAATATTGTATCTTTTAGTAAATCCATCAATGACTTTGTTTTTGTGTTCGTATATTCGCTTTAGTAAATTGCTTGTAACACCAGTGTAAAAAACGGTATTCAGCTTATTTGTCATAATATATATGCAGTATTGTTTTTGATTCATAACTGTAGAGATTGCTTCGCTTCGCTCGCAAAGACTAATACTTTTCTACAATATCTAAGTTACTGCCAGTTCATCAGTTGTGTTATCTGGCTTTGGGCGCGGGAGAGTATCTCTCTTGTATTCGACTGGCTGACAATGGCGCTGACGATGGCATCGTTGAATATGCCGTCAACGCGCGTTTCGTCGGGCTGATTCCACGAACGCGCCGTCAGGGCTTGCCTGGCAAAAACTCCCAGCGCGGGGTCGTTAATTTTTTGGCTTATTAATTCGCGCAATGCCGGCGGCTGGCCGGTAATATCAGAATACTGGCCAGCTATTTGCGGCTGTGTCGCCATATTAATTATGAAATCCCATGCCCAGCTGGGATTTTTGCTTTGCTTTGAAACCGCCAGCCCCCGGTAATCGGCATAATTGACGGCGTTAGCCGGATTGACCTGTGGCAGAGGCGCAACGCCAAATCTCAAAAAAGGGCTCTTACTTTTTATTTTTTGTACATCCGAGTTATATCCGAAAACAATAGCAGTATTTCCCGCGGCGAAACTGTCGAAATCTTTCGCCTGGCTTTCATTCCATGTGTAGTAATTTGACGCGGGATTGGCGAACTGGAGATAGAAGTTAAACGCGCCGATGCCTTGTTCGGAGGCGAATGAAGCATATTTCCCGGAAATCATCGTAACGCCGTTTTGAAGCATCAACGCGTTCAAAAGAGCAACGGCGTTAGTGACTGTTTTTTGAGAGCCGCCGATAGCGGCGGCAGCCCTGACAATCTGCCCGCTTGCGGAAAAATTCCGCAATTTGGCAATATCGGATTGGAATTCCTCCCATGTCGCGGGAGTGTTTGCCACGCCGCCCTGGTCGAATAAATCTTTATTGTATATGAGCGAGAGCGTGTCGAAATAAAGCGGCAGCGCGTAGACTTGTTTCTCCGTAGCGCCACCCGCGGCGCTTGCCGCCGCGGCAAATGCGAAATCCTGTCCGACTTCCGCCGGAAAAAGAGCATCAAGCCGGCTCTGCGCGAACTGCGATGATGCCACAGGGGAAAGAACCGCCAAATTCTTCGCCAAGCCGCGGTTATGTACGGGGAAAACATCAGGTCCCTGGCCGGAAGCAATGGCGCTAAGAAGCATATTCTCGTAACTGTTTTCACTAACCTGCTTGTAAAAAATTTCTACATTCGGGCGAAGCTGTCCATAGGCGCCCGTAAGCCCGCCGACAGCATCGCTTTTTTCAAAACCCCAGACAGTCAATTGTATTTGTCCCGTGTTGCCCGGCTGGAGATTGAAGAATACGAGGGCTACAATTAGCACAAGCAATGTTGCGCCCATGCCGATGAGCATTATTTGTTTTTGGCTTAAGTTCATAACACTGAATAATACGGACTAAACACGGACAAGTGCGGAAGTAAATTTCATTCTAATTTTACCTTTTTTAATTCCATTTGCATTGCATGTATCTAATTTTCTGCATATGTCTGTGTTCCAGTCACAATAAGTCAGTGTCTAGATGACCACTATTCCCGCCAACTTATCTCCGGACTTTAAATTCATTATCCGTACACCTTGCGCGGAACGGCCCGTTTTTCTTACTTCGGACAACGCCGTGCGTATTATTTGTCCTTTCTCCGACAACGCAAGCAACTCTGTTTGTTCCGTAATGATTTGAGCTGTGACAAGCTGACCTGTTTTCGCGGTGATGTTCGCCGTCTTGATCCCGGAGCCGCCGCGGTTTTGAAGTTTATATTCTTTTAGCGGCGTCTGTTTGCCGAAGCCGTTTGCCATCACCACTAGCACGGACACATGCTGACTAGACACGGACAGTAGCTGACCAGAATTTTTTCCGTCCTTGTCGGTGTGCTGTCCGTTCTTGTCCGTGTTTTGCTTAATTATATCAAATCCGGCAACCACATCGCCTTTTTTCAACCGTATCGCGCGTATTCCTCCCGCGGTTCTGCTCATCGGCCTAACCTGGCTCTCTTTGAATCGTATGGCCTGCCCGTTTTTGGTTCCGAGAAACACCTGGTCGCCGCCGCTTGAAAGGCGTACCCAATTGAGCGCGTCGCCCTTCTTCAGTGAAATGGCGATTATGCCGTTCCGCCTGATGTTTTTAAAGTCCTCGAGAGACGTTTTTTTGACGACGCCATTCTTTGTTACCATTATTAAATACGCTGACTCACGCAGATGTATCTGCGCTGATCCGCGCGGACCTAATCCGCGTTGGTCTGCCCGCCTCGACTCGCCGTCAAGGCGAGGCTGGGCGTTCAGTCCGCGTAAGTCTGCGTAATTGACGACGGCGCTGACGTTCTCATCAGAGGGTAATTCCAAAAAATTGTGTATGGCGCGTCCTTTGGAAGTTCTGCTCGCGGCGGGAATTTCGTGAACTTTCGTCTGGAAAACACGCCCACGGTCGGTGAAGAAAAGAACATTGTCGTGCGTCCGCGCTCCGAAAAATTGCGTTATCAAATCTTCCTCGCTGACATCGGAGCCGATAAGGCCTTTTCCTCCGCGTTTCTGCGCCTTGAAAGCGTCCGGCGGCAGGCGTTTTATGTAGCCGCCCGCGGAGAGAGTGATGACAGCTTCTTCTTCCGGCACAAGGTCCTCGTCGCTGAAGGTTTTGACGCCGCCGACCACGACCGCTGTTTTTCTTTCTCCACCGTATTTTTCTTTGAGCTCTTTCACTTCGCCCTTGATGATGTTCACTATTTTGGCAGGGCTTTTCAGAATAATTTCAAGGTCTTTTATCAGCGCCATTTTTTCCTTGAGTTCGTCCTCTATTTTTTTGCGTTCCAAAGCGGCAAGCGTTTGCAATCTCATTTCAAGAATGGCGTTTGCCTGGATGTCGCTTAGTTTGAATTGTTTGACGAGGTTTTGGTGAGCGTCGTTCTTATCTTTTGATTTTTTGATAACGGCGATTATTTTATCAATCATGCCGAGCGCCTTGTAGAGCCCTTCCAAAATATGCGCCCTCTCCTTGGCTTTCTTCAAGTCAAATTCGGTTCTGCGCCTGACGATTTTTTTTCTGTGTTCGAAATAAGCGGAGATGACATCTTTCAAAGTCATAAGCTGCGGCTGGATTCCGTCGGCCAGCGCTATCATATTCATATGAAAATGTTTCTGCAGGTCTGTGTATTGGTAAAGCTGATTCAGTATTTTTTGCGGGTTGGCGTCTGTTTTCAATTCAATAACTACGCGCATGCCTTCGCGGTCGGATTCGTCGCGGATATCGCGGATGCCTTCTATTCTTTTGTTGGTAACAAGTTCGGCAATGTGCTTGATAAGTTCGGACTTGTTTACCTGATAGGGTATTTCCGTGATGACAATATCCCAGCCCGAGGCTGGTCCGCCTCTGGCGGAAAACTTTCCTTTCCTTTCCTGAATGTCGGTTTTTGCCCTTGTTAGAATCGGGCCCCTGCCGGAAGCATAAACTTCCCTGATTCCCTTCTGGTCGAAAATAATGCCTCCGGTCGGAAAGTCGGGCCCTTTGACGAATTTCAAAAGGTCGTCCGTGTCGGCGTTCTGATTATCGGCGAAATAAAGAACCGCGTCCGCGACCTCGCTCAAATTGTGCGGAGGAATATTCGTAGCCATGCCGACCGCGATGCCAACCGTGCCGTTCAAAAGAAGATTCGGCAGTTTCGCCGGAAGAACTTTCGGCTCCTGTCGCGTGTCGTCGTAGTTTGATTGCCAGTCCACAGTTTCCTTTTCGACATCAAGAAGAACTTCTTCGGCTATCTTTGCTAGCTTAGCTTCAGTATATCTATAATGCGCGGCTCCATCCCCATCTACGCTGCCAAAATTTCCTTGACCTTGAATAAGCGGATAGCGCAAGGAAAAATCTTGAGCCATTCGAACGAGCGTGTCGTACACCGCGACATCTCCATGGGGATGGTAGCGTCCCAAGACCTGACCTACCACAGTTGCGCACTTTCGAGTTTTTGTCGCGTATATAAGACCACTATCCCACATATCCCACAAAATGCGCCGTTGCACCGGTTTCAATCCGTCGCGGACATCAGGCAGTGCGCGGCTGACGATGACGGACATCGCGTAGTTCAGGTACGATTCCTGCAGTTCGGTTGTTATTTCGCGTTTTTCTATATTACTCATAATTTTAAATTCTAAATCTTAAGCATTAAATTTTAAACAAATGATTCCTTGTCATTCCGAGCTTTAGCGAGGAATCTCTGAGATCCTTCACTTCGTTCAGGATGACTAGCAGTTGAAATGTTAGAATTTGAATATTGTTTCAGATTTGATATTTAAGATTTGATTATATAATTTTTCGGCTGACTTACGGCGTTAAAAATAAACTGAACCCCGTCAGCGATGCTTTGGAAAACAACTCCCAATCCGGCTTTAAACGTTTGCCAGAAAGCGAAACTTTGTTCGGCCTCCTGTTCTGTTTGCTGTCCGGCCACCTCCTGATTATTTGTTTGGCCCGCGATAATTGAATCAAAGTATTTCAGCCAGATAAAAAGGACAAGCACGGCGGCGACCGCGGAAAACAAAATAAGCCAACGCATCTTGTTCGCTTCGCTTCCGGTTTGTATTTTTTTTATGAAGTCCTTCATTGCTTTAAATTCTAATCATCTTTTGTCCGAGCTTTGCGAGGAATCTCCGAGATCCTTCGTTTCACTCAGGATGACGGAAGAAAACAGGATGACTAATGGTTGAAAAATTATGATTTGGATACTGTTTGTGATTTCGGATTTGATATTTTGAATTTTAATCAGCCGCTTTTTCCGCCAGAGGCGGATCTGCCTTGGGCATGAGATTTGTCATTTGAGCTTTAGATTTATCCAATCTTTAGTACCACCGCTTTATTCTTAAGATTTTCCAAATCTTTTTTCTTAAATACGAATTTGTCCTGGATTTCAGCTTTTTGTCCGAGCGCTTTAAGGAAAGAATCCGGCTTTTTGAAGAAACTCGGAATGGCCACGGATGGTTCAAGCTTCTTAATAAATTTCGCCGCTTCTTCGTCGGAAAAGAAATGGTCGCCCACCGGAATAAAAAGCACATCCTGTTCGCTGAATTCCTCGACCACTTCCGGCTCAAGCCCTCCGGAAATATGTCCGAGAAAAACAAAACCCAATCCTTCCCACTTGACGAGATAAACCGTTTTCAAAAATTTATCGGTCGATTCTTTTGTAACAGGCCAGCCCTGTATCTGGATATCTTTCATCTCGTACTCGCCAGGGAAAACAATTTCGTTCGCGGCAACGGAAACAGCTAAGTCCGGGGCAATCAGTGTTTTCAAAACGACGTCGGCCTTGAGCCGGTTGTTATTGGGGTCCACGAGAAGGGAAGTCTCGCCGCTTTGCAGGCGGAAACATCCGTCCCCGAAGTAATTGATTATCATTATTAACTTATTTTATCAGAAAAAACGCTGGATTTCAAATGTCGAGAAGGAATAATTTTTATAAAAGAGAGAATATAGCCCTTCATTCTTTCATTTTGTGGTTGCGGGTACGCACCTTGATAGTAACTTTATAAAGTATCCACATTTTGCGTAACTTTATAAAGTTTGTTAACATAGCGGTGTAACCGTTTGCAAAGTAAACTCACACATATGACTACGCGTCAAAAACTGGAAATCATCCAAAAAATGCTGGGGCTTACCCAGACCAAGCTGGCCGAAAAATTCGGCGTGTCTTTTGCCGCATTCAATAGCTGGTGGACTGGTAAATCCAACCCAAGACCGAAAATGCAAGCCGCCATAGACGGGCTATTTTTGGAAGTGACTGGGCAGAAAATGATTCCTATTGACCAGCTTGCCGCCAAGAAACAAGCCCTGCGGCAAAAGTCGTTAGAACACAGAAGCGTTATAAATGAAATTTTAGACAACCCGGATATTCGCGATCAATTTATTTTAAAGCTCACCTACCATAGCAATAGTATTGAGGGCAGTACGCTCACCGAACCGGACACCGCTGCAATTCTTTTTGACAATGTGGCTTTGCCTAATAAAAGTCTGGTTGAACAACTGGAAGCGAAAAATCACCAGACAGCCTTGAATTATTTATTCAATCATATCGCAAAAAAGGAAAGTATTGATGAGAATTTTATGCTTAAACTCCACGGTATTCTTATGAACGGCATTCGTCCGGATGCCGGCGCCTATCGTAACCATGCCGTTAGAATTACAGGCGTTAACTTGCCAACCGCGAATTACATAAGCGTTCCAAAGTTAATGCTGGAAGCGATGATTAAGGTTGCAGAAAAAACAAAAGATATTATCGCTTTGTCAGCCGGCGTTCATAGCAGATTTGAACAGATTCATCCTTTTTCTGATGGTAATGGTCGTGTCGGTCGTTTGCTTATGAACGCAATGTTCCTCAATGCGAATTTTACCCCCGCGATAATTCGCCAAGAGCAAAAACAGTTGTACTACGCCTATCTCTACAAAGCTCAGACCAAAGAGGATTTAAGCCAACTGGAAAATTTTCTCTGCGGAGCCGTTATTGAAGGGTTCAAGATTTTGGACCGCACAGATGTAAGGTAATCGTTCTATATCTTTAAAAACCCTTATAAAACAAGGCCAAATGGTTCGACAGGTTCGACAAACTCACTGCAGGCAAGCTCACCACAGGCCCGGGTTGGGGATAAGTGGCCTTTGCGTTTGACTTTCCGGAAAATTCGAGTAGTGTAAATACAAATGGAACAAAAAATTTTGGATAATATTACCGTTGAACAAGGTGTCCGTTTCGGTAGGCCCGTTATTGAAGGAACTCGAGTTCCCGTTGAACTTATTATCGGAAAAATCGCCGGAGGAATGACAATTGAAAACGTAATGAAAGAATACGACCTTACTCGTGAACAGGTTTTTGCCGCCCTTAAATACGCCGCCAAAATCGTCGCCGAAGAAGAATTGGCTTTGGTTTAATTTAGCAATGAAAGGGGTAATTGATGAAGACTTGCCCCGTTCTTTCGGAGCAGTTATAAAATTTCTCGGCTTTGAAGTTTTTGATGTTAGAGACATTGGTCTTCGTGGCAAACTCGACGAGGACATTTTTAATTTCGCCGTTAAAAATAAAGCAGTTCTTTTCTCTGCCGATTTAGGTTTTTCAAATATATTAAGCTTTCCTTTGGGTAGCCATAGCGGCATAGTTATTCTTCGTTTCCCAAATGAAATGTCAGTCGAGGCGGCAAATGAAATCAGCAAAAAACCACTTTCTAAATTTTCAGAAGAAGATTTTAATGGAAACCTTATTATAATTTCTCCTCGTGGAATTAGAATTCGCCGCCACCGTTAATTATCGGCAATTGCATATGAAGCTGAAGCGGAGTTATTAAGCTTAGAATTATCTCTGGGGCGGCTTTATTTTCTAGCCAAAAACCCCATATAAAACAAGGCCAAGTCGCGGCCGGGGATAAGCGGCCTTTGCGTTTGACTTTCCAGAAAAATCGCCGATATTAATCTTTATGCGTTTTGATTTCGTGGAAAATATACAAATTATTCTTAATCTCAAAATAAAAACGATAGCCGTCGGTAGCTCGCGCCTGCCACAAATCCCGGCCTTCATCGTATTTTTTGGCTCGGAGCGAAGGATGACGGATATCTTTCAGAAGATAAGTTAATTGCTTATCGAAGGCAACTCTAACTTCTTTTGAAAGTTTATGATAATTTCTTTGAAAATGAGGCGTGAAATAAGTCCTCATCGCGCAGGTTTTTTCAAGGCGCGAAGAAAAGTTTTAGCGTTGCCAAATGGGCCAATGAGCTTGCCGGCAGCAGCTTCGTTTATAGATTCGCGCAACCCCTGTTCCAGAAGTGAAATTTTTTCATCGAGAATTCGCCCCTTGAATACACTGCGGGGAATTTTTATGAGGATAAAATCTTTGGTCGTTTTGATTGTAGGTCCAATGGTCGCCATAATAACTTAATGCTATTTGAAAGATGATAGAACGTCAAATTTTGTTGATATTACCCGTTAAGTCAAAAACCTCCTACGGCAGGGCGTTTTAGCCATATAAAACAAGGATAAATCGCGGCTGGGGATAAACGGCCTTTGCGTTTGACAAAGGCAAAAAATAAGGGTATAATTAAGGCATACTTGAAAACAGAATACTGGGTAATTACGTCTGATTTTTCCGGACGACTGATATTCTGTTCCGAATTTTAACCGTTTAAGGAGCATGCCATGAACGCGCTTCAAAAAATCGCAGTTGCAGTACTGGTTGTTGCACTCGGAGTTTCTGGGTGTGGGACACTCGGCGGTGATTTCGTAAAAATCGGGGATCAGTTCGTAAGGTATGTACGCGAACAACTGAATCCCAATCGCCCGCTGCCGGTTCAACCGCAAATACCGGCCGATGTAAGGGCAGAACTCGCCGCGAAGCAATTGCAACAAATCCCCGTTTTCGTAAAGAACGTTACCTACTATGATGCCAGCATGTACGTTGGTAAAAAAGAAGGAAGCTTCAATTTTACGAAAGAACTTCCTCAACTCCAAAGTCCATCGACGGACACAGTTGTTGCCGCATCGGCGTTCGTTAAGGCCTTGAATAAGCGACTTCAGGCAAGTGGATTTGAGGTCGCAAACGAGCCTTGCAACCAGTGCCTTCGCATAGACATTGATTTTGCGATATTTGTTAACGGTTCAGGGACCTGGACACCCGTAACTGTCATTCTGGCTCGTATAAGGGTTTTCTACGGGGATATGGAAATACTCGAGACTAGGGACGATAGATGGGCATTTGGAAAGAAAGCGCCAATAGGGCCGGAAGAAATGGGCATTGTAGTTGCCCAGGAACTTGCGGCGATAGGTGTAACGGAAGAATTCATCCAGGCCTGGACGATAGCCATACGGGGACAGCGAGTCTCAATGGCGAATTAACAAGCAGTACGCAAAAGAAAGAAAAGAAAAAGAAAAGCAGACAAAAGAATTAGCACCAAGTTTCAGGCAGGAATTTATTCCTGCCTTTTTCATTATCTTTTGCGCTTGCGCAAAAGCGCGGATGTACGCGGATAACTACGCAGATTTACGCGGATGAGGCAATAAATCCCTCCCCCTTTGGGTACTCCCTTTAGAAAAGGGAGAATTTTCCGCGTACTTCTGCGTCCAGTCCGCAACCTTCTGCGGGCTCGCCAACGCGAGCCATTTCTTACGGCGCTACCTCTTTTATATCAAACCTTGTAGTTCTCACCGTCGTTTGGAAAGACGCGCTACCTCCGGTTCCGTTGCAGGAAAGAGTGTATGTGGTGGTCTGGCTCGGCTTCACCGTGCTTGAACCGTTAACGCCTACAGGGCCAATACCGTTATCTATTGAACAGGAATTTGCATTGTCGCAACTCCAGGAAAGGGAAGATGACTGCGGAGGAACTATTGCGGTGGGAGAAGCGGAGAATACGCAGGAAGGGAGAGGCGGAGGTGGCGTGGTGGCAGTGAATGTCTGCGGATTGGAGGTTCCACCTCCCGGAGAAGGGTTGGTAACTGTCACGGGATACGCGCCTGCGGTTGAAACATCCGAAGCGAGAATGGACGCGGTAAGCTGGGTCGTTGATACGAAAGAAGTTGTTTTGGCGACGCCGTTGAAATTGATTACAGACGAAGGAACGAAGTTCGCGCCGTTGACCATGAGCGCGGAGCCTGCGCCAGCCAAGACGCTGTTCGGCGAAACGCTTGTTATGGTCGGAGCGGGATTCAAAACCGTAAAGACATTACTGTCGCCGGACGCAAGATAGGTCGGCTGGACAGGATTTTCGGGTTGAGGCGTGTCTCCAAACCAGGCATCTGAAGGAGTATACATTTTTGCGATAATTTTATAAGTCCCCACGGGAACCATTTCCTGTATTCCGCCGCAGTCCGCGCACAAAGCTCTCGCCCCGACTGCAGGTAAATTCCAACTTGTGTTTCCGGTAGTCGTTTGGTTGCGAGCAACAATGCCGAGGTTAGCTCCAGTCACTGTGTTCACAAGCGACAAAACAACGGCAGAACCATCGGGAGCGTTTTGAGAATTCCATGAAATGTTGAGCGTGCCGCCCTGCACGACTGTTTGGTCTGTGGTTGGCGATGTGACGCTTATGGTTGGCACGGAAACAACAGAAACCGGAGGCGTGGGTATCGGTGGCGAAGACGGATTCCAGCTCCAGCTTCCGACGCCGAGTCCGTTTGACCTTTCAACCGTGCCGAGGGGCGTCGGCGAAGTGGCGATGGTTTGAAGCGTCGTTGCGGCCACTGCCGCCACAGCAGCAGCCGCTGCCGGCGAAACGTTTAAAGTAGCAAGTCCGGCAGGACCGGTTACTAATCCTGATAAATTGTATAAAGAGCCGAAAGTACTGCCGAGACCTCCGGTTGCCGTAAACAACTCACCAAGCCCTGTAGCAATCCCAATAACTGCGAGAGCCAATCCAATAAGCGTAAGTCCCCAGCCGCGTCCCGACTGCTGATTAAAGTAATTGGCCGTTCCAACTCTGCCATCGGCCGACAAACCGTAGGTCTCACAGCTAACCCAAACCGTGCTTGTCCAAAATCCGTCACTGCCGCCTCTCGTGCATCTGGGTTGAGTAACGCTTATAACGTCGCTGTTGCGCGGACGAATAACCGAACTGCTCGCCGAAACAGAGGTTGCCGCAAGCTGTGATATTCGCGGAGTAGGATAACCGGTGTTTACATAGAGAGGGTCAAATGTCGTGCGGCCGGTATCACTATCGTATACCGCCATAGACGGGTCGCTCCAAACTACCGTGCCATAATCATCGTTGAGCGATATTGGCACTTGGCCAACCCAATTAGACAGCCAATTAAGCACATACGTCTTGCCGTCTTTGACAAAAGCCCCGTATTCCGGATACTGCGCCCATGCTGGTACAAAATTATAAACATTCCACACGTCGCCGACTCTCTCAAAATGCACGGCATAAATTTCCTGCGCTCGATTTTCAGTAACAGTTACGCGCACATTATTCGGGTCGTCCGGCAGTGACTCAACGCTGGTAATTTGTTCCGCTTCTCCAAGCGAAGGACCGGGTATTAAATCGTAAGCTTGAACAATACCAAGGCCGCCATATGAATTTCCACTGCCGCTATTGTTTAAAGTCGTAGTGGTATTTTGAACCGTAGGATTTATTGGTAGACATAAGGCGCCACTACTACCTGTGTCGTCATATGCTGCATATGTCAGAGCAATGCTGTTGTTGACCAGTTTTATATCGTCGCCGGTACAATTCAGAACGTCGTTTTCAACGGAAGCGGAAAAGTTTTTTTGGGTCTGAGACGATATGAAATTATTGTTTTCCAACGGAGTGAAAGTCGCAGGCCATCCGGCATAACTGCCGTTGAAGTCATTTATTGTCGGATACGCATAGCCGGCGGCCAGAATCGGGTTAACCTGTGTATTTTTACTTATGTATGGTCTGGCTTGTGCGTAGTCGGGCAATATATTGGTATCCGGCAATTGAAACTCCCCGATGTACGGTTCCGCCGATGCGCGCAACGGAGTTGTTGCAGCGACAACGGAAAGTATCAGAAAGATTGGTAGGATTGCGGATTTCTTTAAGAGTGGTTCGATGCGACTCATCATAAACGGAATTAACATAAAATTGTAATTATTCGGGTGGGCGCACTCGTAGCGCGCTATTCGGACACGGGCAAAAGGTAAATCGTTTTCTTTCCGCTCAAGATTTTGACCAAGACCTGCTGACCGATTTTTATGTCGCTTAAAGAAACGCTTATTATTTGAACCGTGGACGAAACCGCGGAGGAAGAAGCCGGTTTTGCAATAACAACTTCGTCTTTTTCTTTGTCAAAAGGAATATTTACGGTTGTAGTTGTGGAATTTTTCGAGTCCAGCAAATTCGTTACAGTTGTTTCAATAAAGATTTTGTCGGACTCCTTGGAAATAACTTTGCCGAAAATCGTTCTGTCCGTTTCAAGAGATGTCGCTTTTTGGATTTGCTCTGGAGTAAGAGCGGTGTTGATTTCCGGCGGCTGGGCGACGGCGAGGAGCTCTCCTTTGAATTTATAAAAAGCTACATAGCCGACGAAAAGCCCGCCGATAACGATACCGGCCAAAACGGACGCGGCGACGATGAGCCAGAAAGTTGATTTTTTGAGCGGAGGTATTTGCATGATTGAATTATACAAAACCCCGGCTTGTTATGGCTAATGCTTATTGTGCATAACTGTTGAGAATCAATTTTGGCTTATGGCAATTTAATATCATTTTATGCTACACTCAACTTGTAAACAATTATGTCCATAAAAAAACAAGAAAAACTGCTTTATAAAGCCGTGCTCCCAGAAAATCTTAATATTAAGCTCAATAGAGCCGAAGAGGGGGGCTATTGGGCGAAAACCATAGAGATACCCTGTTATTCGCAAGGAGAAACCTTGTCGGAACTTTTTGATGTTCTTACAAGAGCGATTTACGCATATTACGACGTTCCCGAAAAGCTTATTTCTGAATTGGGAACATACATTCCGGTAAATTCAGTCAGAAAACAATTCAGCCAAAACAAGCCATCGAAATATACTCTTGATGATATTTTAAAGAATCATCCGGAAAGTATTCGCGAGCTGCAAAGAGTTTAATATCGTGGATTATCCCAAATTAGCCAACTGTTCTTTTCGCGATATCAAAAAAGCATGCGCTAAACTGGGCGGGTGTTCGGTTTCTAACGCGGGCAGGCACGTTATTAAAATAACTCATATCGCCAATCAAAAAGCATTTGTTATTCCAAGCGGCACTCATCTGAAAAGAGGATTGGTCTGGGATTTTGTGCGGAGTTTTCTTCAGGAAGTTTGCGGGTTTTCCGAAAAAGAAATTTTCGATGTTTTGTGGTGCTAATAATTTGCGTTTTTATGATTCGTCATTTATAATTTTGGACAATGTTAACCAAGCGCGTAAAATCAAAAGTAATCAAGGAATCGCAAAGGCACGAAAAGGACACCGGCTCGTCCGAGGTTCAGATTTCGGTTCTTTCACGGCGGATTGACGAACTCGCGGGTCATCTCAAAAAGAATCCCAAAGACCAGCATTCGCGCCGCGGTCTTTTGAAAATGGTCAGCCAGAGAAGGCGTTTAATGAGCTACCTTAAAGAAACAAAGCCGGCGGCGCACGCGAAGCTGGCGAAGAAACTGGGCCTCGGGAAGTAATTTACGAAATACGAAAGTGTACGAATGTACAAATCACCAGTTTTAATTTTCAAACATCAATTATTCGTATATTCGCAAAAATTAGTATTTCGTAAATTATTATATGAAGACAGAAGGCATTCACGCAAACCAGAGAGTCGGCATTTTTATCGACGTCCAGAATCTTTACCATTCGGCGAAGAATCTTTATCATGGACGCGTCAATTATAAGGAACTTATAAAACATCTCGTTGCCGGGCGGCAGCTGATTCGCGCAGTCGCTTATGTCGTTAAAAGCGAGGGCGTAGAAGGAATCGGGGCCGCCTCGCTTCGCGAGGCGAGCCTCGCCCCAATAGGGCGGGAAGCGGCGTTCTTTGAAGCGCTGGAGAAAGAAGGACTGGAACTTCGCTCCAAAGATTTGCAGATTTATCCCGACGGCACCAAGAAAGCCGACTGGGATGTCGGCATGGCGGTGGACGCGATACGCATGGCGCCGTTTCTGGATTCGGTGATTCTGGTAACGGGCGACGGAGATTTTTGCCCGCTTGTGGATTATCTGAAGTGGGGAGTAGGACGGCTGGTGGAGGTAGCCGCTTTCCGCCGGAGCGCTTCCGGAAAAATTCAGGAATCAGCCGACAGATTCATAAATATGGAGGAGATACCAAAAATAATAATTAGAAAATAATTAGTCGAAAATTTTCAATTTTCAAGCATCAATTTTCATTGAATTTACAATTACTTAATTTTTCCGCCAAAGGCGGATCCGCCTCGGGCGGACAAACTGTTTGTAAATTGTGTCATTGAAACATTGACTGAAAATTGAAAATTGATAATCGGGAATTAAAAAAAATAAAACAAACATATGCAGAAAAAACAATACACGACTGAAGTAGGAGGGAAAAATTTAACAATTGAAATTTCGCCGCTTGCGGAACAGGCCAACGGTTCCGCACTTGTGAGGTACGGAGAAACCGTAGTTTTGGCGACGGCGGTCATGAAAAACTCCGAAAGCAACTTTAATTACGTGCCGCTTAAAGTGGATTACGAAGAAAGATTTTACGCAGCCGGTAAAATAATTGGCAGCCGCTATATCAGGCGCGAAGGCCGTTCTTCCGAAGACGCGATTTTGTCAGGCCGCTTAATCGACCGCGCCATACGCCCGCTTTTTGATGAGCGTATCCGCCGGGAAATGCAGGTGGTTGCCACCGTGCTTTCAATAGACGAAGAGAACGACCCCGATTTTGTAGGGTTTATAGGAGTTTCGACGGCGCTTGGAATTTCCGACCTCCCGTGGAACGGACCGGCTGCCGGAATCCGCGTAGCCAAAATCGGCGCTCAGTTCGTCGTCAATCCGACGGCTACCCAGCTGAAGCAAGACGATTTTGATTTTGAAATGTTCGCCGCCGGACCGAAAGGAAAAATCAACATGCTCGAACTTAGCGGAAAAGAATCGAGCGAAAAAGACGTTCTTGATGCTTGTATCATAGCGCAAAAAGAAATAGACAAGCTTGTTGATTTCCAGAATTCCATAATAAAAGAAATAGGAAAAGAGAAAGTTAATTTAACTTTGTTTGAAGTCAAGCCGGAATTCAAAGAGCTCGCCGAAAAATTTCTTTCGGAAAAAATAGAAGACGCGTTTTACAAAGCGAATAAAATGGAGCACAGCGCGGCGGTTGCCAAGCTTAACGAAGAATACATTTCTTATATGAAAGAAAATTACCCCGAATTCGACGAACGCTCGGCCGAGTTGGTTTGGGAAGATGTAATCAACAATGTTGTCCACAAAAATATTCTTGAAAACGAGAAACGTCCCGATGGCCGCAAGCTGGACGAAGTAAGAAAGCTCGACGGAGAAGTTAAGCTTTTTGAACGTACGCACGGCTCCGCGCTTTTCGTGCGCGGGAACACGCAGGCGCTTGCTATGACGACGCTGGGCGCTCCGGGGGCGGAACAGTTCATAGAAACAATGGAAATAACGGGCAAAAAACGTTTTATGCTCCATTACAATTTCCCGCCCTATTCCGTGGGCGAAACGGGTTTCTTCCGGGGACCGGGACGGCGCGAAATAGGCCACGGCGCCCTTGCCGAAAAAGCTCTCCGTTACTTGATTCCCTCAAAGGAAGATTTCCCGTACACAATCCGTATCGTTTCTGAAATTCTTTCTTCAAACGGTTCGTCATCTATGGCGACCATTTGCGCGTCTTCGCTTTCAATGATGGACGCAGGCGTGCCGCTTAAGAAACCGGTTGCGGGAATCGCGATGGGAATAGTT
>Ga0209542_10007434_pt1 | contig 20842 bp, 19 predicted proteins | sample RifCSPhighO2_01_FD_184028 | JGI IMG/M metagenome (GOLD analysis project Ga0209542, IMG submission 184028) | Soil microbial communities from Rifle, Colorado - Rifle CSP2_plank highO2_0.1 (SPAdes) (version 2) | ecosystem: Environmental > Terrestrial > Deep subsurface > Rock core/Sediment ... | reverse complement strand
AGTTGTTCCGGCGAGCAGTGTCAGCCCCGGCAGGACAAACGCGAACCGAAACCATCGACCAAGGAATTTGCCATTCATTACTTTTCTCCTCACACCGTCCCGGTACTTGGGCTCCGTTATTATTTTTTAACGAAAAATAATGCCGTTTTATCTTCGTTCTCAGCAGATCAGCACCTTACTGAAACCGAACAAAAAACGGCAGAGAGTAAATTCATACTCCCTGTCATTTAAAAGTTCCCCCGAAATTATTCATGCTATTAATCCTCCTCCAAACTCCGAATCCCTTCTGAACAACGAGTGTAAAGGGTGACCAGAATCGACCGTAGCCTTCCACTTTTTTTCTTCACCCTTTTTTTTCTTCACGTCTCATGACCGCTTTCTTGTACGACGGGCGATACCGACCAGGCCCAGCAGTCCCGAACCGAACAGCCACACGGCGGCCGGGATCGGAACAGTTGTTGCTGCATAATCCGTCCAGCCGTTGGGGTTGATATAGGTAACGTCCCGCTCACCATCGGCGCGCAGCAAAAAGGCAAAGCCGCCAAAGTCGTTGAAATGCCAAGCCGCCCCGTCCGAAAGGCGTACATCGCCCGCCTGTGTGCCAGGCACATAGGTCTGGTCGTCGGCAACCGTGACTTGTGGCGTGCCATCGTTGAATACCCACACGCCCTCAGGAACCACGCCGGCGCCCAGGAACGAGACTTTATTTTGATAGGACGGATCACCATCAAGTACTGTGCCATCTACCGTGCCGCCGACGCCCGCCACGACCGTCGTGGGATCGGTGTTGTTACCCACTGCGTGGCCTTCAAAATTCATGTTGTAGCCGGTCGCGACGTTCGTCACGTTCACGTAGTAGTCGCCATAGCTGCGCATGACGAAACCCGGGACAATCTGTGTGGCCGGCGTGCCTGTCGCCGGGGTGGTATCTGAAAAATACGCGTCAAAGGCGAAGTCGAAGGTCACCTGTCCCGCCATGATCTCCAGCGATTCGGGACCCGACGTCAACACCGAGCCGCACCAGCCCTTGGCGTCGGAAATCGGATACGGCTGGAAATTGAGGTCGGTATCGATGGGGACCACCGGATTCGCCCCGTTCTTGTAAAGGAACGTGTCATAAAACCCGAAATTCATATTGGCCTTGGGAATATAATAATTCCCTGCTGTATCGATCTGCATGTTAGTGAACGTGCTGGTGGGCGTCGTGTAAGCCATTTTGTAAAAATTGACGTTCCCATCCATATTACCGTTGGCGTAGGTGGCCGCACCGATATATGGTTTGGTTGTCTTGGCGGGATCGGGCGTGAGCCAATCGGCGGCGACCGTGGTCACCGTCTGCATCTGGCCGACACTCAATGGATTAAAGCCGGTCCCCACCTGGAAATCATTAACCCCCACTCCTGTCGGTCCTGTGTATCCCCAATCGTTGAAAACGATTGATCCGGTTGCACCGGTGGTGGTTGTATCAACAGCATGCGTCCAGGTATTCGTTCCGGTGTTGATATAGGTTTCCGCTGAGGCTATCTGCATGAATCCGCTCAGGGCCAGTCCGATAGCTACGATCAATTTCCTCTTGTCCACAGACGCTCCTCCATCGAAATTTTATTATTTAAATCACGTTGCCTGCACAACTTCATTTAAATGAACAAAAAACAAAGGGGAATGTTATTCCCCCTTGGAACATTTTTCTTGTATTGCTCTGGTTTGAGAAAACCATTGCTTGATAATTTTTTTTCATGCAGTAGTTAGTCAGCGGGGCAGCTTGCGCTGCCCCGTTTCCCCAAAACTGACTGCTTAGGCCTTCTTCTTGCGGCGGGCGATGCCCACCAGGCCCAACAGGCCCGAACCGAACAGCCAAACGGCCGCCGGAACCGGAATTGCGTTAGGTGCGGTGTAGGTGCCTGTGCCCTGCTGGTGCCACTGAGCGGTCCAACCCGCGAAGCCGGCGGAACCCGGATCTTCCGAAGCGTCGATCAGCTCGTTGGCATACATGTGGAAGCTAAACGTGGTTACGGAGCCGACCGTTACGACACTGGTGATGTCGGCGACGAAGTTGAGGCCGAGTGCCGTATCGATTCCAACGGCGCCAACGAAAGCGCTACCCAGCGGGAACCACGTGCCGCCCCATTGCGCTTCCAACACTGGCGCAGTGATGAACGGAACGCCCATTCCAGCAACCGGCACACCGCCGGCATAGCTGGCCGCGCCATAAGCCGTGCCCGCCAGCGAGCCCACCCTCGGAGCCAGGAAGTTAAACAACGGACCGAAGAACGAAGCAGGCTGCTGCGAAGACGCGTTGGAGAGACCACCAGGAGCCGCTGATCCAGGATATGATGCACCCGGGTTGCCCGGGGTACCGAGTACGCCCGTCAGCAAATTGGCGTCACTGAAGTGGTAGAACTCACTGCCGAGCATGGTGTCCTTCTGCAGCGGGGCTCCGCCACCCAGGACGCCAGCGGGGCTGCACATGCGGAACTCGTTACCAGCCGTCCAAGCAATAGCCGAGCAAGGACCCGCCTTCGCAGCCACTGCCGTGCCGTTGGCAAAGTCCAGCACGAGCGCGGCGTTGGCCGCCGGAACCGCCGCGCCAAAAGCCAGACCCATCGTTACCGCCAGGGCTGTTTTCTTCATTGTAAGCTTCATCTGTAATCCTCCAGTCAATTAATAAAGAGGTTTCATTAGGTACAACCTTTCGATAACAATTCGCTACGACATAAATTGTTACTGTGCTTCCATAAAGCAATCGCTGTGCCATGACGATTTTTTTTAAATTTAAATTATAATTATCATATTCTTAAATAGTGTTTTTATTGTTATTTAGTGACATGAAATAAATTTATTTGTAAGTTTCATCGACAATCTGGTCATGTATTTCATTTGTTAGTGGATTGATATTTCAGTTGGGCAGATTCAAATATACATTTAACACTTTGATTTTAATTATTATTACTGAATCATTAAATTTTTGTGAAATTATCTAGGTATCGATAAGAACCGGCCCGGTAGGGATTTATCATAACTATCTGTTTTTAATACATTAATTATGTAAACAATTTAGACATATATAACATATTGTTTTTATTACACTAATATATGTTTTCTGAGGGATGTCCGGATTGAATTAGAATCGCGTCCCGTTGCTGCAAACACACCAGATGATACCGAGCGAAATGAACACACTATCAAACCAGCGACAGGCATACGCCAAAAAATCAGCTCATGTCCTGATTCAGAGCGGACGATATGCCGACGCCAGGGAAATCTACCAGAAAATCTGTAACGACAACAAAAACGATCTGGATGCCTGGCTGATGCTGGGTGCCATTCTCGGCTGGCTGGGAGACTACAATGAAGCCGCTGCCTGCTTCCGGCACGTCATCAACCGGGACCCGACACAGGCCCGCGCCTGTTACAACCTCGCACTGGCATTGCAGCAACTGGGAAACCAGGTGGAGGCCATCGAGTATTACCGCAAGGCGACAGACATCGATCCCGGCATCCTTGAAGCCTGGTGCAATCTCGGCGCGGCATTGCACAGACAGGGAGATCTGCCCGGTGCGGCAACGGCCCTCCGGCGCGCCGCGGCGCTCAATCCAGCGATACCGCAAATTCATATTGAAATGGCGTCGGTGTTGAATGCCCAGGGAAACCATGCCGAGGCAATCGAATCAGCCAACAAAGCCCTCGCGGTCGGCCCGCCGATCGCGGAAGCCTGTTGCCAGATCGGCTTCGCGCACGCGGCCCGAGGGAAGAGCGTGGAAGCGGAAGCCGCCTTTCGCAAAACCTTGCAGCTCAATCCCAACCTGCCCGAGGCCTGCCACGCTCTCGGCGAATTATGCTTCACAAGCGGGAAACTCGAGGAGGCGGCCGCGCACCTGCAAAACGCCATCCGGATCAAACCGGACCATGTCGATGCGATTTTCAGGCTGGGCACCATCCATCAGCTGCGTGGGAACCCGCAGTGGGCGCTCGCCTGTTACCAGCAGGCCATTTCCCGGCGCCCGGACGACCCTGGAATCCATTACAGCGCCGGCATCGCGCATGAATCGCTGGGAGACCATGAAGCAGCCATCGCGAATTATAAAAAAGCGCTGGGGCTCCAACCGGATTATGAAGATGCCGTGGCCGGGATTGCCCATGAGCTCGAAAAACAGCATCGCTTCGAAGAGGCCCGGGAGACTGTAAAACCATTCACCGAAAAAGGGACGCGAAGCGCGCGGCTGGTTTCCATCAGCGCCGACATTCACCGACATTTCGAGAAACGCGATGCGGCAATCCGCCTGCTGGAGCGATTTCTCGAGGCAGCCGACGGCGACGGCCGGGACCGTAACAAAGTCCACTTCAGCCTGGGAAAGCTTTATGACGAAATCGGGGAATACGACAAGGCCTTCGAGCAATTCAGGCTGGCCAACCAGCTTGCCGCCGGTTCTCACGACAGCCGGACACAACGCCGGTATGTCGACGAATGTCTCAATACTTTTACTGAAAAAACCCTGTCCGGATTTCCTCATGCCAGCATTGACGCCGGCCGGGCCGTCTTTATCGTCGGGATGCCCCGCTCCGGGACCAGTCTGGCGGAGAATATCCTTGCCAGCCATCCGCAGGTCTTTGGCGGCGGAGAACTGAGCGACCTTGAGTTGATCGTGCACGATCTGACGGACGCGCTCAGGGAAAATGGCCAGACCGATATCATCGAAAAACTCCACGGCGCCACGCCGGAGTTTCTTGACCGTTACGCCCGTCGCTACCTGGACCGGCTCGCGGGATTGTCCGGCGCCGCGCTGCGCGTGACGGACAAGATGCCGCATAATTTTCGTTATCTGGGCTGGATCGAGCGGCTGTTTCCCGGGGCGCGCGTGATCCATTGCCAGCGCAACCCACTCGACACCTGCCTGTCAATCTACTTCCAGCACTTCAACGCCGCTCATGCTTACGCCTCGGATCTGAAATCGCTCGGTGAATACTATCGCGAATACCGGCGCTTGATGGATCATTGGAAAAAAACCCTGGGCTTGCCGATCCTGGATGTCCGCTATGAAGAGCTCGTGCACGATCAGGAGGGGATGAGCCGTAGCATGGTGGAATTCTGCGGCCTTCCCTGGGATGACCGCTGCTTGCGGTTTTATGAAACCGGACGCGTCGTCAACACCCCCAGCTACGATCAGGTGCGCAAGCCGATCTACCGCAAATCCCTCGATCGCTGGCAGAATTATGAAAAGCACATCGGCGAGCTGATCGAGGCGCTCGGACCAGACGCGGCAGGCTAATTCAGCGGTCCGCGCTCGCGCCTGATCCGTGCTTCTACCGAACGCCGCAACGTTTCGACGTCAGTGTTCGACGGCTGCAAAGCCAGCGCCGCGCTATATTCTTCGTGCGCCTCCCGCAAATTATTACGGTAATCGTGCGCCAGTCCTTTCAGGATATGGGCTCGCGCCCTGTCGGAAACATCCAGCGCCGCGCGTGCCTGTTGCTGCGAGGCGGGAGGCAATCCGGAGAAGTCCACGTAGCGGGACGTGTTCGCCAGATAGGCGGTGAGGTTGTCGAGATTGGCGGGGCGGGTGTCACGCCCGATGCTCCGCGGTCCGCGGAATTCAATGACCGGATGATCGTCGGTGTTGATATCGGCATCGGCCGTAAAGCGGCGTATTTCCTCTTCCCCCAGCATGAAGCGCCCCAGCAGGGATATCGGGGTATTGAGGTTATTCAGCCCCAGATCCGCGTTGACCTCCGCCCGGCGCAGCCGCTCCTCCAGACGCGCGTAATCGAGCAACCGTGATGTCTTCGTCCCCATAATGACCAGGTCGCTGTGGCTGTGTACCACAGGGAGGCGTGCTCGAACACGGAGGCAAAGGTGCGTATCAGCGTGCGGAACTCCCTGTCCCCGAGAAGGTGCATCGGGACGTACTGGACCATGACTCCGTCGTCATCGAGCTTGTCATGACACTGACGGTAATACTCGCGGGTGTAGAGATTACCGCTGCCCAGAATGGGGTGCGTCGGATCCGCCGTAATGACGCTGTAGCGCTTGCGCGTGCGCAGCAGATAATTCCGTCCGTCCTCGATGACAAGCTTGAGACGCGAGTCCTGGATGACGCCATGATTGATCTCCTGGAAGAATTTCGCGCCATCGAGGATTTCCGGCGCGATTTCAACCACGTCGATAACCGGCAGCGGGTACAGAGACACCGAATGGGTCGTCACTCCCATCCCGAACCCGATGACCACCGCGGATCGCGGCTCGGGGTGGGTCAACAAGGGGAGATGCGCCAGCAAACGCACCGTCTGCAGCGCTCCGGGGGCGCTGCCGACGACGATATTTCCATTGGAAAAGGCGGCGCGCATCCCCTTCTTCTCGACGACCGTCACCGTGCTGGAAGCACCCTCCTTGTAAAACAGCGTGCGCGTATCCTCCATCATGAGAATATGGAAATCCGAGGGTTTGCCCAAGCTGACCATGCCGCCGATCCCGAGCACGATCAGCGACGCGCCCAGGACATAAGCGGTTTTCCTGCCCGCGATGACGGCGGTCCGCGTCGAGGCGGCAATCATCACGCCCCCCGCGACATTGAGCACCGCCAGCAGGAAACCGCTCTTGATGAAACCGATATAAGGAATGAGCAGGAAACCCACGACAAAGGAACCGAGCACGGCACCCAGGGTGTTCACGGCATAGAGCGAACCGATCTTGCGCCCGACGACGCCCATGCTGTTGATGTAGAGCTTGTTGAAGATGGGCAAGGCCGCTCCCATCAGCAGCGTGGGGACAAACATCATCAGGGCGGAAAGCAGAAAGCCGACCAGGGTGACACTCCGGAAGGAGGTGGCGAGCGCCGGCCGCATCTCGAGAAACGAGGTATTGTGATAGGCAATGAATAGCGGAATTGTCAGCGCGGCCACGACACCGATAGCGATCTCGATGTACGCCAGAATCGTTATCCAGTTCCTGTCCTGATCCAGCAGGCGTGATATCAGATAACTGCCGAGCGTCAGACCCGTGAGGAACGTGGCCAGCATGACGCTGAACACGTAGGTATTGTTGTGCAGCGCCAGCAGCAGCGCCCGGAACCAAACGACTTCATAGCCCAGCGCGCAGAACCCGGAAATGGCGAAAACCCACAGGAGCACGTTCATGTTGACGGGGGACACATTACCAGTGGGAGCCGACACCACCGGCTCGTTGCCACGCACCAGAGCTTCTCCCGCGACGGTCTTTTCCCGGGCCGCCAGATACAAGGCCACAAGACCTATCGTCATGTTCGCCAAGGCAGCCATGTATATGGACATCCTGATGCCATAGGTCGCTTCCAGATAAAAAGCCCGCCAGCAGCACGCCGGCCACGGCGCCGAGCGTATTGATCGTGTACAGAATCCCGACGTCCCATCCCACCGTGCCCAGATTGCGCACGAAGTAGCGGCTGATGACCGGCAGCGTGCCGCCCATCAATGTGGTCGGCACGAGCAGCACCGCCATCGAGAAAGCGAACCGGATCAGGGAATAAACCAGAAAGTTGGGGATATTTTCATCGAACGAGGAGACATAGGCGGTGTTGAGCGCGTCGATGTTGTACGGCACGAATACGGCATAAACGCCGATTCCCAGTTCGAGCAGCGCGTACAACCGCAGAGGAGAGCGCGCGGAATCGATGATCTTTCCGAAGAAATAGCTGCCCAGCGCCTGCCCCGCCATGAAGGCGAACAGCACCGTGGAGACGGCGAATGTCGTCGTCCCGAAGATCAGGGAAAGCATGCGCACCCACACGACCTCGTACGTCAGCGCCGCCATGCCGGAGATCAGGAAAATCAAAAACGATGATGTTTCTTTTCATGAATTGCGTGACGTCACGAAACGGACGACTCACCTTGCCGGGGGAGGATCGAATACATCATGCGGACGGGAAGGATTTGCGTTTTTCTATGGAATGACGGAATGATACTAAGCCGGAGCGATAAAGTGAATTCATCGCTGAAAGCACATGACACTACCCTGCACCGTCGTTAACACGGCGCCAAGTGGATGCGATTGCGCACTCTCTTTTTCATGACTTCTAGGAGGTTTGTTGAATAACGCTTCGTCACCCCGACGAAACATGTCCCGGCATGTCGTAAGCCGGGAGCTGGGGTCCAGAAAATTAACGCCAATGAAATCAAAAATAAGCTGGATTACGAAATACTTCCCTGTATTCCGCCCTTCGGGCCATCCTTCGGCTGTTCACAAAATCGTCGGGAACGATTTTGGACGCGCCGTCAGGCGCGGCCCGAAGGGCAAAGTCCAGGGATGGACTTTGCCAAATCGCTCCCGGCGATTTTGTCCGGCTTGCGCCGGAATGACGGGCTCAGGTGTTTACAGGCTTTTTCAACAAACCTTCACCTCAAACGAATTTCTTGCGCCGGGCAATGCCAAGCAGACCCAGCAAGCCGCTGCCGAACAGCCAGACCGCTGCTGGGATGGGAACCGGCGCGGTGTAGGCGCCTGACCCGCTGAGATGCCATTGCACCGTACCATTGGTGGGGAAACCGGCATAACCAGGGTCTTCACTGTTGTCGACAAACTCGTTCGCGAACATTTCGAAAGTAAACGTCGTCGTATTTCCTACCGTGCTCGCGCCGGTGATGGTTGTGCTGAAGTTAATGCCCGCGCCACCATTCGTCCCCAGCGTGTAATATGTGCCAGCCCACTGTCCTTCCAGCACGTTGAAATGCAGAAAGGCGGAATGGGTTCCATTTGTGGGTATCCCACCCATGTACATCCCGGGACCGTAAGCGTTCCCCCGCGAGGCTGCCCATGGTCGGGGCCAGAAAGTAAAACAACGGGCCATATGCAGGCACTGCCTGTTGAAGACTCGGGTTCGTGCCCGCCGTCGGCGCAGCCGAGCCAGAAAGAGAAGGATCAATCCCAGGATTGCCCGGCGTGCCGGTCACGCCGGTCATCTGCCCGGCGTCATTGAACGCCCAGGTTTCACCGCCAACGATGGCGTCTTTCTGTAACGGTGAACCACTCTGCAAGGCTACACCGGTTGGATCGCAGAAGCGGAACTCCGCTCCAGCTACCCAGCCGATGCCGGAGCACGCACCCAGTATAGCAGCGGCCGCGGCGCTGTCCGTAAACGTCAGCACCAGCGAGGCGTGCGTCGCGGGAGCGATCATATTAAAGGTCAGGCCCAGGGTGACGGCCAGGAGTGTTTTATTCATTGTCGGTTTCATGTAGATGTCTCCAATTGGTGGTTAAGGAAGTTATCCCGGCGTGGCGGGAGATAACGATCAACACGGCGATCATCGGAAGATCCCTGGATCATCCGATAACAGCAACAACTGCCCGGGTGCCGGCCCGGTGGGCCTTCACCCGGGCGAGAGGGCTATGCTACCCGGCGACGCGCGGCGGCGAACAACCCCAGCACGCCGCTGCCGAACAGCCAGGCCGCGGCCGGGATCGGTACCACGGTATGGACGCCGCTGCCTTGCTGATGCCACTGGAACGTCCAACCGCTGAAACCGGCGTCACCCGGATCTTCCCCGCCGCCCAGGCTGCAACCAGCCGCCAGCGCGCCGTCAATACACTCGTTGGCGAACAGGTGGAAATCGAACGTAGTAGTGTTGCCCAACGTCACGACATTGGAAATGTCGGCAATGAAGGTCATGCCACCACTCGAGGCGCCCAAGGGGAACCAGGTGCCGCCCCACTGCGCCTCGAATACTGGCGCCGTGATAAACGGAATATTGCTGCCGGCAACCGGCACGCCACCGACATAGGTCGCGGGGCCATAGGCCGTCCCGGCCAGAGTGCCCGTTATCGGGGCGAGCAAATTAAAAGCCGGTCCGCCGAAAAACGTATTTTGATGCATCGTTGGATTGGTACCAGGCGTGGGTGCGGCTGAACCCGGGACGCTGATCGCGCCCACATTGCCTGGCGTGCCGGTCACGCCCGTCATCACGTCAGCGTCGCTGAAGGTGTAGGTTTCGCCGCCGATAATTGCATTTTTCTGTAAAGGAGATCCAAAACCCAGTGAATCGCCAGTGGGAGTACACAAGCGAAACTCCGCCCCCGCGGTCCAGGCAATGCCGGAACACGCGCCGGGCTTGGCCGCCGTCGCGGTGCTGTCCGTGAACGTCAGCACCAAGGAGGCGTGGGCGGCGGGGGTGACAATATTAAAGGTCAGGCCCAAAGCGGCGGCCAGAAGCGTTTTCTTCATTGTTGGTTTCATTGTGGTACTCCTCCAAGTTTTTGGATCGAAAAGTCATCATGCAGTCTATTAACTTGCGTGACTTCAAATTACCTTACGCCGAAACGCAACAGCGAACAAGCCCAAGAGCCCCTAACCGGACTACCAGATGGCGACAGGTATTTGTCAGGGGCTCGATGTCACCGATGTCGCTGACATTGATGCAGCTTCGGCATAGGGCTGGATCATGGCAGTCAGCACCCGGCAATTGAACGCGACCACGATGCGCTCGGACTGGCCGAAGTACGGTGTCTGCTCATGGAGCACATAGTTGGGAAACAGGAGGAGCATGCCGTCCTCCGGCCTGATATAGATGGGCCGTTCCACCATCAGGCCGGGATCGTAGCGGCCTTCGTAGTGACAGTTGGCCGAACGTCTCGGATTGTAGAACTTGGTGCACCCGCTATAAGGCTCGATCGTGCGATCGACATCGCCCGCCTGCACGCAGTACACCCCGCACCAGGCACAGGAGCCGTGATCGTGCACGCTCTGGTATCCCGCCGTAGCCCGTCACGTGAAACCAGGCTTCGTAAACCGTCGCGATGTTCGAATCGGCCGGCACCGGCTCGGTCGCGGTGGCGCGCACCATGAACCTCACCGCCTGATCGCAAAAGACCGCGAGCTCCCTGATCTCCGGTTCCGGGTGCGTGAACAAGTCAAACTCGCTTTCCCACTGCTGACCGCCCTTGTTGGGCCATGCCTTTTTATTCTTGTGTTTGTTGCCTTGCGCCTTTTTTTGCTTGAGCAGGTGCGCGAGGCGGGGGTTCAGCTCCCGGTAAGCCGGGTACGTACATTGCCCCATTGGCGTGGACCAATTCGGGGTGACTTTCATGTTGATGCTCATGCCCATGGGAGAACCTCCTCCTGATTCCACAACACGGGGTTATGCGCATAAATTATTTTGCGGCAAGCTTATGCGCCTGTCTCGCTTTTACTCCCGAAACCATTGCCGGTGCACGTTTCGCGCCCTCTCCGGCCATGGCGTCCCGAACCGCATACGCACCAAACGCGCCTGTGTGCAAGAGAGGGTGTGCCGTGGGCTGGAAAAGCAGGGACTTAGCGGACGCCCGACGGGTCGAGCGCCGCGAGCAACGGCCCCAAATGGCGTTCATAAGCGCGCCACCGGCCGATCGAGGACCGGTACATGGGCCGGCGCACCTGCTCGTAACTGGCGGTGTTCACGGCGCGGCCGGACTCGTAGAAACGCAGGCAACGATCGTCCCAGGGCAGGCCGCAGAATTCCACCAGACGGCGGCTCCAGGTTTCCTGATCGTTGACCATGTCTTCGTAACGAATCTCCAGGAACGGGAGCCGGATCACCTTTTTCCAGTGCTGCATCAACCGCTGGTACTCGCGGTAATACAAACCGAGATGCGTCAGGTCGGCGCTGTAGGCGTGACGCGCGCCGAAATCCTGAAAATAACAGGACAGGCAGGTATCGCACGGGTCACGCAGACAGTGGATGATGCGAGCCTGCGGGAACAGCAGCGCGATAAGGCCGAGCAATAAAAAATTTGACGGCAACTTATCCGTTACGCGCACGGCATCCGCCGACAACGCCGCAAGATGGTCGAGGTAACGCCGTGCCAGCGTGTCCAGCGCGGGCTGGTTGAGCTGCTTCATGCAATGCGGATGGGGCTCCTTCGTGCCCAGCAGGCCGGGAAGTTCCGCCATGAGGCCGAAAACATCCTTCAGCTCGCCCGCGCCATATACTTGCGGGTGACTGGCGAGGATCTGCTCCACCAAAGTGGTTCCGGAGCGCGGCATGCCGACAATGAACACCGGCCGGTCGGAGCGCACCGCGGCACGCGGGGCAGCAGCCATGAAATCGGCGGTATAGGTCGCGATAAGATCATCCACCAGACGCACCTGGCTCGCAGGGTCGTAGGACTGCTTCACTACTTCGTTTGCCTTTTTGTAATGTTGAAACGCGCTTTCGTAGTCCTTGGCGGATTCGTACAGTTTGCCTGCAACGAAATGCAGCTGCTGGCGATCCGCTTCCGTAAACCGCGCCTCCCGAAGCAGGTCCTCGATATACCGTATCGCCTCGTCCTGGCGGCCGACGCGCTTGCCAATGGAACCGAACACAACCGCCACCGTCGGCTCGCTCACCCGCGACTCGACCAGCGGTCGCAGGATATCATGCGCCTTGTCTTGATCGCCGAGCTTTTCGTAAACGTTCGCCAGAACGCCCAGTAGCCGTGGCTCGCCGGGAGTATCCCGCAACGCGGATTCGAGACATTGCCTAGCTTCGTCGTACCGGGTCAGCGTGGTCAGCGTATTGCCGAGGTGAACCACCGCATCAGTCAGCCGGGGATTGCGCTGCAGCGCCTGGCGGAAACAGTGGACGGCCTCGTCAAGATTGCCCATGTATTGATGCAAGTGTCCGGTTCTGTTTAAAAGATCCGGATCATCCGGCGATAATCGCTGAGCCTGCTGGTAGGCGGCCAGCGCGTCGCGGAAATTACCTTGCGTCAACAACGCCTCTCCCAACGCGGACCAGGTTTGAGTATCACCCGGGCGAATCTGCGCCGCGCGCCGGAACGACGCCACGGCCTGATCGCCGCGGCCGAGATGCTGATACGTTGATCCCAAGGTACAGTGAACTTCGGCGTTTGCGGGGTTGAGGCGTGCCGCCTCCTCGAAGCAAGGCAGCGCCTCCTCGAATCGCTCCAGTTGCAGCAGCGCCGCGCCAAGGTTGTTGTGCGCTTCAAAAAAGCCCGGCAGTAACTTAGACGCCTGCCGGTAATTTTCGGCGGCGGCTGCAAAATCGCCCATCTGGCGATAGGCATTGCCCAGACTGAAATAGGCGCGCGCGAAACCGGGACGAAGACGCAGCGCCTGCCGGTGGCTCGCGATCGCCTCCTCGAATTTTCCCCGAGCTTGCAACACCAGGCCCAGGTTGTCGTAAGCCTCGGCGCTGGGTTGCAGCGAAATCGCCTGACGCAGGCAACGCTCGGCATCATCGAACTGGCCCATCTGCCCATTGATCGCGCCCAGCATGAACCAGGATTCGGCATCCGACCTGTCTTTGGCGCAGACTTCGGCATACAGCGCACGTGCCTCGTCGAGCCGGTTGCTCCGGGCGAGATCCAAGGCTCTTTTCTTCTTCGATTGCATCAGAACGTTCGGTGTGGGCATGGCACGATTAACCAGTCTGCCGGCCTGCTGCGTTTCGCCAATTGACTAGAGCGGGGGGAAGTCCAAAATCTCAGCCAGCACGTTATGATGTATTTGCTTCCCGAATGCGGCGGCAGGCCTTGGTGTTCATGCGTCCAGCCGCTGGGGAAAACAAGAACCGCACCCTGTTCAGGCTTGATCTTGCAGTTTTGCAGCTTGAATTCGGTTTCTCCTCCCGCCTCCACCGTGTTCAGATAACTCACTATGCTGAGAAAACGGTAACGGGTGCCGGCATCGGCCCCATCGCCGTGCCAGCCGTAATGCTCGGTGTCGTCCCGGTACTTTAGCAGGGTGAATGCCTCGGTATGGATATGGGTCACGCGCCGCAGAATGGGATATTTGTTCCGATACATGTCGTGTCGAAAGCTTTCTGGCAGGACTGAGACAAGGCGGCATACAAGCTGTTGCCGCAATTGGCCGGACTCAGCACCAGCCCGGTGCTTCTCCGCACGGTGCTTTCCGTGCCTCCCCCCTGCCCCATCACGATTTCGCGGCGTGACGCCGCGCCGCTGCTTTCCAGGATATCGATCAAGCTCCGGCATAGAGCAGGATCAACAATGTTCGGAAAAACTTCGATCAAATCACTCATAACAAAATCCTTCAAGAAAAATAAAACCAGCGTTGCTCGCGAACATTCAATTTCGGACTTGCACGAGAGTGGGGAAAAGACTTTTTCAGCAGCCTGTTAGAGTATGAAATGACCCGACGCGCGTTGTCGGCAGCAGCGGCTCTGGTTATGCGTCAATTCCGAACAAAATAAATTACCTTATTATCATGAAGACGTCTCACACTTTCCATAAAATCACTCTGTTCAACACTTGATCTTTTATTAACTGCTTTAACCAAGCTGGCGTAACTCCTGCCTTCTTTACTGCATAATACTATTTCTCGATCTATCGGAGTCAACGGAAACTTGTAAAAACGATAGCTATCCTCTCCTGCATCGCTGGTAAAAAAACGGTACTCAGAATTATAACCACTAATATTTTTTCCATATTCTATCAGGCTCGATCTTGGCCAGCTAAATATTTTACAATCCTTGATCTCGTTGATTCCTGGTGGCTCAACCCGTCGGGCTCTATCTGCGCAAAAAAAGGTATGCACTTTTTTGTATCCATCGAATATTTCCAGCAAAGAATACTTTTCCAGTGTGGAAAGACCTGCCATTCGTTTCGCTAACGCCGGAAACGGCCGTAATGCCGGATTCCATACGGGCTCATCATCAAATTGCAAAAATCTTAAATCCGCGGTATCCAAAAAACGGAATATCCCTTCTACGGAATAGACATTTTCATTTACGTGCAAAAAGGCATCCACTGCCTCCTCTATTTTATAATCCTTTACTGATAAATAGCTCTTAATCGTTGGCGACAACGACAGCCGTAACGGTTCCTTGCTGATACGAAGATAGTCGGCGATTTCACGCAGTACTTCCATTCGTTCAGAAAATCTTGTTCTATCTTTCTCCAGTATATTTAAAGACTTTTGCAGGAGACTGATTTCATAACGCCCATATCCTCCATAGAGCATGAGGAGCATCATCCCATCCGGCTTCATTTTCTTCCTGATATTCTTTAAGCCGGTTTCCGGCGACGGCAGGTGATGTAAAACCCCCGTGCAAATAACAAAGTCAAAATAATTTTCATATTCAGCGCCCATATAGGAATCTAATTCCATTATGTCGCCTTCAATGACCTTGACGTTTTGAAGGTTGTAATGCTTTACGTAGCCGCGTACTTTTTCCAACGATCCGGGAGTAACGTCAAGGAGCACAAACTCCGATTCGGGTTCGTTTATAGCCTGAAAGATAAAATTCTCCCCGGTCCCGCATCCGGCATTAAATATTTTCAGTCCCCTTTTTGCCTTTTCCCCAGTTACGATTTCTATAGCCATTCTTGTGCTAAAGAAATGCTCGCTGGAACTCTTCGCCACTGCCAACAGGTTTTCTATATAGTTCAGATCCCTTTTTGGATAGGGGTATCGTTCGTACATTTCTCTGATTTGCTGAGTTATCGTATCCATAATCGAATAGCGAATAGAGGACGGATTGAGGCACCCCCGCATCTTCCCGTACTCCTGCGTCGCACGCAACATGGACAAGCATCTCGCGTAGTCGCTACACGGCCACCGGCAGCGGCAGCGATAATCGGGAAATAAAAAAGGGACGTGAAGCCGGGACAGATCTGATCCCGGTTTTCTGTTTTAAATAAATCGAGCCTGAGCTATCCCAGGTTTCGGCAAATAACGCGCAACCGGTAAAGCGGATAACAAGTCATGACAAAAAAATGCCCCTCATACGAGGGGCATGGTCTTCAGTTTACAGGCGTTTACCGTTTCAACGATTACGCCGGCGCCGCCAGATCAGGAAGCCGAAACTGCCGAGCAGCATGGCCAGCAAGGTCGGGTCGAACTTGGCGCGCGGGTTGATCGTGCAGCCGCTAAGCGGATCGGTATTAAGCTCAGCGATTGTAGTTGTTGATGTGTCCGCAGTGGTGAACGACCAGCTATCATTCGCTGCCAGGTTATTACCTGACACATCCTCGGCCGTCGCCGCAGCCACCGTTACGGTGTATGTCGTGAGGTTAGCAAGAGTCGAGATTGGGCTGAATATAAAGACAGTTTGGGCCGCATTGAACGTCACTGGACCTGCCACAGCTCCACCCGGTCCCGTGACCGAGATCGAGCCCGCAGTGGATGCCTTCATCGCCTCACTAAATGTAATCGCAATACTGGTTGTGGCCGACACGCCTGTCGCGCCCGATGACGGCGAGCGCGTTGTAACTGTCGGCGTAGCGCCATCAGCACCAGCGGCTGTGGTAAAGGTCTTATTGGCACCTATCAGTGGATTGCCTCCCGTGTCCTGGGGGCCAGCGTTGAACGAGACCGTATGGAGCGTACTGGCCGCAAGTGGCGGAGTCGTGATAGGAAAAACAAATGTGGCGTTATTATTGTATGCTGTCGGCGCCCCCACCGTTTCGCCCGTCAGACCGATGGAACCGGAATTAACCGTAGCTGGATTCATTGGTTTGCTGAAATTTACGCAAACTTCCATCAGCGATGTAGAAACACCAGAGACTCCGTCCGCTGGGCAAACGCTGGATACCGTCGGTGCGGCCGTGTTTGTGTATACGCCGCTGCCCTGCATATGCCACTGCGCCGTCCAGCCGCTGAAGCCGGCGGAACCTGGGTCTTCAACGCCACCACCAGCAGTACAACCTAATGCTCCACCCGCCCCGTCAATACACTCATTGGCATATATGTGAAAATCAAACGTGACGGTGTTGCCTGTCGTCACAACATTAGTGATATCAGCGATAAAGGTAATCCCGCTCGCGGTATCGATTCCATTTGCACCCGTAAATGATTGCCCCAGCGGAAACCATGTCTGACCCCACTGCGCCTCCAGCACGGGCGCCAGAATGAACGGGACATTGGCACCAGCCGTGGGTACACCACCAATATAGGTTGCATTCCCATATGCCGTTCCGGCCAGCGAGCCTGATACCGGCGCCAGGAAGTTAAACTGCGGCCCGAAAAATGCCGCGTTCTGCTGCCAGGTAACGTTAGTACCCGCCGCAGGCGCGGCGGAACCCGGGAAAGTCGCTCCCTCAGGATTGAGGGGAGTGCCGGTTATCCCGGTCAACACACCGGCGTCGTTAAACGTGTAGGTTTCGCCGCTTGAGATCGTATTTTTCTGCAGCGGAGCACCACCGCCCAGACCTCCATTGGGATCGCACATGCGGAATTCGTTACCAGCTGTCCATGCGATGTTGGAGCAGGTGCCGGATTTGGCTGGCACCGCCGTGCCGTTGGTGAAGGTCAGCACCAGACCGGCATCCGCGACCGAAATGGAACCGGCCAAGGCAAGGCCCAGACTGGCAGCGAGAACTGTTTTTTTCATGGAAAGGCTCATTGTATTACTCCTCCAAAATCATGCGGAAATTCAAACCATGCCTGAATCAGAAGCGCAGGCCATAGGCGAAGCTGAGCGATGTCTGGGACATGGTAATACAGGCATTGTCTTCGCCCACGGGCAAAGGCGAGAACGCCGTGGGCCCGCAAATCGTGTTCTCGAAGGCATGCATGAGGGTGAACGTGAAGTCGCTGTCCTTGTCCATCGCTGTGGTGAAACCGAACGTGACGTGTTCTTCGACGGTCGCCGGGGCCAGCATGTTGAACAACACCTCTTCTTTCGGGATCGGCGACTTGCCGTAGTTCAGCCCGCCGCGGAGTGTCAAATCTCTGGCATACTTGTACTCGACGCCGAGCTTGTAAGCGGTTTGATTTTTCCAGCCGAAACCGAGCCCGAGGTCACCACCCGTTTTGCAGGGATCCTGGTTCGCAGGATCACAGAAAGGATAAAACTTTCCGGAGTCATAGGCGAGAGGACCGGGGTTGCCGATGGAATCCACGTCATTCCACATGACGCGCTGAATGTCGGCGACTACCTTGAACTTGGGGGTCGCCTGCAGGGACATGCCCACCGTATAGCTCTCCGGTATGTCGAACTCGCCGTGATTGGCGAAGAGTCCGGTATAACGGTTGAATTTCTGCATCTCGATACGGGGGGCATATACCAAACCAAGGTGCAATTTCTCATTAAAGTAGGTTCCGAGCCAGCCGAGCCGGTAACCCCAGCCAAACCCCCAGTCGTAGCCGTTGTTGGTGAGATGCGCGTTATCGGATGAATAGCCGCGCGAGGCGAAATCCTCCAGGCCGAAAGCCCGGAAGGTCTGCGCGGCTATGGAGAGCGACGCGCCAATGCTGTTGTGCTCGTCGAGCTTGAACGCGAGGCTTGGCAGCATCTGCATTTGCATCAGGAAAACACCGACCCGATCGTAGGCGAGGCCGCTCTTGTTGAAGAAGTTCTGCGGGTAGTTGGTTCCCAACCCGGCTCCGATGACGGCCATGCCCATGGCGAAGGGTGTGCCCGGAGCAGAGAGTACAGCGCCCAGCGCGGGGATGGGAAAGAGATCGTCATTGCTTTGGGTGTCTGCCGGAAACTCCGAGCTCACATGATTAACAGCGCGCGGCGGCCGGAACAGTTCGATCGTCAGATCCAGGCGCGCCTCCCCCACCGCTGTCATCAGCGCCGGGTTGTAACCGGCGGCCATCCCGTCCACGGGATTGGCCACGCCGGCGCCGCCGAGCGATGTCGCCTTGGCGCCGTAACCGATCATCCACATGCCGTTAGTGGCATGGGCGGGAATAGATACCGTCATTGCCGCCAAAACCAGACAGGTTGCCCGCCATATCATTTTTGCGGCTGATGCCGTTTCGTTCATTATTACTCTCCTCCTGATCCTAAAAAATACACGCATGTAAATCTGTTCTTGTCTGCCATTATGTAACACGGCTCTTGCCATGTTCAGAATGGACAATCTCTACAAGTCCTTGTAGAAAGTTTTTTCGCTTGATGGGGGAAATTACGTTAGCGGAATATAGTTAATGACATCGTCTTATTTTAATGACGACACTATCGTACATCACTATATATTAGTAAATTCCTTACATTCGCAGACATGGCTTCATGGCCATATCCCTAGTGAAACCCCCTACCCATGCGACTTATATATCTATGTTGCACATTAGTATTTATAAATGTCAAGCTGGTTATGGCGCTGCTCCACTTGGGAGCCTGCCAGACAGCGGGAATCTGTAAGAAAACTCATACAATATGCAATGGACACTACCCAGTTTGCCATGCGAGTATCCTGCAATAGCACCCTAATGGGCTTCGTGCCAGAATTGATTATTCGGTTTTCTGGGCACCCACTTAAGTTGCTACCCGCATGGGCCGTCATTCCGTATAACCACGATAACCAGACGAGCTGCGGGCTGAGCCGAGGACCGGTTATATACCCGATGATTTTCTCGTAGTTTCCCATCACGACCCAAGCAAGACACGCTGGCGCGATTGCGACATCAACGCTGAATGCCATTGCGGAGCAGAAAACCGATTGTTCCCTGGATCAGCGGCGCCGTTCTCGCGGGCGGCGCCGTTTTTTCATACCCGGGGCGCGATTACGTCCTGGTCGGCCTGATGCTGTTTCTCCCCCTGCTCGACCGTGTCTGGCAGGTCCCGGCCATCCCCCGTTCCCGATCGCATTATCTGGCGTGGGCCGGGTTGCTGATTTCCGGCATCGCGCTCCTAGCTTGGCGGCCATCGGAAATGCCGTTCACGATTTCCACGCTCTTGACCGCGACGCAGACGCGGCACCCCCAGTGTGTTAGATTTCGCCGATGCGTTATATAGAAGGCAGGCGCATGCAACAAACTGGCTTAACGCCGGAACGGGAACATTAGCGCACGCCGAAACGCCGCGAAATTCCGGCCAGTGAACCGCAAACGACTGTTGCAGCGCCTCGCCCAAGGCGCACTGCAAAATGTGGCATTTCGCGACATGGTCAGCTTGGTGGAGGGCTTCGGGTTTCGGTTACAACGTACCACAGGAAGCCACCATATCTTCGTCCACCCCAATGTGCCGGAGCTTGTGAACCTGCAAGACGTCAGGGGCGAGGCTAAACCGTACCAAATCAGACAGTTTTTGCGTCTGGTCGAACGCTACAGTTTGAGGCTAGACTAAGAACCATGAAGGATTATCACATCAACATTTTTTACAGCGAAGAAGACGGCGGTTTCATCGCCGATATCCCTGACCTCGACGCCTGCTCAGCCTTTGGAGCCACACCCGAGGAGGCGCTGCGGGAGGTAGAACGCGCCAAAGCGGCCTGGATCGAAGCAGCGAAAGAGGCGGGTAAGCCCATCCCGCCGCCGCGCTATCGACCACTCATCTACCAAGTCGGTCGTTGAGATTCTGGCGACGTAGGTCGATCGGGATAGTGAAGACGCAGCGCCTTGAGTCATCGGTGCTTACGACTCCACAACGATCCTCACCGACATCAGGTCCGGCAGGCACTGACGACGGCGCGCGGCCTCTCCTCCCTGCGGGGGCGGGGGAGGGATTTCCGATTTTCTTGAGACGTCCTAACCATGCGGGCTACTTGCTTCAAAATCACAACAGCACGTAGCCCGGATGCAGGCGCGCAGCGCCGGAATCCGGGGAGATATTATTTTCCCGCATTGCGCTTCGCTCTATGCGGGCTACTTGCTGATTCCGCGTTACTTTCCCTGGATCAGCGGCGCCGTCCTCGCGGGCGGCGCCGTTCTTTTTTACCCAGGGCGGGATTACGTCCTGATCGGCCTGACGCTTTTCTTGCCGCTGCTCGACCGTAGCTGGCGATAAAAAGTCACTTTGCGCAGCACGGATGCAGGCGCGAAGCGCCGGAATCCGGGGAAGCATTAACAAACCCGGATTGCGCTGTGCACACGCTCACGTGAAGAAACTTCATCCTGTGGGAGTTGGGTGATTGCCATGACCTTCCGTGTTCCGACAGAATTTAGGGGGACGGAACTTGCATGGAGGAGCACAGGTCGAGATCGGA
>Ga0209542_10007433_pt1 | contig 20843 bp, 11 predicted proteins | sample RifCSPhighO2_01_FD_184028 | JGI IMG/M metagenome (GOLD analysis project Ga0209542, IMG submission 184028) | Soil microbial communities from Rifle, Colorado - Rifle CSP2_plank highO2_0.1 (SPAdes) (version 2) | ecosystem: Environmental > Terrestrial > Deep subsurface > Rock core/Sediment ... | reverse complement strand
AAGGTAAATCTCTTTTCACGAGTGCCGATAAGTAATCGATGGAGCTTGCGTAAAAGTCCTCCACTAATATCTTTGGTACCTCTGCAAAATTGGCGGCAGTATATGTATCCAAGCCCATTTCGCTCGACGATTTATCCATCAAGATTGCATTGGGATTTCCTATCGCCGTCTCAGCCGCTAGAATCGACCCCTTAGGAGTAATATCTTCAGTTTGGAAATTATCTTGAAAGATACCTTTAGCGCGGCCATCAGTTATAATTTCGACCTGCAACTCAAGATCCCTGACCAACTCTTGTAAGACCGGGACTAGAGCATTGCCGCTACCTGGATCACGAGCGGCGACTAAAAGATTCTTCCGCGCTTCCCCCGCGGACTTTATTCGCAATAATTTTGTTTCAAAGAGGTCTTCTCGTCCTTCTACGTAAGCTATTCGTTCCTTCTGCTCGGGCGACATCCTCTCAAAAGGCGCACTTTTCATATTGCTCATTGTAAACCACATTCTCCCCTGGGGAAGTGAGATGCCCGGATGCCACGGCATAGCGCCGATACCAAGTACTGACTGGCGGAGGGTGAGGGATTCGAATACCCCAAGGGTACTGCGATTCGTAGCTGCGCAAGCGCAGACAAATCGGGAGCCACGGCGCCTTTCAGACACTTTCTCCCGGACAAAGCGGAGGCGGAGAGATTCGAACTCTCGATGCCTTGCGGCATGCCGCCTTTCCAAGGCGGTGCACTAGACCACTATGCGACGCCTCCGCTTTGTGAAGGAGTTGCGACTTGCACGTTATACCAGAAAGAAACCTTTGCGGACAGGGACTGGAGGTCTTGTACTAATTTTGGGTAACGGGTTCCGAGTCGAAGAAGCAATGCACGGACACTATTCTTTGCGCCTTAAATCCACCTCCGCTTTTTGCATGTCAAACTTCACGACAAAATGTTCAAAGAAACCCGTTTGACCGACGACGCCGTAGTTGAACCCACCGGCGACGAGCGGGAGGAATCCAGCTTGTATATCGTACGGCCAACCGCCAACCTCGATAGTAACGGGATGAATGAAATATGTCGCTGTCTGTCCGGCAATTCCTCCGACAAGTGCGGGAACTCCATCCTCGACATCGATGCCTAAAAGAGGCGCAATCGCTGCGTCAAAGATGCAGCTATCTGCGCCCGAATCAACCAATACGTTGTAAGAAACAGACCGCTCACCGTGCTTAACCTTTATCGGAATGACCGGGCGAAGATTATCGCCGAACTCCGCATATCGAAATTTCATATGCCATAACCAACGTATGTGATATTTTGTTTTGGCATGTGCATCAAGACGGGATCTTCATACCCATTTTCCTTTGCCTTCTCAACGACTTCTTGAGGTGTTTTTCCGACCGCGAGAACGGTTACCTGGTCGTCGGCGAAACCAACCCACATCCCCGGATATTTGTTTTGAACAGGCGTCAAGTCGATAGCTTTCATGCGTATCATTATACCACAAAAACACCGCAACCAATCACTCGGCTTTTTGTCGTTTTACTACCGGTCCCGGATGGACACCCCGCGGCGCTTCATGGCTGTGCGGAGGCGCACCCGCCGCTCGCGGAGGCGCTCCCTCTGTGCCAGGAATTCGCTGCGCAATCTCTGCTCGAACTCTTCCGCTTTGCGGGAAGCGAGCCAGCCGAAAGTCGCGAGGACAATGTTGACGGTGAGTACGAGACCGAACGCGAGTATAAAGTCCGGTTGCGACAATCCTTGCACAAGAAAAAATACCGGCACGAAACTTACCATGCCCGCGACGACGTCCATCGAACGGTTCTGCGGCGTCTCATGGATTTTTACCATCGCCTCCCAAAGTTCGTAGGCGACAAAAAGCAAGAAAGCGATGACTGCCGAAGCGGCAAATCCGAATCCGAGCCAGGCGATAGAAAAACCGACCGAAGCGCCGGAAAGCAGGTGGACGACACTCCAGAGGTCTATCCACTTCCCTTCGCGCCAGATGTCGGTACGCTCGAATTTCCCATCGCGCGTCAGCCGCATCATAAAATTACACGCGCATGCCCCGCAGTGCGGCGACTCGCTCTTCAACGGGCGGATGCGTGCTGAAAATCTTCGCGATAAATTTCCCGCCCTGCGCGCCTGCCCCGAGCCCTGTCGAGGGACCGAACGGATTCGAGATGAAAAGGTGCGCGGTCGCGTGATTCGCGCGGCGCATCGGTGCGGGATACGAAGAGATTTTTTGGAGCGCGGAAGCAAGGCCGTCAGGGTATCTGGTGAGGAGCGCGCCTGAGGCATCCGCAAGGAACTCCCGCTTGCGCGAGACCGCCATTTGTATGAGCCGTGCCCCGATGGGCGCAAGGACGATTGCGACGATGCCCGCGACGAGAAGTAACGGATTCTTGTTATCTCTATTTCCTCCTCCTCCGAAGAAGCTCATGCGCAGGAAGATATCGGAGATGATGGCAACGAATCCCGCCAAGACGACGGCGACCGTCATCACCAGAATGTCGCGGTTGCCGACGTGCGAGAGCTCGTGCGCGAGCACACCTTCGAGCTCCGTGCGCTCAAGCTGTGCGAGGAGCCCCGTCGTCACGGCGACGACCGCGTGCTTCGGGTCGCGCCCCGCCGCAAACGCATTGGGTGCGGGATCGTCTATCACGTAGAGCCGCGGCTTCGGAAGCCCGGCGGTGATGGCGAGGTTTTCAAGAATGCGGTGGAGTTCGAGGTACTGTACGGAATCGGCCTCTTTGGCGCCCGACGATGCGAGAGCGATTTTGTCCGAAAACCAGTACGCCGTGATGTTCATCACGACGGAGAACGCGACTGCAGCGTAGAGAATAAAGGTGTTGCCGTATATCTGCGCAATGAGCCACCCGAGCGCAATCACAATGACCAGAAACCCCGTCATGAGAAACCACGTCTTCCGTATGTTTTTCCCTTGCTCCGTGTAGAGTGATGCCATAGCAACACTATAATACCCCTTGCGGTAAACTCAACGTGAAGGAGGTATACTTTTTCTTATGGCATTCGAAGGGTTAAGCGGCGCTCTGCGAAAGTTCGCCGATGACGAATCGGGAGCGGGCAGACCCCCTTCGACGGAGGAGGGTAAAGGGCTTTTGCGCGCTGCGGTAATCGGCGCGGGCATGGCGGGCGGCATTATGTCAATGGGCGGAAAAAAGGAAGACCCGCGCCCAGCGGGAATTGAGATGCAGGACAAGCAGCAACTGAGCGAGCTCATCAGAGAACTCGAGCAGGGGGCAACGCCAATCCACAATTTCGAGCCGAAGGATTTTCCCGAAGGCGAAAGGCCTGCCGAGCGGAAGGAGCTTCCGGAAGACGAACTGCAGTGTCTCACCAGAAATACACTCCACGAGGCGGGCGGCGAGGGGCTCCGGGGTCAGTATGCGGTTATATTCGCGACACTCGGACGGGTGCTCGACAAGAGGTACCCGAAAAGTATTTGCGGCGTCGTGCACCAGCGGATGCAATTCTCGTGGACCGCGGATAGCAACATCCTCGCGCGACCCATCAACATGCGCGAATACCTCAAGGTGGCCATCACCGTGCATGAGCTCATGCAAGGGCGCGATGTCGCCGCCGCAGCGGTGGAAGCGGGACTGCGGGCAGGGTTGCCGCAAGGCGCTATTTTCTACAAAGTGAGGGATTTTACCGGCTCGCCCCGGGTGGAGAAATTTTTCGCCGGGCTGCAGCTTGTAGCAAGCATCGGTAATCACGATTTCTATATCAAAAAAGAGCAGCCGAAAAAAGCCGCCCGTACGGCGAAGGTCGCCCGCGCGAAGACGGTACACTGACTTCCCCGCCCTTACCTCCGCGGTGTGACGACGATTTCCACGCGCCGGTTGGCGGGTACGTTGCCGAGTATCGGCACCTTGAGAACCCATTGCCCTGCCCCGGTTGCCTTCATCTGGCCGAGCGGAATGCCGTAGTCCCTGTTCAAGATGTCCACAATGGCCTGCGCACGCTGGCGGGAGAGGGTGAGATTGGCGTCCGCCGTACCGACGGTGTCCGTATGGCCGACGATGTTGAAGGTGCTGTTGCGGAACTCGTCGCGTGACATGACCCGGGCGAGCGCGGCTACTTGATCGCGGCCGTCGTTTGTCAGCATAGCGGATCCGAATTCAAAATTAATCTCAAGGTCTTGCCTTCTACTTCCTGCGCTTGCGGGATTTGGCATGAGCCCTGCCGCTATTTCGTCCGCCGTGAGCAGCCCGACCCCCTGAGCTCCCGGAGAGGTGTTTTGCGGAGTATCTTGCGGCACGATAGTGGGCGACGGAAGATTCATGTCAGCGACCGCCTTTTCCAATTGGGCAATCTTGTCTTGTATCTCTTTCACCTTCGCCCGCTTGGCTTCCTCCCAGGCATCGAATGCCTCTTGGTTCTTTCTCCGCTGCTCTTCTATCCGTTCCCCTACTATTTTTTGTTGTTCTTCGGCGAATCTTTCAAACTCGGACATACCCGGCTGCGGACGCTCCTCCACCCGCGCGGGAGGCGCTACGGAATCACCCTCGCTCGCAAGCGGCGGTGCCGTAAGTACGGGAGGCGCGACCGAAGGAGAAGCCGGCGATATCGCAGGTTGCTCGACCGGAGCCGGTGTTTCCCGCTCCACCCGGGGCGCTCCCGACGGCATTGCGAGAGCGGGGGTTTCGTCGACGACGATCCCCACCGGCATGGATGATTCCTGCGGTGCCGGCGGTTCCTGAACTTTATTTTCCTGCGGGAAAAGGAGTGCGAGGTCTTGTGTGCTAAGAGGAACGATTTCGGCCGGGACCGCCTCTTGCGGAAGCGGCTCCGAAGAGGGACAGAAACCGAGACACAGTATTCCCGCGGTCGCTCCGGCACCGCCTACCCAACTTTTCATCGTCAGATTGTCTACACCAGACTCAAGTACCTTCGATCCCGCGGAAACATTCGAAAGCGAACCCGACTCCGCCGCTTTCTCCAGGGTCGGCGCAACAGCCGCCGGTGCCTCAACTGCGCTTGATACGGCAGGTGCCGTTTCCGACTGCGCGGCACCCGCGCGCGCATCCGCGACTGCGTTGTCGAATGCCGTGTAGGGATTGCTACCGGACGTGGGAGTGACGGGTTGTTTGCCGGAGAACGCGCGTATTTCGTTTGCCGCGGCTTCCGTCCTCGCGATTGCCGCCGCGTCTGATGACACCGATGAGACCACGCTAGGTGCGGTCGGCTCTGCGGCAACTTCCGCGCCGCCCCGCGCGGCTGTGGTCGGGAAACCCGCGCTTTCTCCCATTGATACGCGGATATCGGTCGTGACAGACCTTGGCAGTGTCGCAGCCCACGTGCCTCCAAAAGAATCAATCGCGCCAGCGACGCGTCCCGCCGCCCAGGGCGCCACGGTCGTCCCGGCCACAAGCGCCACATCTTTCGCAAGCTGGTCGTTCGCTCCGATGGGGTCGAATATGCGCCCGAGGGCGCGCTCGGAATCGCTGAAGCCGAGCGCCTCGCCGATCGGCCCCGCTCGTTCTAATAGGTTGCGGTCGGCTTCGAGCAGATTCGCGACCGCCTGCTCGGTGAGACGCGTCGCGCCGCCGAGCGTCGCGGCTACGGGGTCTTCCCAAAACGACGGCGTTTGATTCCAGATATCGTCGCTGTTGCGCCGAATCGCATCGATGGTCCTCGTTATCCCTTCCGACGTCCCTCCTAGGCGGGTGCGCAAGGCGGCGTCGAGTTCTTGCATGACGGCCGTATCCCCCAAGCGGTACGCATCTACCTTTGCGGTAAACGCCTCGACCCGCCCTTCGTACTCCTTCCACCATTTCTCGTAGACAGGCCACGCGGCGCTTTGTGTGATGTCGCTATACCCGAGGGACTGTGCGTGCGCGATGGCAGCGTCCGTCCGGGCCTGGAGGTCGGTGCGGGCGGCTTCTATTTCCTGCCGCTTTTGCTCGATGATGTATTCCGTGAGCCCCTTCCTCCTCAAAAGCTCCGCGAAATTGGAGGAATCGGGCGCGGGGCTCTCCGCCGGTGGCCGGAGCGTCCCGGAACCCGGCATAGCCAGCGCCGGTTCAGGTTCACTTCTCGCTCCGGGCAGGGGTGGAAGTTCGGCTACCTCAACGCCGATTACCGGGACCGCGCGTTCGGCATCCGAACGCGCGAGCGCCGCTTCCTTCCAGGCAGTCTGCAGGTCCTCCGTACCTCCTCCGCCGATGGCCTTAAATAATCCCGCGAAGATATTGTTTTGGAGCGCAGTGGACGACTTCGGGATTGCGGCATTCCTCCTTTCCTCGTCCTCCTGCAGTTGTTGACTTTTTGAGGCAGACAGTTTGGCCTCGATTTCCTTCACCTCTGCGGGAGTCTTGGTGTCCATATCCGCGGGCAGCGGGGTCGTGGACACCGGTACACTAGGCTCCCGCGGCGCTTGAACCGACGCAGGAGGATTCGGCTGTTCGCCTCCGGTGGGGGCGACGGACGTATCGGAGCTTCCAAACCAGTTTCTCACCGCTCCTGTACCCCAATCCCAAACTGACTTGGCTGTAGTAACGGTAACTGACTTACCTGCGGCTATGGCGGCGTCCAGAGGAGACGGGAGCGGCGGGGCTGCAGGCGATTGCGATTGCGCTGCGGAATTTTTGCTCTGCGCCATCGCCCTATCGAATTGAATGCCCTGTATGGCCATGCTCCGCACAGTTGCCTGAGACTCGGGAGTGAGCCTATTGTATTGGTCGGCGGCGTTCTTCGTCGCGATTGCCTGAGACGCGGGGGGAAGTTGGTCGAAGCCGGGCGTAAGGTCTTTTGCGATGCGGGACTGTATATCCGCTTCGGTTAGTTGCGTGTCTTTTCCGCCGGTTACATTGGGAGTGACGGCGAGAATCGTAATATCCGGTTGCGCTCCCCTCCCGGCTTCCGCAATGACTTGCGCATCTGTTTTCTCGGTCTGCGCCGTTGCGGAATCGCACCCGCCGAAGAAGTAGCCGACGGTGCATCCGAGGAAGGTGCTTATACGGTCTTCCCAGGTAACGGGACGCTCCGCAGAAAATTGCGCGACCTGGGAGGGGGCGAAGGTGTTCGGCCCGCCCGCTCCTCTCTCTTCCTGCGAGGTCGGCACCCGGGTTGCGGGAATGTCGGAAATGATACCGCCCTGGAGCCGGGCCGCATCAGCGGCATTCGGTGTTTGCGAGAGTGGTGTGCCCGCGTCGAGATTGCCCGTACCGGGGACGAGGCCGCCGGGTGCGAGCCCTGCCTCGAGCATGAACTTCTCGAAACTGTCCGCCGCGGGCGACCGGTAGACGGTGTCCTGCCCCGTGTTCGAGGGGGCGTCTTGCAGTGCGTCGAGGATAGATTGTCTGGAAAGCGGCGGGAGCGGTGTTGAACCCGTTTCTTGTACGAGTACGTCCGGCAGCTGCATTTGAGAACTGGGGGTGAGCGGCGAGGGCGAGCTGTTTGTCGCGGGATTCGAAATCGCTTCCCCGTGCTTGCAGGTCTTGTGCTCGCACTTGTAGGAGCCCTCGGTGAGACCTTTGCGGCAGTCCCAGTAGATGTCTCCGATATTCTGGCTGCATTCCCTGGTATCACGATTCACCAAGGCACCGCTTGCGTCCTTTGCCGTGCAGTCAACGCGCTGCGCTTCCCGCACCGAGACGCCCGTTGCGGTGGGCACAATCATGTACGTGTAGCCCGCTTTGCAGGCTTTCGAAACGGCTGTTGTCTGCGCGGACGCCGAGGGGCTCAACACGATGAATAACAGAAAAAAGGATGCCGCAATGCGACTTCGGGACATGCGTCAATAATAGCAGTACTTCAGCCCTCCCGGCCGAAGCGCTGGGGAATAAAAATACTATCCGCTTACCTCCTCATCTCTTGCGGGCTTTGCTTGTTCACCTTGAGTGTCGTGCAGGTCGGTGTGTTTGTGCTGTTCCTTTAGCGTCTCGTTGAGTAGAGCGGCCATTCTTTCATCTCGTTCCTTCTGCGTAAGCAGTGCCGGGCGCTGCCGGAGTGAACGACGGCCCCTTCTCTCTCCATCGAGGCTGACGGGTCTTTCCATGCAATTAAAATTTCACCTTGACGGGCTCTTTTGCCGCCTGTTCGTTCTCTCCGAGCTGGAAGAATTCCCGTGTCTTGAATCCGAATGTGCTGCCGACCAGGTTGGTCGGAAATTGCTCTATCGTATTTTGGAGGTCTTGCACGACGGAATTGTAGAAGCGGCGCGCCGCCTGGATTTTGTTCTCGGTGTCCGAAAGCTCACGCTGCAACTCTACGAAATTCGTATTTGCCTTGAGGTCGGGGTAGGACTCGGAGACGGCGAAGAGCGACCTGAGCGCGCCCGTAAGCATGTTCTCCGCTTCGGCGTGCTCGGCAACCGTAGTGGCACCCATTGCTGCAGTACGGGCATCGGTGACTTTCTGCAATGTCCCCGCTTCGTGCGCGGCATAGCCCTTGACCGTCTCAACGAGATTCGGAATGAGGTCGTAGCGCCTCTTGAGCTGCACGTCGATATCCGACCATGCTTCCTCGGTACGGTTCGTGAGCCTGACGAAATTATTGTAAGCCCACACGAGCCACACCGCGACTACCGCAACAATCCCTATGAGAACGTAAGTGGTATTCATATCCACAATTATATCACCACCACGCTATTAGTGAACTAGCGGACCGAGACCGTGGTGCTCGCCGTGGTGGTCGCACCCGAGGGAGCCCTGCAATCAAGGCTAAATGCGGTGGTCGTGGCGAGCGGGAGGGTGGATGTCGAACCGCGCGTGCCGGTCGCCATCAGGAAGTTGTCTGGGGCGAAGAGCTCGCAGCCTGAAGTGTTGACGCTCGTCCATATCAAGCGCGACTTCCCTCCCTCCGTGACCGACGTCGGACTCGCGACAAGTGTCGCATACGGCTTTGCGGGAGTCGTCGTGGCGGTAGGCGGAGTGACGGGCGGCTTCGTCGGCTGCGTCTGCTGCGTGGGTGCGGGCTGTGTGGTGCCGAAGAGCCTGCCGAGCAGTTGCCCCAGAGTGCTTCCAAGAGAACTTAGCGGATTTTTACTTCCTGAATAGTTATAACAATTCGGTCCCGGCTTTACTCCCGGAACTACCACGAGCGGTTCAATGCTGCTTATGCAGTAATCGCCGGATGACGGAATTTCAGACGTCGTTCGGGTACCGTACGGCGGATAGCAACCGCTGCTTGCATAGGTATCATTCGGCCCGCATGCCTTCGGCCCGTCAGTTCTCCGCGTAGTCGTATCGGGTGGCGGAGTCTCCTCAGGCCCTCCCCCGGTTTTCTTCTCCAGTGCCGTCAACGCTTTCTTGTCGGGTGACGGACCGCCCGCAGGAGTCGAATCACCTGCAAGGAAGTAACGCACGACCGGAGGGCCAAAAAGGAGAGTCCCGCCTCCGATAGTGACTTTGCCCCAATTGCGACTCCACCAACCCGGTTTTGCCGCCGAATCACCTGTATTAGGTTGCGGCTCTGCTGTGGGGTCGTCCGGCGGGCCACCTCGGTTACCACCTGCCCCTCCCCCTCCGCCCGTTACAGTCGGTGTCGGAGTAACTGCTGGAGTTGCCCGGCCGGTGAACCAATTCGATATTCGTGTCCATACACTGGGGGCGACAGCTACAGGGACGGGTGCCAGTGGTATTCCATTCGCGACTGTTTGAAGACCCGATATATCGTGTCCTCCGAGCGCGTTGGGGATGTCGGCAAGCGTCGGGGGTTCAATAGCCTTTGCCGGAAGGGGTGCGGGCTCCGCAGCCTTCGGAACATTCTTCTGTAGACCCGACATATTGAAGCCTCCGAGCTCTTCAGGAATATCTACGAGTGTCGGACGCTCCGCAATTACGACAGGCAGCGCTACGCGCCCTTCGCTGAATATCCTGTTCAACATCTGTATGGGATGCCGGATGTCGTACCACAAAGATGGAAGCGGTGTGGTCGCGGGTGCAGGCGTGACTACTGGAGGAACCGTCGGGACTACGGGTTCAGGGAGCAACTCAACGACTGGCGGAATTGCCGGTTCGGCTGCGGTTGGCTGAATCTCTGGTGTCGCCGGCGTCGGAGCAACAACAGCCGGCGGTGCAGGCGTGTTTGGTGTCACTACTGTCGCAGGTGGTCGCGTCCGGTCAACCGGAAACGGAACCACATTAGAAGGCTGTGTGGCGGGTGTAGGGATAGAGACGGTCGACGCGGCGGGTGCGTTCTCTACGGCGACTGCGGGTGCTGTATTTGCGGAACCAAATATGGCCTGTATGCGCTCCGAAAGAGTGGGCTCTCCTGAGTCTGGCGGTGGCTCATTCGAAGCGACAGAATTCTGTTCCGGCTTTCTGCTCAATTCGGAGCGCGGAATAATTCCGGCGTTCTCAAGCTCAGTAAACCAATCAATTGCCGCTTGTGTCGAGGAGACTGATTGGGGGAATGTCTGTAGGTATGCGTCCGTCGCAAGTTCATTATCGAGTGCTCCCCGCCATGAGTTCAACTCGACCACGGGAATCTCTTGCGGTAAGTGGATAATAACATTGCCCGGAAAGCGAGCATCGCCTCCGGGTATAAGATTGACCGAGAAAGAAGCCTGGTCTAGGCCCTGGTTCGTTGCCGCTGTGACGACCCGACCATCTATTAGAGTCTTTTCGTATTCTGTTTTGTTGGCCATGTCTAAGCGTCCTCCAGTCAGTTCTGCAGCAACTGATGTAATATCAGATTTTTCCAAGATCTTTCCGACAGTATCAGCATTGTATCCGGTGGTAAAATGTGCCGCTCCGCCATGGACTACTATCCGCGCATTCGGGTCGCGCTTGAGAATTTGCTGCACGACCAGCGCCCACCCTTCATTTCGTACTTGGAACGGAAGCTCATTGCCCCGCTCGGCAGCTAGCACATGGATGCCCGCGTTTTTGGCGGAGTCCAACATGTACATGACACTAACTGCCGTGCCTTCACTCCAATAGTCGTACTTCCTTAAATGATCGGCCATCTGTGTTCGCGATACGGTCCCTTTAATGTAGCCATCAATGAGCGTTTGCTCCGACCATTTGAAGAATTCTGTCACGAGATCGGTGGCTCCGCCTTCTTTCAATGCCTCGACGACCTCGTATCTAACCGCAGGAATGTTATGAGTCTCTCCGATGAGGAGTACGCGCGTGTCTTTTGGCCAGATTTGTTTCCAGTTTACGGGTTGCCTGTATTTTGCAACATACGCATCAACCTCCGCCTGACTGGCATTGGCGCTAAGATACGGGATATTTCCTACAACAGGACTTGTCGGTGTCGTTGCAGGCACGGCAGCGATATCCGGATTGAGGATTGGCCGCTGGAGTTGTGAGATGGCATTGTCAATATACGATACCGCTTGTTGGAAAGGAGCAATTGCGGGTGTGTTAGAAAGCATCGTTGCAATGAGCGAGATTCGCGCCAAGGGTCCCGTCGCACCCAATGTCTGGAGTATTCCTCCCACTGCGTTTTGTTGAACTGTTGGATTTGGAGCAGATACGGGCGGCGCGATAACTGCCGGAGGCGAGGCACGATTGAGATTCGGTGACGGTTCCCACATTTTTGACGGGCGGATAGGCGGCGCGGGCAGAAGATTGCCGGGGTAGAACGGCATGACTTTGCCGACTTCAGGCGAAGCTGCGCCTTGCGCGTTTACATATTGTGTCGGTGTCGGCTGCGCAAGCGGCGAAGCGACGGGGCTCGACGGTCCCACGGGGGCGGTATTGGGTACGAGGCTCTTGCTCGTCGGTATCGGAGTAATCGGCTGATAGGTCGGGTCCGGTATCGATGGGACAGCATCGCGAATTGTTGCCCCCAGATTTGCGAACCTATCGGAAACCCCATCGTACAAACCCCGCAGCCACCCGATTTGACCCTCTACCTCCGGCCCGACCCATCCCGTTTCGATAGGTCCTGTCGGTACGCTCGGTACTACAGGCGGGAGTTCTTCAATCACAGGCGCCACCGGCTCGGCGGGTGCGAGTGCGACTTTTGCGGGAGCTTCCGTGCCGGTGATGGCTTTATATTCCTGCGCATTTATCGTCCCCGCTTCGTACATTCCATCTGTCTTTGCCAAAAGCTGCTGCTTGAGTTCGGCAAGGGAAGGCCGCGGCACCGCACTGAACGCTTCCCGCGTCATCGGAACCGCATTGCCCAAGCCGCGGGAATTGTCGAGTAATGTGATCTGAAGGCCTTCTTTTTGAAGCGCCTGATTTTCCAAAAGACCTTTGACGGCTTGCTGTGACTCCACGTAACTCTCTGCAAACGAGTCTATGGGTACGTTGCGATTCGCGGCAAATGCCTCAATGGGGTCGCGGTGCACGTACACGACATTCGGTACCTTGCCCGCGGCAAGCGCATCGTTCACACTCCTGGTGATACCCGCCGCGTCCAAGGACGCATCGTCAATAATTGCCGCACTTGGATTGAGCTTAGGCAGAACTCCGCTTGCCACGGTGGTTTTGCCCGCGCCCGTGCCGCCGGCGAGAATATAGACCGTCGGCTCGGGAAGCGAATTGGTCTCGGGCAGCGCGCCACCGGAACCGCGTTGCACTTGCGGTATTTCCTCTTTCTTCACGGCATTCGAGAGGCGTGCCTGAAGAGTGGGCAGCGGTGCCGACGGCGCGTTTACCGTAGGCGAATACTGCACAACACGCGGCATGTATGGTTTCTCCGACGCTGCGGTTACCGACACTACGCGCACAGTCGGCTCTGCGGGTGCGGATGCAAAGGCGATTGAAATTCTGTTTTGGGCGACCTCCACCAGTCTCTCTCCTAAATTCAGATATTCCGTTACAAGTGACGGGCGGGCTTCGGACGGGCCGGCTGCCTCTGCCTGCGCAACTCTTTGCATCGCCAAATCAGATTCTTCAGCGGTCATGAGCACGCTCTCGGGTATCTTCTCCCCTACCCGCAGAGCGTCCGTTGCCTCTGCGATCCGCGCGGCCGCTGCGGCTTCCGCGTCGGCCTTAATCGCGAGCACAAGTTCTCCCTGCACCTGCTTCTGTGTTGTTTGTAGGGTGGCAACGGATGTCTTGATTGAAGTTTGTTGGGTATCCAGTTCTTGAAGCGATTTCTGGAGCGCGGCAAGATTCTTTGATCCGGTATCTACACTGTTCAAGAACGATTCCGCTTTTCCGACAAGCGAATCGCCCTGCAATATTGCCGCGTTTGCCTTCGCGAGCGTCTGGTTCTTCGGGTCTTTCAAAAGGTTTGCCGCCGTGACATATCGGTTTATCTCGTTCGCCAATGCGGGATTCCCAAGCTGTCGCACGACGCCTGCGAGTTGATTCGCCGCGGCTGTCCCTTCCGACATTACACTGAGCCCTTTTGCGTCCGGCGACTGCAATGTCTTCAGTTGAGCGAGACCGGTTTTTGCGGTCACAAGGTTTTTCTCACCTTTCGCTACGTTCTGAATTTTCGCTATCTGCTGTGTTACAGGTACCCGCTGCTGCGCAACGCTTGCGAGCTCTTGATTCGTCGCCTCTATTTGGCTCGTAATGTCGCTCACCCTATCCCGCAGTTCTACGACAGTTTTCGAAGGAGCCGGCGGCGGGATTTTGTATGCGGCAAGCGTAAAGGGTTCTTCTAAAGTTGTTACCGTAACGGGCGGCCGCACCGTCGCCGCAACCTTGACGGGCGCGGGTGGTGCAGGCACCACTTTCGCCGCTGGTGTCGGCGCGGGAGGCTGTTCCGTTTTTGCAACAACCGTTGTCGGCGGGTTGGTTCCTCCATTAAGGGCTACTTGCAACTGCTTCCCCTGGTCCGAGCTCAAACCCAGTACGTAATCAGTGCGGTCTTTCAGGTACTTGTAATTATCCGGTAATGCGACGACGCGCACCGATACCGGGTCGAGACTTTTTGCGCCGAGCGCCATTTGCGTCGGCGGCGGCAGGTCGATGCGCTTATTGTTGTACAAATTGCTCATGCGGTTGTTGACGACCGCAAGCACCGACTTTCCGTTTACTTTATCCGTGATCTCGACGATGGCCCCCAGCGGCACGGTCTTTCCACCCAGTTGATTGAGCGCGACGGACAACAAGCCGTAGTTTCTGACGTCGAGCGTGGCGCCCGCCGCCGTCACGATAGTCGGGTTCAACTTGTCCTTCGCGGGCGCATCATAGAACGATGCGACGAGATTCTGAGGTTCGCCGGGTGCTAGGCGCGTGCCGGGAATTGGCGACGTTACCGGCTGGGTCGCTGCAGGTATCGTGGTTGGCGCGCCCGCTCCTTTGACAGGTGTGAGCAGCGCGATTTCGTTTGGCTTCGCGATGGCGGGAGTGATAAAGTTTACGAATTCTCCTACGACGGGATTGGATAGGGCTGCCGTAATGACCGCCGTGCGTACGAGACTCGGCACGGTCGCAATAGACTGCCACAGTGACCTCGGCGCTACAGTCACGTTTTCCGGAAGCGCGGTCTTAGGTGCTGCCTGTATAAATGGAGTAGTAACGTCCTGCTCCTTCGCTATGGGAACGACGATTGCATCCGGTGGCGATTCGACCGGTTTCGGAGCAACTACCGGAGCATCGGTCCGTGCAATCGGGGTTCCTGCAATCTCATTCCACCATGCGGGATACGTGGGAACGACTGATAGCGCAGGTTTCTGTGACGGATTTTGGTTGGCGGGTTGAGGATTTACGGTCGTCGGCGGCGCCAGTGTTATTCCTGAAGGCGGGAGTGATGTTATGGGTACGGGTGCCGGAGTGCGCACGGGTGGTTCGGATGATGCACGAGCCGAAGCGGAGCCGCCTGCCCCGCCACCCGAAAGAAGCCCCGCCCACGGGTCTCCATACTGATAGAGTGATTCACGCGCACGCTGCGCCGCCGCATCGCCGAAATTGTTCCGTATGTAATCGAGAATGGTAATCGGACCGGAGGGCGAGGTAATTTTTATGACGCGTGGGTTTCCCGCGGCTCCATCTGTAGTGCCGTAGAGCCCGATTGTTCTTTTCTCCGCGGCGGTGAGTTCCGGCGCGGTGGGAATGGTGGTTTGAACGACCGGAGCGGGAGCGGGCGACGCTTGAGTGAGTACAGGGGACAAGTTTCCCGGAGAAGCAGTAACCAGAGGCGGCGTGGCGGGCAAAGCAAGCGCTGGAGGCGCACTTGCAAATGCATTTGAGAAACTTGTGCCCAAAACCGGCGGCACATATCCAAACGCTCCGAGCGAAAGACCTGACGAGACGCCCGCCGCAGGAGCTGATATTCCCGTTACCTCGGCGGGGCCGAAGAATGACCGCATGTTGATATCGGTCGGTACCCAGGATTCGTTTGCCGGGAGCCGTGCAAGAGGCTTGTACTGCGGAGCCTCAAAGACCGGCAGTTTTTCGGCAGCCTGAGCTCCCACACCGTAGAGAGGCTGTTCTGCCCTTTCGGCGGTCCGCGCGGCAGAGACGACCGCTTGTCCGTACTTGTCGTCGAGCGCTTGAATTTGTCGTGAGATATTCTCGGCTGTACCGAAAGCTCCATTTTCACGAGCAACGTCAGCGCGAGCTTCTAGAACACTCAAATCCTTACGATACTGGGCAAGAGCCGAACCCGGTAGATTATCGTTCGCCGCAAGAGCTGGACCTTCCCTCGTTATCTCACTCGTAAACCGCGACCCGCCGGGCGCAATATTTTCATTAAGGGCAAGCTCTGAAGTGCGGAGGGACTGGCCGCCGACCGCCTCGCCGTTTATGCTCGGAAAACGGGAAGCCGGCGCAATATTTTCATTCGCCGCAAGTGTCGGCCGGAACTCTGTGGCGGCTGCACGTTCAACCCGAAGAGCGTTCTCCGCGAGTACGCTTGTTTCAAGACCGCGGACGGCCCCAATTCCCTCGGCGACCGAACGGAATGCGGCATTTGAAAGTTTGTTGGGCATAACAGCGATATTCATTACGTCTACACCCGTTTGCGCAACGTTCCAGGATGCGGGTTGGGTAAGCGCATTAAGCTGTTGTGCATTGGTGGCAACATTTTGCATCGCATCCCAACCAAGTACCCCGCCGATTTTTGCCGTAATGTTTGCGCCGGCGTCATACAAGCCCGCCGCTGTCCCAACGACAACCGCGGAAACATAGTTGCTATGCTCCCACGCGTACTTGGCTCCGCTGTGGAGGGTATCTGAGATTGTCTGGCTGACAGTGTGAGCGGCGCCTGCGGTGCCTGCGAGTCCGTTTTCGAGACGGATTGCCGCATCGGTTCGCGTCGCGCCCGGGGCATATTGAGAAACGAGGTCGTCCGCTTGCCGCATTCTCGTTTGCGATATGGCGAGCTCATTCCTGATAACGTCATTAGTGCTTTCAAGAGTCGCTATTCTCGCGGCGGTAGTTCGAGTCTGCGGACTCGCTTGCAACTCGGCGATGCGTCGCTCTCCCTGTGCGAGCGCTTCGGACGCTTGATTGAAATCCGCTCTTGCAGCTGTCCATTTATTGAATGCCCCGAGAGCCGCGTTCTGAGCCGAGGTTCTCTCGGCCGGCTCGGTGGTAAGGGCCTGAGCAATCAATTCGGAACTTTTCCCGGAGACAAAATAATCCTGCGCCGCTGTTAGGCCCGCGGTTCTTGCTTCCGCTTGTGTTGCAGCCGTATTGTTGCCCGTATTTCTTGCCATCGCCGCATCGACATTTGCTTCGGCCCTGGCATCGCTTAGCGCCTGGTAGGCCCTTTCGGCAGCGGGTGCGTTTTGTACGGCCTTTGCCGCTTGTGTATATTCATTGAGTACCGATTGGCCTTCCTTCACTGCACGGTCCAGCGCCGCTTTTTCGGGGCTAGCGTTGTAGGCATCTAATGCCGTCTTGCTCGGGAAGTTCGTTATTGGCTCGGTCTGTTCAGCCAGGACGTACACTTGCGTTGCGCCGAGACTCGCTGCCTTGGCATCAGCTGCGGCTTTAGCTTCGAGAACCTTTGCATTTGCGTCGCTGAACGCTTGTTCCCTTATGGCAAGGTTTTCCTCCTGCAGCCTTAGTGAAGCAGGCTCGTCACGCACTGGCTGCATCGTTAGCGTATCGGCCGCTTTCGGCAGATTTTCCAGAGCTGTTAGATTGTCTGTTGCGGGTGATTGGGTTTGCGGCGGCGCGGTATCGGAAGTCCCCGTAAGACTTGAGTACGTGTCAGAAATCCACGAACCAACATTACCTGCCGCTTCTTTCGTCCAGTTCCCGGCAGTTTCCCACCAGCGCGGCTCTGCGGGTGCCGTTGTTTGCGGTTGCCCGAATGTACTCTGCGCGGTGTAGGGTGCTTCAGGAGTTTCCTGGCCCTCAAAACTAATCTGCGAGCCTGGCACCTGTTCACCTGCGAGTGGCACGACATTGTTCAGCTCTTTCTGCGGTGGAAAGAGGTAATTTCGTAAACCTTCGAACTTCTTACCGACTTCACCCATGAATCCCGGCTGCGTTTTGGATTGTTCCAGGAAATCGCCGACCGCATTCGCGGACGGCGAAAGTTCGCTCTTCGGTTGTTCGGTCGGCTTTTCGAGCATCTGATTCAGGAGCGAGCCACTGGTGCCCGGCGGTTGCCCACCGCTTACATCGCCCGTGCCAGAAAGCGAAGGCGGTACCGTCTTTTGAGGCGTCACCGGAGAAGGAACCGCTGTTCCCGGTTTCAATTGAACCTTCTCCCCCTCAGGAGACAGTTTTACAGACCTTCCCTCACAATCAGTTGTCGCATGGCAGACGCCCGCTTTCACGCATTTTCCGATGATAATTTCGCCGTTGTCGCATGAGGTATTGTCTTCACAGCGACAGTCTTTGCCGCCTTTTTTTCCGGTCAAGTTGCCGACGGCATCATATACAGGCTCACCGCATTTCACGAGATAGTCCCATTCCGCGTCCGGCTTGCAGAATTTGTTTGCGCTCGTATTTGCGTCTTGCGCGTACGCTACGCCTGCGAAGAACAAGAGTGCGAGCGATATCGGTATAACGAGAAAGGCCCGCGATGCGGTCGACATGCGTACATCATAACAGTGCAGCCGCCCATTGGGCGGCTGCACTGTGGAAGCTTTTCGACTTCAAGCGAGGCCTGCTGTGGTCATTCGAACCTCGCGCAGCAAACGTTCATGAATCTGCGTAATACAGTAGTGGTGACAGAGACTGGAGATGGCTCGAATGTAACGTTCGAATGTGCCACAGCAGGCCGAGCGCCGCTAGTACTCCTCCCCTCCTCCCATGCCACCCGCGGGCGCGGCTTTCTTTTCTTCAGGAATATCGGCGACAGCCGCCTCTGTGGTGAGAAGCACCGCCGCGGCAGATGCCGCATTTTCGACACAGCTTCGCGTAACCTTCACGGGGTCGAGGATGCCCGCTTCATACATGTCTACGATAGATTCTTCATCAGGCTCCGCGGAGGCATTGAAACCGAACGCAGGCCCTTTGTGTACCACTTCCTTCAGGACAACCGCCGCATCCTCGCGTCCTGCGTTGCGGGCAATCTGCAAAAGCGGTGCCGAAAGCGCCGAAAGCAGAATGCGGTAGCCGACGGTGTACTCGTCGTGCGCCTTTGCGTCAATTTTCTTACCGAGCTTCTCGCCGACTTTGGCGAGCGCCGCGCCGCCTCCCGGCACGATGCCTTCGGCAATCGCTGCCTTGGTCGCATTGACCGCATCCTCTATTTTGTCTTTGAGGTATTTCATCTCCGTCTCGGTGGCGGCACCGACGCGGATGACCGCGACGCCGCCGCTAAGTTTTGCGATGCGCTCTTCCAGTTTTTCCTTGTCGAATTTGGAATCGGTATTTTCCACCAGCTTGCGCAGCTGTGCGACGCGCGCCTCGATTTCCGACTTCTTGCCCTTGCCGCCGACGATGATGGTCGAATCTTTCGTCGCAACGACGCGGTTGGCGCGGCCGAGCATATTGAGCTCCGCCTTTTCAAGCGTGAGCCCCAAGTCTTCGGAAATAACCTGCCCGCCTACCGTGACCGCGATGTCCGCGAGCATTTCTTTCTTGCGGTCGCCGTATCCCGGCGCCTTGACTGCGAGGACATTGAATACGCCTTTCAATTTATTGACGACGAACGTGGCGAGTGCTTCCCCGTCCACGTCGTCCGCGATGATGACGAGGTCCCGTTTGCCGCTCTGTGCCAGTTTTTCTAAGAGCGGAAGAATGTCCTTCACCGTCGAGATTTTCTTGTCGGTAATGAGAATGGCCGCGTCTTTCGATTCCGCTTCCATGCGCTCCGCATTCGTTATCATGTAGGCGGAGACATAGCCCTTGTCGAATTCCATGCCGTCCACGAAATCGGAATCAATGCCGAACGACTGCGATTCCTCCACCGTGACGACGCCGTCTTTGCCGACTTTCTCCACCGTATCCGCGATAATCTTACCGAGTTCCTCTGATTCGGCCGCAATCATTGCGACTTGGCGAATGTCGTTCTTGCCCTTCACTTCGCGTGCCATTTTCTTCAATTCGTCTACTGCATCTCTGGCGGCCGCCTCAATGCCGCGGCGTACCATCATCGCGTTGGCGCCGAGCGCCGTGCGTTTGAGTCCTTCGTGAATGATCGCCTGTGTCAGCACGACCGCCGTCGTCGTGCCGTCGCCCGCCTTATCGTTGGTCTTGGTGGCGACTTCCTTCACAATGCTCGCGCCCATGTTCTCGAACTTGTCCGCGAGCGTGATCTCTTTGGCGATGGAAACGCCGTCGTTGGTAATGGTCGGCCCGCCCCATGATTTGTCGAGCGCCACATTGCGGCCCTTGGGCCCCAGCGTTACCTTCACCGCCGCCGCCACAATGTCGACGCCGCGCTTGAGCGCGCTTCGCACCTGTTCGTCAAAAATAACTTGTTTTGCCATAATGAATTAGGTTTTAGGTGTTAGGTTCTAGGGACTAGTAAACCCTATTTAATAACGGCAAGAATGTCGGATTCTTTCACCAGGAAATATTCCTCCTCGTCTCCCATATCAACTTCGTTGTCCCAGCCCGCGTTGAAAATGACTTTGGCGCCGACTTTGACCGAGGTCGGAATGAGGTCGCCCTCGTCGCCGAAGCGGCCGGGCCCCACCGCGAGAACGGTTCCGATCTTAGATTTCTCCTGTTTGGCGGTATCCGGGATGATGATCCCTGCGGGAGACTTTTGGTCGGGCGCATCTGACCGCCGTACCAGGACGCGGTCGGCGAGCGGTTGGATATTGAACTTGGTGTTCTTTTCCTGTTTTTTCATAGCAAAATAGTGAGGTTTTAATAATCGTTTGGAAGTGCAGCATACGCTGCATCGGCACTAATGTAAATGAAAATGGTATTTTCGGTCAACTTGACAGCGTGGCCGGAGATGATATAATTAATTTGATTGTTCGAAGAAGCCGTGATAGGCTCTTCGGAATGGTTTTGCTCCAGACAGCACTGCCCTATATACAGATAGGACTCTCGGTCCTTCTTGTTGCTGCGATTCTTTTGCAGCGCACGGGCGCTTCGATGGGCGGAGCCTTCGGCGCGGATAATTTCTCGTCGGGTTTCCACACGCGCCGCGGTTTGGAGCGGACGCTCTTCCATGTTACTATCGCCCTTGGTATCCTCTTCGCACTCTCGGCACTCATTAGTTTAATCATCAGCTAGGCGCTTTTGCGCATAGTCCGCCCCGTCTTCAAAAAGATAGCGGCGGATACATATGCGGGAGCGCAGACGCTTTATGCCCGGCAGGACAATTTCGAATCGCCTTGTATGAATATTCATCAACGTATGACAGGAAATGTTGATTTAGGTGTTTTGCAAAACATCCGCCGTTTGGTCTGCGCCGGTAATTATTCGAAATTGTACTAGCCGGGTATGGATTCCATTCACGACTCCTCTCCGGACACAACTCAAAATTTAAAACAAACGCTCGTGGAGGAGCGTTCGCTTTGGCGCGTACGGGGTATAGAGACCTTGCTCCGCGCGCTCTCGCCGGGCGAGCGGCTTGTCCTCTACGGACTCTCCATCCTCTTGGCCGTTTCG
>Ga0209542_10007431_pt1 | contig 20848 bp, 21 predicted proteins | sample RifCSPhighO2_01_FD_184028 | JGI IMG/M metagenome (GOLD analysis project Ga0209542, IMG submission 184028) | Soil microbial communities from Rifle, Colorado - Rifle CSP2_plank highO2_0.1 (SPAdes) (version 2) | ecosystem: Environmental > Terrestrial > Deep subsurface > Rock core/Sediment ... | reverse complement strand
TTGGAGGTTGAAAGCTATCGTGTATGATATGCAGAGGAAATACGGGAGCCAAATGCAGTAAAAATCTATTAAAAACGGCTGACTCTCTGAAGGAATTACGGTAACACTTTATTTTGGCCTATAGCGGGCACTCACAAGGATTCATCAAACAAAAAGGCTCACTTTTCAGTGTCGCCTTTGCTAATTCTATTCATTTTTATTTTTGTAGACTGCTTAACCACACCCTTAAATTACGCACTTCCTTGCGATTACTCACTACAAGTTTTCCAAGTTTTGTGGAAATACTCGTTGTAATAAAATCAAAAAAATGCAACGAATCCTCAAGAGTTTGGCGACGAATATCACCGGCACAGCATGGGTTGGATTTCCCGGAACAATCTCGGTAAATAAGCTTGAAAAGTTGTGGCCCGTTTTTTTCGATACACAAGACTCCTGCACACTTAAGTGATATCGTAATACTTGAAGTGCTTTTACCTGAATCACCTGAAACTGCTTTCCTGCCTGTCGTATTCCACTCGCTTGTCATGTTAGCCCCCTTCCACTCTAAAGAACAATCAAGGAACTATTATGCCATTTTCATACGTATTACACAAGCCCGACGTGGAGCTCGTAGCGACGGCGATAGTTGCCGCCTTCAATCGACATAAGTTCGTCATGGGTGCCGGACTCGATAATCTTGCCACCCTCAAGGACAAGGATTTTATCCGCGCGACGCACCGTGCTCAAGCGATGTGCAATCACAAACGTGGTACGCCCTGCCATCACGCGGTCGAGTGCTTCAGTCACAAATTTTTCCGTCTCGCTATCAAGCGCGCTTGTTGGTTCGTCGAGAATAAGAATTTTGGGATTACGCAGGATTGCGCGCGCGATAGCTATGCGTTGCTTCTGCCCAACCGAAAGCTTCACCCCGCGCTCCCCCACGACTTGTGCGTATTTCTTAGGGAACTTTTCGATGAAGGTGTCTGCGTGTGCTTCGCGCACCGCACGCTCAATAGCTGCCTTAGTGTGCTTCTTTACTCCATACGCAAGATTTTTCTCAAGAGTATCATTGAAAAGCGAAACTTCTTGTGGGACAATCGCGATTATTCCGCGCAGCGCTCTAAGATTCCATTTGTCAGTTCGCACTCCATCGACAATCACTGCGCCTTTTGTTGGGAAATAATATGCAGAGACGAGGTCGATAAGCGTACTCTTCCCTGCACCAGACTCTCCTACGAGCGCAACCATTTGTCCCGGCATCGCCGTAAAACTAACGCCACTGAGCACCTCATTGCCTTTTTTGTAGGAAAACGAAACATTTTTAAATTCGATTGCGCCGTGGGTCACTTTCGGAACAACAGATCCCTTTGGCTCATACTCCTCACTAGGGAGAGAGAGCACATCTTCAGCAGTTTCAAGTGCCACTAAACCATTTTGGAGTGTTTGCCAATTCTGTCCAAGAATCACAAACGGCCCAAAAACCATTGCTGAATACGCGTTAAAAGCAAGGAGTTCCCCAATGGTCATTAGCCCTGCTTGTATAAAAAGAACAGAGAGAATAAAGATAATGAGCTGAACCACAAACACAATAGTGCGACTTGAAAATTTAATGTTCGTCCAAATGCGCTCCAAGGTGAGTCCTATAGACTTTGCATCTTCAAACTTTTTTCGTGCTTTCGCTCTTTCAAAAAACTCAGCAGCAAACTGCTTAACCATTGCAATATTATCAACCGCCTCATGCACAGCACCATATGCTTTCTGCCAAGATTTATTAGTTTTACGCTGCAAAGGCACTGCTTCTGGAACGGTACGAATAAGAATAAAAATGTACAATACCACTCCCAAAAGAAGCACAATTGCAAGTGACTTATTCATATAAAAAGTAAAACCTACGCCAACAACAATAGAAAGAAATTTAGGAGCAAGGTCTACAACGACACGACTAACAATCGAATACAACCCGTTACCAGCGCGATTGATACTCTCCATTACCTCTCCCGTCTTTCTTCCTTTATGAAATTCGGTACTTAAAAACAAGAGCCGAGAGAACGAATCTGCTTTATAATCAGTGAGTATGCCAATTCCGAATCTTTCATTTTTTATATCCCACACCCAATCTACCGAAAGGGCTATCAGTTGTAAAACTCCCCAGGCAAAAAGTAAAACCGCCCAAAAAGGTAAATTTGTATTCCACACAAGAACAGTGCTTGGTTTCACTATTGCATCAAAAAATCTACCAGCGACGTATGGTACTGAACCATTTGCGAGCGCAGAAAAAAGCCCCAGCCATGTAAGAATCACAATTGCCTGTCGATTCGCCGAAATATATCGCCATGAGATTCCCCATCCTTTAAATGAATCAAGAAGTTTTTTACGCATTGATGCTATTTTACCACGTTTTTCAAGAAGCTTTTTCTGTGGTGCGACGTGATGCCGTTTTGTTTTATTGCTGCATAATGTGCACTCGTGCCATAGCCTTTGTGCTTTTCAAATCCATATGCGGGGAATTTTTTTGAAAGAAGTACCATCTTCGCGTCACGTGCAACTTTTGCAACAATCGATGCGAGCGCGATTGAAAGTTCTTTTTCGTCACCTTTAATAATTGTTTCTTGATGAAGATAGTGTAGTGGCGCATGAAGTCCTCCATCGAGAAGCACTTTTGTTTCGTTCACATTGTGTTCGATTGCATTCAATGATGTTTCGAGCGCAGTATGAACCGCATACGAAAGCCCTTTTTTATCAATCACGCTTGGCGATACAAACGAAACTGCACACGATAAAAACCCCATTGCCTCTGCTTCACGAATTTTTTCACACCATTCATCACGTTTTTTTGCCGTAAGCTTTTTTGAATCTTTTACGACAGGGAAAAGTTTCGAGACACGCTTGTAGTGCTCAGCATAAATGCACACAGCGCCAACTGCCACTGGTCCCGCCAAAGGCCCGCGACCCACCTCGTCGATTCCAATTATGTATTTAGACGCACGTTTTTTCATATTTCTCCAGTATAGCTGAAAAAGGAAAAGACCGTACAAGACGGTCTTTTGAGAAAAAACATAAATTTATATTTGGCGATAACGGTAAAAACTAAAGGCCGCCAGACTCGCACAGAACATTGCAAGAATAATGAACAATGATTGTGAACCATTGAACAGCGGCCTAGAGTTAAAAATTGCAAATATCACAGTAGCCACCACAGCGAGCCATCCTCGCCAAAGAGTGAAACTCTTCGCCGAGTTTTTCATACTGCGGATGAATTTTTCATGCTGTTCAAAAGTCAGCTCTTCTATTGTGCTGCTTTCAAAATCTTGAGCAATAAGAGTCAAAACAGCATAGGAGCAACAAATCAAAAACAGAACTATACTAAGGAATATATGCCAGGCACTCATCGAGAACTCCTTTTTAAGTAATACGTTTAACCGAGTTTTGTTTGTCTAATCTAATTGAAATAATAGCGTATTTTTTGAATTATGTCAACATTCCGTTCATATTTTCAAGCACTTCACACAATCTGGTATACTGACTTCAATATGGAAACTAAGAACCCACAATTCATCCACCTCCACACCCACTCGCACTACTCCCTCCTTGACGGTCTTTCAAAGATCGATGAGATGGTCGCATTGGCAAAAGAGAACGGGATGAACGCAATAGGACTCACCGATCACGGCAATATGTACGGAGCGATAGAGTTTTATAAAAAATGTAAAGCAAAAAACATCAACCCGATTATTGGTGTTGAAGCATATGTCACCTCAGGCTCTCGTTACGACAAACGCCCCGGCATTGACACCGAGCGTTTTCATCTCACACTCCTCGCAAAGAACACACAGGGATACAAAAATCTCATGCGTCTCGTGACCATTTCAAACCTTGAGGGATATTACTACAAGCCACGTATGGACAAAGAAATACTGCGCAAACACAGTGACGGGCTCATTTGCCTCTCTGGGTGTTTCGGAGGTGAATTCTCGAAAGCAATTCGTCGCGGAGACATTGAAGGTGCAGAAAAAATAGCACGTGAACACCGGGATATTTTTGGCAAGGAAAATTATTACCTCGAAATCATGCACCACCCTGGCGTGGAAAATATCGAGGAAGTTCGAAAAGAAATCATCCGTTTAGGAAAGAAACTCGACATTCCTCTTGTTGCTACTCAAGATTCGCATTATCTTCACAAAGATGACCAGGATGCGCACGAGACGCTACTTGCGATTCAGACCAACGGCGATTTGAACGACGAAAATCGATTTTCTATGAAGGCCGACTTATTTGATTTTATCAATACAGAAAAAGCGCTCGAATATTTTGCAAGCACACCGGAAGCGGTATGGAACACACAAAAGATTGCTGACCGATGTAACATCGATCTTGAGCTCGGCAAATGGGTGTTTCCCGACCTCAAAATTCCCGAAGGAACTACCTATGACAGCGAGCTGTATCGTCTTACCTACGATGGTATTGATTTTCGTGGCCTCGACAAAAAGGACCCGAAGGTTATTGAGCGTATTGAGTACGAAATTGGTGTCATTCGCACAAAGGGATACGCTCCATACTTTCTTGTTGTTGCCGACCTTCTTCGTTTTGCGCGAGAGAATGGGATACTCACCAACATTCGTGGATCTGTCGCTGGGTCAATTACAACATATCTCCTCGGCATCACCTCGGTAAATCCACTTGAATACAACCTTCCCTTTGAACGATTCTTAAACCCAGAGCGTCCGTCACCTCCTGATATTGATATGGATTATGCCGACAACCGGCGTGACGAAGTGATCAACTATGCACGTGAAAAATACGGACATGATCATGTCGCACAAATTGGAACCTTTGGTACGATGATGGCAAAAGGTGCAGTGCGTGATGTGGCGCGTGCGCTTGGACATCCTTATGCGATTGGAGATCGAATCTCCCGCCTCATACCCGAAGGCTCTCAGGGCTTTCCGATGACCATCGATACGGCAATGAAGATGACTCCTGAGCTCGCTGATTTGTATAAAAATGATGCGGACACTAAAAAGATTATTGATCTTGCAAAGAAACTCGAAGGATGCGTTCGACACATTTCCGTACATGCCGCAGGTGTCGTTATTTCACCTACTCCACTTTATGAATTCGCCCCTACCCAGCTCGACCCCAAGGGTGGAAAGATCATCACCCAATACGACATGCACGCGGTTGAGGATGCCGGGCTCCTCAAGTACGACTTCCTTGGCATCAGAAACCTTTCAATTTTGAGCGACGCTGTGCGCCTCGTAAAAGAGCGCCACGACGTTGTGGTTGACCTTGAGCGTATACCTCTTGATGACCCAAAAACTTTTGCAATGCTTGCGCGCGGAGAAACGATGGGACTCTTTCAGCTCAACGGCTCAGGTATGACGCGCTATTTGAAAGAGCTCAAACCTTCTACCATCCACGACATAAATGCGATGGTTGCCCTCTATCGCCCAGGACCGATGGAGGCAATTCCTGAGTACATCAAACGTAAACACAACCCATCTCTGGTGAAATATCTCGACCCACGATTGAAAGATATTCTCACCATGTCTTTTGGTGTAATCACTTACCAAGACGACGTTATGATGACAGCAATCAAACTCGCTGGATACTCGTGGCTCGATGCAGACAAACTTCGAAAGGCAATGGGTAAAAAAATCCCCGCTGAAATGCAGGCGCAGAAAGAGAAACTTCTCAAGGGTTTTGTCGAAAACGGTCTCACAGAAAAGAAAGCGCAGGAGCTTTGGCTTCTCATCGAGCCTTTTGCCGCATATGGATTCAATAAAGCGCATGCCGCAAGCTATGGTCGTCTCGCGTACCAAACAGCGTACATGAAAGCAAACTTCCCTATCGAGTACATGACGGCAATTCTCACCGCAGAGTCGGGCGACACTGAAAAAATTTCAGAAATCATTACAGAGTCAAAGCGCATGAAGCTCCCGATTCTGCCGCCTGATGTAAATGCGAGCTTTGGAGATTTTACCATTGTTGATATAAACGGCTCACAGGAAATCCGCTTCGGACTCTACACCATTAAGAATCTCGGCACCGACATCGCAGATGCAATAATCGCCGAACGCGAAGCTAGTGGTAAATTTAAATTATTTGCCGACTTCCTTGAGCGCATCCGTCACAAAAATTTAAACAAAAAATCTCTTGAAGCACTAGTAAAAGTTGGCGCAATGGACGGACTCGGTGAACGCGGACAAATGATTGCGAATACTGAAGAAGCGCTCGAGTACAATAAAGCGCAAGGTAAAGAAATGAGTGGGCAGGAATCGCTCTTTGGGATGATGGCTGATGTTTCGAGTGTACCGTCGCTTCGCTTGAAGCCCGCTGAGAAGGCACCACAATCAACTTGTCTCGCATGGGAACGCGAGCTTCTTGGTTTGTATGTCTCGGGTCACCCCCTTGATGACCACCGCGACAAGCTGGAGAAAATTGGAAGCACCGTAGAAAGTATAAAAAAACTTAAGGATGGCGCTATGTCCGTCGCAGGCGGAATTGTCGAGGACATACGCCCTATCCTCACCAAAAAAGGCGACAAGATGGCATTCGTAAAACTGACCGACACCACTGGCACCATCGAGCTCGTTCTCTTCCCCGAAGCATTTTTTGCACACAAAGAATTTTTTGAAACTCCCGACAAGTGCATCAAAGTAAAAGGAAAAATCTCAGAACGCAACGGCGAAAAGACAATGATTGTGGAGAGAGTGAAGGAGTTGTAATAATAAGTTCTAAGCTATAGTTCTAAGCTATAAGCCCTGCCCACATCCCCACATTGACGCCTATTTAGTACTATAGTACTAAATAGGCGTCAAAAGATAAATAAAAAACCGGGCACCTACTTTGAGGCGACCCGGTTTTATGACAGCGGTTTTATTATTTCTTATTTAGCCGCTTCCACTCATTGACCCACTCAGGGACAAGGTCTTTTCTCCAGCAGGACTCCAAAATAGGACCTTCCTCAGTGAGCCTTCTGATGCACACTTGAGGTAACAGGAGTGGTTCTCCTGTATTTATCACAGAGGGTGATGGAATTATCAACCCACCATTTGTTGCTGGTGGCAATGCTCGGTGTGCAGGAAGATTCTCAGCTGTAACAATATAGAGCATTCCAATAACCGCAAGAGCACCGATAGCGATGCCGAGATCTGCTTGCGTGAGTGCGGGCGCATCGTTCACCCCGATTGACCCTGAGGAGCAGGTTTGCGAAATATCGCTAAATCAATGTTCACTACACTACTAAAATAATAGCATACTTAGTTTAAAAAGTCAACCCCTTAAAAACCCTTTGAAATACGGTAGAAAATGGTAGAATACGACCTATGGAAAACACTGATAAATTGCATAATCTTCGCCACTCGCTCGCGCATTTACTTGCTATCGCAGTGCTTGAAAAAGACCCGAACGCAAAGCTAGGAATTGGACCCGTCATCGACAACGGTTTCTACTACGACTTTGAATTTTCAAGCGGATACACCCCTACCCCAGAGGACTTGAAAGGTTTTGAGAAAGCGATGCGCAAGATGGTAAACAAAGGACTCCCATTTGAAGGGCGCGCGGTATCAGTGGATGAAGCAAAGAAAATGTTTGCGACACAGCCCTACAAAACTGAGCTCATCAACGAGTTCGCAAGCGAAGGTAAGGATTTGACGCTCTACAAAACCGGTGAATTCAGCGACCTCTGCAAAGGCGGGCACGTAGAAAATACAAAAGAAATTCCCGCAGATGGATTCAAGATTACCCACACAGCAGGTGCATACTGGCGCGGAAGTGAAAAGAACCCCATGCTCACGCGCATCTATGGTCTTGCTTTTGAAAGCAGTGAGGGCCTCGATGCATACTTGAAGCAACAAGAGGAAGCAAAGAAACGCGACCACAGGAAGCTTGGCAAGGAGCTTGAGCTTTTTACCATCATCGATGAGATTGGCGCAGGGCTTCCACTATTTTATCCAAAGGGCGCCCTCCTCCGCAAAACAATCGAAGATTATATAAGCGAGCTTCAAAAAAAGCGCGGGTACCAAGATATTTGGATTCCCCACATTACCAAAGGCACACTTTATGAAATTTCAGGGCACCTCGACAAATATGATGCGATGTACACGCCGATGAAAATCGATGACAATGACTATTACGTGAAGCCAATGAACTGTCCGCATTTTATGATGCTCTACAAAACACTTCAGCATTCATATCGCGAAATGCCGGTACGTTACACATGCACCACCACGAACTACCGTTACGAAAAATCGGGAGAACTTTCTGGGCTCACGCGCGTCCGCTCACTCACTCAAGACGATTGCCATGTGTTCACGCGTCCAGACCAGATCGAAGCGGAAATTGATCTCATGCTTGGAATGATCAAAGAAGTCTATGCGGGTTTTGGTCTGTCTGATTTCTATGTGCGTATTTCATTGCGCGATTCAAAGAACAAAGAAAAATACATTGGAAGCGATGCGGTATGGGACACAGCGGAGAACGCACTGCGCGCAATCGTTAAGAAAACAGGATGGAGATATGAGGAAGCAGAAGATGAAGCGGCATTCTACGGCCCCAAACTTGATTTTATGTTCAAAGATGCGATTGGGCGGCAATGGCAGCTTTCAACGATTCAACTCGACTTTAATCTCCCTGAGCGTTTTGATCTCAACTATATAGATGAAGCAAACGAAAAAATTCGTCCAGTCGTTATTCACCGCGCGGTACTTGGCTCAACAGAGCGTTTTATGGGAGTAATGATAGAACACTTCGCTGGCGCATTCCCTCTTTGGCTTTCACCGGTGCAGATAAAAGTTCTCCCTATAAGCGAGAAGTATGTGGGGTATGCAGAAAAAGTTCGCGCAGAACTCGAAAATGCAGGCATGCGCGTCGAACTCGACGACTCAAACGAAAGTCTCGGTAAACGAATTCGTGAGGCAAAAATGGAAAAAATTCCATATATTCTCGTTCTCGGCGAAAAAGAAGTGGAGTCTGGGACAGTAACTGCAGAACGTCGCGACGGCGCACATTTAGATGTTTTGCCTGTTGCCGAATTTATAGTAATCACAAAACGCGAGATTGATACAAAAGAAATTTGGTAGGTAAAAAACAAAAAATAAAAAGGACCGGCCAAATAATACTCCAGTCAACAATTCGGATAATACCGAGGCTTTTCAAGAGCGCCACAACACCAACCCACACCAATACAATACCTACTATTTTCATATAATAAATTATTAGCGATTAATAAGCTAATTGTAACACCTTTGCATTTTATCGTGCAACATTAACTACCACGCCATTCATTGGTGCTTCTGGCGCAATCGCGGCTTTTTTGCCAAAGAAAAAACCTACCCACACCGCAATAGCAATCGCAATAATGACAAGTATATATTTTTTAATCATATAGCCATTATATGCTTACGCGTCAATGTTTGCCATCTTTGCATTAGACTGAATAAATGACTTGCGTGCGGCAACATCTTCACCCATGAGAACATCGAAGGCTTTATCTGCATCGACCGCATCATCAATAGTAACCTGTTTCAAGATGCGCGACTTTGGGTTCATTGTTGTCTCCCATAGTTCCTCGGGGTTCATTTCACCGAGACCCTTGTAGCGCTGGAGAGAAATTTTTGGGGTCCGTTTTTTTCCTTTTTCCTCCTCTGCCTCGGTCATCTCTTCTTCGGTACCCTCGTTCGTTCCTTCTCCTTCTGCTTCCTCTACTACCTCAAGCATGCTTATATCCTTGCCGAGAAATGCAATTTTCTCCTCTTCGGTATATGCATAAGTAATCTCCTTGCCACGCTTTATCTTATAAAGCGGGGGTTGAGCGATATAAATAAAACCTCCCTCAATAACCTTTTTAAAGTAACGATAAAAAAGGGTGAGGAGGAGCGCACGAATATGCGCGCCGTCCACGTCTGCGTCCGTTGCGATAATGATTTTGTGGTAGCGAAGTTTTGAAAGATCAAACACATCGCCGATACCCACGCCGAGCGCGATAACCAGAGATTTGATTTCGTTTGATTCGAGCATACGATCCAGACGCGCACGCTCAACATTCAAGATTTTACCCTTGAGTGGAAGGATTGCCTGTGTCTTGCGATCGCGACCTTGCTTTGACGAACCGCCTGCGGAGTCTCCCTCCACAATAAAGAGCTCTGAGTCCTCGGCTTTATTTGTCTGACAATCGGCAAGTTTACCGGGAAGAGTAAGACCCTCGAGTGCGCCCTTCCTGAGCACACTATCCTTCGCCGCCTTTGCCGCCTTGCGTGCGCGGAGTGCGAGGATGACCTTGTTTATAATAGCGCGCGCATCGTCGGGGTTCTCCTCCATGAACATAGCAAGGGCCTCGCCGAACACTTTTTCAACAGCACCGCGAGCTTCGACACTGCCGAGTTTCCCTTTTGTTTGTCCCTCGAATTGAATCTCACGCATTTTTACAGAGATTGCGCAAGTAAGACCTTCACGCACATCGTCAGCGGTGAAGTTTTCATCAGCCTCCTTGAGAAAGTTATTTTTGCGCGCATAGTCGTTTATACGACGCGTAAGTGAAGTACGAAAACCTGTTACATGCGTACCACCCTCCATGTTGTATATATTGTTTGCAAAGGCGAGTTCACGAGAAGAGATGTCATCAATGTACTGAAATGCAACCTCTACCATTACATCATCAACCTCTTTCTCGACGTAGCAAATATTTTTGTGTACTGGCTTCTGATGCTGGTTGTAAAAACGTACGAGCGACACAAGACCACCGTCAAAATAAAATGACATTGATGGAACCTCGAGCTGGAAATCTGCAAGGAAAACCTCGTTGTCGAGTTTAAGTTTTTCTTCATACTTGCGTGCGTCGATAATAACAATCTGAAGACCCTTGACGAGATACGCCTGCTGTCGGAGATGGTTCACGATTTGATTCCAATTCCAGCCCATCTCTTTAAAAATTTGCTCGTCTGGCTCAAATGTCACAATGGTACCACGATACTTTGTTGTACCAACTTTTTTTACGGCAGCTTTCCTTTTACCACGTTCATACTCCTGCATATGGATTGCGCCGTCGCGATGAACCTCGACTTTCGTATAAACAGATAGTGCGTTCACCACTGATGCGCCCACTCCATGAAGACCTCCGGAAACTTTATAGCTCGTGCCTTCAAATTTTCCTCCAGCGTGGAGCGTGGTCATAATAGTTTCTAGTGCTGAAACTTTTGTCTTTGAATGAATGTCTGTTGGGATACCACGGCCGTTATCCACTACACGCACGCGGTTGTTAGGCAAGAGCGCCACTTCAATATGATCCGCAAAGCCACCCATCGCCTCGTCGCGCGAGTTGTCAAAAATTTCCCAAACAAGGTGGTGCAAACCCTCAGGACCCGTGGAGCCAATGTACATACCCGGGCGCTTGCGCACAGGCTCAAGTCCCTCAAGGACGACAATGTCCTCTGCTCCGTATCCATCTACTTTTTCGTCTTTTTTGGCCATGAATTTATTCAAAAAGAAAAAGCACAGTGCTTTTCGTCTATTCATTATACCAAAACTTCTCCCTTTTTGCTAACACACAAAAAAGGTTGACTTTTATACTAAAAGAGGGTACGATTAAACGAGTTACATGGGTCATGTGTACATTACGATTTTTTAGAAGGAGCCAAAAATGTTAAATGACGAAGCGGGTAACGATAAGGCAATTACAGCAACAGGCGTGTTTACCGACGAAGCTGACATGCTTGATTTCTTGGATACACTGAATGAGTCGGAGCTCGGCAAAAAACGACACCACGAGGCGCCAATGAAAAAAGAAGTTGAAGGAGCCGTAGCCAAAATAATTCTGCACATTCAAGCCCATGCGGTATTTCTGATGAAATACTCTCTCAATCGCGGCATGTTGCGTCAATGGGGTCACAAATTTACCATAACAGATTTTGTTGAGTGTAATTAATCAATTACACTTGCAAAAACCACTGGGATAGAGTCCAGTGGTTTATTTTTGAACAAAGATTGCTCTCCCCCGCCAAGAGTTTTTGAATGTCTCGATATCAGAGCAGTGGTCTGCACCACCAACAGCAGGGTCTCCTGAAACACGTGCTGTAGTAGCTTCTGGTTCATGATAATAAAGGTGTGTCACTTCGCCCTGCTCATTTTCTATAAAGCCGATGATCAGCACTGTGTGGAATTTCTTTTGCTCCAACACAAATTTAGTTATGGAAACAATGACAGGATTATTATTTCTTAAACTTTCAATAATAGGATCGATGGTATTCAGGACATCTTTTGTTTCTTCATTCTTGTATCGCCACGACCTCAAACCCTCGCTTTCAAAAAAAGAAATAACGTAGTCGTGACTCATACCATTTAAACGACTATAACCACCCTCTGCCTCAGACTTTTTCATAAACGCGAGAATATCAAGCTTTTTACCCGTAAAATACTCAAGAATCATTGCAGCGCATGTCCCCGTACAGGAGCGAATATTCCACTCATAATCTTTTACTTCAAGAAACTGTGAGTAATATGGAATGTTGAGCTTCATGTTTTTATTATCGCACCTCAAGTCCATGAGTAGAAAGTTTCTCTGTAATGCGTGCCATCACCTCATTTATTTCAACATCAGAAAGTGTGCGTTCGTGTGACTGAAATACGAGATTAAACGCATATGAAGTTTTTGAATCTTTTGTAAACACATCGAAGAGTCTATCGCGAACGAGCAGGTCTCCGCCTTCAGCGCGAATAATGCCAAGAATTTCGTCTTTTGTGATTTCTCCACTAGCCCACATCGCTATATCGCGAAGCATAAACGGATATGCGGAAATTCTCTTGTATGGAGCATGTATCAACGATGGGATGAGTGGTTCATACGACACGCTAGTGTTTTTATAGACAGGAAGAGTACCCTCACAAATACCTCCTTCTTGAGACCATGAAATTTCAGAGGAGAGTGTATCTTCAAGAGCTTTGTGTGCAATCGAAAGCAGCTCACGTTCACGCTCTTCTTTTTTTGACTGCTTCATTGCCTTTATTACAGAAACTCCGACTGAAACGTGTATTGACTCTTTCTCGGGTGAAAAGAACACTGTTCCGATTTCAAACATCAGGATTTCATCAACACCAAACAGTGACGCGTTGCGAGCATTGAAAACAAGTGCCTCTTGCATTCCGTCAGAAAGATTATCACGAAGGAAATTAATTCCTTCCGCCATTGGGTTTGCAAGTTCAACTTTGCCCTCTTTTCGAAATGCATAAGTAAAAATTTCAGAAAATCCTAAGGAGCCAAGTGTATTACGCACACGGGTCATTGCATCATATGTATTGTTGTGCGCTGCCACAAAGCCATCTTGCGCGAGTGTCGTGACAGGAATTTTATCATAACTGATAAGTCGTACGATTTCCTCCGCAATATCTGCACCAATACGAATATCAAACCGTTCAGGGGGTGCGATGACCGAAAATCTCTCCTCGTTTACTCCAGCAATGCGGCGTGCGCCAGTTATGTTTGTAAATCGCGGGCTGTTGGCGAGTTTTTCAATAAGTACTCCACCTTCAGGTCCGACACTTTTGTTATAGCGTGACGCATGCATGACCATTCCATCACCAACGTATATGCCTACATGATCGATTCCTTGAGGAGGAACCTTTGTGCCTTTCATCCACTCTATACTTTCATGATAGATTGTATCCCCATCGTTAAAAGAAAAAATAAGATCTCCTGCTTCAAGCGCATCGAGCGACACCTCTTCACTAAACACATATTGATCGACTGAAATACGTGGAATTTTTATTCCTGCCTCTAGGAAAATGTAGCTCGCAAACCCAGAGCAATCAAATTGTCGCGGCGCATCGAAACGTATGCTTGCGCCGTAGAAATATGGTGTGCCGATAAGTTCCTTCGCGCGAAGCGCGATTTTTTTTGTGGGATCTTCAATACACTCGTATCTGAAGCCGAGGCGATCCAGATCGCGAACCAAGTCATCTGACGAATACGGAATACCCAGAATGCGTGCGATGTCATTTGAAGACATGCTTACGCGATACGGATTTGCAGGTCGTGGGTACACATCGACCACTTCTCCCGCTTTTGCATCTGGAAAAATCTCGAGAAGAAGCTCAGTGGCACGCTCCATCGCGATAAGAGCTATCTCGGGTGCGCGGTTGTGTTCAAAGCGACGGGAGGAGTCGGTACGAATACCCACCAATCCTGATGTCTTACGTACAAGTGCGGCATCAAACGTTGCTGCTTCGAGAATAATTGTATTTACTTTTTCACCAACTCCTGCGTGCGCTCCGCCTTTCACGCCGGCAATAGCAATTGCACGTGCGTTATCAGCAATCACGAGAGTCCCCGTGGGTAATACAATATCTTTGCCATCCAACGTCTCAATTTTTTCGTTCTCTTCGGAGTTTCGAACTACAATTTTAATTTCGCCATCTATTCCTTTCGAGAGTTTGCCGGCATCAAATGCATGCATTGGTTGGCCGAGCTCGAGCATTACAAAGTTTGTTACGTCAACGATTGCATTAATGCTTCGCTGACCCGAAGCCTCCAAAGACTCACGGATCCATGTTGGCGATTCACGCCCGTCCACTCCTTCTATTACACGACCTATGTATCGTAAGCACGTTTTTGGTTCACGCACCTCGACAAAAAGCTTTCGAATTAGCAAATTCGCGTCTTGGACGTAAACATTTCCTATCGTAACCTTTGGCGTAAAATCTTTTAGTTTTGCGCTACTATGTATTGTAACTTCGCGCGCAATTCCTCGATACGCGAGAAGATCTCCACGATCGGGCGTAATCTTTAAATCAAAAATAACGTCATCACCGCGGTTTTCCATTCCTTCTACTTCGCAAATATGGGTAAGTAAAATATCCGAAAGCTCTGACGGATTCGGAATACCATCAACATAGCGCGCAAGTGTTTTATATGATACGGGAATGTTCATTTCAATTTTCTAAAACTGATTCACTAAACGCAGGTCACCAGCGTAAAGCAAACGCACATCTTCAATGCCATATTTAATCATAACAAGCCGGTCAACCCCCATGCCAAAAGCAAGGCCACTATATTTACGGGGATCAATTCCGCCCGCCTGCAAAACATTTGGATGCACCATGCCTCCGCCCATTACTTCGATCCAACCAGAACGCTTGCATACATTGCAACCAACACCGCTGCAAAGGAAACATGATACATCAACCTCCACACCCGGCTCCACAAAAGGGAAAAAACTTGGGCGCATGCGAATCTTCACATCATTGCCAAAAAGTTTTTTAAAGAATGCTTCGAGCGTCCACTTGAGACCTGCCATAGTAACATTCTCGCCAACTACCAGACCTTCAACTTGATGAAACTGCGTTTCGTGCGTCGCATCAGTTGCCTCATAGCGAAACACTTTCCCGGGAACAACGATGCGAAATGGTGGATTATTTTTTTCCATATAACGAATCTGTACAGGTGAGGTATGAGTACGGAGCACGGTCTCCTTTACTCCCTTAATCCAAAATGTGTCCTGCATGTCGCGCGCGGGGTGGTTCTTTGGAACATTGAGTGCATCGAAGTTGTAATGCTCGGTCTCTATCTCGGGACCAAGTGCTACCTCAAAGCCAAGCTCTGTAAAAATACGCACGATTTCGTCCATTGTACGCGAGAGTGGGTGAATATGACCTTTGGTTTCCTCCATAATTTCCTTAGTTTACACGAAAAATTGGCAAAACAAAACCCGCTATTCGCGGGTTTTGTTATTGGAGCCAGAAGTCGGGAGGTCACTCGGAGCTAAAGCTCCTCTTTAGAAACTCACGGTTTCTAACATTCGCTTCGCTCATTGTTTTCCGCCACAGGCGAATTAGCAAATTCGCGTCTTGGACGTAAACTAAATCTTCCCCGACCCCTTCCCTGGTTCGATCCCGACTTCTGGCAAAACAAAACCCGCTATTCGCGGGTTTTATTATTGGAGCCAGAAGTCGGGATCGAACCGACGACCTACGGTTTACAAAACCGTTGCTCTACCAACTGAGCTATTCTGGCAATTTTATTTAATTCCAAACTATCTTTTCGGATAATACATTTTACTAATTTCTTTTGATCCAGCCAAATTTTATACTCTCTACATAGGGTAACCCTATGTGGCTCAATTGTTCTTCGTTATCGACTTTTTGTATTCTGCCACATCTTGAAGAAAAAACGAAACGGAACCTTTTTTTCTTATTACACCCTTCCCTTTCACCATATCAAACCATTTACCATGACGCTCCTTTAGCTTTTTGCCGGCAATTTCAGAAAAATGTAATGCCTCGTGCGCAACCGTGTAAAAAAACGCAAGAATAAACGCACGAACTCGCGCAAGTACTTTTACACGAAATACGTGCCAAAGATTATGAATCGTTTCGTACAGTTTACCGTGAAGCTCTTTCTCAACACCCTCCACGAGCGAGAGTTTAAGCCCCCGAAGAGAAACAAGTTTCCACGAAACCATCCCTATGATGGTCGCAAGCGAGAGATAGAATAATGTAATGATGACAGTCATAGTTTTGAAGCGGCTTTATAAAAAACCAGCCTACAAGCTACTTTGCAACCGAAAATCGTGCGAAACGAGACACCGCGATCTTTTCACCAAACTTTTGCACACCACCATCAATAAGCTGTTTTATTGTGATATCAGGATTTTTTACAAAAGCCTGGGCAAGAAGTGTTCGCTCACCAAAGTAGGTGGCGAGCTTCCCCTCCATCATCTTTGATTGAATGTCAGCAGGCTTGCCCGACTCTTCAACCTCTTTTTTGAACATATCAATCACCTTTGCGCGAACATCATCTGTAATTTCTGTTTCATCAATATATTGAGGGTTCGTTGCAGTTGCGTGCATTGCAATGTCGCGCGCCATAGTAATGAATTCTTCGTTACGCGCAACGAAGTCAGTCTCGCATGAAAGTTCAACAAGAGTACCTACTGTTTTATTGCTGTGAATATACGCTTCAACAACACCAGCGCCGAGCTCGCGATCACCTTTCTTTTCAGCAATAGCTCCGCTTTTTTTACGAAGAATAAGGAGGGCTTTTTCTTTATCTCCCTCGGCTTCCTCGAGCGCCTTCTTGCACTGCATCACAGAGATTCCTGTTAGCTCGCGAAGTTCCTTAATTTGTTCTGTTGTAATCATTTTGGGTAGAATATAGAATTTGGAATATTGAATGTAAACAAAGAGCGATTGTGCTCTATTTACTATTTATACGGTACGGCCATCCTTAAATGCCTGTACAATCTGTGCGACGAAGAAATTAACACTTGAAACAGAGGAATCATTCCCTGGGATTGCATAATCAACTTCTTTCAAGTTGCAGTCTGAGCTTGCGAGTGCAACAACAGGTATGCCGAGGTACTGCGCTTCTTTGATGGCGATAGACTCCTTTCGAGGGTCAACAACAAACATCGCTGCAGGAATATTTTTCATTGAAACGATGCCTGCGAAGTTTCTTTCGAGGCGCTCAATATCCTTATCTATAAGTGAGCGCTCTTTCTTTGTGTACATAGCGAGCTCGCCTTTTTCCTTCTTTGAACGGAGGTCTTCTAGGAGGGCAACACGTTTTTTAATCTCAGGGAAGTTGGTAAGCACCCCTCCAACCCAACGTTCTACGACGAATGGCATATCGATAGCAACTGCGCCATCCTCGACAGCTTTCTTTGATTCGCTTTTTGTGCCAACGAAAAGAATTTGCTTGCCACCCTTTGCAAGTGTTTTTATGAACTCTTTTGCATTTTCAAGCTCGATGCTTGTCTTCTCGAGATCCATGATCTCGATGCCATTTTTTGTTCCAAAAATGAAAGGCTTTACTGATGGGTGCCGGCGTGAACGTGTATAGCCGAAATGCGCCCCTGCGGCGAACATTTCGGTGATAAGTCCGTGATTATCTGCTGTTTTAGTCATTATGATATTGATTGACCAGGTTATTATTATTTAAAAAGCACAAGAAGACACTCATGGCCTTACCTTCTTGTCGCCTGTTTACAAGCCGTTATAATACCAGAGAGTGGGTCGAAATGCAAGGCGTCGTTATACAAAAAATTAAGCGCTCTTGCACGAGTAGGCAAGAACGCTTAAAGGGTTAGAGAAAAAGAGGATTGACGCAATGTTGCCAGCACTTGGAAACCCGACGTCCAAGTGATTACAATTCCTCTGCAAATATATCAGTATTGTCACTATTAGCAGCTCTTCTTTTCAAAATATCTTCGAGGGACGACTGGGCAAATTTCTTGTACTCACCCATATTTTTATACTGCCCCAAAACTATACTTTTATCACAAAAATTGCTCTTTGATTCTCCTATATATTCTCCCCAACTCGATCGGCTCTTCACCTGCTTGGACGTCGGGTTTCCAAGTTGGTGCACACGATCATTCAAGTTCACATAAGCACTTGAATGAAGTAGGTACTCATTTGAATCTATATGAATCGCTTTATACTTCCCCTGAAACAAGACTCCTGACCTCTTGTGTTTCTCGTTAAAATATTTTGTATAGCCTCCGCCCAGTCTTTTCATAAACATGCTGATTCCATCATCAACAAGTTGCTCTAAAATAAAATGGTAGTGATTTGGGTTTATACAAAATGCAACAAAGTTAACAAGTCTTTTCTCTTTATCTTTTCCATCTCTTGACTTGGACGTCGGGTTTCCAAGTTGGTGCTTTTTAATAAACGAATTTTCAAAAATGCTCCCGATTGGCTCAACAGAATTGAACTCCTCCATGCTCTGCACAAACCTATCCATATCACTTTTATCAGAAAAAACTACTCGCTTATCTGTCCCTCGATTATAAACATGATAAAACTCGCCGTTCGCAAAAGAAATATTCCTCATATGTGCTCTAATCAAAATCCCTGTGGCAGAGACCACAGGGTATGACCCGGGCCCATGACGCAGTTCATTGGTAGTAACAGTCTACCATAATGTGGGAGGCTTTTCATCGTGTTTCCACTGATTCTTAACATATCGTTCTACAATTGACCAATTCGCCTTCTCTCCGACGGTTGCGACGTAATAGCCGTCTGTCCAGAATTCTCCACCCCACAGGTCTTTCTTCACTTCAGGAAATTTCAAAAAGACTTGCTTCGCGGTGATACTTTTGTAGAGACGTACGAATTGACCAATTGAGTATTTTGGATGAATGGAAACGAGCAGGTGTATGTGATCACTATCGCATCCTACTTGCTCAATGGTTAAATCGTAGCGCTCTTCAAGTCCTTTTGAAATTTCCTTAATAGTTTTCGTTACATCGTCGGAGAGCAGTGCCTTGCGATACTTTACGGGAAACACGATGTGGTAGTGGGTACCGTACGCACAGTGGTAACCTTTTTGTGGAGTCATGTGCACAGTATACCATCTGACAACCGAGGGTTTTCAGACTTTCCTACAAGGTCCCTGTGGCAGAGACCACAGGGAAACGAGTTGTATCACTTGGAAACCCGACGTCCAAGTGATTATTCTCCATCCTCTGCGTCCCCCACGGTCCCCTTTGCACAGGCTTCAAGAATAGGCTCGATATTGCCGAGGAAAATCTTTTCGATGTTGCTCCAGGACTGCTTGATGCGGTGATCGGTAATGCGATCCTGAAGAATATTGTAGGTGCGGATTTTCTCAGAGCGGTCGCCGGTGCCTATCTGCCCTTTACGGTCTGCTGAAACATCGCTTTCTTTTTTCGCACGATCAATGTCTTCAAGGCGCGCCATAAGCATCGACATAGCCTTCTCGCGGTTTTTTACCTGGCTGCGCTCGCTCGTACAGCGCACCGCAAGTCCTGTTGGTTTATGAATGATGCGCACCGCGGTTTCCACTTTGTTGACGTTTTGCCCGCCCGCGCCCCCCGAACGCGAAAACTCCATCTCCAAGTCTGCGGGATTTATAGTAAAAGTTGTCACCGGATAAATGGGTAACACCACAACTGATGCTGTCGAAGTATGAACGCGACCCATCTTTTCTGTCGCAGGAATGCGTTGCACGCGATGCACGCCAGTCTCCCAACGGAGCATATCGTATGCGTCTTTGCTCTTAATTTCAAACGATGCTTCTTTGTAGCCGCCCATTTCACTTAGAGACTCATCAAGTTTTTTAAACTCCCATCCTTTCTTTTCTGCAAAGTACTCATACATCATTGCAAGGTCCTGCGCAAAAATTGCCGCTTCTTCACCGCCTGCTCCCGCTCGCACCTCAAGAATAATTTCTTTAGGTTTTACTTCCTCTTCTTTGTCCCCTTCGATGATTTCCTTCATTTGCTTCTCAAGCGCATCGATCTGTGTGCGGAGTGCCACAAGCTCTCCTGAGCCAAGCTCGGCAAATTCCGGGTCCGCTTCTATCATCGCATCCACTTCCGCCTCAGAAGTCAAAAGTCTCTCGTATTCATCTGCGAGATATTTTGTTTTATGATTTGATTTAAATGTTTCGATGTCCATGATGATTAGTTTAACACGACTTTAATGATGCAAAAGAAAACCACACTTAAATAGATTCGTGTGGTTTTCTTAGCTTCGCTACTTCTTTGTAGCAGCTGCGCGCTTCTTGAAACGCTCAACACGTCCGCCTTGGTCGAGGACCTTTTCCTCTCCTGTAAAGAATGGGTGACATGAGCTGCAAATCTCTACATCGATCTTTGGCATCGTAGAGCCAACAGTAAATTTTTCACCACAAGAACAGGTGACCGCTGCCTCCTGGTGATATGCTGGGTGGATTTCTTTCTTCATAATGGAGAACTTTACCAGATGAGCCGTCTTTTTGCAATAGCCCGTTATATGCCATTAAAACTGTTACCGTAATTCCCCCGGATAGGCCACAAATGGGTTACCGTATTTCCATATGAATATGGATACAAAACAACAGATATTCGAGCGGTACAAGAAAGAATACTTTGAA